>Ga0189284_100064_pt1 | contig 184152 bp, 186 predicted proteins | sample N32C7minimetaG_FD_130314 | JGI IMG/M metagenome (GOLD analysis project Ga0189284, IMG submission 130314) | Marine microbial communities from the Costa Rica Dome - N32 C7 mini metaG | ecosystem: Environmental > Aquatic > Marine > Oceanic > Photic zone | place: Costa Rica: the Eastern Pacific...
CCGCTTGTAGGTGCGCACCTCGAACTGCTCGCGCGACTTCTTGTCGATGTGCGGGCCGCGGTTCACGGTGAACTTCTCGATACGCGTCGGCATGGGAATGGGGCCACGAATAAGAGCACCCGTACGACGTGCAGTGTCAGCGATTTCGCCAGTCGCCTGGTCGAGAACGCGGTGGTCGAACGCCTTAAGGCGAATACGGATATTCTGTGCTTCCATTACCTATACCAATGCGAAAGAGCCAAAGAGCTGTTGCCAACTCTCAAAAACAAAAGGCCAGCCCCGCTTTCGTGTCCGGTCCGCGGGCGGCCTTATCAAATTTCGTTACAACGGAAACGAATCTCCGTCGAAGTTGGCGCGCGTATATCGGTAGACCGGGATTCTTGCAACCCCAGAAGTCCGCGATTTTTGCGCGCCGCGATAAGCCGTGTTCCAAGCGCGTTCGCGCCGGAATCCGCCTTACATAAATTGGGGGCCGGAACGCATGTGCGCCCGGCCCCCGAATTTGTCGCATTACCCCAAAGGGTATTGGCTTACTTGGTGATCTTCGAAACCACGCCCGAGCCGACGGTGCGGCCGCCTTCGCGGATTGCGAAGCGCAGACCTTCGTCCATGGCGATCGGTGCGATCAGCTTGACGCCGATGGTCACGTTGTCGCCCGGCATAACCATCTCGGTGCCTTCGGGAAGGATCACTTCGCCGGTCACGTCGGTGGTGCGGAAGTAGAACTGCGGGCGGTAGTTGGCGAAGAACGGCGTGTGACGGCCGCCTTCGTCCTTCGACAGCACGTAGACTTCTGCGCTGAACTCGGTGTGCGGCGTAACCGAACCCGGCTTCGCGAGAACCTGGCCACGCTCGACTTCTTCACGGCCAACGCCGCGGATCAGGGCGCCGATGTTGTCGCCAGCTTCACCCGAGTCGAGCAGCTTGCGGAACATTTCAACGCCGGTCACGGTCGTCTTGGTGGTGTCCTTGATGCCGACGATTTCAACTTCGTCGCCGACATTCACAACGCCGGTTTCAACACGGCCGGTGACAACCGTACCACGACCCGAGATCGAGAACACGTCTTCGATCGGCATCAGGAAGTCCTTGTCGACCGGACGATCGGGCTGCGGAATGTTGTTGTCGACAGCTTCCATCAGTTCACGGATGGAGTTTTCGCCGATTTCCGGATCACGACCTTCGAGAGCGGCGAGAGCCGAACCCTTGACGATGGCGATGTTGTCGCCGTCGAAGCCGTACTCGCTGAGGAGTTCGCGGACTTCCAGTTCGACGAGCTCGAGGATTTCCTCGTCGTCGACCTGGTCAACCTTGTTCATGTAGACAACCAGAGCCGGAACGCCGACCTGACGAGCGAGCAGGATGTGCTCACGGGTCTGCGGCATCGGGCCGTCTGCTGCGTTCACGACCAGGATAGCGCCGTCCATCTGGGCAGCACCGGTGATCATGTTTTTCACGTAGTCAGCGTGACCCGGGCAGTCGACGTGTGCGTAGTGACGCGCGTCGGTTTCGTACTCGACGTGTGCGGTCGAAATGGTGATGCCGCGCTCGCGCTCTTCGGGAGCCTTGTCGATGTTTGCAAAGTCGACAGCCGAACCCAGGACCTTGGTGATCGCTGCGGTCAGCGTGGTCTTGCCGTGGTCGACGTGACCGATGGTGCCGACGTTCACGTGCGGCTTATTACGCTCAAACTTTTCCTTCGCCATTTTACATAAACCTTCTTTTGAAATTGAATTCTTCGCGGGAGGAAAGGCGGCCCCACGGAATCAGGCGCCGCCCCTAGCCTTGCTTGCCCAGTTAAGCAAGCTTCTCCTTGATCTCCTGAGCCACATTCGACGGCACTTCGTCGTAGTGGCTGAACTGCATCGTGTACTGGGCGCGGCCCTGAGTGAACGAGCGCAGTTCGTTGACGTAGCCGAACATGTTCGCGAGCGGCACGAAGGCATCGACGGCCATCGCGTTGCCGCGAGTGTCCTGACCCTGCACCTGACCACGACGCGAGTTGAGGTCGCCGATGACGTCGCCGAGGTAATCCTCGGGGGTCACGACTTCAACCTTCATCACCGGCTCGAGCAGCTTGATCCCGGCCTTCTGCGCGGCTTCACGCATCGCACCGCGACCGGTGATCTCGAACGCAACCGTGCTCGAGTCAACATCGTGGTACTTACCGTCGATCAGACGGATCGTGAAGTCGATGATCGGGAAGCCGACGAGGTGACCGCTTTCGGCCTGTTCGCGCATGCCCTTTTCGACAGACGGGATGTATTCGCGCGGAATGTTACCGCCCTTGATCTCGTCTTCGAAGATGATGCCCTGGCCGCGTTCACCCGGAGTGACGACAACCTTGGCTTCACCGAACTGACCCGAACCACCCGACTGCTTCTTGTGGGTGTAGGTGATCTCGACTTCGCGGGCCAGCGATTCACGGTATGCCACCTGCGGCGCACCGACATTCGCTTCGACCTTGAATTCGCGCTTCATGCGATCGACGAGGATGTCGAGGTGAAGCTCGCCCATGCCCTTGATGATCGTCTGGCCGGATTCGTGATCGGTCGAGACGCGGAACGAGGGATCCTCGGCAGCCAGGCGGTTGAGCGCGACACCCATCTTTTCCTGGTCGGCCTTGGTCTTCGGTTCCACTGAAAGCTCGATGACGGGGTCCGGGAATTCCATACGCTCAAGAATGATCGGAGCGCTCGGTGCACACAGCGTGTCACCGGTAGTGGTTTCCTTCAGACCAGCGATCGCGACGATGTCGCCGGCAAACGCCTCATCAATGTCTTCCCGCTCGTTGGAGTGCATCAGCAGCATGCGGCCGATCTTTTCCTTCTTGTCCTTCACCGAGTTCAGGACCGAGCCCTTTTCGAGCTTGCCCGAATAGATGCGGGTGAAAGTGAGCGAGCCGACGAACGGGTCGTTCATAATCTTGAACGCCAGCGCAGCGAAAGGCTCGTCATCCGAAGACGGACGCGATGCTTCTTCTTCGCTGTCGGGCAGAACGCCCTTAATCGCCGGAACGTCGAGCGGCGACGGCATGTAGTCGATCACGGCGTCGAGCAGGGGCTGCACGCCCTTGTTCTTGAACGCCGAGCCGCACAGCACGGGCACGAAAGCCTGCTCAAGCGTACCCTTGCGGATCAGTTTCTTGAGCGTAATCGCGTCGGGCTCTTCGCCTTCGAGATAGGCTTCCATCACGTCGTCGTCCTGTTCGACGGCGAGCTCGATGAGCTTCTCGCGATACTCGGCAGCTTCGTCAGCCATGTCGTCGGGGATCGGACCGAACGTATATTCGGCGCCGAGGTCTTCGTTCTTCCAGGTGATCGCACGCTGGTTCACGAGGTCGACGAGGCCGGTAAGGTTCGATTCGATGCCGATCGGCAGATAGAGGACAGCAGGCGTTGCACCCAGGCGGTCGATGATCGACTGGACGCAGTACTTGAAGTCGGCGCCGGTGCGGTCGAGCTTGTTGATGAAGCACATCCGCGGAACTTTGTACTTGTCGGCCTGGCGCCAGACGGTTTCGGACTGCGGTTCAACGCCGGCAACTCCGTCGAAGCACGCGACCGCGCCGTCGAGCACGCGCAGCGAACGTTCGACTTCAATCGTGAAGTCGACGTGGCCCGGCGTGTCGATGATGTTGATGCGGTGCTTGTCGGTGTTTTCGCGCAGCGCCTTGGGATCGCTCATCGGATCCATGTTCGGATCTTCCGGGTTCCAGAAGCACGTAGTCGCAGCCGACGTGATCGTGATCCCGCGCTCCTGCTCCTGCTCCATCCAGTCCATCGTCGCAGCGCCATCATGCACTTCGCCGATCTTGTAGGACTTGCCGGTGTAGTAGAGGATACGCTCGGTAGTCGTGGTTTTACCGGCATCGATGTGAGCCATGATGCCGATGTTGCGATAACGATCCAGCGGATAATCGCGGGCCATATCTCGTTCCTTAAATCAAGAGTGCGGGAATTCGGTCCCGACCCATATAGTTACAAATGTTACGAGTTGAAGGCGGCTCCGTCGCAAAACAGAGCCGCTTCACCCCGAGCACCCTACCAGCGGTAGTGCGAGAAGGCGCGGTTCGCGTCCGCCATGCGGTGCGTGTCTTCGCGCTTCTTGACGGCGTTTCCGCGGTTGTTCGCGGCATCCATCAGCTCGCCCGACAGACGTGCACTCATGGTCGTTTCAGGACGACCGCGCGCAGCACCGATCAGCCAGCGGATCGCGAGTGCCTGGGCACGCTCGGGGCGAACCTCGACCGGCACCTGGTAGGTCGCACCACCGACACGGCGGCTGCGGACCTCGACCTGCGGCTTAACATTGTTGAGCGCATCGTGGAACAGCTGCACCGGATCGGCCTTGGCCTTGGCTTCAACCGTTTCGAGCGCCGAATACACGATACCTTCTGCAACGGCCTTCTTACCGTCGAGCATCAGGTTGTTCATGAACTTCGAAAGAACCTGATCACCAAACTTGGGATCGGGAAGGATAACCCGCTTTTCGGGCCTACGACGACGTGACATGTTTTTAAACTCCTTCGGAGTTGCGGCGCGCGCATCCGCGCCCGCCTTGCGGCTCCGGCCCACTCCCCCTCCCGGCCACCCAGAGACTACCTCAGTGGGGTAGCCGGGAGGGGGAGCGGTCCGCAGCCGGACCTGTTAAACCTTACTTCGGACGCTTGGCGCCGTACTTCGAGCGGGACTGGCGGCGATCCTTGACGCCCTGCGTATCGAGCACGCCGCGAAGGACGTGGTAGCGAACGCCGGGAAGGTCGCGAACACGGCCGCCGCGGATGAGCACAACCGAGTGCTCCTGCAGGTTGTGGCCTTCGCCCGGGATGTAGGAGATGACTTCGCGCTGGTTCGTCAGGCGCACCTTGGCGACCTTACGAAGTGCGGAGTTCGGCTTCTTCGGCGTCGTGGTATAGACGCGCGTGCAGACACCGCGCTTCTGCGGGTTCTGCTCCATCGCAGGGACCTTGGACTTGGCCTTCTGCGGAGTGCGGCCCTTGCGGACCAGCTGGTTGATCGTCGGCATATGAGTCTTTCTCTTCACCATACTTGTTGCTGACCCTTCCGGGCGGGGACGCGAAGCAGGCCAAAGGCCAACCCGGTTCCCACTTTCCCTGAAGGGATCAGCGCGGTGGTGACACTCGGACCGATCAAGATGTGAAGTGAGGCTTGGTCCTTCGCGCCGCGCCCCGGACACATCCGAGGTGCTGCACAAAAGCAGACCAAGCTGAAGCACTCCACCCGAGATACGGCCACTCGGCCACCGGGTTACTTTGACGGCCACCCCACACCCGCTTTGCTCCTTTGCGGAGCGGTCACGGGCCCAATAGAAAAGGCTTTACTCGTTCGGAGCAAAGCCTGCGGGACGAACCGGCAATGTTCAGCTCTATTGTTCGAAGGCGAGACTCGCGTGCAGCGGGCCGAGCCATCGGATGGCGGCGCGCTTAGGGGAATGTAGGGAACGGGTCAAGGCTTTCGAGGGCACGCTTTTTCGCGCGCCTCCCCCCTCGCCCGTGCTATTGGCGTCCCATGCAGCCAAACCGCGCCGAGCATCTGCAAATCCACACCCAGCTCCAGGACGGCAACCCCGTCTGCATACGCACCATCCGCGAGGATGACCGCGAGTTGATGCGCGTCGGGATCGAGCGCATGTCGCAGCGTTCGCGCTATTTGCGGTTCTTCTCCGGCGCCCGCACCGCGCCCGAATGGGTGATCGAGCGCCTTACCGATGTCGACGGGCACGATCACCTCGCATGGGGCGCGATCGACATGGCCAAGGACGACAAGCCCGCCATCGGCGCCGTCCACGCCTTCCGCGACGAGGAGGACGACGACTGCGCTGAGTTTTCGGTCGCGGTGATCGACGACTATCACGGCCTCGGCCTTGGCAAGCTCCTGACCGCAACGATCCTGCTAGACGCGCGGGACGAGGCGATCACCGAATTCGCGGTCAGCATCCTCGCTGACAATCAGAGCGCGCTGGACTTCACCCGGTCGCTGGGCGGCACTTTCACCGGAAGCGCCCAAGGGGTGATGGAGTTCGTGCTCGACGTGGAGACGGCGATTGAACGGCTGCGCGAGGATTGCGACCCGCCGGGAATGGCGGAGGTGTTTCGGGTGCTGGGGTGATCGGTGGCGAGTGACGCTTGCGGGACGAACCGGCAATTTTCAGCTCTACTGTTTGAAAGCGAGACTCGCGTGGAAGCGGCCGAGCCATCGGATGGCGGCGCGCTTGGGGGACTGTGGGGGGTGGGTCAAGTTCTGTGAAGTCTATCGACCCGAGGAGCGAGCTCAATCGCTGTCAAACGAGAACTGGCCTACGCGATCCAAAAGCTGTCGATAGTCTTGCGGACCCAGGCCTTTCTGGCGAAATACGAAATCGGCCAAGATTCCGTTCAAAGGCTGCTCTTGATCCAAACTTTTTCGACGCGAGCGCTCGTCTTGATCAAGGATGTAAGTGGTGTTCGAGTAGAAAGCATCTCCGCTCACAAACTCGCCCTGCCCCATGAACGATGGTAAGTAGAACGCCCATGGCCTTCCATCTTTAGCCCCGCTCCCGCTAACCTTAATAGCAATCAGCTCAGCCAAATATGGCATCAGCAATTCGCCACCACCTGACAACGCAATTGAGGTTCGAAGCCGATCAAAAAACTTGAAGGTGTGGCGTGGTGAAATCTCATAGTGACCAAGCAGAGAAGTAAGCCACTGAGAGTGGTTTAACGCGGTTCGATCATCTAGTGAACGAGTTGTTTGCGGAAACCATAACTCCTTGGCCGTGCCCTTCTGCAAACTATTCCACTGTTGAGAAACGAATGTATAAATGTCCGGATAGGGAAGACTGAAATAGCGATCGATGAAACGGTCAAGATAACCGGCTCCATCAAAGTTGGCTCCATACTCAGCAGACATTGCCCTGCTGAGCTGTTTGGAATTTATTCCGAGAAGAAAACATACATTTGGGCATGAAAAAATGTGCTTGATTTCTTCAAGCATACGGATTGCGTAGTTTGGACGACACCTATCCAATTCATCGACTATAATAATGATTGGCGTCTTCAGGCCCTTTTCTTTGAGCTTTGACGCAAGCGCCTCAAGCGACTCACGCAATGAACCTATTGCGTCCCGGATTTCATTTAGTTCACAAATTTTTCTTTCGAGATAACTATTTTGACCTAAGCTCTGCATCGCGGCGGAATCATTGATCACATCATCCGTAGTACTTGCGGCAGCATCACCAATTGATTCGACTAGGTCTTCATCCGCAGAATCGATGACGGCTTCAATTCCAGTCACTGCAGTTTCAGATATTGCCAGCTTGAGCGCTTGTTTCGCCACGCCTTTGGTCGCCAGAACGGCGATCTTGCCCGCCTTCTTAGCTGTATCATCCCATTTCGATTTTATCGATTGGTCATCTAGCCAAGGAGCAATCGCGTCTCTGATCGTAGCCGCAACAGATACCAATGGATCATTAACGATATCATCTGCCCATGCATCGACGTATGCAACAGCCCGGCTTTCCGATTCTGCTCGTTGGAGCTCCTTAAGAAAGAACGTCTTCCCAATCCCATACGGTGCGTCCACCCCAATTACGAGAGATTTAGGCTCACCGTAGACTTCCTGGCATTCGCCATAAGACTCAATGAATGCGAGTAGGTCTTCAGCCAAAACCTTCCTCTCGAACTGGTCAGCACTCCAAAAGCTGCTCTTATCGTCGTTCAATTTCATTCAGGTCTATCTCAATTAAAAGTAGCTCAATTAGACTGTCCAGTTACGCATATTTCGATCTTCTTACACTCCAGAAACCAATCTAATCCACCGATCATTGCCCCTCCGCAAGAAGCTGCGCGATGAGCACTTCTTCCTACAATCTGAGCAAGGCTCACTCAGGCGGGAAACTCAACTACGAGTTGCCGCGGTATGCGAGCGTCTATTGCTAAGATCCGAAGCGAAACTGGGCATCATCTAGCATCGGGTCAGGAAGCACATAACGATCTCGATACTTCCGAGCGTCCCAATTCCCCAAGAATTCGAATGTCACTGTCTCCAAGTAACCACGCACCATGAATTCTCCTGCCAACTCAAAGCTCATGGCTATTCCTAGACCTTCTACCTCGCCTCTATCTATGGATTGATCGATTGCTAGTTTAACGTCACTAAATACTGAATCGTCCATTCGATACCTCGCTCGCGAAATAATCACCTTCGGGACTACTCGTTGGGGCGAACCTGTAAAGCATCCATTTTCCTACTCCCCAAAATCCTGCTTAATCCTCCGGTCCTTCCATCTCTCGAAAGGACCACCTGCATGAACTACGTCCCCTACGACCCCACCAAGCCGCTCCCGCCGGGGCGTCCGCCTGAGGGGTGGTGCCCGCAATCGGGCGATCGCGATCAGCTTCGGCACAATCTCGACTGGCTGCGGCTCGTCGATGCCGGGCTCATCGGCCAGATACCGCCCGCCATCCCTCGCCCGATCCTCGCCAATATCGAGGCCAACGAGGCGATCCTGCGGCGGAACTTTCCGCAGAAGCGTTGAAGGTGGTTCGAGCGTGCCGGGCCGAGAGGTTTGGGCAGTGTGTCCGCGGAGTTGTTTGTTTGTGTTCGCCCATCCGGGCGAACTCCTCGGTGCAGCTCCTCCGCTTCGCTACGGTGCACCTGCGGCTCGCGCGCGTGCGCTCGCGGTCGGCTGGTCGCAGACCGAACCATTCCCGGCCTCTCAAGCTAGTCCCGGTTCTTGGTACCAGTCAGGCACCTCGCGCCCTGAACCTTGGTGCCAGCGAGCCATCTTGTGCTGGTTTGTGCCGCGACAAGCGGCACCAGAGCGCGACTGCGCGACCGGAGGGGTGGCGCCGAAGGCGCCGGGCCCCCGGAGGATAGCCAAGCGCCCGGATGGGCGCGCCGGCGCTTGAGGCGAAACAAAAAACTTTAACCACTCCCCCTCTCCCCTTGGAAATCCCGCCATGAAAAATCTCCGAGAAACCCCACGCCAGGCCACCAGCGCGGTCGCTTTCGCCGCCGAGCCGCCCTCGCCCGGTGACCCGTTGCTCGATTTCGAGCCGGTTCCGCACAAGGCGCCGCGGTCGAACTCGATCACGCCCGAACTCCAGCGCAAGTTCATCGCCCATCTCGCCGCCACGGGGATCGTCGCCGAGGCCGCTCGGCATATCGGCAAGAGCCTCGAGGCGATCTATAAACTGCGCCAGCGGCCCAGTGCGGAGGGCTTTCGTAGCGCGTGGGAGGCGGCGGTGGATCGCGGGGTGGCGCGGCTCGAAGCGGGGGCACTGGCGCGGGCGATCGAGGGCGAGGAGCGGATGGTGGTCTCAGCCGGGCAATGTCTCGGCACCGAGGTCCGCCATAACGAGGCGCTGGTGATGTTCTTCCTCAGGAACCGCCTGCCCGCGCGCTATGGGAAGCGGGCGCAGGAGGCGGAGTTTGCTCCCGGCAATCCCGACTATGACGCGCTGGTGGAGCGGCTGCGGGCCGAGTGGGAGGAGGAGCAATATCGCGAGCGGCACTCCGAGGAAAACCGCGAGGCCAACCGCGCCTTCTTCGCCGAGCTGAAAGCGCGCTGGCGCCGCGAATGGGAGGCGGAGCGCAAGGTCGAGGCGGCAAAGGCGCGGACGCTGGGGTCAGGCGTCGCCGGCGAGTAGGCCATAAAGGTAGAGATCGCACAGGCCGGTGTGGGTGACCTCGTGCTCGCGCAGATGCGCCTCGCGGGTGAAGCCGAGGCTCTCGAGCAGCGCGATCGAGCCGGTGTTGCGGGTGTCGGTCTCGGCGGTGATCTTGCGCATGCCCTCGGCGAAGAGCTGGGTGATGAGGGCCCCGGAGACCTCGCGGGCTATTCCGGCGCGCTGGCGGTCCTTGCAGACGATGTAGCCGATCTCCTCGATCCTGGGGTCGTGGGTGGGGACGGCGACGACGCGGGCGGCCACCCTCCCCTCGCCATCGACCGCGATCCAGGTGCGCCCGTTCCAGCCCGGCTCGGCGAGCCAGTCCCACAGTTCTTCAGGAGACTCGAAAACGGGCCTTGTGAGAAAGCGGCACTGTTCCTCGTCCGAGAGCGTCGGGAACAGCGCATGCTCGTCCCCCCGCTGCAAGGGGCGCAGGGCGAAGCGGTCGGTGGTCAGTGTCGGGACGTCACGCACCGGTGAGGAACTCGACGAGAGCCTTCACCTTTTTCGAGCGCCATTGCGGGACCGGGGCGACCAACCAGTAGGCACGGCGGCTGGGGACTTTCTCGTCGAGCGCAGTCAATATCTCGCGTTCGAGCGCATCCTCGACCAGCGGCACGGGGAGCACGGTACGGCCCATGCCGGCAAGCGCGCTTGAGAGCGCCTGCCCCGCGCTGCCCGCCTTGATGCAGGGGCGCACGCCCTCGGGCAGGCTCGCGCCGGGCCAGTCGATCCACGCATCGCGCGCGCCGCCTAATTCCCCCGACCGCTCGACCGTCACCCGGCAGGCGGCGGCGAGCTGGACGCCTTCGAGGTCTTCGGGCCCGTCGACCAGCCGGATCGCAAGGTCGAGATTGGCTTCGGTAAAGTCGGCAAGCTCGTCGCCCACGATCGAATAGACCACCCCCGGCGTGCCCGCCTGAAACTCGGCTAGCCGCGGCGCGAGCCATTCGGCGTAGAATTCGCGTGGGGCGGCGATCGTGTAGCGATCCGAAGCCTGCCCGGCCTGCATCGCCGCGACACTTTCCTCGAACCGCAGGAATCCTTCGCGCAAAGCCTCGAGCCCTGCCGAGCCTTCGGGTGTCAGCTCCAGCCCCTTGGAAGTGCGGCGGAACAGGACCACGCCGAGGTGATCCTCGAGCGCGCGGATCTGCTGGCCCACCGCAGCAGGCGTCACCGCAAGCTCGTCCGCCGCGCGGGTGAACGAAAGGTGGCGCGCCGCCGCGTCATAGACGCGCAGGGCATTCAGGGGGAGATGCGTGCGTTTCACGAGCAGCGGCTTAGAAAAGCGCGCGGCTCACCGCAAGGTGACAGAATGTTGCTGACCGGAAAGCGCAGCTTACGCGAGGCTCAAGCGCGGCTCTGCCCGTCCGCCGTTTCAGGAGCGGCAAGCGGGAAGAACGGGATCCGCACTTCGAGCGGCGAGCCGTCTTCAAGCTGGAAGGTGTAGAACCCTTCCATCGAGCCATGCGGCGTCGTCAGCGGGCAGCCGGAGACGTAATCGTGGCTTTCGCCCGGTGCGAGGCGAGGCTGTTCGCCGACCACGCCCTCGCCGTCGACATGGTTCACCATGCCGCGCCCATCGGTAATCCGCCAATGGCGGGTGCGCAGCTGGATTGCCTGGTGCGAGCCGTTCTCGATACGGATGTGATAGACCCAGAACCACTTGCCCGCTTCCGGGTGCGATTGCTCCGGCAGGAAGTTGACGGCAACCCGAACGGTGATCCCTTCGGTAGTAGCGGCGTGTTGGAACAACTCTTTCATGACAGGACCCAAGTTAGCAATTCCGGCTCTCACAACAAGAGCATGATCCCAGTTATTCCACCTTGTAGTGTCATTGCCACAGCCGGGCCCTGCGTGATTTAGCGGCCTTCCTCGGCCAAGCCCGTTTCGGACAGTCCCAGCAGATCCCGCGCCGATCGAACCGAAATCTCCTCGCTCGTCGGACAGGATTGGCCCGCCAGATAGCCCTTGAGATAGCTGCGCCGCGCCACGCCTGCATAGACAGCCGCTTCCAGCTCTTTCTCATCGGCATGGGCGCCGGAAAGCCGCCGCACGATCCCGCGGAACGGAATCATCCCGCCCAGCACATCGCCGCCCACGCCCAGCACCCGGTTCACAATTCCGCGCTCCTCTTGCGGAGCATCGGCATCTGGGCCGAGCACTTCTTCGAGCCGCGCAATCTCGCCGCGCAAGGAAGGGCAATCGGCTACGCCAGAAAGATCGTAGGGCGCTTCCTGCGCAGTCAACAATATCTCCGGAATATCCTTCGAGCGCAGTCCGAGATCGGACAGCGGCTGCGTTACCGCGTCGACCGCGTCCTCACCGACGCTATCCTGCTGCTGACCGTTCTGCGCAGACGCAGGGGCTGATGCCAATGCGAGAGCAAGACAAGCGAGAACGGCAAAAAGAGAGGACGCGCCCAAGAGCGCGCCCTCCACCTTGCGCCTCTGTTGCTTCCAGTTAGGCGCAAGTATCCGGTTCATCGACGCTGGCTCAGCTGTTCGGCCTGAGCCATCATGGCGCGGCCTTCGTCGATCTTCTCCTGGGCGTCATCGACCTTTTCCTGCGCGTTGCGCTGGCGGCGCTGAGCGCGTTCGAGATCGCGGGCGCCTTCTGCGCTCCGCTCTTCAAAGCGATCCCAGTCCGTTGCGGTCTCCTCCACCCGCTTGGCCCACGTGCGCGCGGTCTCGGCGTCGGTGAAGAGCGGGCGGGCGGTCAGGCTGTCGAACGCTTCGCGAGCGTTCTGTGCCCGGCTGGCCGACGTGTCGCGCTTGTCCTGGGCTTCGACGACATCGGCGCTGTAACGCACGAGGTCCCGCTGGGCTTTCTGCATGTCGCGCAGACCTTCGGCTTCCATGCGGTTGCCGCGATCCCAGTCGCGCTGATGTTCAGCGGTCACGACGATGGTCGGCTCGGTGGCGCGGTCCTGCGCCATGGCGAGCTGGGGTGCGGCAAAAGCTGCAACAGCAAGTCCGCCGGCAATCAGGAACGTTTTCATTTCTCAATTCTCCTTCGATTGGATGGAGAGCCAATATGCGGCCACACTGATTCTGAAAAACGCGATTGTCCGAAGTTTGAATTCGGGTTATGTGAATTTAATGGACATTGTGAGCTTTCAGACCTTTCTCGCCGCCGCAGACACGGGCAGCTTTGCCGGCGCGGCCAATCGCGTGAATGCGAGCCCTTCGAGCGTGACCGAACGGATCAAGCAGCTTGAATACCGGCTCGGCACCAAGCTGTTTGAGCGCGACAAGCGCGGTTGCCGGCTGACCGCTGCAGGAGATCGCTTTCTAGGCCCTGCGCGCCAGGCCGTGCGGGCGTGGGAAGTGGCGCGGCACGAAGTCGCCCTGCCCGAAAGCTTCGAAAGCTCGCTGTCTTTCGGGGGGCAGTATTTTCTGTGGGACCGGCTGTTGCTCGGCTGGCTCGACGAAGTGCGCGCAGCGATCCCTGACCTCGCGTTGCGAGTGACTGCCGGTGCGTGGACGAGGCTAAACCGAGATCTCGCAGAGGGCGCGCTCGACATGATCCTCGTGCACGATCCGATCTTTCGCAACGACATCGCGGCCGAGCGTCTATTCGAAGACCGGCTCATTCTGGTGACCGCGGGCGATCCCAACGACTGGAAACAGGATTTCGTGCGGATCGACTGGGGGCGCGAGCTTGGGCTCGAGATTGCCTCACGTCTCGACGTCGAACCAAAGGCAGGTCTGGTGCTCGACCTCGGGCAACGATCGGCACAGTGGGTCATTGCGAACCGAGCGTCGGGTTATCTGCCCGAATGGCTGGTTTCCCCCCTGCTCGAAAGCGGCGAGCTGACCGCGATCGAAGACACCCCCAGTTTCGACTTCCCCGCCTATGTTTGCTGGCGGCGATCACTTGACGCGAAGGTCGCGGAGCAAGTCGTTGCTTCGCTGCACAATTATTTCAATTCAGATATTCGGAACTGAAACTTTAGACTTTTGCCATTTGCCGAATTCATTTGATTGTTAGAGAATCGTCCGCCTCTAACAGGGAGAGTCAAATGAACATCGATACGAGCGGCATGGAAGCCGCGCTTGAACGGGTCGGCTCAACGCTGATCATCTGGGGACCACGCATCGCTGCGGCGATTGCGATCCTCGTCATCACGCACTTCGTCGCGAAATTGGTCGAGAAGGCCATCGGTCGCCTCGGCACCAAGGTGGCCGGCGAAGACCGCGAATCCCGCAAGTTCGGCAACGAACAGATCTGGGCGCAAGCCGGCAGGCTCGGCTACTGGGTCCTGTGGCTGTTCGGTTTCCTGATCGCGCTCCAGCCGCTCCAGCTTGGCGAAGTCGTCGCCCCGCTGAATTCGCTGCTGAACGAGATCGGCCTGTTCCTGCCCAACCTGATCGGCGCGACGGCGATCTTCATCGTCGGCCTCGCGCTTTCGAAAATCGCCAAGGGCATCACCGAAAACGCGGTCGGCATGGTCAATATCGACCGTTTCCTCAAAGGCGAGACCGCCGAGGATGACGCGGCACCTGCCTCAACCGACACCAGCACCACCGGTCAATCGGTCGCATCGGCAGCGGGTACCGCAGTGCAGCTGCTTGTCCTTCTGCCCATCGCTCTTGCAGCGATTGACGTTCTGGGAATCACCGCCGTGACCGTCCCGGTCCGCGAATTGCTGGCGACAATCCTGGTGGCGGTTCCGCATGTGATCGCGGCGGGTCTGGTGCTCGTGGTCGCGTTCCTGATCGGTCGCTGGATCGCATCGGCAGCGCAGAACTTCCTCGAAGGGCTTGGCGCGAACAAGGCCGGGGAAAGTATCGGTCTGTCGGGCGAACGCTTCACCCTCTCGCGCATCAGCTACCACGTAGTCCTGATCGCAGTGATGCTGTTCGCGTTCGTCGAAGCGGCGCGCCTGCTCAACTTCGACATGGTCTCGCAGATTGCGGATGAGACGGTGCGCCTCGGCGGCCAGATCATCTTCGGCGCTGCTCTGATCGCACTCGGCTTCGTGGTCGCCCGCGCTGTCAGCAAGGTGCTGTCGGATAGCGGGGATGCGAAACTGGCAAGCGTCGCACGCTATGCAATCGTCGCGCTCGCTATTGCGATGGGCCTTAGCTTCATGGGCATTGCGACCGAGATCGTGATCATCGCGTTCGGCGCGATCCTTGGCGCGATTGCCATTGCCGCGGCCATCGCGTTCGGCATTGGCGGGCGTCAAACGGCGCACGAAATGCTGCAGGAATGGAAGGATCAGAACGGTCCTTCCTGACGCTCCCTGCGTCAAGAGAATGGCGCCGACGCTTCCACCGCGTCGGCGCCATTTTTCTTTTCGGGTTCAGATGCCTGTGAAACCGAGCGGTGCGTAGGGGCCGATGGCGAGCTGTTCGAACACGCCCCAACCGTCAGATTTTTGGCCTTGCGCGTCTCCGTCCACTTTGCACAGGATCTGGACGTGGCGATTGTCGGGTTGCAGCGGGTCGAGCTGCGCAAGGTCGAAGTCCTCGCGCTCATGCCTGTCGCTGCCATGCCAGATGCCGTGGCCCCAGACCGGGTGAGTGTAGCCAAGCCCCTTCATCTGGAAGCGCTGCATCGCTTCAAGCGAGACCTGCGCAGGCGCTCCGGGCACGTCGAGGTCTAGCACCGCGCCCGCTGGCCAGCGGCTGCCTTCCTCGGTCCGTGTCGTGATTGTGCCGTGTCCTTCGGCGATGTCACTCTCAGCCCCGCCATCGGGGACGAACGCGGCGCGGGTGTTCCACGCTTCGCCTTGCGCATCGGCGTTCAAGTGGAAGAACAGCGATCCGTTGGCGAGATTGATCGGGGTCCACTGCCAGAAGAATTGCGGCAATTCGTGCCCCGGCATCGGCTGTGCATCGCGCGCACCGACCGGTCTTACGCCCCAGCTGCGGTCGCGCGTGCCGAGCGTGCCTTGAGCGATCTCGTGACGCTCGCTGTCGCATGAGATCCATCCCTCATAGCGGCCGTTCTGGGTCATCCGGGTGTAGTCCATGAAGGCGCGCGGGCCGATGCGGTGGATGAAGCGCGGCTCGGCAATCGGAAAGGCGCGCGCGCCGAAGGTGAACTCGCCCGCGATCCCGTCGGTCTCCTCGATCCGCACGCGAAGGCGCTTCAACGGTTCTTCGACGTGGATGCTGATCGGGCCGCATGAAAGGTCCATCCTCTCCATGCCAAGCCGGCGGCTGGCGTGGAGGCAGTGCTGCGTGCCGCCCCGGATGAAGCTGAAATGCGCGTCGACCACGTCGAGATGCGGGTAGACGCCAAAGGCCGCGGCGAAGAAACCGCTCCCATCGGGCGCATAGCCGTTGAAGAAATAGCGGTCGTAGAAATTGCGGTCGGTGCCCGAAAAGGCGATCGGCTCGGGCGTCTGGTGGATGGGGTAGTCGTCGCCGTGGGTGAGCGTCATTGGCCTGCCTCCTTCACTGCTGCGAGGCTGTCATGTTCGAGCGCGAGTGCCGCCGCGCCGCGCGCCATGGATAGAAAGTTCGCGTCCCCTCGCTCGGTGCGCTCGACAAAGGCCGCGCTGAAAACGGCAGTGGTGAGGCCGTGCAATGCGCCGACGCGATAGTCGCGCCACATCGCCTCGCGGTCGAGCGCGACGCCGCGTGCAGCCATCTCGTCCATGTAGAGGCCGAGCAGTTCATCCTCGTGCGCGCGGCGGAGCGCATCACCGATCCCGCAGCCGAGGAAGTAGCCAATGTCGGTCATCGCCTTTCCGGTCGTGACGGTCTGCCAGTCGAGCACCGCGATCGGCTCCGCCCCGCCCTTGATGTCGAACAGCATGTTGTCGAGCCGGAAGTCGCCGTGGACGAGGCATTGCGGCTCGCCGTCGCGCGAGGAGAAGACTTCCGCGCAAGCCGCGACATCTTCGCACAGCGCCATGAATTCAGGCTCCAGACTGTCCGAGTATCGCTCGCGCCAGATGGCCTGTGCTTCCGGGTATTTGCCTGCGATCCATGCGCGCAATTCATCCGACGCAGCTAGCCAATCGGCTTTGAGTACCGCCTCATCGCCCCAGCTTGGCGCGTGGAATGCGGCCGCCTGCCGGATCGCGTGGCACGCGTCCTCAATCCCGCAGCTTTCAAGCTGATTGCCCCCGCGTGCAGGCCCGAGATCCTCGAACAACAGCACGAATTCGCCGCCATCGTCGGAGACATGAGCGGCGTGGGTCTGCGGCACGCGCACGTCGAGCCGGGGCGCGATCTCGCGGTAGAAGCGCACTTCCTTGGCGTAGAGCCCCATCATCGCCGCCGTCCCGCGGCTGACCGGGTCTTCGGCGGGAAACTTGGCGGCGAGTGTCGAGTGCGAGCCGTCCTGGTGCGTCAGCGTGAACCGCACGCTGTCGCCGACCTGCCCGGTGCCGATCGGCTCCCAGCTGACGCTCGTAATGTCTGACCGCCCGATCGCGTCGCCAAGCCATTCGGGCGTTGCCTGGTCGGGGGGCGAGGGAAAGGTGCTCATGCGCGCCCTACCCCTTGGCGAGCTCTTCCTCGATCTGCCCGAGCCGCTCCTTGCCGAAGAACATTTCCTGCGGGCCATCCTTGGGGCCGGTAAAAAGCGTCGGGATGCCGAACGTGCCGCGCTCGACCGCTTTGTCGGTGTTGGCGATCAGGCCCTGCTTGACCTCATCGGTCTGCGAGCGTTCGAACAGGTTTTGCGCATCGAACCCGGCCTCGGCAATCGCTGCGCCGAGCTTTGCCGGGTCGAGCACGTCCACGCCCTCTTCCCAGATCTTGGGCAGCATCGCCTCGACAAACTGCACCCCGCGCCCGTCCTGATCGGCGGCGTAAAGCATGCGTTGCAGTGTGATCGAGTTGAACGGAAACTGCGGGTGCAGGCGGTACTTGGTGAGGCTGTGCTTATCGATGAAGCGCCGCATTTCGAGCATCGAATACTCGACCTTGCCCTTCACGTCCTTGTCGCGGATCATAGGCGGCGCATTGCCGGTAAGCTTGTGCATCCCGCCGAGGAATACCGGCGTGATATCGAGCTCGGCCCCGGTGCGCTTCACCACCTCGCGCAGCGGCCACCAGATCATATAGGCGTTGGGACTGACGAAATCGAAGATCAGCTCGACGCGGTTTGCCATATGTTTGTTCTCCCTCTTGCGAGATGAGTTGCACGGCGAAACCGGGTTGGCAAGGGCTTGCGCTGGAAGCGGGGCTAGCGCTTCTTCGGCCCCGAGGGTTTGCCCTTCGCTTGGCCCTTGCCCTTATGCGGACCCTTGTGCGGCCCCTTGTTCGGGCCCTTGCCCTTAAAGGGACGCTTCGGCTTCTGATCGCGATCGGGCTTGCCCGCGTTCGATTTGCGCGGGGCCCCCTTGCCGAACGGCTTGGCCTTTACCCGGGGACCGTCCTGTCTGCGATTGTCGCGAGCGGCGACGCGCGGGCCCTCGGCGGATTCCTCGATGGCGATTGCGTCCTGCTCGTCGTCGCCATTGGCGGTGCGTTCGACTGTCTCGGCGAAGCGGCCTGCGACCGCCCGCGGGATCTGGAACCAGCTTTCGTGCTGACCGATGCGGATCGCGCCGATCTCGTTGCGGGTGATGTGCCCGCGGCGGCAGATCAGCGGCAACAGCCAGCGCGGCTCGGCGCTCTGGCGGCGTCCGACGCCGATCTTGAACCACACCACATCCTCGAAACCGGGGCGATGGCGCTCCGCCTTGGCTTTCGCGCGCGCTTCGGGCGTGTTGGCGAGCAGTTCTTCGGGTGCGGGAAGCTTCGCGCGGTGCGATTCCACCAGTGCAGCGGCGATGTCTTCGGTAGACATGCGCTCCATCAGCTCAGCCGCCATTGCGCGGGTATCGTCCTCGTATTCGGCAGGCGCGGTGAGCTTTTCCATCAGCCGCGCATGGTCCTTCTTGCGGATCGCTTGCGGTGTCGGAGCGTCGAGCCATTCGGCTTCGATCTTGGCTCCGCGCAGCATGCTCTCGACCCGGCGACGGCGGTTGTACGGCACGACGATCGCAGCCGTCCCCTTCTTGCCCGCACGGCCCGTTCGGCCCGAGCGGTGCTGCAACGTCTCCGCATCGCGCGGCGTTTCGGCATGGATCACTAGGCTGAGCGTCGGCAGATCGATCCCGCGCGCGGCGACATCGGTGGCAACGCAGACCCGCGCACGACCATCGCGCATTGCCTGCAAAGCCTGATTGCGCTCGGATTGCGAATGTTCACCCGACAAGGCGACGACGGCAAAGCCGCGGTTCTGCAAGGTCGCATGGAGACGCCGAACGCTGTCGCGCGTGGCGCAAAAGCAAATCGCGGATTCGGCCTCGTGAAAGCGTAGCAGGTTGACCACCGCATTCTCGACCTCGGACGGCCCCACGGTGATCGCCTGATAGGCGATGTCGCCGTGCCCCCTGTCCTCGCCTGCGAGCGAGAGGCGCATGGCATCGCGCTGGTATCGCTCGGCAAGGCGCACGATCGCGCGCGGCATGGTGGCCGAGAACAGCAGCGTGCGCCGCCCCTCGGGCGATGCGTCGAGGATCTCCTCGAGGTCTTCGCGGAAACCCATGTCGAGCATCTCGTCGGCTTCGTCGAGGACAACGCCGACAAGGCCGGAGAGGTCGAGCGAGCCGCGCTCGATGTGATCGCGAAGACGTCCCGGCGTTCCGACCACTATGGCCGGGCCGGACCGCAGCGCGCGGCGCTCCTTGCTTGCATCCATCCCGCCGACGCAGGTGGCAATGCCGAGGCCCGCCTTGGCGTAGAGCCAGCCGAGCTCGCGGCTGACTTGCAGCGCAAGCTCGCGAGTCGGCGCGATGGCGAGGACCAGCGGCCTATCGACACGAGTCGCCCCGCCTGCAGCGCCAAGCAATTGCTCGGCCAGCGCAAGCCCAAAGGCGACCGTCTTGCCGCTGCCGGTCTGGGCCGAAACGATGAGGTCGCGCCCTGCGGCGTCGGGAGCCGTGGCAGCCGCCTGAACCGGGGTGAGCGCATTGTAGCCGCGCTCCTCAAGCGCTTCGCTGAGGAGCGGCGGCAGATTTTCAAAGGACATTGTAGTTCGCTTTATTAGGCTGCGCGCGTGACAAGCGCGCAAGAGAAGAAGGGTTGGGCGCGCGTCAGGACTGCGCCATCGGGGCAAGGCCCAGTTCGATACCGGTGCGGTCTTCGAGCGCGAAGCGATCGAACAGGTCGGCGCTCGCACTGTTGAGACCCACGACCCGCGTGTGCCGCCCATTGCGGCGCATCCGGTCGATCACCTTTTCGAGCGCGCCGATCGCGGAGATGTCCCAGAAATGCGCCTTGGAGACGTCGATCACCACGTTGTGTGCGGCGTCCTCGTACTGGCTTTCCGGGCCGAGCTGGGCGACGAACTTGTCGACGCTGGCGAAGAAAATCTCGCCGGTGACGACATAGACCGCCGAATGCGGGCGGCGCACGCGCTCAACAGTGAACATGCTCTTCACCTTTTGCGCGAAGAAGATGCCCGAAAGCAGCACGCCGACGAGCACGCCGAGCGCAAGGTCGTGGGTCCACACCACCGTCACCACGGTCGCGATCATCACGATCGAGCTGGTCGGCGGGTGGCGGCGCAGGTTGGGGATCGAGTTCCATGAAAACGTGCCAATCGACACCATGATCATCACCGCGACCAGCGCAGGCATCGGGACCTGTCCAACATAAGGGCCGAGAACGGTCAGCAGGAACAGCAAGAAGGCGCCTGCGGTAAAGGTCGAGAGGCGACCGCGACCGCCTGATGCGACGTTGATCACCGACTGGCCGATCATCGCGCAGCCGCCCATCCCGCCAAAGCAGGCCGCGACCACATTGGCGACGCCTTGCCCCGCACTCTCGCGGCGCTTGTCGCTTTCGGTGTGAGTCATGTCGTCGACGATCTGCGCGGTGAGCAGGCTTTCGAGGAGGCCAACCGCCGCCATCGTCGCCGAGTACGGAGCGATGATCCGCAGCGTCTCCCACGTCAGCGGCACATCGGGCAGCGCAAAGGTGGGCAGGCCATTGGGCAGCTCGCCCTCGCCCGCGACATTGTTGACCGGCAAACCCCAATAGATCGTCGCAGCGGTGAGCAGCACGATCGCGACCAGCGGCGACGGGATGACCTTGGTGATGCGCGGGAAGAGGTAGATGATCGCAAGGCCGATCAGCACCATCGCCCAGGTCCACGGCCCAACGCCCTCATTGCCCGGCATCAGCTGCGGGATCTGCGCCATGAAGATGAGGATCGCGAGCGCGTTGACGAAGCCGGTAATGACGCTGCGCGAGACGAACTGCATCAACAGGTCGAGCCGCAGCAGCGCCGCGACCCCTTGGAAAATTCCCATCAGGATGGTCGCTGCAAACAGGTATTCGACCTCGTGATCGCGCACCAGCGGGATCACCACCACGGCCACCGCAGCGGTCGCCGCCGAGATCATGCCGGGCCGTCCGCCGGTGAGCGCGATCACCATCGCAATCGCGACGCTGGCATAAAGGCCGACGCTTGGATCGACGCCGGCGATCAGCGCAAAACCGATCGCTTCGGGGATCAGCGCGAGCGCGACGACGATGCCCGCAAGCACGTCTGCGCGAATGTTCGAGAGCCAGTCACGGCGGAAGGTTTCCGCGAAAGTAGCGGCTTGGGTCATGGTCGGATCGGTCCGGTAATTTGGTGTGAGCCGGACGCGCGGTCATGGTCGCGGGGTAGGTCCGGTCGGAAACTGTTGAGCTGCCACATAGTCACTTATGCTGCACTGCACAACCGGTGGATTTGCAACCGGCCTCTCCCAAGGGCGTGCTTAATGGCTCGTTAGGTCCGTTCCCTGCGGCTTTGTTAGGCGATGGGGAGCTACAGGTTTCGGCGTCATCTGCACCGATGACAGCCTATCAGTGGCAATGCACCTGTCACTTGATTGTCGTTCCGGCCCCCGGACATTGGCCACTTTCGAAGGGGGTGAAAACGTGCTTGGAAACCGGGGCGGTCCGTCATGCGAACCGTCCCGGTTTTTTCGTTTAGGCTGGCACAGTCCAGCGTGCTCCGTGTTATGATGCTCCATGCGGATTGCCTATTACATCTCTGGTTTGCTCGTCGCTTTAGGCGGCACGCTGCTTGAAACCTCGGTGGTTGCTCACCCCGGCGGCCTCAACCGAGAAGGGTGTCACACAAACCGCTCCACAGGACAGTATCACTGCCATCGCCGCCCAAGTGCTAACCCGCCAGCGCCGCGCACTCCGACCTCAACTGGCCGCGTATATTTTCGAAGTTGCGCCGAAGCACGCGCTAACGGGCGAAGCAATATTCGACGTGGAGAGCCGGGTTATCGACCCGGCCTCGATAGGGACAATGACGGCGTTGCCTGCGAAAGTGGCTAGCAAGGCGAGCTAAATCCCCGCCGCTGCCAGCGCCCTGTCCATGTCTTCGGTAAGGTCGGCGATGTCTTCGAGGCCGACATTGATCCTCAGCAGCCCCTCGGTCACGCCCATCTCGTCGCGCGCGTCCTGTTCCATGCCGGCATGCGTGGTCGACGCGGGATGGCACATGAGCGAGCGTGCATCGCCGATATTGTTCGAGATATCGACCAGTTCGAGCGCGTCGAGGATCGTGAAGGCGCGCTCGCGCGTGCCTACGTCGAAGGCGAAGATCGGCCCCGTCGCCTCCATCTGGGCGAGCGCGAGATTGTGGCGCGGATGGCTCGGGAGGCCCGGATGGCGCATCTCCCCGCTTGCCTTCAGAATACGCGGTTCGAGAAATTCGCCGAGTGTGACCGCGCTCTTTGATTGGTGATGCGCGCGCAGGGAGAGCGTCTCCAGCCCCTTGTGCACGACCCATGCGTTGAAGGGCGCGATATTGGGGCCTGTGTTGCGCTGAAAAGGGAGCAGCACTTCGTCGATCCATTCCTGAGTCCCGCACACCGCGCCTGCGAGCACCCTGCCCTGCCCGTCCATCAGCTTGGTCGCGCTATAGGCCACCACGTCGGCGCCGAACTCCATCGGGCGTTGCAAAGCGGGCGAGGCGAAAGCGTTGTCGACGACCGTGGTGATACTGTGAGCGCGCGCGAGGTCGCAGACATGCTTGAGGTCCACTACGTCGAGCGTCGGGTTGGCGGGTGTCTCGAAGAAGAAGACCTTGGTGTTAGGCCGGATCGCGGCCTCCCACTGGTCGTTCTCGGCGCTGTCGATCACGGAGGTCTCGATCCCGAAGCGCGGGAGCAGATGGTCGACCAGCCAGCGGCACGAGCCGAATGCCGCCCTCGCTGCAACAACGTGATCGCCTGCCGAAAGCTGGCACAGCAAAGCCGCGGTCATCGCCGCCATGCCGCTTGCCTGTGCGCGGCAGGCCTCCGCCCCCTCCATCAGCGCGATGCGCTCTTCCAGCATCGCGACGGTCGGGTTTTGGAGGCGCGAATAGGTCATCCCCTCGGCCTCGCCAGCAAACCGGTCGGCGACCGTCTGCGCGTCGTCGTAAGTGTAGCCGGAGGTGAGGAAGAGGGCTTCGCTCGTCTCGCCATGTTCGGAGCGCCACGTGCCGCCGCGAACGGCCTGCGTTGCGGGTCGCCAATTGCGCGTTGTCGCGCGGTCCATGCCAGTGGTCTTCTTCATCGCCTCAAGCGTTAGTCGGGCGTCCGATCTGCCGCAAGGTCGCTCGCGAGCAGACCTTCGCGCGCGGTGCGAGTATGGCCGACCATGCTCAGCATCTGCGCGCCTTCGATCAGCGTCAGCAGGTAGCGCGCCCCGCCCCTCGGATCGGGGTCGTCTGCGGGCATTTGCGTCTCGAGCCAATCGAGCAGCTTGGTCATCACCCTCTCGGCCGTTTCGCGATGGCCGGGCACGCCGCGCGCTGCTCCGGCGACGATTTCCCACCACAACGCCTGAAACGGCTGGGTTTCGGGCGCGCGGATAAAGGCGAGATTGCGCGCGACGAGTTCCTGCCGGGTCGCCGCGCGCTCGCTTCCGACCGCTTCGTCGAGCACGTCGGTGTAGGTCTGCGCGATATGCGCGAGCACGTCTTCGACCAGCTTTCGCTTGTTGCCGAAATGGTAGATCAGCATCCGGTCGCTGGTCCCGGCGGCTTCCGCCAGCGGGCGCAGGCTGGCCGCGCCAAGCCCCTTGGCGAGCACATGCGCGGCCAGTTTGGGCAGGAGGGTTTCGCGTGACATCTTGGACTTCGAGGGATTGCCGGACATGCCCTCTTGTAGCGAGTGCTACAACGCGCTACAAGTCTATGTAGCAATCGCTACATAATATGACGGAGATCGCCATCATGGACTTTACCCTTACCCCTGTCATTGCGCTCTTTCTCGGCGGGCTTGTCGTCGTCTTGGGCGTTGCTGTCTATATCCTCACCAATGATCGCAAGATCGGAAATCCGGCGGTCGCCGCTGCTCTGTCGGCCGGTTTTGGCGCCTTCACCGCGATCACCATCTGGCAGACCGGGGTGATGCCGGTGTGGGAGAACCACACGACCAATCTATGGGGCGTGCAGGTCTGGTGGGACTTGCTTATCGCGGTCGGCCTCGTCCTGTTCCTCGCCGCTCCGCGAGCGCGCGCGGTGGGGATGAACCTGCCGCTGTGGACGCTGTTCGTCATCTCGACCGCCAGTATCGGCCTGCTCGCCATGCTTGCGCGGCTGTTCTGGCTCGAACGCGAGGCCGCGGCGAAAACCTCCTAAGCCCTTGCTCCCCATCGGGCGCGTGACTAATCCTCGCGCCCGATGTCCGAGGCCGCTTCCGCTCACCCGCAAAGCCCCCCGCACCACCCGCGCGACCCGTGGGTGTGGTGCCTCGCGACCGCCGCGCTGTTCGCCGTTCTGGCAAGCATCCGGCTGACCACACCCTCGATCCCCTTCTTCGACGAGATCCACTACCTTCCTGCCGCGCGAGACCTGCTCGCTGTCTGGAATGGCGAGGATGCGACCTACATCAACCGCGAGCACCCGCTGCTGGGCAAGGTTCTGATCGCGCTCGGCATGGCGGTGGCCGGCGACACCCCGCTCGGCTGGCGGATTATGCCGCTGGTGTTCGGGACAATCGCGGTGGGAGCGAGCATGCGCGCGTTCTGGCATGCGAGCGAGGACCGGTTCGCAACCATCGCCTTCGGGCTGCTGCTCGTCACCGGGTTTCACCTGTTCATTCATGCGCGCATCGCGATGCTCGACATCTTCATGGCCGCCTTCCTGGCGCTCGCCGCATGGCAGTTCGCCGCCGCGATCCGCGAGCCGGAGACCGGGCGGTGGCGGCTGGCGCTGACGGGGGTCGCGATTGGTCTAGCATTGGGAGCTAAGTGGAACGCGGTGCCGCTTGCCATGGCGCCGGGCCTCGCTTTCTTCGCCGCGCGGCTCTCCGCCGGGCGCCGCCGCCTGTTCACCAGCCGCCGCGGCGTGCCAGTGCCGGGGGTGAGCCTTCTCGAAGCCGCGCTATGGCTCGGGATCGTGCCGCTCGCGGTCTATGCGCTGACTTTTGCGCCGGGATACTGGCTCGAGACGCCCTACCACGCCTCTCCGCTGGCGCGCGACGGGTTGATCGCATTACACTTCGAGATACTCGACCTCCAAAGGCAGGTGATTGAGCCACATTCCTACCAGAGCACGTGGCCGCAATGGGTCACGAATACCCGCGCGATCTGGTATTTCTACGGGGTGAGCGACGGGGCGCAGCGCGGGGTGATGCTGATCGGCAATCCGCTGACCATGCTGCTGGGGCTGCCGGCGCTGCTCTATTGCCTCATCGTCGGGCTCTATCGCGGAGATTGGGCGAAACTGGCGGTTTTCACCGGCTATGCAGTGAGCCTCGGCCTGTGGCTGATCGCGCCCAAGCCTGTGCAGTTCTATTACCACTACGTGATGCCGAGCGTGTTCCTGCTGGCGGCGTTGGCGCTGTCACTGAGCGATCTGCGCGCGGCGGGATGGAAGTGGTGGGCCTACGGCACGCTCGCAGCAAGCGCCGCGCTGTTCGCGCTGTTTTTCCCGATCCTGACGGCCGGTGCGCTGGAGAATTCAATGAGCTTTACCAACTGGGCGTGGATCGCCGGGTGGCGCTAGAAGCGCCCCCAGACGAAGCGGCTCGATAGCGCGTAATTCCACACTGATCCAACGAGGATGCCGGCCAGCGCGGCGAGTGCCCAGAATATCCCTTGCGATTGCAGCAGCGTCGCCACCGCCACATTGGCAAACCCGCCCACCGCGCAGGTCAGGCAGAACCCGATCCATCCGGCGAGAAACGCCCCCACCCCCTTCAACCGCCGGTCGCGATAGGTCAGCCAGTTGTTGAGCCAGAAGTTGAAGCTCATCGCCACCAGCACCGCTGCCGTCTGAGCTTTCCAGAAGGTCGCAGTCATGTTGGGGAAGAGCGTCGCCAGAACGGCGTAGTGTACGATCACGCCGAGCGCGCCCACCGTGCCGAACAGCGCAAAGCGGGTTGGGACCAACCGCCCCAAAGTCTTGTCGTAAAGCCCTGCGAGAAAGTCGAACAGAATTGCGCGGTCGAGCTTGCTCTGCCCTTCGCGGCGCTTGGCGAAGTCGAGCGCAAACTCCTTCACCTTCATCGGCGCATCGGCGGTCGCGAGCAGGTCGAGCAGGATCTTGAATCCGATGCCTGAAAGTCGGGGTGCGAGCGCGCGCGCGGTGCTGGTCCGGAGCATGAAATAGCCGCTCATCGGGTCGCTCAGTTCGACCCCGGTGATGGCCCGCGCGATCCGGTTGGCGAAGCCTGACAGCCGCTCGCGCTCGGGCTCTTCCCAGCCAGCGGTGCTCGCCCCTTTCGCGAAGCGGCTGGCGACGCAGATGTCCGCCTCGCCTGCGCGCAATGCCTCAAGCATCGCGGGTAACAGAGCAGGGTCGTGCTGGTGATCGGCATCCATAACCGCCACGTTGGGCGCGGCGGTGGCGCAGAAGCCCTCGATCGCGGCGCTTGCAAGCCCTCGCCTGCCGATGCGCTGTATCACTCGTACCCGGCGGTCCGTGCGTGCAAGTTCGCGGGCCTCGTCGGCGGTGCCATCGGCGCTGTCATCGTCGACGATCAGCACTTCCCAGCCCTCTGCGCCAAGCGCGTTCTCGATCCGCTCGACCAATGGCGCGAGATTGCCGCGCTCATTGAGCGTGGGCAGGATGATGGCGAGGTCGAGGGTCATGGCAACGCCCTGTGCTGGCGCAAGGTTGCGGGGATATTACAGCCGCTCAAGCACCGCATCGCCAATCGCCTTGGTGCCGTGTTCTCCGCCGAGATCGCCCCCGCGAATACCGTCGGAAAGCGCCTTGCCTACCGCAGCTTCGATCCGGTCGGCCTCGGCTTCCATGCCGAAGGAGTGGCGCAGCATCATCGCAGCCGAGAGGATCGTCGCCATCGGGTTCGCCTTGCCCTCACCCGCAATGTCGGGCGCGCTGCCGTGGATCGGTTCGTAGAGGCCGAACACGCCGTGATCGGTCTTGCGATCTCCCATCGAGGCGCTGGCAAGCAACCCGATCGAGCCCACTGCCGCGCTTGCAAGGTCGGACAGGATATCGCCGAACAGGTTGCCCGTCAGGATCACTCCGAACTGCGCCGGATTGGCGATGATCTGCATCGCGGCATTGTCGACATACATGTGGCTGAGCTCGATATCGGGATGCGAGCCTGCTGCGGCCTTCACTGTGTCGCGCCAGACCTGGCTGGTTTCGAGCACGTTCGCCTTGTCGACGCTGCACACGCGGTTCTTGTCATCCCCGGCGCGCGCGGTGCGGAATGCGACACGGGCGATGCGCTGAACCTCGGTTTCCGAGTAGGCCATCATGTCCCAGCCTTCGCGGCTGCCATCCAGTGCAACCCGCTCGCCCTTGTCGCCGAAATAGACGTCGCCGGTCAGCTCGCGCACGATCATCATGTCGATCTGGCTCGCGATTTCGGGCTTGAGCGGAGAGAGGTGCTCGAGGCCGGGAAAGACCTTGGCCGGGCGCAGATTGGCGAAGAGGTCGAGCTCCTTGCGAAGGCCAAGGATCGCCTGTTCGGGGCGCAGGCGGCGCTCCAGATTGTCGCAATCGGGATCGCCCACCGCGCCGAACAGCACCGCGTCGCATTCGCGTGCCATGGTGAGCGTTTCTTCAGGCAGCGGGTGGCCGTGGCGCTTGTAGGCGACGCCGCCGACATCGCCTTCGAACAGAGTGAGATGCGGCAGGTCGAGCGCGCCTAGCACGCGTAGCGCCTCGCGAGTGACTTCGGGGCCGATCCCGTCGCCGGGCAGGACTGCGATCTTCATGCTTCGCCTTTCCTCACATTATCCGGGCAAGTTTCTCGCCCAATGCCACCCGCGCCGCCATAACATCGCGAGGGTTCCCGGCAAGCAGGTGGTCGCGGATAGGGCGGTGAAGCGCGCGGAAAGACGCGAATTGCGCGGCGAAATCCCCCGAAATATCGGGTTTCTCTCCGCCATAGCCCAGCTCACGCAACAACATCGCCTCGTATGTGACCATCGCCGAAAGCCAGCCACGCGCGCTCGGAGCGGCGCAGATCGCGGTGAGCAGGCCGTCGAGCGCGGAGTAGAGCGAGGGATAGGGATTGCGCTCAGGCAAGGTGCTCGCGGTGAGCGCGCAGGCCCACTGGATCGCCGCTGCGGGGAGCGGTTCGGTCATCCACGGTGCACGGCTTTCGGCGAGTTCCAGCCGCGCAAACGGCAGCTGGCTGTCGGACTTTGCGCGCAGCTCGACATGGACGGCATTGCCGGGGATCATCACCGGACGCATCTGCCTCCCTCGCCCGCCCGCGACATAGCCTGCGACGAGGCCGTAATCCTCGGTGAGCATGCGCGCGATTGCCGCCGTCTCGCCATGCGGACGGCTCGCGATCAGGATTGCCGGGGCCGTGAGGTTCACGTCGGGAGCTTCATTCCCCCTCGGACGAGAGCCCCAGCACGCGCTCGATGAATTCGGCCTGCTGGCGGTAGTAGAACAGCTGGTTCGACAGCTTGCGCCAGCCGTGCCCTTCGTCGGGGATGCGGATGAAAGGCGCTTCCACGCCATTGGCGCGCAGGGTCGTCACCATCACCTCGGTCTCTGCGATGTCGATGCGCGGGTCCATCACGCCGTGCGAATAGAGTACGGGCACGGTGATCTGGTCGGCTTTGCGGATCGGCGACTGGACCGAATAGAAATCGCGCCAGCGCTGCTCGGTTATATCGCCATATTCGATCCGGTCGGCGGCTTTCAGAGCGGGCGAAGCGATTTCGAGCGCCGTCACCCAGTCGGCCACCCCGAATAGCGAGACCCCGGCGGCAAACTCGCCCGGATATTCGGCCAACACAGCGTTCACCGCATAGCCTCCGTACGAACCGCCCAGCACCGCGGCACGGTCGCCATCGATCAACCCGTCGGCCGCGAGCGCGCGCTTGAGATCGACGAGGTCGCGGATCGAATCGAGCCGTTTCTCGCGGTCGTCGAGCGTCGAATAGGTCCGCCCGAGGCCGGTGCTCCCGCGAATGTTCGGCTCGAACACCGCGACGCCGCGCGCAACGTGATATTGCGCAATCGCATCGAAGGTCGCCTGCGACTGGGCAGACGGGCCGCCATGGACCGAGAAGACCACGGGCGGTGCATCCTCACCTGTCACCGCGCCTTCAGGCAGGTAGAGCAGTCCTTGCAACTCAACCCCATCGCGCGCGGTGTAGCGCACGACCCGCGGACGCACGAGCCGTTCGGGATCGAGCCCGGCGAGGTTTGAGGCAAAGACCTTTTCGGCTGTCCCTTCCGTCGGGTTGGTCATCCAGATCTCGCCCGGCGTCTGCCAGCCACTGACCCGGATCATCAGCTTGCCGTCGCTCTCGCAGTCGAGCGTGTAATTGCCTTCGGGCAGCTCGGGCATGGGGATCGGGCGCTTCTCCGTCACATGCCAGCCGCCAAGCTGGTCGAACCCGTCGCGGTTCTGGGTCCAGTAGATGTACGAACCGCCCTCGCCCGGCCCGCACAGTTCAAGGTTTTCGACATCGGCATCGGCAGGGAAGACGGCCTCGAAGCTTCCTGCCTCGACATCGTAGAACGAGAGCGAGCCGAACTCGCGCCCGACGTTGGTCGAGAAGTAGAAGCCGCGCGAATTGGGCCACCATTCGAACCCGCCGAGCGTGTGGCTTGCGCGATCCTCGACCGGCGGCTTGGAGATGGTCGTCATTTCGCGCGTCTCGAGGTCGAGCAGGTAGAGATTGTCCGCGTCCTCACCCACCGTCTCTGTCACCAGCGCGTATTTGCCGTTGGGCGAGATCGAGCGGGCGGCGAGGCCGAGTTCGGACTGGACGATCATCTCGCTCTCGCCAGCGAAATTGCCACGGTAGATGTCGAACACCCCCGTGCCGCGCGCGGTCGAGGCGTAAATGAAGCTGCCGTCCTGTGCGAAATCACCGAAAATGCGGAAGTCGCCGCGCTGGGCGGGGAGCACCTCGATCTCGTCCATCCCGTCGGGCGTCAGCGCGAAATAGCCGGGCTGTTCGTTGCCGTCGCGGTCGGCGGAGTAGAACAGGCGCGATCCGTCGGGCGTCCAGACCGGCGCGAACACGCCCGTCTCGAACGTCACCTGCCGCGGCTGACCGCCGCTAGCGGGCATGACCCAGAGTTCGGGTTGCCCGCTCACATCCCATGAGAAAGCGATCATTTCGCCATCGGGCGAAAGGTTCGCCGCGCCCGCTCCGGTGGCGAGGAGGTAGCGAGCGATGTCGGCGGGATATTCGCCCGCGCGGCCGATCGTCAGGCCCGACCCGTCGGGTTCGATCGCCTCGATGCTCATGTCGGCACCCGAAGCGCCTCCGAAGCTCTCCTCGGCCTCTTGAGCAGCGGCGATCGAAGGCAGCGCGATCAGCGCGGCAGCGGTGGACAGGAGGACGGGACGGAGCATGCGGAACACCTCGCTTGAATGGACAAGCGACCAGCCTAGTGGATCGGTGATGCGTTGCAATATCGCGCGGGAGGGCTCCGCCGCGCCGAGGCGCTCGGCCTACTTCTTTTTCTTCGCTTCAAGCTTGGCGAGGCGCGCTTCGAGAGCGTCGGCCTGTTCGCGCGCCTTCTGCGCCATGGCCTTCACCGTCTCGAACTCCTCGCGGGAGACGAAGTCGATGCCGCCCATCGCCTCACGCAACCGCTCACGCGCGCTCTCACGAGCCTCACGCGTCATGCCCGCCATGGTTCCGGCGGCGCTGTTGGCGAGTTTGACGAAGTCGGCGATGATCGGGTTTTCGCTTTGCATGGTGGTGCAGATGGCGAGCCGGAGTTGGTTTGTCTAGAGGGTGACGCGCTGCGTTGCGCCCTCGCCGCCCTGTTCACCGCCATCGGGGTTAGCCTCAATGAACTGCCAGTTGAGCACGCTCGCGAACATGACCCAGGCGAGATAGGGCAGCAGCAGCAGTGCCGCGAGGCGGCGCACGCGCCAGAATATCGCGATGACCACGATCAGGCTCACCACCACGTAGATCAGCACCCAGAACGCGGTCTGCATGTCCTGCAATCCAAAGAATATCGGCGTCCACGCAAGATTGCCGATGAAGTGCACCGCAAAGACGATGAGCGCGATCCCGCGCCCGCCTGCGCCCCACGCGCTAGCGACCATCGCAACCGAGAGGCCGATCATGATGTAGAGCGCCGTCCACACGATCCCGAAGAGATAGGGCGGCGGGAAGAGTGCAGGCTTCACAAGCCCCGCGAACCACGCTGTCTGGGGACTCCCAAGCCCGCCAGCGAGAAAGCCGAGCAGGACAATCAACGGCACCGTAAACAGCGACCAGCGCAGGAAACTCGCGCGCAATTGCTTCTTGGAAGCCAGAAAATTCACATGCCTCTCCTGTCCGTGGCAACAGGCGATTCGGTTCGGACCCGCCCGCGCCAGAGCCTAGCGAGCCGGAGCGATACACAAACCGCCCGCGCGCGCCAATCGACTCGATGCACGCGCGTTTGCTTACACTTGCTTTACCTAGCTCCGGCAACGTGGCCGCCATGACCCCAGCCGAGGCATCCTGTGCAATCATCGACTTTAGCGCCCGAATGGCTCGTGAACGAAAATCTCTGCTGGAGCGGGTCGTGCCAACAGCGCAAGCGACAGACTGGACCCACTACCCGGCCAAGGATGCCCGCGATGCGCGATGCCGCTCGCGCTGGTATTATCACGTCCATTCGGGCGAAAGCCGCGATGCTAAAAGCCAGGGGCACTTCCACCTCTTCCTTCACCGATCGCAACTGAGCGGCAGCGGCGAGCCCAAAGTCTGGCCTCCGCAGCGCGAGAACTGCAAAGCGCACGTCGCACACATCGCCGCGCTTTCGGTCGACAAAGCGGGGCAGCCCACGAGCTGGTTCGCGGTCAATCGCTTCGTCACCAACGAATTTCTTTACACAGCAGGGACGATGATCCGGCACCTGCCCGACTTCAACGTCGAGCACGCCTCCGCAGACCCCATCGTCAACCGCTTCCTGACCGCCATGGTCGCCCTCTATCGCGACGAGATCGCAGCGCTATTGCAAGAGCGCGACGAGCGACATGCGGCAATGCAAGCGCGCCTCGGACCCGACGCCTACGAGAAAACGAGCGGGGTCGAAGTGCTGTCGCGCACGAGGATCGATCTGGAGACGAAACTGGTGGGGGCGAAGGCTTCCCCAGCTAACCTCGCACCGCTGAGATCAGAAATTCCACGTTGCCTTGCGGGCCGGTGATCGGACTTGTGACGATCCCTTCGATCTCCCAGCCAAGTCCCTGAAGCCATTCACGAACCTCTCCGCACACGCGTTCGTGTAGAACGGGATCGCGGACCACACCGCCCTTTCCGACTTCGCCCTTCGCGACTTCGAATTGCGGCTTGATCAGCGCCACCAGCCTGCACTTCGGCGCCGCCAGTTCGAGCGGACGTTCAAGCACCTTGGCAAGCCCGATAAAGCTCGCGTCGCACACAACCCAGTCGCAGTCGCGGTCGATCTGTTCGCGCGTCAGGATGCGCGCGCTAGTCTGTTCGAGCACGGTGACGCGCTCGTCCTGTCTCAGCTTCCAGGCGAGCTGATTGGTGCCGCTGTCGACAGCGAAGACGTGTTCCGCCCCGCCCTGCAACAGCACGTCCGTGAACCCGCCGGTCGATGAGCCGATATCCATCGCCACCACGCCCTTGGGGTCGAGCCCGAAATGCTCGATGGCGTGGGCGAGTTTGATCCCGCCGCGGCTCACCCACGGATGGTCGCGCCCGCGCACTTCGAGCCGGGCATCTTCGGCGATCTGCTGACCCGGCTTGGCGACCTTTTCCTCGCCCGCGAATACCACGCCCGCCATCACCAGCGCCTGCGCACGGGTGCGGCTTTCGGCGAGCTCGCGCTCGACCAGCAGGTGATCGACGCGTTTCTTTCTGGATTTCGCAGGTTTAGTCATGGACCCGAAAGCCGTTAGCGCGCATTGGACCTGTATGAAAGCGATCTACCTTCATGCTGCCGGAGCCATTGCGCTCAGCTTCGCCATAGCCGCCTGCGTCCCGCAGGCCGAACCGCCCGCGCCCACCCCGCCCCCGGTCGTCCAGGCTCCCGCGCCTACGCCAACTCCCACGCCTACGCCTGTTCCGGTCGTGCAGGAGCCGGTGTACGAGAACTATCTCGACGCTCCGCAAACCGCCGGGGACTGGACGCATGGCAGAATCGCCGGGAACAGCGTCGCCCTGTTTGGCACGAACAGTCGCTTGCCCATCTTCGGGATTCGCTGCGACAGGGCCGCAAGGGCCATCTCGATTGGACGCGCCTCGCCTGCGCAATCACCACGGTCCCTTACGATCCAGACCGAAACGACCAGTCGGTCCTTTGCCGCTAACCCGACGGACGGCTTTCCGGTCGATATGGTCGGAGTAAGGCTGCCGGCAACCGACCCGCTGCTCGATGCCATGGCCATCACCAAGGGCCGGTTTGCCGTGGGTGTCGAGGGTGAGCGCACGCTCTACATCCCCGCATGGGTAGAGGTCAGCCGCGTGATCGAGGACTGCCGGTAAGGCGCCCGACCACCCGATTCGTTTCGCGTTATCCACAGGCTGTCGACAGGCCGTGCACAGACCTGTCCCACCCACGAAAAAGCGCCCGAGGTTTCCCTAGGGCGCCGCTGTTACGCCTCTTGCGCAACGATGATCTAGTATGACGTGGGAAAACTATAATTCAAGTCTTGTCTTAGGCCCCCTCGCGACTCAAATATGTGTGTGAGGCCAGCGGCACACGCGGCTCTCGGCCCGCCGGTGAAACGCACGGGTCTTGGCTTAAAAGCGCGAAAGGAGGTGATCCGATGTCTCATGGTTCAGTAGAGAGGTCGGCAAGTTTCCGCGCGGGGTATATTCGGTGATCTAGACGCCGAGTAAGACTTCGTGAGCGGCGCTTTGCTGCCGCTGACCATGAAAGGGCGGTTCCCCGACGGGCGGAACCGCCCTTTTAGTTTGGGTGGTGGTTTGTCGAAGGCGCATCCGGAGTCTTTATTAGCTTGGCCCCATCCGGGGCCAGGTCCTCGCTAGACGCGCGGCAAGCCGCGCCCGCTGCGGGCGGCCGGTCGGCCTATGACTGCCGTGACCCGTGTTCAGGCAGAGCCATAATTCTTGCCCTATCCGGCGCTGCCCATTATCCGGCTCCCCCATGCAATTCGAGACTATCCCTCACCCCTCGCCTACCTCCGACGATGCGCGCGAAGCCGCTATTGCCGATCCCGGTTTCGGCACCGTCTTCACCGATCACATGGTCACGATCGACTATGACGAAGGACAGGGTTGGCACTCGGCGCGCATCGGCCCGCGTGAGCCGCTTTTGCTCGATCCGGCAGCGTCCGTGCTCCACTACGCGCAGGAAATCTTCGAAGGGATGAAAGCCTTTACCCACGAAGATGGCGGCCTGTGCCTGTTCCGCCCGGAGGAAAACGCGCGCCGATTCAACGACAGTGCGCGGCGCATGGCGATGCCCGAAATCCCCGAGGAGCTATTCCTCGAAGCGGTGAAACTCGCGGTCAGGACCGACGCTAAGTGGATGCCCCCGATCGAGGGCGGCTCGCTCTACATTCGCCCCTTCATGATCGCCAACGAGGCATTCCTCGGCGTGCGTCCGGCGAAACAATACAAGTTCATCGTCATCCTCGTCTCGTCCGGCAACTACTTCAAGAAGGGCGTGAACCCGGTGAAGATCTGGGTCGCGCAGGACTATGTGCGCGCAGCCCCGGGCGGCACCGGCGCGGCCAAGACCGGTGGTAACTACGCCGCCAGCCTCGTCCCCCAGGCCGAGGCGATTTCGCATGGCTGCGACCAGGTCGTTTTTCTCGACGCGGTCGAGCGGAAATGGGTCGAGGAACTGGGCGGCATGAACCTCTTTTTCATCCGCCGCGACGGCAGCGTCATCACCCCCGAGCTCACCGGCACGATCCTTCCCGGCATCACCCGCGACAGCCTGATCGCAATGCTGCGCGAGGAAGGGCTCGAAGTGCGCGAAGAGCCCTATTCGATCACCCAATGGCGCGAGGAAGCCGAAAGCGGCGAGCTGCTCGAAACGCTCGCCTGCGGAACCGCGGCAGTGGTCACACCCGTGGGCACCGTCGCCTCACCCAGCGGCGAGTTCACCATCGGCACCGGCGGCATCGGCCAGATGGCCGAGAAAATGCGCAAGAAGCTCGTCGGCCTCCAACACGGCCGGGTCGAAGACAAGCACGGCTGGGTGACGCGGGTGTAATGGTTCGGCCAAAGGGCTATGATACACCGTTCTGGCGATCGCCCATCTTTGCCTTGATCATTGGTTTTGGTGTGATCGGAAGTCTTTTCTTCGTGGCCGACGCCTTCTGGCGCGACTGGATGTCGAATTCGCCAAACGAGGTAGAGGCAACGATAGTTGGCTATGAACCGACGGGGTACACTGCTGGTCTATCATCCGTCACCAAGCAGACTGTGTTCCAAGTAAGACTGCCAAACGGGAAGAAGAAGAGAATAAGATCGGGTTTGTCCGACATCTCCGATTGCAAACTCGGTGGACGGATTTTGGTGCTTGAACGCGATCCCGTTTATACGCTTCCCCCCGTCGCTTGCCCGAACGAGTAGCGATATCCATAGCTTGGAGCCGAGTACGATAAAGGCCAGCACACATGTCAATTGAGCAGAGAACCCGGGTCGCCGCGCTTTACCAGTTCACGCCGTTTGACGACCCTGCGGCCCTGCGCGAGCCGTTGCTGGCGGTGTGCGAGCGGCAGGCGATCAAGGGCCTGCTCCTGCTCGCACGCGAGGGCGTCAACGGGACAATCGCCGGCTCCCCCGAAGCCATCGACGCGGTGCTCGACCATATCCGCGCCCTGCCCGGTTGCGCTGAGCTCGACGTCAAGTTCTCCTCCGCTGCCGAAATGCCATTCAACCGGATGAAGGTGCGGCTGAAGCGCGAGATCGTCACCATGGGCGAACCCGATGTCGATCCGCGCGCAAGCGTCGGGCGCTATGTCGATCCGGCCGACTGGAACGCGCTCATCTCGGACCCCGATTGCGTAGTCATCGACACCCGCAACGATTACGAGGTCGCGGTCGGCACGTTCGAGGGCGCGGTCGATCCGCACACGGCGAGCTTCCGCGACTTTCCCAAGTGGTTCCGCGACAACCGCGAAGAGCTGCTTGCGGGCAAGAAGAAGGTCGCGATGTTCTGCACCGGGGGGATACGCTGCGAGAAGTCCACCAGCTTTCTGCGCGGCGAAGGGGTGGACGAGGTCTATCACCTCAAGGGCGGCATCCTGCGCTATCTCGAGGAAATGCCCGAGGACGAGAGCAAGTGGCAGGGCGACTGCTTCGTGTTCGACGAGCGCGTGACGGTGCGCCACGGGCTGGAGACGGGCGACTATGGGCTGTGCCGCGCCTGCCGCCGTCCGGTGAGCCTGTCGATGCGCGCCTCGCCCGCTTTTGTCGAAGGGGTCTCCTGCCCCGCCTGCGTGGACGAACGGACGCCCGAGCAGCGCGAACGCTATGCCGAGCGCCAGCGGCAGGAGGAGCTTGCGAGAAAACGCGGCACCTCCCATGTCGGCGCGGAACACGATGACTAGCACGCCGATCCTCTACTCCTTCCGCCGCTGCCCCTATGCGATGCGCGCGCGCATGGCGCTGTGGATCGCTGGCGTCACGGTGGAACTGCGCGAGGTGAAGCTTGCCGACAAGCCGCCCGAGCTTGCCGAGGCCAGCCCCAAGGCGACCGTGCCAGTGCTGGTCCTCGCCGACGGAACGGTGATCGACGAGAGCATCGCCATCATGCATTGGGCGCTCGCGCAATCCGACCCCGAAGGCTGGCTCGCAGGCGACGACATCGCACTGATCGCGCGCAATGACGGTCCGTTCAAGCACCACCTCGACCGCTACAAATACCCCACCCGCTATCCCGACGAGGCTGGCGGCGACGAGGACACGTTCCGCTTCGATCATCGCTCGAGCGGGCTCGCGATCCTCGCCGAACTTGACATGCGGCTGGGCGATCGCAGGCATCTTTGTGGCGAACATCGCACACTCGCCGATATCGCGCTGTTCCCCTTCATCCGGCAGTTCGCCAACACCGACCGAGACTGGTTCGACCAACAAGGCCTGCCGCACCTGCAGGAATGGCTAGAAGGGCACCTCGCCAGCGAGCTTTTCGCGGCGATCATGCCGAAATTCACTCCCTGGAAGGCCGGCGACGAAGCGATCCTCTTCGGACCAGAAGCGCGCTGAGCGGCATCTTAACCTATCGATGCTAGGCAGACGGCCGCCATGCTGTTCTTCCTTGCCCGCTGCCTTGCCTGCACGTCGATCTTTGTCGCGCCGCTGGTGCTCGTGGTCCTCGCGAGCGACGATCCGAGTATGATGCTTATTCTCATCATCCCGTTCTTCGGCCTCATCCCCGCCTACATCATGGCGCTGGTCGTCTTCGTTCCGGTCGAGGCGCTGTGCAAATGGATCGGAGCGCGCTGGCTCGCAAATATCGTGGTGCCGATCTCGGGCGGTGCGGGAGCTGCGGGGGGCATCGTGCTGCTCGCGCTCGTGTTGGACAATCTCGGCGTGCTGGCGCGCAATTTTGCGCAGGAGCCGTGGGCGCTGATTTTCTGGGTGGTGCTGGGGTTCGTGTGGGGCGTGCTCTGGCGCATCGCCACTTTCGCGGTCAGCCGGATCGGCTTCTTCCGCAGGCAGCTGGAGCCTGCCTGACCCGCGCAGAGGCTCGACAAATCCGATCACTGTGAGCGAGGACCGCTGCTGGAAGTCCCCGCCCCTGCTCCCCATCTGGATTGCAACACTCAAGATGAGGAGATTTCCAAATGATCGAACATCGTCCCTTTGAAACGCTCGGTTCGGCCAATCACGGCTGGCTCGATGCGCACCACCACTTTTCCTTCGCCAGTTACCATGATCCTTCGCGGGTCCACTGGGGCAATCTGCGCGTCTGGAACGACGACACGATCGAGGCCGGCACCGGCTTTCCACCCCATTCGCACAGCGACATGGAGATCATCACATATGTCCGCAAAGGCGCGATCACGCACCGCGATTCGATGGGCAATGAAGGCCGCACCGAAGCGGGTGACGTGCAGGTGATGAGCGCCGGATCGGGCGTCGAACACTCCGAAAACAACCGTGAGGACGACGATACGCAGATCTTCCAGATCTGGATCATCCCCGATGAGAATGGCGGCGAGCCCGGTTGGGGCGCGCGCGCCTTTCCCAAGGGCGAACGTGCCGGAGCCTTCGTCCCGCTCGCAAGCGGCGCGGCCAATGATGGCGACGCCCTGCCGATCCGCACCGATGCCCGCGTGCTCGGCGCGACAATCCGGGCAGGCGAAAGCGTGACCTACACGCCGGCTCAGGCCAGCCGTCACCTCTACCTAGTCCCCGCGACCGGCGAGGTCCGGGTCGGAGATGGCTCGGACGGCATAGAGGCCAAGGCACGCGACGGGGTGGCAATCACCGACGAGGCGGCCGTCACCATCACTGCGCTCGAAGACAGCGAAGTCGTGCTGGTCGACGCGGCGTAGGACTTGTGAATGGGGGCGGCGCTCATCAGGTGCCGCTCCTTTTCCCTCAGAAGCGGTTTGCTAGCAATTGCTCCACCATGCGGCCAACTGTTCGCGTGACGCTGTGCGTGAGCAATGGCAAAGGTGGTTGATGGTGAAGGACCGACAGCGCCTCGGTCCCGCAACCGCGCGCCAATTCGCTTTCCCCTAGCCACTCGCAGAACCTTTCGAACCGGCGCACCAGCATCGGATTGGGCTCGCCCTTCTTGCGGTTGAACAGCTCGAAACTGTGCGAGACGAGGACGCAGGCAGGCCATCCGGCTTCGGCAGCGTGAGTGACTGCGGCGCGCAACTCGGCAAAGGACAATGCGGTGATCTGGCCGTGACGCCAACCGTCGAGCGCGGCGATTGCGGCAATCGGCCATTGTTCGACGCCGCAATGCTCGGTCGGTTCGCATCGGCCCAAGGGCAGGTCGATATCGCAATGCGAATCCACGATACCGGGAGCAAAGCTGCTGTCGCGGGTGATGCCTAATCGAGGCAAGAGCGCGCAAAGTGTCGTCATTCGCGCCGTAATTTCCCGCTCGGAAGATTCCCGGATGCTGCGCCCCTGCTTCGACCAGCCGGTCGCGAGCATATTCGAGGATTGCGGATTGCGTATCGAGTGTGAAATCCTTGAGGTTTTTGCCCCGCTCAGGACCGAATGGATCGCCTTTCGCAAAGCCGAGCCATTCGGTGTGGCAGTGCAATTGCACCTCGTGCCCTGCTTGAAGGATCGGGTGCACGATCGCGTCGACGGCTTCCTGCCCCCACACCAATGCGGGCATCGGATCGACGAAGAACACGCCCTTGATGCCGTGGCGGCTCATCACCTCCATCTGGTAATGAATGCCGACCTCGCCCTTCGAACCGCGACAGGCAATCGTCCGATCGAAATTGAACGCACGATCACGCCCCGGCCCTTTCCTGTAAAGGCTGGAGGAATATTCGGTGTCGATCGTGATCAGTACCGGCAACATGTCGCATGGCGCCATAGCGGGCAAAGCGATAAAACAGGGTTAATCGAGCGTTTCGTCGGGCAGGCTCGCCCTCAATTCATCGACCCATACGTCTGCGACCGCATCGCTCGGCGCGCGCCAGTCGCCGCGTGGGGATAGCGCGCCTTGCGAGGAGACTTTGGGCCCGTTGGGGAGCGCGCTGCGCTTGAACTGCGAGAAGGCGAAAAAGCGCTTGAGGAAGTTTTCCAGCCACTTCGCGATCGTCGCAAGGTCGTATTCGGTTTTGCGATCCTCGGGAAAGCCCGAGGGCCAGTCGCCCGCGCTCGCATCCCTCCACGCATGCCACGCGAGGAAGCCGACCTTGCCCGGACGCTGGCCGTAGCGGATCGTGTGGTGGAGGAAGAAATCGTTGAGCGAATATGGCCCGATATGCGCTTCGGTGTCCTGTATAGCACCGTCCTCGCCCGCCGGGACGAGCTCGGGTGAGATCACCGTGTCGTGCACCGCCATCAGCACTTCACCGACCTCATCAGAGAATTGCGCGGTATCGACGGTCCAACGGATGAGATAACGGATCAGCGTCTTGGGCACGCCCGAATTGACGCCGTAATGGCTCATGTGATCGCCCACGCCATAGGTGCACCAGCCGAGCGCGAGTTCAGAAAGGTCGCCCGTGCCGATGACAAAGCCCGAATGCTGCCCGGCGAGGCGGAACAGGTAATCGGTGCGCAGGCCCGCCTGAACGTTCTCGAACGTCACGTCGTAAACCGGTTCGCCGTCGGCAAAGGGGTGGCCCATGTCTTCGAGCATCCGGCTTGCGGCGGGCTTGATGTCGATTTCTTGCGCCGTGATGCCGAAGGCTTCCATCAGTTTCCACGCGTTCGACTTGGTGCCTTCCGACGTTCCGAATCCGGGCATGGTGTAGCCCCGGATCGTGCTGCGCGGCAGGTCGAGCCGGTCGCACGCTTTCGAGGCCACGATCAGCGCATGCGTGCTGTCGAGTCCGCCGGAAATCCCGATTACCAGCGACTGTGCCTTGGTCGCCTGGATCCGCCGCATCAGCGCATCGACCTGGATGTTGAACGCCTCGTAGCAATCTTCGTCTAGCGTCTTTGCGTTGTTGGGGACGAAAGGGAAGCGCCGCACCGGGCGATTGAGACCGATATCGCCTTCTTGATACTGGTGCTCGAACACGATCCGGCGAAAGTAATCCTCTGGCCGGTCGTGCGCTTCGGCGGCATCGGCAAAGGTCTGGTTGCGCATACGCTCGGCGGCGATGCGGTCGGTGTCGATGTCGACGATGCAAAGCTCGCGACCAAGGTCAAAGCGCACGCTTTCGCGCAGCAGCTCGCCCATTTCGTAGATCACGCCCTGCCCGTCCCATGAAAGGTCGGTTGTGCTCTCGCCATGGCCGCTGGCCGAATAGGCATAGGCGCAAATCGAGCGTGCGCTCGACGAGCGGCAATGCAGGTGGCGATCATCGGCGCGGCCGATCGTGATCGGCGAGGCGGAGAGGTTGCACAGGATCAGCGCGCCTGCGAGCGCGGCGAGCGTGCCTGGCGGATTGGGCGCCCAGAAATCCTCGCAGATCTCAACGCCGAAGGTGAATCCGGGCAGGTTTGCAGCCGCGAACACGAGGTCGGTCCCGAACGGCACCTCTTCCCCGCCCACACTGATCCATAAATCCTGGCAATTGCGCCCGTGTGCGAACCACCGCTTTTCATAGAATTCGCGGTAATTGGGCAGGTAGGACTTGGGGATCACGCCGAGGATCTCGCCGCCCGCGATAACGATCGCGCAATTATAGACCTTGGCGTTGCGGCGCAGCGGAGCGCCGATCACCAGCACCGGGGCCATGTCAGCGGTCGCCTCGGCGATCTCGACAATCGCGGCCTCAGACCGGTCTAGCATCGCGTTCTGCAAGTGCAGGTCGTCGATCGCGTAGGAGGAGACGCACAGCTCGGGGTAGATCACGAGGTCGACATTGCTATCGGCCGCATTCCTCGCTTCGGCAAGGATGCCTTCGACGTTGAAGCCGATGTCGGCGGTGCGGTGGCGCGGGGTCGCGGTCCCCACCCGCACGAAGCCGTGGGCGTGCATGTCGTAGAAACTGTGAGTGTTGTCACCCATTGCTCAAGCGAACTCCCGTTGCGTTTCGCTGAGGTCACTAGCCGCTAATGCCGTAACTTCCTAGGCGGCAAGCAAATCGAAGGCTTCGGGCGCTTCATCGAGCAGCTGGATCAAGCCCCGTTCGTGGCGCGTCTGATAGCGGGTCGCGCGCGGCAGTTTGAGGTCTGCGCGCCATTCCTCCCAGCCGTTTTCGCGGCTCAGAATGTCGATCACGGCGGGGTGAACATAGCTCGAGCGCGCCACAGCGGGCGTGTTGCCGAGCCGTTCGGATACCTCGTCGAGCACTGCCTTGATCGTCGGGCGCTCCTTGGCCTCCGCCAGCATCGCAAAGGCGAGGACGCTGGCGTGCCATGTGCGGAAGGATTTGGCCGAGAATTCCTCGCCCAATGTCTCGCGCAGATAGCCGTTCACGTCGGAAGAGCCGATCGCCTGCCGATCGCCATCTTCGTCGTAATACTGGAACAAATGCGCGCCCGGGACGTCGCGCGCATCCTCGACCGCGCGGGCGAGCGCCTCGTCCTCGAGTGTGATGCAGCGTTCCTTGCCTCCCTTGCCGGTGTAGCAAAGCTCGACCACCGATCCGGTGATCTCGGCGTGTTCGTCGCGCAGGGTCGAGGCGCCGAAGGAGTTGTTGGTGTTCTTGTAGATTTCGTTCCCGATGCGCACGAATCCCATGTCGAGCAGACGGACCACTGCCGCCAGAACGCGAGGCCGGGTGGCGGTGTCGCCCCGGATATCGACCTCAACCCGCTTCCTGATCTTCGGCAGCCGCGCGCCGAATTCCATGCAGGAATCGAACTTCTCGCTTTCGCGCAGCAGGCGGAAATCGGGGTGGTAGCGATATTGCTTGCGCCCCGCCTCGTCATAGCCGGTGGCAAGGATATGGCCGTTGGGATCGGTGCAGAACCATTCGCGCCTGTAGGCCGGTGGCAACGCAATCGCGTTCAGCCGTTGCCTCTCCATCCGGCAGCGGATCAGCTCACCTTCGGGCGAATAATAGGCAAAGCCGCGCCCCGCACCCTTGCGGGTGATGCCCGGCAGGCTGTCATCGACATAGATGAGCTTTTCCATGCCAAAGCAATGCGCAGGCCGCCTCGCGGTTTCCGCCCTTGCGATGAACCGAGTGGTAGTCCACTTGTCGCGAGGCAAAAAGGAGAGACGAGAATATGGCCGACCCCACCTATACCCCGCCCGAGGTCTGGGATGCAGAAACCGTCAGCGGCGGTCGGTTTGCCGGGATCAACCGCCCCACCGCTGGCGCGCGCGAGGAAAAGGAGCTGCCGCGCGGTGACAACCCGTTCCAGCTCTATTCGCTTGCGACGCCCAATGGGGTGAAGGTGACGGTGATGTTCGAGGAATTGCTCGAGCTTGGTCACAAGGGCGCCGAATACGACGCCTACACGGTCAATATCGGCGAAGGCGAGCAATTCACCAGCGGCTTTGTCGCGATCAATCCCAATTCGAAAATCCCCGCGCTCGTCGATGCGAGCGGTGAAAAGGACTTCCGCGTCTTTGAAAGCGGCGCGATCCTTGTCCACCTGGCCGAGAAGTTCGGCGAGTTCCTGCCCGCCGATCCGGCTTCGCGCGCCGAGGTGCTTTCGTGGGTGTTCTGGCAGGTCGGCACCGGCCCCTTCATCGGCGGAGGCTTCGGCCATTTCTACGCTTATGCGCCCGAGAAATACGAATATCCGATCAACCGCTATGCGATGGAAACCAAGCGGATCTTCGACGTCGCGGACAAGCGCCTGGCCGAAAGCCGGTATCTTGCCGGGGACGAATACACGATTGCCGACATGGCCAACTTCCCGTGGCTCGCGCCCTTCGTGTTCGGCGGGATCTACAACGAATCCCGCAAGTTCCTCTCGATCCACGAATACACGAACGTCGAACGCTGGGTGAAAGAGATCGCCGCCCGTCCGGCGGTCAAGCGTGGCCGGATCGTCAACAAGGCGTGGGGCGATGACGACGACGAGAAACTGCTCGAACGCCACTCGGCAGCCGATTTCGAAGGCAAGAAGCTCGACTGACGGCCTGAAGCGAGCGGCAGCGGAAAGCGCGCATCTTGGCTGAAGCGAAAAGCAACGAGCGGATCGGCCTAGGCGAAAAGCTCGGCTATGGCGTGGGGGACCTGCCCTCGGGCCTCTATCTGAACTTTTTCGGCGCCTATCTGCTGTTTTTCTTCGTCGATCTGGGCGGAGTGGCACCGGCGGCGATGGCGCTGATGCTGCTGCTTAGCCGCGTGTTCGATGCGGTCACCGATCCCGTCATGGGGATCATCGCAGACCGCACCCGCACGCGCTGGGGACGTTACCGGCCCTACCTACTTTTCGGCGCGATTCCCTTCGGTGTGACGGGCTTTGCGATCTTCGCCGCGCCCGAGATGTCCCCCGGATGGCTGCTGGTCTGGGCCTATGTGACTTACGGTCTCACCATGCTCGCCTTCACCGCGGTCAACGTGCCTTATTCGGGCCTGCTCGGGGTGATCTCCCCTTCGGCCACGCAGCGCGCCAACGTGACCGCCTACCGGATGTTCTTTTCAGGCTTTGCCGGAATCATGGTGGGCGTGCTCGCCACCACGCTTATCCGGGAGCTTGGCGGCGGGGACGAGGCGTATGGGATCATGCTCACCATGGGCGTGTTCGCCGCTATCTCGGTGGTGATCTACTTCATCACCTTCGCCACCACGAAAGAGCGGATCGTCGCGGTCCCCAGCAACACGCCGATCAAGCGCGACCTTGCCACCCTGTTTCGCACGACCGCGTGGATCGCGGTGGTGATCTCGGCGGTGTTCGGGGTGATCTCGATTGCCAGCCGGGCCTCGGCGGCGCGGTTCTATTTCGAGTATGTCGCAGGCGATGACGGAACCCCGGTGTTCCTGTTCTTCGACCGCTTCGGCCTGTTCCTGACCGCGCTTGCGCTTGGACAGGTGAGCGGGGTGATCCTCGGCTTCTTGCTCCAGCGCCGGTTCGAGAAATCGCACCTCATCATCACCGGAGGCGTGGTGAAGGCGCTATCGATCGTCGCCTTCTCGCTCCTTCCGTTGGACGCGGTCTGGCCGCAGACGTTTGCGCAATATTTCGTCGGGATCGGATTTGGCTTCCTGATGGTGCTCGCCTTCTCGATGTTCACCGACATCGCCGAGTTCATCGAGTGGAAATCGGACCAGCAGATGACCGGGCTGACCGTTTCCGCTTCGATCTTCGGTGTGAAGGTCGGCACGGGTCTGGGCGCGTTTGTCGCCGGGATGACGCTCGACCTCACCGGTTTCGTGCGCGGCGTTCCGCAGAGCGAAGAGGCGCTCACCGGGATCACCATGGCGTTCGCCACCCTGCCCGCGCTGGCGCTTTTACCGGGTGGGATCGCGATGCTGTTCTACCGCCTGACGCATGCAAAAATGCGCGAAGTCGAGGAAGACCTCGCCGCTCGCCGCGCCGCGTCTGCATAAAGCTGCCAAACGCCCTTCACATCTGAGCGCGACGCGCTATATCCGCGCCTCCTGCTGGGGTGTAGCCAAGTGGTAAGGCACCGGTTTTTGGTACCGGCATTCGCAGGTTCGATCCCTGCCACCCCAGCCATTTCATGGTATTGTTGTTTGTGTTCGCCCATCCGGGCGAACTCCTCGGTGCTGCTCCTTCGCTGCGCTACGGGCACCTGCGGGCGCGCAGTCGCGCTTTGACTGCCGTGACCAAGGTTCGGGTCTAAACAGTCCCGGCGATGCACATGTTCTGGCCGGTCACCCACTCGCCCGAATCGCCGACCAGATAAAGCACGCAGGCAGCGATATCCCTTGGCGTCCCAAGTCTTCCGGCGGGCAGGTTCAGCTGCTCTAGCAGCGGGCCGAAGTCCTCGTCCTTCATGTCGAGCGCCTTCTTCACCGTGTCAGTCGGGACGAAGCCGGGAAGGATCGCATTCACGCGGATCTTTTGTGCGCCAAGCTCAAGCGCGAGCGTCTTGGTGAGCATGTTCACCCCCGCCTTTGCCGCGCAATAATGGCCGCTGCCGGGGAACGGGTCGCGGCCTGCCATGCTCGACGTGTTCACGATGCTCCCGCCGTCCTTCATGTGCCGCGCCGCTGCGCGAGAACCGTAGAACACGCTCGACAGGTTGACCGATAGCGTCTTGTTCCACTCTGCCGGATCAAGCTCGGTCAGCGGCGCGCTAACCAGCGAGCCGCCCGCATTGTTGATCCAGATGTCGAGCCGCCCAAACTCATCGACAGCGCGCTGGGCTAGCGCATCCATGTCCTCGGCGCGCGACACGTCCGTCGCTTGCGCCACCGCGCGGCCGCCTTCGTTGCGGGCATTGATCGCTTCGGCCACCTGCACGATCTGGTCTTCCGAGCGCGCCGCGCACACCACGTTCGCTCCCGCTTCGGCGAGCAGCATCGCGATGCCTTCGCCGATACCCCGGCCTGCACCGGTGACAACGGCGGTCTTTCCCGAAAGGTCGAACAGGTCGTGCATATGCGTCTCTCCCTCAGATTGCCGAGTGAGAGTGCGGCCTGGCGGGCGGCGCGTCCACTAGCCCTAATGAGGACGCGTCAGGAGGAGGCGAGAACCCGTTTGGCGAGCGTACTGCCCGAAATCCACGCACCCTCGACGCGCGGCGAGTGGAGATAGTCGCCCGCGATCCCGATCCTAGCCTCGGCGTCGAAGCGCGCCGGATCACCGCTTGCAGCCGCGGGCATGGCGTACAGCCAGCGATGCGCGACCAGATGGATGGGTTCGACCGCGGCAGCGCCGGTCTGTGCGAAGAAATCATCGAGTAGCAGCGTTGCTGCCTCTTCTTTCGGCCTGTCGATGATCTCGCGGCTGCGCGCAGGGCTCGCGTGGATGACCCAATTCTCGACGCCCTTTCGCGCAGGCTTGGCCGAGTTGCGGGCCGCCCACGAAATCGCGCCGTTCTCGCTGCGGATCGCGTCCTCGCCGATTGCCAGAGGCGCGGCAAAACCCGCCATCACCGCCCAACACGGCTCGGAATCGACCGAGCCTGCGATGCTGGCAAGATCGGGTGCGGCGTCGGCGAGAAGCACTTGCGCTTGCTCTGCCGGGACCGCGACGATGAGAGTGTCGGCGGTGAATTGCGCGTCGTCCGTTTCAGCGACCCATTTTTGACCGTCTCGAGCGATGCTTTCAGCGCGCACGCCCCAGTGAACCGTGACCGCATCGGCCATCGCGCGGATCGGTCCGTTCATGCCGGGAGCGCCGACCCAGGCATCATCGCCCGCCGCGCCCCACTTGGCGACCACGCCCTGCTCGACCCATTGCGCCACCGCCTCGCGAAAGCCCTCATCGCGCGCGGTGAAGTATTGCGCGCCATGATCGAAGCCGTTGATTTCACCGGCAACCTCAGCGCGGCGGGCGGCCATGCGACCGCCCGGCCCCCGCCCCTTGTCGAGCACGCGCACATCGCGCCCTGTTTCGGCAAGCTGCGTGGCGCAAGTCAGCCCGGCCATGCCAGCGCCGATGACGAGAATGTCGCTGTGATTTTCACCCATGTGCGCCCAACGCTCGGGAGCGCGCGCGGTTTCCCTCAAGGGTCAGGGCGCGCTTCGGTTGGGGCGAGCCTCGGCCAGCAGCAGGGAGAAGCGTTTCTCGCTGTCGAGCCAGCGCACGACCGGATCCCAGCCGCCTGCAAGCAACAGCATGTTCGATGTCCGGCGGTTGAACTTATGGCTGTTTTCGGTGTGGATGCTTTCGCCCTCGGCGAGCGAGAAGCTCTCGCCAGCCACTGAGAATTCGATCGATCGTGACGCGACAAGGTGCATCTCGACCCGCGCATTTTCGTCGTTCCAGCGCGCCTCGTGGGCAAAAGCGTCGAGCGGTATGTCGCCGCCAAGCTCGCGATTGACGCGGCGGATGAGGTTCATGTTGAACTCCGCCGTCACCCCTTGCGCATCGTCATAGGCAGCCTCCAGCACGTCCTCGTCCTTGATGAGGTCCATGCCGATCAGCAATTGCGATCCGACGCCGAGCGTCTCGCGCATATTCCGCAAAAGATCGACCGCGGTGCGCGCGACCATGTTGCCGATGGTCGAGCCGGGGAAGAAGCCGAGCTTGGGCAGGTCGGCGACTTCATCGGGCAACTCGACCCGGCGCATGAAATCGGCCTCGACTGGGTGGACCGGCAGGCCGGGAAACTTGGCCGCGAGATCGGCGGCCGCAGCGCGCAGGAAATCGCCGGAAATATCGAGCGGGACATAGGCGGCAGGCTCAATCGCGGAGAGCAACAGCGGCGTCTTGACCGACGATCCCGAGCCGAATTCGACGACCGCCGATCCTGCGCGGATCATCTCGGCAAACTCGCCCGAGCGGGTTTCGAGTATTTCGGTCTCGGCCCGCGTCGGGTAGTATTCGGGCAGCTTGGTAATATCCTCGAACAGCTGCGATCCGGCATCGTCATAGAGCCAGCGCGCGGGGATCGCCTTGGGCTCTTGCGACAGCCCGGCCAGCACGTCTGCGCGAAAGGCGTTGTTGATCCCGCTCTCGTCGAGATCGACGAGTTTGAGGCCCTCTTCGGTGGTCATCAAATATCCTTGGCGAGGCGCAGGCCGGTGAATTGCCAGCGCTGGTGGGGGTAGAAGAAGTTGCGATAGGACGCGCGCGAATGGCCGCGGACAGTGGCGCAGCTTGCGCCCTTGAGCACGAACTGGCCGCTCATGAACTTGCCGTTGTATTCGCCCACCGCGCCCGCTGCGGGCTCGAAGCGGGGATAGGGCAGATAAGCCGAGCGGGTGAATTGCCAGCAATCACCGAACAGGCTCTCGCCCCCAGTTGGAAGCGGTGGTGCTGCGCCGTCGATCTGGTTGCCTCCCGATGGATCATGCGCAGGCTCCTCACCCTCCTGCCCTCGCGCGATCGCTTCCCATTCGAACTCGGTCGGGAGGCGTTTGCCCGCCCAGGTCGCATAGGCATCCGCCTCGAAATAGGAGATGTGGGTGACGGGTGCGTCGGGGTCGCGATCCTGCCAGCCGCCGTGGGTGAAGGCTTGATCGCCGCGCCAGTATAGCGGCGCGGTGATCGCATTCGCACGCACCCAAGCCAGCCCGTCAGACAACCACAGCGAGGGCGTCTTGTAGCCGCCATCGGCGACAAACTCGGACCATTCGGCGTTGGTGACAAGCCGATCGGCGAGCGCGAAGGGTTCGAGCAACACCCGGTGTCGCGGGCCTTCATTGTCGAAGGCAAACCCCGCCCCGTCATGCCCGATCAGCGCCACGCCGCCGGGATGCGAATGCCAGCCCATATCGGTAGCCTCACTGGCATCGCGCGCACTGCTATCCCACATCACCGGCCCAAGCGGGTTCTGGAACAGCGCGTGCTTGATATCGGTCAGCAGCAATTCGATGTGTTGCTGCTCATGCGCGATGCCGAGCGCGATCAGCCCGCAAAGCTCGTCCCGTTCGAACATGTGCGCCATCGCCGCATCGACCGCCTCTCTCCACCCCAGCACTTCATCGAGCGTCGGGCGCGACAACATCCCGCGCGAGAAGCGGTGAATGCGCTCGCCTTCAGCCTCGTAGTAGGAGTTGAACAGGAACGGCCATTCCTCGTTGTGCAGGCTGTAATCGGGGGCATGCTCGCGCAGCAGGAACGTCTCCCAGAACCACGTCGTGTGCGCGAGGTGCCACTTTGCGGGGCTCGCATCCTCCATCGACTGAATGGTCGCATCAGCATCGGAAAGAGGCTCGACCAACGCCTCGGTCAGCGCGCGGGTCGCGGCGTACCGCTCGGCAAGCTCGGTCACGGGGATATCCGGCCGGGGAGCCGGTTGTTGAGGCACGCCATCTCTCCTGTTGCGCCGTCTGAGAAGCACACATGGCGGATCGACGTGACAAAATAAAGGCTTGCGCGAGGATACTCCTGCGTGGCCTCAGGCTGCCATGCGCACCCGGTTCCTGCCCGAGTGCTTGGCATCGTAAAGCGCTTCGTCAGCGCGCGCGAACATGGAAAGGGCCGTGTCGCCGGGCTGAATTGCGGTGTAGCCGAGGCTGATCGTAACCGGCGGCACATCGCCGATGGCGCTTTCGCTCGCGATCGTGCGGCGCAGCCTTTCGGTCATCGCGCGGGCCATGCTTTCGCTTGCGGCGGGGATCGCCCAAACAAATTCCTCGCCGCCCACGCGCCCGACCAGATCGCTGTCGCGCGCCTGCGCCTTCGCGATGCGCGCGACCTGCTGCAAGACGGCATCGCCCGCCGGATGGCCGTGAGTGTCGTTCACCCGCTTGAAGTGATCGATATCGAACAGCACCAGCACCATCGGCATCTGCGCTATGCGTGCATGGATCACCAACCGATCAAGCTCCGCCATCACCCGGCGGCGATTGGCGAGCCCGGTGAGCGCGTCTGTCTCTGCCTCCATGCGAGCCCGCTTTGCCTCGGTCATCGCCTCGGCGCGCGAACTTTCAAGCTCGCGCATCTTCTGCATCTGCTCGGTATTGTCGCGCACGACCGCGACCACGCGGCTCACTTTGCCGTCGCTGCCCATGAGATTGCACGCGGTGATCGCGATTGAGCGAGCACGTCCGCCAATATCGGTTATGTCGAAATTGAGCGTGAAGGGTTCGACCTCCTCGCCGCACTCGCGCACTTTGCCAACGAGATCGACATGGTTGGCGAACAGCAGCGTCTCGGCGTCGCCATCGACGAAGGGCTCTTCTTCGTCGATCCCGAACAGGCGTTTCAGGCCGTTCGACCATTGCTGGACCCCGGTGGCCGGATCGTATTGCCACACGCCGATCCCCGAGATTTGCTCCGCCATACGAACGGTGCGCAGCAGCTCGCGCATGGATTGTGCGCGCGACCGGGCTAGGCGTGCGACCTCGCGCGTTTCACGCCGGGCCGAGATCACGCCGGCAAGACCTGCAAGCGCCACGAGGGCGAGCAACAGGCACACCACAATCACGGTTCCGGCTGAGATTTCGGGCGTCGGCATCACCGCCCCAGCGACTAAGCGCCAAAGCTTTCGCGAGCGGCACGGGTTAGCCCCGTAAACTCACCTAGCGGGTCAGCGCCCAAGCGCTAAGCATGCCTCGATCAGCCCCCGATCAGGCCCAAATCAGGCTGCGTTGGCCTCGCGCGACTCGCCCATTTCGCTGTTGAGCATCTCAGCCAGCAGGAAGGCGAGCTCGAGCGATTGCTCGGCGTTGAGGCGCGGGTCGCAATGAGTGTGATAGCGGTCGCCCAGCGTCTCGTCGGTGATCGCCACCGCGCCGCCCACGCATTCGGTCACGTCCTGCCCGGTCATCTCAATATGGATGCCGCCCGGGTGAGTGCCTTCGGCGCGGTGCACCGCGAAGAAGCCCTTCACTTCGGTCAGGATGCGGTCGAACGGACGCGTCTTGAAGCCGCTGTCGGACTTGATGACGTTGCCGTGCATCGGGTCGCAACTCCATACCACCGGGTGCCCTTCGCGCTTTACCGCGCGGACCAGAGCGGGCAGGCCATCCTGCACCTTGTCGTGGCCAAAGCGGCTGATGAGCGTGATCCGCCCCGCCTCGCGCGCCGGGTTGAGCTGGTCAAGCAGTTTCAGGAGCGTGTCGGGATCGAGGCTCGGCCCGCATTTCATTCCGAGCGGATTGCCGATTCCGCGCGCAAACTCGATATGCGCGCTGTTCTCAAACCGCGTGCGGTCGCCGATCCACAGCATGTGCGCCGAAGTCGCGTACCAGTCTCCGGTGAGCGAATCCTGCCGGGTCAGCGCCTGCTCATACGGCAGTAACAATCCTTCGTGGCTGGTGTAGAAGCTGGTGCCCTGCAATTGCGGCACTGTCGCCGGGTCGATCCCGCAGGCTTCCATGAAATCGAGCGCTTCGCCGATCCGGTCGGCGGTCTCGGAGAACTTCTCCGCCCAGGCAGTGCGGCCCATGAAGTCGAGCGTCCACTGGTGGACCTGGCGCAGGTTGGCATAGCCTCCGCCCGCGAAGGCGCGCAGCAGGTTGAGAGTCGAAGCGGCCTGCGAATAGGCGCGCACCATCCGGCCCGGATCGTTGCGACGCTGAACCGGATCGAACTCGATCCCGTTGATGTTGTCGCCGAAATAGCTCGGAAGGGTGACGTCGCCCTTGGTCTCTGTCGCCGAGGAGCGCGGTTTGGCAAACTGCCCCGCCATGCGCCCGACCTTCACCACCGGACGCTTGCTCGCAAAGGTCATCACGACTGCCATCTGCAGCAGCACGCGGAAGGTGTCGCGGATGTTGTTCGGGTGGAACTCAGCAAAGCTTTCCGCGCAGTCGCCGCCTTGCAGCAGGAAGCCGTGGCCGTTGGCGACGTCGGCAAGCTCGGCCTTGAGCGCACGTGCCTCACCCGCAAACACCAGCGGCGGATAGGCGGCGAGCGTCTCTTCGGCTGAAGCGAGTTCGGCAGCGTCTTCGTAGTGCGGCAGGTGCCGTGCTTCGAAGTCTTTCCAGCTTGCGGGTTGCCATTTGGTGGTCACGTCAAATTACTCTTCGGATCATCGTTATTCAGGGTGCGCGGACCTAGGCGCGCCTATACAATGTGTAAAGTCGAATGCTGCAATGCAATAACTTTATTTCAAACCTGTGGCTTCTCAGCGACCGTTAGAGGACGATAGAGGAACTGCTGCGGGTGCGGGAGGAGGAACCGTGAGCATAGCTCCAAGCTCTTGGCCTTCAGGCAAGACCGCAATCATCAATGGATCGCGCTGCTGGAAATAGCGGTCCGCGAGAAATTGCATGATCTGCGGGTTGGTCTGCGAGAAATCGGACAGCAACGAGCGCAGCAGGGTCACCCGCTGCGGGTCGAAGCTCGCGCCTTCGAGGTTGTAGAGCCAGAACTGGTTGCCGGTCGAAGCGCGGCGGATTCGCTGGCCTAGAGGCTCGGTTACGCGAGCGATCTCATCAGCAGTCGGCGGGCTGTATGCGAGATTCTGAGCAATCACCTGCGCCTCGGCGAAGAATACCGGCACGAATTGCGGCTCAAGCTGCGCGAGCGCCGTCACCCGGCCTCCGGCGTCGATGTCGGACGGCCAGCGCGACCAGACCTGCGGCGCGTAGCTCGCGCCCAGCCGTTCGCGCAGGGCTTCGAGCAAGCGGTTGTTGAAGATCTGGGTAAGGATCTCAAGCTGGCGCGATTCGCGGATGCTCGCTTGTCCACCGCCGGTGGGCCATGCGATCACCGCAGCGGCCTGGTTGGCATCGCCGCGATGGGTGAGCACGCGCGGCTCGGCGAGCCTGTCGGGGAAGCCGGGAACGCGCGCGGCGACGGCGGGGGCAATCGGCTCGCGCTCAGGCAGGGCGCCGAAGGTCTCGCGCAGTTTCTCGACGATCGCATCGCGGTCGAACTCGCCAAAAACGAGCACTTCGACCGGACCTTCGCCCAACCGCGGCTCCCAGAACTCGCGGAAGCCTTCCGGCGTCACGCCTGCGAGCATTTCGGGCGTAGGAGTCGCAAAGCGTGGATCGCGGTCGGTTGCGATGTATTCAAGGTCGCGATTGAGCACCGCGCCCGGACTGGTAGAATAGGTCGAATAGGCCAGCTCCGACGCCGCCTTGGCACGCACGACCGGATCAGCATCCCAGCGCGGCATCGCGAGCTTGGCAGCGAACAGGTAGAGCTGGTCTGCAACATCGCTTGACCGGGTTTGCGCAGTGAGCGTGAAGACCGCATCATCGATCCCGAATTCGAAACCGAGCTTGCGCCCGGTTGCGAGCCGGTCGAGTTCATTCTGGCCGAGCTCGCCAATCCCCGATCCCACCAGCGCCATTTCGCCAAGCGTTCCATAGACCGCGCTATCGGCATCGAAGGCTCGCTGGCCTGCACCAAAGCGCACCCGCACCGTCACGCGGCCGGGTTCGGCATCATTGGCCCAGATGAGCGCGCGAACGCCGTTGTCAAACACGATTTGCTCGACTTCGAGAATGCCAAGCGGCCCTTCCTCGACGATCGTGCCAGGCTCACCGATGGCGGGCAATTCGTCGAAGGAGATGGTCTGCGCCGCGAGCCGCGCGGTGTCGTCGACCAGCGCTTCGCTGGCGAGCGCGAGCTGCAGGCGCGCTTCGTCCGCTTCACCGACCGAAGGCGTCACATAGACAGACCGCATCACGTCGCCTTCGAACAGAGCGCGGGTGCGGGCGTGGATCTCTTGCGGATTCATGCGAGCGCGCATGCCGCGGAACACGTCGAGCACCACTTGCGGCGCAGCGACGGTTTCGCGGATGTCGACCGCATTGACCATGTTGTCGGCAAGATCGCGGCCCGACTGGACCGGCTCCTGTTCGACCGAATTGGCAAAGGCCACGTCGAACTCGGCAGCCTCGCGGTCGATCTCTTCCTGCGTCGGCGGGTTCTCGATCGCGTCCTGGATCACCCCGCGCACATCGGCGAGCGCGGCTTGCCAGTCGTCCGAGAGCGGCGCGAACGCCACGAAAGTCGCATCGACCGAGCGCGAGATATCGTCCTGCTGGACCTGCGCGTAGAGATACGAGCCGCCTGCACGCGCCCTCGTTTCAAGCCGACGATTGATGATCGACTGCGCGAGCAGATCGAGCAGCAGGCCCTCATTGTAGACGATCGTGTCGTCGACGCGGCGCCACGGGCGCATGATCGCATAGGTGAGGTTGCGCGGCAGGTCGGGCTCGACCGCGACGCCAAGCTGGCCGATCGGCAGTTCGGTGCCCGCAGCTATTGCAGCGCCTTCGGGTGCGACCGGATCGCCGAAATCGGGCGCAACACCGGGCTCGCCGGTCCCTTCCCAATCGCCGAACCACATTTCGACCAGCCCTGCGAGCACCATGGGATCGGCATCGCCTGCGACGACGATCACGGTGTTTTCCGGGCGATACCAGCGGTCATAGAACGCCTGCACGTTGGTTCCATTCGCGCCTTCAAGCGTTTCGACCGTGCCGATCGGATTGCGGGACGCGAGCCTCTGGCCTGCGAAGAATGTGGTGCGCGTCAGATCGCTAACGCGCTGCGCCGCCCCGCCTCGCTCGCGCTTCTCAGCCAGGACGATGGGCCGTTCGGCAGCGACATTCTCATCGCTCAACACCGGCTCGCGGATCATGCCCGAAAGCAGGCGAAAGCTCTCGTACAGCTTGCCATCGTTGATGTCGGGAATGTCGAGCTTGTAGGCGGTGTGGGTCGGGCTGGTCTCGGCATTGGCATCCGAACCGAAGGTCGCGCCGAGCCTCTGCCACGCGGCAATCGCCTCGGCCTGGCCCAGATACTTGCTCTCACGGAAGAGCAGGTGTTCGAGGAGATGAGCAAAGCCCTGTTCTTCGTCGGTTTCGTGCAAGGAGCCCGCATCGATCCGCACGCGCACCGCGATCTGGTTGGGCGGAACGCCATTGCGGCTCACCGCGTAGCGCAGCCCGTTCTCCATCTCACCGAACAGCCAGCGGTCGTCGACCGGAACGTCGCTTCCTTCGTACAGCCACGGCGTCTCGCCATCGGTCTGAAGCGCGACGGGCGCAGGAATCTCGGGGCTCGGTTCAGGAGGAGCGTTGCGGAACTCGCCATTGTCCTGCGCCAGCACGGGCAGAACGAAAGCGGCAGGAGCGGCGATCAAGGAAAGGGCAGCACTCGCCCGGACAAGGATGTTCATGCCGGTATCTATAGGGTGCCAAGCCATGAAGGACCAGTGAATGCGAGCATTATGGCCTGCAATATTCGCTTGCTTGCTTGCACGCCCCTCGCTCCCTATCTGACACCCATGTTCATCGAGACCGAAACCACTCCGAACCCTGCGAGCCTCAAATTCCTGCCAGGCCGTCAGGTCATGGCCGCCGGCACGCGCGAATTTGCTTCTCCCGAAGCCGCCGAGGCGAGCCCGCTCGCGCAGGCGATCTTCGATACCGGCGAGGTCGTGAACGTCTTTTTCGGCTCGGATTTCGTCACTGTCACCGCTGCTCCCGGCGTCAGCTGGAGCGCGTTGAAACCGCAGGTGCAGATGATCCTGCTCGACCATTTCGTGTCCGAGGCGCCGCTGTTCGCAGGCGGCAGCGCGGACGGCTTCTCGGTGCCGCCCGAAGAGGCGGAAATGGTGGTCGAGGATCGCGAGGAAGATGCAGAGATCATCGCCTCGATCAACGAACTGCTCGAAACCCGCGTGCGCCCCGCCGTCGCAGGCGATGGCGGCGACATCGCCTATCGCGGTTTTGCCGACGGCGTGGTCTATCTCACCCTGCAAGGCGCGTGCGCCGGCTGCCCTTCAAGCACCGCGACGTTAAAGCAGGGGATCGAAAGTCTCCTGAAACATTATGTGCCCGAAGTCGTTGAGGTTCGCGCAGCCTGACTTTTTCTCCCACATCCAAGGATCACAATGACCCGCCAGTTTCACGACAACGTCCTCGACGCGGAAGCCCTCGATCAACTCTTCAACGAGGCGCGCACCTATAATGACTGGCTCGACAAGCCGGTCGCCGAAAGTCAGCTGCGCGCGATCTGGGACCTGATGAAGATGGCGCCGACCAGCGCAAACATGCAGCCGGTGCGGATCGTGTGGGTGACCTCGCAAGAGGAAAAGGACCGCCTCGCCGGGCTCGCCTCGGAAGGCAATCGCGACAAGATCAAGGCCGCCCCCGCGACCGCGATCATCGGCTACGACATCGACTTTCACGAGGAGTTGCCGTGGCTCTTCCCTCACACCGACGCCAAGAGCTGGTTCGAAGGCGACGAGGAAGGCCGCAAGGAAGGCGCGTTCCGCAATTCCTCGCTTCAGGGCGCCTATTTCATCCTCGCCGCTCGCGCGATCGGGCTCGATTGCGGGCCGATGTCGGGCTTTGACGCGGACAAGGTCAACGAAGCCTACTTCGCCGACCAGCCGCGCCACCGGGTGAATTTCCTGTGTTCGGTCGGCTATGGCGACCCGGAGAGTATCTTCGACCGCTCGCCGCGTCCGGACTTCGAAAAGTTCAACAAAGTCGTCTGATCGCAGGATCGCCGACTTGCAGCCGCGCCGCTGCTGAGGCAGGGGCTTGGCTACAATGTCGCGCATCCTCGCCATCGAAACCGCCAGCGAAGCGTGTTCGGTCGCCCTGTTTCAGGACGGCGATCTGATCGCGCACGATCACCGCGTTCTCGGTCGTGGCCATGCCGAACGATTGGTGCCGATGATCGCTGCGCTACCCGACAGGGGACGCGCTGATCGTATTCTCGTCTCGCTCGGGCCCGGTAGCTTCACCGGCGTGCGCATCGGCATCGCGACGGCGCGTGCTCTCGGTTTTGCATGGAGCGCCGAGGTGCTCGGCTACGAGACGCTTGCAAATGTCGCTGCGCAGGCTGAATTGGCTGGCGTGACCGTCTGCATGAATGGCGGACACGGAGAATGGTTTGTTCAGAACTTTGCAGACGGCGCCCCGCAGGACGAAGCCCGCTCGCTCACCCCCGAAGCAACGAGAGCGGCATGCCGACACGACGCCATCGCGGGCAATCGCGCGGGCGAGCTTGCCGCGCTGTTTGACGGGGGCAAGCAGGCGCTCGATCTGCTCCCCGATGCGCGTGCGGCGTTTCTGCTCGGCGAAGATGCGCTGACCGCCGACCTCACCCCGATCTATGGCCGCGCGCCCGACGCGACCCCTCAAAAGGCAGGAGGCGCATGACCCCCTGCCCCTACCTCGTCGATCGCATCATGCGGGTCATGGAGGCCGCCTTCGACCCGGCTTTCGGCGAGGCATGGAACCGCAGGCAGGTCGCCGACGCGCTCTCCATGCCCAACACCCATGCTCTGGTGATCGACGAAAGCGGCGACGAGATCGTGAGCGAGCCCGGCACTGTCGACCCGCGCGAGCCGGTTGGTTTTGTCCTCACCCGGCACGCGGCAGACGAGGAAGAATTGCTGTTGATCGGCGTCGCGCCGCAGCACCGCGGCAGGGGACTTGCGCAGACCCTCATCGACCGAATGTTCGGCTCCGCCCAGAACCGGGGAGTGGCGCGCGTCTTTCTCGAAATGCGCGACGGCAATCCGGCGGTGCATCTCTACCGGAAGGTCGGTTTCGAACCGATCGGCCAGCGCCCGCAATATTACCGCCTTTCGAGTGGCGAGCGTGTCGATGCGATCACATTCGGCAAGGCGCTTTAGAGGGCGGAACGAGCAATTAATCGTTCATTTTCGCACCATTACAGAAATCGACGGACTTGCCTAACTTGCCATTCAGGTTTTACTGGGCCATGTCCAAGTAATCGGATTCGATCCGGTAAACAAAAAACAAAATTTCAAGGAACTCTAACCCATGGAAAACCTGCAAGCGGAGATGAAGGAAACCCTCATCACGCTAACCAGCGACATCGTTTCCGCGCATGTCAGCAACAATCACGTCGACGTGGACGCCGTGCCGGGTCTGATTACGAAGGTGCACGAAGCGCTCGCCGAATTGAGCAAGGACAAGGACGCCGAAGAAGAACGGCCCGAACCCGCGGTTTCGATCCGCGCTTCGATCAAGCCCGACTACATCGTGTGTCTTGAAGACGGCAAGAAGCTCAAGATGCTCAAGCGCTACTTGCGCACGCGCTACAATCTCACGCCCGATGAGTATCGCGCGCGCTGGAATCTTCCTGCCGACTATCCGATGGTTGCGCCCAACTACGCTGAGAAGCGCCGTGCGCTCGCCAAGAAGATCGAGCTCGGCAAGAAGCCGCGCAAAGGCACCGCCAAGAAGAAGAAGGCGGCCTAAGCGCCTTAGTCTAGCGGATACCAGTTGGGGGCAGCGCGCGCCCAGCCGCTTGAGCAATGCGCCCCGCCTCGGTAAGAGGCGCGGGTGACGTGCTGGCACTTGCTAGTGACTTGTGCCGCGCAACAATGCGAGAACCCGGAAGGCGAATAGCTTGAGCCAGAAAATCGATCTCGAACAATTGTGCGCCGAAAAGGGCCTCCGCATCACCGAGCAACGCCGCGTGATCGCAAAGGTCCTGTCGGACAGCGAAGACCATCCCGATGTGGAAATGCTCCACTCGCGCGCCTCCGCGATCGATCCCAAGATCTCTATCGCGACCGTCTATCGCACCGTGCGCCTGTTCGAAGAGGCCGGCATTCTCGACCGACACGATTTTGGCGACGGCCGCTCGCGTTATGAGCCGGTGCCCGAAGCGCATCACGATCATTTGATCGATGTCGAGACCGGCAAGGTCGTCGAATTCGTCGATCCAGAAGTCGAGGCGCTCCAGCGCCAGATCGCCGAGAAGCTGGGCTATCGCCTGGTCGATCACCGGATGGAGCTCTACGGCGTGCGGCTGAGCCGCGAGGACTGAGCAGGCTAGCTCGATGGCAGGCGACGATACGCCGGGCGATCCCGCAGGCACGGGGATCGACGCCCCCACCGAGGACAAGGCCTGGGCGCTGCGCATCGGTGCGGCGCGCGGCGAAAGCACCCCGATCTCAATCCGTGGCTGGTTTCGGATCATCCGCCGCGTTCTGATGCTGGTCGTGCTGATCGTGACCTTCGTGCCGCTACACTACCTCTACCGCGTCTTCAAATACGGCTCGCCTTTCCCGATGTGGTTCCTGCGCCTCGCTGCGCGGATATCGGGCGCGAAGGTCGTGACCGACGGCACATTCCTGCGGCGCGACGTGTTCTTCGTTGCCAATCATGTCTCATGGCTCGACATCCTCAGCCTCGCCGGCGCCAGCGGCACCGCCTTTGTCGCCAAGGCAGAGCTTGCCGAAGCCCCGGTCGTGGGCTGGCTCGCGAACATGAACCGCACGGTCTACGTCAAGCGCGAGAACCGCATGGGCGTCGCCGAGCAGATAAACGCGCTCAAAGAGGCGCTGGAAGACAACTGGTCGGTCACCGTCTTTCCCGAAGGCACCACCACCGACGGCCAATCGCTGCTGCCGTTCAAGAGCTCGATGCTGTCTGTGCTCGAACCCCCTCCCCCCGGCGTACTCGTCCAACCCGTGCTGCTCGACTACGGCGAGGTGGCCGAATGGATTGGCTGGGTGGGCGAGGAAAGCGGACTCAACAACGCGAAGCGCGTGCTGGCGCGCAAGGGAACGTTCCCGCTCAAGGTCAAGTTCCTCGAACCCTTCAGCCCCGTGGAATACCGCGGGCGCAAGGCCATCGCGGCGGAATCGCGCGAACGGATCGAGAAAGCGCTGCTCGAGGCGCTGGGAAAGCCGCTGCGCAAATTCGCGCATGACGTCGCGCCGATCCGCTATTCGAAAGGCGACGCTATCGAAGGTCCGGGCGCCGGCTGAACCTCAGAGCCCGGCGCGCACCAGCCAGTCGTGGAAGAGCCTGACGGGCCGCATTTCGAGTGCGGTCGGCTTGCACACGAACCAGTAGCTGTAGGGACTTTGCACCTCGACCCCGGGCAGATTGGTCAACCGGTTGTCCGCAGCGCGGCGCAAGTGATCGTCGTGCATTATCGCAATCCCAAGGCCCTGTGCGGCCGCTTCAAGCATGAGCTGGCCTGAATCGTAGTGATCGATCGCGGCGGGCTCCATGCCATCGAGGTCGTTGGCCTTTTTCCACGCGGCGAAGCTTTCAGGGAGCTCGTTGTGGATGAGGAAGGTCTGGCGGGTGAGGTCGCTGGCCGTCACCTCGTCGCCGATTGCGCGCGCGACATCCTTCGAACAGATCGCGTGGACGAGATTGTGGTCGAGCCGCACCGCGTGCAACCCGCTCGCAGGCCCGCGCGAAAGGATGATCGCGGCATCGAGCGTGTCGCCCACGCGGTCTTCCAGATGCGGCGCGGTGTCGATGTCGATATGGAGCAGCGGGTGGCGCTTCCTGAGTTCGCCGAGCCGCGGGAACAGCCGCTGGCTGCCGAACATCGGCAAGACGCCGAGCCTAAGCCGCAGGAGCGAGATATTGTCCGACTGGCTCTCCACCGCACGGGTTAGCGCTTCGAGATGCGGGTTCACCGCCTCGTAAAAGGCCTGGCCTTCATCGGTGAGCTGCATCGACTGGCGCGCGCGCGTAAACAGCTTCTTGCCGACGAATTCCTCAAGATTGGTGATCCGCCGCGAAAGCGCAGACGGGCTCAATCCGATCTCCTCGGCCGCCGCTCGGGCAGAGCCTAGGCGGACGGTACGCATGAACGCCTCGAGGGCGCGCAAGGGGGGCAAACGGCGTGATGGCATGACTGGTTAGCTCCTGTTTCACAGGAACTACGCGATAAGTCAGCTTTTAGATGCAATTTTTCGAAGAAATCTGAGAAAAAAGCCGCTTTAGGTGCGCTTATTGCAATTCACTCGCATCTTCGCTGTCGGATTCCGGCACGTTTGCGGTGTCGGGGCCGTGCAGTCTGAGCCGGGTAACGTGAGTCTCGTCGCCAGCCGTCACCTCAATGCGCCAGCCGCTCGGATGTTCCAGCATCTTGCCAACAGGCGGCACCTGTTCGGCAAGCACGAAGGCGAGACCGCCAAGAGTGTCGACCGCTTCCTCGACTTCGCCCAGTTGCGGATCGACCTGTTGTGCGACATCTTCAAGCTCGGCGCGCGCGTCGCAATCCCACATGCCCTCGCCGATCGGCACGATCAGGGCTTCGGGGGTTTCGTCGTGCTCATCCTCGATCTCGCCAACGATTTCCTCGACCAGATCCTCGATCGTGATCAGGCCATCGGTGCCCGAAAACTCGTCGAGCACGATAGCGAGATGGACCCGGCGCGCGCGCATGTCCGCGAGCACGTCGAGCGCCCCGCGCGCCTGCGGCACGTAAAGCGGCTGGCGCATCAGCACCGTCCAGTCGGCGGGCGGCTCGCGGTCATTCGCGAGGAACGCGAAGACGTCCTTGATGTGGATCATGCCGATCACGTTATCGAGCGTCTCGCGATAGACCGGCATGCGCGAATGGCCGTGCTCGGAGAAGGCCGCGACCAGCGCGTCCCAGTCGAGCGCGGCGTCGACCGCAACGATCTCGCCGCGCGGCACCGCGACATCGTCGGCGTCGTGTTCGCTGAAATGCAACAGGTTGCGCAGCATCTGTCGCTCGACCGGCGACAAGTCGCCATTGGCGCTCGCGCCCTCGGCGGTCTCGGCGTGGCCGTTCTCGCCTTCGTGCTCGTCGATCTTCTCTTCGAGCTGGGCGCGAAGCGAGCGATCGCCGTCGTTTGCACCGACGATTTTCTTGAGAGCGGTCCCCAAAGTCGAGAGGACCCCGCTGCTACTCTCCGCGTCTCCCGCGGCGGAACTACTGGAATCGGGCATGGCCCTACGTGATTACTCCTTGCTGATCACGATCACCATATGGGTCCGATATGCCCATTTTTGCAAGAGCCTCGATTTCGAGAGCCTCCATTGCTTCAGCTTCCTCGTCGGAATGGACGTGATCGTGACCGGCCAGGTGCAGCAGGCCGTGGATGATCAGGTGGGCGGCGTGCGTGTCGAGCGCGATGCCCTTGGCCTCCGCTTCACGCGTGCACACCCCGTGGGCGAGCGCGATATCGCCCAGCAGAACCGGCGGACCTTCGGGCGCCAGATCGAGAAGCTCATCGCGCGACAGCATGGGGAAGCTCAACACATTGGTCGGCTTGTCCCGCTCGCGCCATTCGCGGTTGAGTGTGTGGACTTCATCGTCGGAGGTGAACAGCACGCTGGCGCTCAGGCGCTCATTGGCGAGTGTGCTTTCGACCTCTGCAACAGCATCGATTGCCCGTTCGGCAAGCGCTTCCCACTCGCCCTTCGGCCATCCCTCCATGTCGAACTCAAGCTCCAAGCCGTCCTCCACCTGCCAGGGTCCAAATCCTACAGGATGGAACACATGGAACACGGTCCTGGACCGAATTGATCGAGCGACCAGCCAGCGCCGATTTAAGGGGCAAACACAATGCCGAGAAAGAGGAGATTGGCTCGTTCATCTGATTTCCCCGTAGACAGATCGTCGCCAGTAGGAAAGCGCCCGACCCTCGCTCGGACTAGAAGTCTGTGCACCCAAACCAACCGCACGGTCGAAAGTGTGGGCTACAGTTCTTATCAAGTGCTCACCTTCGATCAGGCAGCTAAGTCGGTCTAGCAAACCAACCGGAGGGGATTGAGATGAAGTCGCGTGCCTTGGCCCTTATTCTCGCATTGCCGCTTTCAGTCGCGCCCATCGCACATGCTGCGCAGACCGTGCCGGATGAACGGCTCTGCAAGCCAGTGGTGCCCCAGGTTATCGTCGATCTGGGATCAGACGAAGTCACCGCTGGTGGATTTGGGTTGTTCATTTCCTACGATGAAGAAGGTGGCCTGCCCTTTAGCAGAGAGACCTTCTCCCGATCGCCGCGCCACACTTCCTGCACAACGACTTCGCGCGAATGCATCGCCTCGCGCGCACGCTATGAAATACGCTTAGACGGGCCCAGATATCAAAGCTTCCGCATAATGACGATGAACATGACCAGAGGCGATACGACGAACCGGCTCGTCGGTGGCGTGCGCTGGCATGGTCCTTCCTATCCGGACCGCGTCCTGATCGCCTGCGATGTAAACAATCTGGACCCGCGTACTGCCTGCCGGCTGCAAGGCGTGGAATACACCGCCAATCCCACAACCTCGGGCCGCGGCGGGCAAAGCCCGGTCGGAATGACGCGTCATGACCAGTGCAATCCGCGAACCGAATCCACGCTGACCTGATCTGCAACGGGCTTTGTCGTCAGCTACCCGGCCCCTCATAAGCCTCAACGATCCGGCCCACGATCGGGTGACGGACGACATCGGCGGCGGTGAAGCGGATCGTGCCGAAGCCTTCGACACCTTCCAGTTTGCCCACCGCATCGGCGAGCCCGCTCATCGTGTCGCCACCGGGAATATCGACCTGATGCGGGTCGCCGCACACCACCATCCGGCTGTTCTGGCCAAAGCGCGTGAGGAACATCTTCATCTGCTCGCGCGTGGTGTTCTGCGCTTCGTCGAGGATGACAAAAGCATCGGCTAGCGTGCGTCCGCGCATGAAAGCGATGGGCGCGATCTCGATCTCTCCGCTCTCGATCCGTCGCTCAACCTGCTCGGGCGGCATGCAATCGTAGAGCGCGTCATAAAGCGGCCGCAAATAGGGATCGACCTTGTCCTTCATGTCGCCGGGCAGGAAACCGAGCTTTTCGCCCGCCTCAACCGCCGGGCGTGAAAGGATCAGACGTTGGACGCTCCCTGTCATCAGCTGGCTGACAGCCTGGGCAACCGCGAGATAGGTCTTGCCCGTACCCGCAGGCCCGAGCGCGAAGATGATGTCATCGCGTGAGAGCGAGCGCATATAGGTGATCTGCGTCGCCGAACGCGGCACGATCGTCTTGCGCCGCGTGCGGATCATGATCGGCGGCTCTTCCTTGTCGCCGGAAATGATGCCTTCGAGCGTCGGTTCGTTCGACATGGAAATCAGCGATTCAATCGCGCCCGCGTCGAGATCCTGCCCCAGAGCCAGCCTGTCATACATGGTGGTGAGCACGTCGCGCGCCCGCGCCACGGCATCCTCCGGCCCTTCGATGACCACCCGGTCCCCGCGAGCATGGATGAACACTCCCAGCCGGTTCTCGACCTGAACCAGATTGGCGTCGAACTGGCCGAAGAGCGGACCCAGAAGCGACTGGTTTTCAAAGGTAACCTCGGCCTGCGCGCGGCGAGCCTCGCGGATCGGAGTGGGGTCGGGTGAAAGCTTCGGGTCCCTGTCGGGATCGGCCTTGCGTGTCGGTCTGCGGCCCATATGGGTTCGGCATACTCCTTCAAGTGTCGAGTCGGAAGGTTACGCTCAAAACGCTCCAAGGCAAGTTGGGTGCCCCAATGTGGCTGGGGAAAGTCATAGAGATGACTTGGGCGTAACTACCCCGCAACCGTCTCGCGCACCTCTCCCCTGAGCGAATTCGGCCCCGCCTCGGCGAGTGTGGCCTCGACCATGTCGCCGATCTCGGCGTCCCCTTCGAACCAGACCGATTGCAGCCACGGCGATTTGCCGAGCCATTGGCCGGCATGCTTGCCCTTGCGTTCAACGAGGACTTTGCAGGTCTTACCCACGCTCGCCTCGTTGAAGGCGAGCTGGTCGCGGTTGAGGCGCGCTTGAAGGCGCTGGAGGCGATCGTCCATCACTTCGCGCGCGATCTGATTGTCCATCGAGGCCGCAGGCGTGCCGGGGCGCGGGGAGTATTTGAAGCTGAAGGCAGCGGCGTATCGCACCTCGTCGACGAGGCTGAGCGTGTCTTCAAACTCGGCCTCGGTCTCGCCCGGAAAGCCAACGATGAAATCGCCTGAGAGCGCGATGTCGGGGCGTGCGGCGCGGAACCGTTCGAGCAGCTTAAGATAGCTTTCCGCCGTGTGCGCGCGGTTCATTGCCTTGAGCACGCGATCATTGCCAGACTGCACCGGCAGGTGGAGATAGGGCATGAGCTTTTCGACCTCTCCATGCGCGGCGATCAGGTCGTCTTCCATGTCGTTCGGGTGGCTCGTCGTGTAGCGAATACGCTCCAGTCCATCGACGCGGTCGAGCGCGCGGATGAGGCCCGCAAGGCCCTGTGCCCGGCCCGCCTCGTCCTCGCCGGACCAGGCATTCACATTCTGCCCAAGCAGCGTGATTTCGCGCGCACCGGCTTCGACCAGCTTGTGCGCCTCATCGATCAAGTCACTGTAAGGGCGCGAGATTTCCGCACCGCGTGTATAGGGTACAACGCAATAGGTGCAGAACTTGTCACACCCTTCCTGCACGGTGAGGAACGCGCTGGGCGAGCGGCGCTTGCGCTTTGGCAGCGAGTCGAACTTCGCGATTGCCGGCATGTCGGTGTCGGTCGCGCGTTCGCCCTTTACGGCACGCTCGAGCATGTCGGGCAGGCGGTGATAGGCTTGCGGGCCGACGACCATGCTCACCGCAGGCGCGCGCGTCATGATCTCCTCGCCCTCGGCCTGCGCGACGCAGCCCGCGACCGCGATCATGGGCTTTGAGCCATCACCCTTGGTGAGCCTGCCAATGTCGGAGTAGACCTTCTCCGCCGCCTTTTCGCGGATGTGGCAGGTGTTGAGCACGACGAGGTCGGCCTCTTCGCCTTCGGGTGCCGGCGTGATGCCCTTTTCGGCCAGCAGCTCGCCCATGCGTTCGCCATCATAGACGTTCATCTGGCAGCCGAAGCTCTTGACCCTATAGGTCTTGGGAGGAGTTTGCGGTTTCATAGAAGCGGCGCGTTTAGCGGGAATGCGGTGCGGGTTCAATCACTCGTCACGCGTGCGCCGCGCTACGTGCACGCACGGCGCGATCGAGCGGAAACCGGGGCCGGGATGCTCCTTGTCATCGGGTCCGCATTCGACCGGGGGTTTTGCAATCGCATTGGCGCGCACAAGGTTCAGCGCATCCTGGTCCGAATAGGCCGCGATCCAGGTGATGCAGTCGGCGAGCAGGCGGATGCGGTGCTTGGTGAACTGCCCACGCTCGGGTCCGCAATTGAGCGTGTAGAGATCAGCAGCAGGAGCGCGCGAATAGCGGGCAAATCGCCGAAGCCACTCGCCGCGCTCGTTGAAGACAGTGCGCCTTGCCGCATTCACCGCAGCCTCCCCCCGATAGAAGGGCGATGTGTTGAACATGTAGGCGCGCACGTCCGGGTATTTGATCGACACCTCGGTCGCGAGCGCCCCGCCGAGCGAATGGCCTGTCACTGCCCACTTCTCCGCCGGAAGCCCGCGCTGGGCCAGTTCCTTCTCGAAATAGTCGACCGCGAATCCGATCTGGTCGCTGCGCAAGGTGCCGTAGAACACGTCCGAAAGCCCGGTCACATCGGTCCCGCGAAAGGCCATGATCAGCTTGATCGGCTCGCGCGTGGGATCGCCCTCGCTGGCGGGGGAATAGAGCGCGAAGACCTCGTAGCCGAAGCCCTTGTCGGCATGTTCGGGATCGATCGGGTCGCGCTCAAGCCGTTCGAGCAGAGGGCCGGTATCGACATAGACATCGTCGTCGCCCTGATAGGCGTTGGTCGCCGCGACCACATAGGGCCAACTCGTCCGCGCCTCCTCGCGCACGAACTGGCACCACCCACCCGGCTCCATCCGACAGGGCGAACGCGACTGCGAAATGTCGGGATAGGTGACGCAGGCGGAAAGGGTGAGAAAGGCCCCGGTGAGGATCAGTTTGCGAACCATCATTTCCGGATCAGATTGCCGTCTCTGTCGAAGCTCACAATTGGCGGCGCGCAGCTCTCGATCACCGACAACTTGTCCTCGCTCAATTCGCTATCGGATCGGACGAGCAGTCGGATTTCGTCTGAGGTCTGATTTTGAAACGCGACGATTACAGAGTCACCTAGAATGTATGTCCGACTTTCTGGCCCCGGGACTTCGACAAAAGAACCATAAGTGAGCAACTCGATACCTGAGAATAATCCCGAACGCTCGATGCATGCGATCACCTGCCCATCATGGCGCTTTGTGAGCCACTGATCGACGACCGGCGGGACTGGGCCGCTGCAGGCCGATAGGCAGGTAGCGACAGTCGCGCCGACACCTGCCCACCATCTCACCTTAACCCACCGTCGCTTTCACGATCTTGCCCGGTGCCTGCGGCGGTTCGCCCTTGGGCAGAGCGTGGACGTGTTCCATGCCGCTCTCGACCTGGCCCCAGACGGTGTACTGGCCGTCGAGGAAGTGCGCGTCTTCAAAGCAGATGAAGAACTGGCTGTTCGCGCTGTCCGGGTTCTGGGCGCGCGCCATCGAGCACGTGCCTTCGACGTGTGGTTCGGAGTTGAACTCGGCCTTGAGGTCGGGCTTTTCGCTGCCGCCCATGCCGGTGCCGGTCGGATCGCCGCCCTGCGCCATGAAGCCGGGGATCACACGGTGGAACACGACGCCGTCGTAAAATCCTTCGCCGGCAAGCTCGGTGATGCGCTCGACATGGCCGGGGGCGAGGTCGGGGCGCAGCTTGATCACGACGTCCTTGCCCTCTCCATCTCCGGTGTCGAGCGTGAAAGTCAGTTTGTCGGCCATGGGAAAAGTCTCCGTATGAGTTGAATTTGCGGTCTCTCTAGCAGGTGACACGCGCCTGTCACCCGCTTGCTTTTCATGCACCCGCTTCTAAACCCACCCGCATGGTCGATCCTGCCGCCCTTGATGATGAAACGCTGACCGTCGATGCGGGCGAGGACGAAGTGCGCCCCGACGACCGGGTCGACGACGAGCGTCACGACGAGGAAAATCGGCTCAAACCCGAATATGTGCGCGAGGTGCGCGAAGCTCTGGAGGCGGGCGATAAGGGCGCGGTTTACGACCTGGTCGAGCCGCTCCACCCCGCCGACATCGCCGACCTTATCGAGCTGGTCGACACCGACGACCGCGAAACCTTTGCCGCCGCCATCACCGATTTGATGACGCCGGAAGTGATCGCGGAACTCAACGATCACGTCCGCGAACTGATGATGGAGGCGCTCGCTCCTGCGGACGTCGCGACCATCACCGAACAGCTCGAAACCGACGATGCGGTTCAGCTGCTCGAAGACTTGGACGAGGAAGACCAGCAGGCGATCATCGCCGAGCTGGAGCCGGAGACGGCGGAGGCGGTCAATTCGGCACTCGCCTACCCCGAGGAGACCGCGGGCCGTCTGATGAACCGCCACGTGATGGCGGTGCCCGAGCATCTGACCGTGGGCGACCTCATCGATTACCTGCGGGAAAACGGCGACCTCACTCACGACTTCTTCGAAGTGTTCGTCACCGATGCCAATCACCATCCGGTTGGCACCTGTGCGCTCAACTGGATCCTCACCACGCCGCGCACGGTCAAGCTGACCGACGTGATGAAGCGCGACCAGACCCTCATCCCGGTCACAATGGACCAGGAAGAGGTCGCGCTGATGTTCCAGAAATACGCGCTGATCTCGGCCGCCGTGGTGGACGAGAGCGGTCGCCTGGTGGGTCAGATGACGGTGGACGACATCGTGCACATCATCTCCGAAGAGGCGGGCGAAGACGCGCTGCTGCTTTCGGGTGCGGGCGATGGCGACATCAACGAACCGATCGCCGAAGCCTATTGGAGCCGCGTGCGTTGGCTGGTCGCAAACCTTGGCACGGCTGTCGTGGCGAGCGCGATCATCGCATTCTTCGGCGCGGCGATCGAGCAGTTGGTGGCGCTTGCCGTGCTCATGCCGATCGTCGCGAGCATCGGCGGCAATGCGGGCACGCAGACCATGGCGGTCGCGGTGCGCGCAATTGCGACCAACCAGCTCACCCGCGCCAACACATGGCGGATCGTCTGGCGTGAGCTGCGCGTGGCGATGCTCAACGGCGCGACCGTCGCGGTGCTGATCGGGATCGCGGCGGGTGTGATGTTCGGCTGGCAGATGGGCGTGGTGATCGCGCTCGCCATGGTGGTGAACATCGCGGTGTCGGGGCTTGCAGGTGTGCTTGTGCCGGTCACGTTCGAACGGCTGGGGCAGGACCCGGCGGTCGCTTCCAGCGTGTTCGTCACCATGATCACGGATTCGATGGGTTTCTTCGCCTTCCTAGGTTTGGCAGTGGCAGCAGGCCTGGCACCGCTCTAACGCTCTCCTTCTAAAGGAGAGAGACATGACCGGAAGGGTTCAGGACAAGGTGGTGCTGCTGACAGGCGGCGCGATGGGATTGGGCAAGGCGTCCGCGCGCGCTTTGCTTGCCGAGGGGGCGACCGTCATCATCACCGATATCGACGCGCAGGCGGGCGCGGCGACGGCGGACGAGCTGGGTGAGAAGTGCAGCTTCATCGCGCAGGACGTCACCAGCTGGGACCGCTGGCAGCAGGTCGTGGCCGAGGTCGAGGAGACCCACGGCCGGCTCGACGCGCTGGTCAACAACGCCGCGATTACGGTCTTCGGATCGGTCATGGACATCTCGCCTGACGACTTCCGCCGATGCTACGAGGTCGACGTCGATTCGATCTTCATGGGCTGCAAGACCGCCATTCCGCTGATCGCCAAGAGCGGCGGTGGGTCGGTGGTCAATTTCTCGTCGGCGGCGGGCAACAAGCCCTCCCCCGATCTTGCCGCTTACAACTCAGCCAAGGCGGCGGTTGCGATGCTGACCAAGTCGATCGCGCTGTGGTGCGCGCGTGAGCAGAACAACGTGCGGGTGAACTCGGTCCAGCCGGGTACAATCCTCACCCCCAATGTCGAGAGCGTCATTGCCGGTACACCCGATCCGCAAGCGACGCGTGAAGCCTTCTCCATCGCGCAGCCAATCGGACGTATGGGAGAGCCTGACGATATCGCGCACCTGGTGGTCTATCTGGCGAGCGATGAGAGCCGTTTTGCGACCGGCGCGCCGTTTATCGTCGATGGCGGGCTCAGCATGGCGTGAAGTGGGCTTGAAGCTCGCCGCTCGCACGCCACATTGTCGGTCATGCCGCTCAATCTGACCAAGATCGCCTTTGGCGCGAAGAGCTTTGCCGATCTGGAAAGCTGGTATGCCGGGCGTCGCAGCCCGCATCTGACGACCAAGTATCGTCCGACCCGGTGGGAAGAGTGCATTGGCGGCTCGCTCTACTGGATCCACCAGCACAACTTGGTCGCACGCTCGACCATCCTCGGGTTCTCGCAGACCAGGGACGGTCGCTGGCTCATCGAACTCGAACCGCGCCTCATCCGCGTCCACCCGCAACCCAAGCGCGCGCATCAGGGCTGGCGCTACCTCAAGGGCAAGCCACCGGCCGATGTCGCCGAGGGCGAGGATATCGGCGATGCGCTGCCCGGCAAGCTTGCAGGTAAGCTGCAACGTTTGGGGCTGATCTGAGCATTGGGGCATTTTCACGGAACCCGAACCGCCTCTTTCCCATTGATTGGGAAAGGAGAAAATTCATGCCCGAACGTCAAAGCCTTCACCCCGACAACGAACTCATCGCCGAACTGACCGAGGAGGCAACGCCATCGTTTCAGGGCAGCGCCGAGGGGACAGTCAACGTCCGCGTCGGCAAGCGCGCCGAACTGAACCGCGCGACCGATCCCGACAACCGCGAACCCGTGGTCGGATCCGACAATCCCGAAGAGGATGCACGCAAAGGTCCGAAGACGATGCAGGCGATCAAGCAAGGCACCGCCAACTGAATGATTGAGTTAGCCGGCCCGCAACGGCCGGTTTCCTCCGGGCCGCCCGCGTTTCCTACTGGAGCGCGGGCGGTTTCGGAAACAGCGCCGGCGTTTTCTCGCGATACTTCTGGTATTCGGGATCGTCGCCCCAGCGCTCTTTCGCCTGCTCTTCCTGCAGGTTGATCCCGCTGATCCGCGTGAGCAGGACATAGACGAAGATCGGGGAGATCACGACCAGCCAGCTCAGGCCCGAAAGCACCGGGATGGCCATGATGAGAATGCCGGTCCACAGCGTGATCTCGCCGAAGTAATTGGGGTGGCGCGACCACTTCCACAGGCCCACATCGATGAAGTCGCCGTCGTTCTCGTCCTTGCTCTTGAACTTGCTTTTCTGAGCGTCGGCGACAGTTTCCCAGAACATCCCGAGCACCCAGATCGCCGCGCCGATCCAGAAATAGAGCCCGATCTCGGCGCGCTCGGTCGCGGTGATCGCAGCGTGCGCGGCAGAAGCGGTCAGGATCACCCACAGCGCCTGCAAAGTCCACGCGACGAGAAAGCGGGCAGGCTTGGTCTTGATCTTCTCAAACCGGCTGTCCGCCCCGCCCATGGCGTGGATGCGGATGAAAAGGAAGGTGCCCAAGCGGATGCACCAGATCGCGACCATGGCAGCGATCACGGCTCCGCGCATATCGAGCGAACCGAAGGATTGGATCGCGGCGTAGGCGGCAAGTCCGGTCGTCGCCAAATAGGTGATCGCGCCCACCGTATCGTAATAGGTATCGGCTTCGGCGATCGCGGACGGGATAAAGACGAGCCAGTTCAGACCCAGCGCGACAATCGCGATCACGAACATCGCATTGTACCCAAATACCTCGACGCTGTTGGCCCCGGCAAACCACGCGAATGCGAGCGCAATCGCTGTCACCAGTGCCACCACCAAGAGGCTCTTTGCCGATTTAGCCATATCCGCTCTCCTTAACCCTTGTTTGCCGCTTCGCGCAGCTGCGCCATCACCAGTTGGACGTCGTGCTTGGCGTCCTCGTCAGCTGGCAGCGCATACTTGTCGTAGCTCGCGCGCAGCTCATCCATTCGCTCGTCGATCCGCACCTGATTGTAGCCGTGGCTAACTACGAAGCGACGGCGCGAAAGGATTTGCGGCAGGATGGTTGCGACATATTCGCTCACGTCCATCCCGAACTGCATGAAGCGTTCAGGCCCAAGCGGGGTAAAGACCCAGCCGGGAATGATGAGGCCCGCATGTACGTGTTCGGGAAGGTCGCCGCGCAGGCTCTCGGTCATGCCGAGAACGGCGTGTTTGGCGGCGATGTAGGCGGCGGTTTCGTCGACGGCGCAAAACCAGCTGTTCTCGCTGCCGGTGTTGTAGATGGCGCTGGGCGAGTCTTGCGCGATGAGCCGGGGTGCAAAGGCGCGGCATCCGTTCCATACGCCCCAGAAATTGACGTCGAAATGCGCGCGCGCAGCGTCCACGTCGACTTCCCACAAAGGCCCGCGCACCCCGCCCTGCCCGGCATTATTGAGCACGAGATCGACGCTCTCGAACCGATCGAATGCCGCATCCGCCAGCGCTTCGACTTGCGCGAGATCGGCAACGTCGCAAGGCTGCACGGAGATGTTGTCGATCGTCCCCGCTTCATCGAGTTTGTCGCCGGGCAGATCGGCGACGAGGACTTCGACACCATCGCCCGCCAGCCGGCTTGCAAGAGCCAGCCCGATCCCGCTCGCTCCCCCCGTTATGACGGCGGTTCGGGGAGCGAACTCGCTCACGCGGCCTCACCCACCTTTTGCGCCACCCTCCGCAACGCATTGGCATAGACCTCGGGAGCCTGCGCGCCGGGGATCATGAATTTGCCCTCCACGATCATCGCGGGGACGCCGGTGATGTTAAGGTCCCATGCCTGCCGCTCTTCGGCGATGACGCGCGCCTCAAGCGCCTCGTCATCGAGCGCCGCCTTCGCCGCCTCGCGGTGCAGGCCCACGCCAGCGGCGATGTCGAGCAAAACGTCGCGGTTGGACAGGTCGCGGCGGTGGTTGAAATGCGCTTCGAACAAAGCGAGCTTGAGCTCGGTCTGCACTTCCGGCCCAGCCTGCTCGAGCGCGAAACCGAGCAGCTTGTGGCAATCGCGCGTGTTCCACATCATTGCGCGTGGTGCGGGGTCTTCGTCGCCTTCATAGCTCAGCGAGACGCCTGCGCTTTCGGCGATCGCCTTCATCTGGCCGCGCACCTTGGCGCCCTCTTCGGCGGAGCGGCCATATTTGCGCTGCAGATGCGCTTCCTGCTCCTCACCCTCTGCGGCCATGTCGGGGTTGAGTTCGAACGGTCGCCAGCGAATCTCGGCGTCGATTTCGCCTTCGAGTTCGCCCAATGCCTTGGTCAGCTGGCCATAGCCGATCGCGCACCACGGGCACATGACGTCGGAATAGATGTCGATCGTGAGTTTCTGCGCGCTCATGCGGTTTTCTCCAGCCACCAGCTCATTAGATTATACGCGATTGCGTGCGGAGGCGGCGCGCGGAACGGGCCGTTACCTTCAAGCGAGGACACCACTTCGTCGCGCGTGAACCAGATGATCTCGGCCATCTCGGTCTCGTCGATGGTCAGCGCATCATCGTCGGCATAGGAGTGGCAGCCGATCATCAGCTGGCTTGGGAATGGCCATGGCTGGCTCGCGACATAAGTTACATCGCGCACACGCACCCCCGATTCCTCGAACACTTCGCGCGCCACCGCTTCCTCTATCGTTTCACCTGGCTCGACAAAGCCGGCGAGCGCCGAGAATGCGCCTTCGGGCCAGCCCTTGCCGCGTCCGAGCATGAGACGGCCTTCATGCTCGGCAAGCATGATCGTGACCGGGTCGGTGCGCGGAAAGTGCTCCGCGCCGCAAGTGCCGCAAGTGCGCTGCCAGCCGCCCTTGGCTATACGCGTGTCGGCTCCGCAGGCCGCGCAATGGCGGTGACGAGCATGCCAGTCGATCAGGCTGCGCGCGCCGCCATAAAGCGCAAGGTCGCCGGGATCGAGGTTCGCCATCAGCGCCCATAGTCGCGGATTGGCCATGCGCGGCTTGGCGTCGCCTTCGCGCGGGACCGCTGCAAAGCACGGCTTTTCGCTGCCATCGCTGCGGTCAAGGCCAAGGAAGACCAGCTCGGCGTCCTCGGTCGCATCGGCAAGCGTCCCCCATGCGAGCCGCCCGTTCTCATCGAGGTCGGGCATCATCTCGTCGAGCGAGAGCAGACGCGCCTTCCAGTTCATCATCCCGGCGAGTGCATCGGGATCGGCGCGCAGATTGTCTGCGCGGTCGAGAGGCGAACCGGCAAATGCGATCTTGGCTCTATGGCTCAACCGTCATGGCTCCCGTGAGCGGCCTTACGGTCGCGCATCGCGATCAGATCGGCTTCGAGCGCGGCCATGTATTCGTCGCGGATCGGATAGGCTTCGGTGGGCATGTACTGGGTCCAAAGCGCGGCACGCAGGCCGAGATTGTAGTCGACCGCTGCGAGCGTGCCTGCAGCACCGCCCCAGCCGAACGTGCCGTTGTGCGAACGTCCGCCTGCGCCGTGGCCCTGCCCTGCGATCCAGCTGTCGGACAGATCGACGCTTTTGGGCACAAGATTCGACGTGCCGACGCGCACGGCTTCCTTGCTCATTACCCGCACACCGTCCAGTTCACCATGGCTGAGCAGCATGCGCAGGAACCGGTCATAATCGCGCGGGGTCGATGCGAGACCGCCACCGCCTGCCGGAACCTTGGGCTCGTCGAAATAGACCGAGTTCGACGCCGGATCGACCGGCAGCGGCCTGCCGAACGCGATGCCGTAATTGTCGGTCAGGCGATCCGCTTCGCTTTCGGGCACAGTCATCCACGTCGAGTTCATGCCCAGTGGTTCGAACAGACGGGCCTTGAGGAATGCTTCGAAGCCCATGCCGCTAGCGACCTCGACCACGCGGCCGAGCAAGTCGATGCTGCACGAATAGCTCCACTTGGTCGCCGGCTGATACATCAGCGGCAGGGTGGCGAGCCGTTCGGTCCAGACTTCGAGATTGGGCGCAGGCGTCACCGGCGGGACGCCGGGGATCGGGTTGCGGCTCACCCGGCCGCCGACAATGCCAAGCTCGTTGAAGGCCGCGCCGAGCGGACCCTTGCTGACAATCGAATAGCCGAGCCCCGCGGTGTGGGTGAGCAGGTGGCGCATCGTGATCGGCGTTTCGACCGGCACGACTTGGTCGAGCGGCCCTTCGGGGTCGACAAGCACCTGCATGTCGGAGAACGCGGGGATCACGTCGTGCAAGGATTGGTCTAGCGTCAGCACGCCATCGTCTATTAGCATCATGATCGCCATGCCGGTGATCGGCTTGGTCATCGAATAGATGCGGTAGATCGAGTCCACATCGACCTCTCGCTCGCTCTGAAGGCCGAGCGTGCCCCCGCCGACCGTGTGAACGTGCGGGTTGTCGGCGCCCCAGCCGAATGTTGCATACAGGTTCGCGACCTTGCGTTCGGACACGTATTTGTGAGCCAAAGCCGCGACATTGGGCCATGCCTCGCCAACATCGTGCGCGAGCAGCTGGCGGCCGAATGGCAGCGAGAGCAGCGTCGCCCCTGCGGCGGCATAGGCGCCTCCGCGAAACAGCGAACGACGCGAAAGCGAAGGTTGGTGAGCAAGTGCGTGGGCCATCGATTGGGTTCTCCGGTCGAATGATTTGACACGTGCATGGGGGACGCAGGAGCACGCGTCAATTGGGTGGTTAAATGAGACCTTTGCCAAGGGGGAGGACTAGATCGCCATCGAGCGCGTCGCACCCCTTGATATGCAGGGGTGTCATAGCCATATAACACACATGCTCAATCTCATTTCTTGGCTGATCGGCCTAGTCTGCCTGATCCTCGCAATTCCCCTTCAACTTCCGGTGCTCGGCCTTGGACTTTGGCTTGTACTGCCGATTGCGGTGCTCGGCGCCGGGATCGGTGCGCTGTCGTCGAAGAACGGCGGGCGCAATCTCAACCTCGTCGTGATCGTGATCTGCGTGCTCCGGCTGATGCTGAGCGGCGGGGTGTTCTAGGCGAGCGCCAACCGCGCCGCCTTGGCGTACAGCGTCGGTAGTCCGGCGCTTTCGATCCTCTCGATCGGCCACCACTCGCCCTCGCCTTGTGGCGTCTCCCCAATCTCGATCCGCTCGACCGAGAGCGTGAGATGCGCGTGGGTGAAGGTGTGACGCACAGCGCCCAGCTTCTCCCGCTTGCCATCGACGGGCGCGTTCCTTGAACCGTCAGCCTGCGCACTCCAGCCGTCATCGGGCAGCGCACGCATACCGCCGAGCATCCCCTTTTCCGGACGGGTGACGAGCCAGACCATGGCATCCTTCTCGATCCAGAAAGCGGTTCCTCGGCGCTCGGGCTTGGCCTTCTTGGGCGGCTTGACCGGCAAAGCCTCGGGGTTGCCAGCCGCCCGACCCTCGCAATCCTGCGAGAGCGGGCACAGCAGGCAACGCGGGGCTTTCGAGGTGCAGATTTGCGAGCCGAGGTCCATCATCGCCTGCGCGAAATCGCCTGCTTGGGTCTCAGGCGTGATCTCTTCGGCCCGCGCTCGGATAGTCTTACGTGCGCCCGGAAGCGGCTCGGAGATGGCGAAGAGCCGCGCCACGACTCTCTCGACATTGGCATCGACCACTACTGCGCGCTCGCCAAATGCGATCGCGGCGATGGCAGCGGCAGTGTAAGCCCCCAGCCCCGGCAATTCGCGCAGTTCGGATTCGCTCGACGGAAATCCTCCGCGCGCCGCCACTTCCTTCGCGCATTTCACCAGATTGCGCGCCCGCGAGTAGTATCCCAGCCCCGCCCAGGCCGCCATCACCTCGTCCTCGCCCGCCGCCGCGAGCGCATCGACCGTCGGCCAGCGCTTGGTGAACGCCTCGAAATAGGGTTTGACCGCCGCCACCGTCGTCTGTTGGAGCATCACTTCGGAAAGCCACACGCGATAGGGCCACGCGGGATCGTCCGGCAATGCGGCTCCCGGCGGATTGCGCCATGGCAACTCGCGCGCGTGGTCGTCATACCAGTGGAGCAGGTCGTGGGAGATGCTGGCGGTCACGCGCCGCCTATGGCATGGCACTCGGCGAAATGGGAAGCGACGACACCACAAACTCGGGGAAGCCCAAAGCGCGCCGCAAACCGGCAAAGCGCTACGAACGCCCGCGCGGCACGGGTGCCAAGGCGATCGGCGATCTCATGCCCGAAATCGGCCGCACCGCGTTCCGCCGGTTCGGCTTCGTCCAGTCCTCGGTCGTCACCCGCTGGCCCGAGATTGTCGGCCCGACCCACGCCCGCGTCTGCGCCCCTGAAGCGATCCGCTTTCCCCCCGGTGAGAAGTCGGAAGGCATACTCCAGCTGGTCGTCCTGCCCGCCCACGCCCCGCTGATCCAGCAAGTGCTGCCCGAGATCATCGAGAGAGTGAACCGCTTCTTCGGCTATCAGGCGGTGGCGCGCGCGAAAATCCGGCAAGGTGCGGTTAATCCGCCCAATGCTGAAGAACGTCCCAAGCCGCCACCTTCGCTCAAACCGATCCCGATGGAGCTCGGCGACAGTCTGCGCGATATCGGCGACCCGGAGCTGCGCACCGTGCTCGAATCGCTGGCGCGCAGCTTTGACGATGACGAGACAAAGAAAGACGAGCCGAAGTGACCACCCGAATTCTAGGAGCCATAGCCGCAGCCGCCTCGCTCGCGCTCGCACCGGCTCTGCCGGCCACCGCGCAGGACAGCGATAGCGGCAACCAGTTGCGCGATCCGCGTAGCGCCTTTGCCCCCGATGGCCGCCGCGCTGCGTGGCATGCCGAGGTCGAGCGGACGGATCGCGGCCACCGCATCGGCAACCCGGAAGCCGAAGCGAGCCTTATCGAGTTCATCAGCTACACTTGCGGCCATTGCGCGACCTTTGCGCGCGAAGGCGAAGGCGCGCTCGACCTTGCCCTGCTCGCGCCGGGGCACATGAATGTCGAAGTTCGCCCGGTGATCCGCAACGCAATCGATCTCACGGTCTCGCTGCTGGTCGCATGCCAGGGGCCGGAAAAGTTCAAGGACAGCCACCGCCTGTTCCTGATGCGGCAGGACCAATGGCTCGGAAAGGCGCGTCAGGCACCGCAAACGCAGCAGGCGATCTGGGCCCGCGGCGACCGTGCGGCGCGCGTCAACATGGCGCAGGCGCTCGATCTCGACGACATGCTCGCCGACCGCGGCGCTTCGATGGCCGATCTGCGCACCTGCTTGAACGATGACCAGGCCGCGCTCGCGCTCATCCGCAATGGCAATGCCGACGCGAGCGAATTCGGCGTTACCGGCACGCCCAGTTTCGCGCTTGACGGCGAATTGCTGAACGGCATCCACAACTGGGCCGCGCTCTACCCGGTGCTAGCCGAGCGATTCCGTCCTGATTCTGGACGCGCCGAATAGCAAAAGACGGGTTCAAACCGCTCAAAACAACCCTATTCTTATCTATCGACACATTTGTGCACAGGCGCACCCGCCCAAGCGCTTCCGCTCGACAAGAGCATCCGTATAGTCATTCCCCCGGCAGACATGAGGTAACACCCGTGACCACACCGACCCGCACCCTGATCAAGCTCTCGCTCGCAGCCCCGCTCGCGCTCGCTCTCGCCGCCTGCGGTGATGAGGCCGAAGACGCGACCGATGGCGACGTGATCGCCCCGATCGAAGCGCCTGCGGGCACCAGTTGGAACGACACTGTCACGGTCAGCGAGAGCGACGGCTACGTGCTCGGCAATCCCGATGCGCCACTCAAACTGGTCGAATACGCATCACACACATGCGGCGCGTGCGCGGTGTTCTCGGCAAGCGGCAAGCCGGGGATCAAGGAATATGTCGACACCGGCATCGTTAGCTTCGAACAGCGCAATCTCGTGCGCGACCCGATCGATCTCACCATCGCGACCCTCGTGCGCTGCGGTGCCAAGGAGAACATGCAGGCGCTGTCCGATCAGGCATGGGCCAATCTGGAACAGACCTTCCAGACGGTGAACCAGAACAACGCGGCCTATCAGGCAGCGGGCGAAATGCCGATGGAACAGCGTTTCCTCGGCATCGCGCAGGCCGCCGGACTGATCGACTTCTTCGCGGCGCGCGGGCTTTCAGCCGACCAGCAGCGCGCCTGCCTGACCGATGTTGAAGCGATCGAGACGATCGCCAACAACTCAACCGCGCAGGCCGACGAGCTCGATATCAACTCGACCCCGACCTTCCTACTGAACGGCCGCAAGCTTACCGAGCGCAGCTGGTCCGAGCTTGAACCGCTCCTCCAGCGCGCCGGCGCCCGTCAGGAATAAGCGAGAGGACGTCCGCAAGACCCATGCAGATCAGCAGGCTCAAACTCTCTGGTTTCAAGAGCTTTGTAGAGCCCGCCGAGCTGCGCATTGAACCGGGCCTGACCGGCGTGGTCGGGCCGAATGGGTGCGGCAAGTCCAACCTTCTCGAAGCGATCCGCTGGGTGATGGGCGAAAACTCGCCCAAGTCGATGCGCTCGGGCGGGATGGAAGACGTGATCTTCGCCGGGACCGACTCAAGGCCCGCTCGCGCATTCGCCGAAGTCGTGCTCCACGCAAGCGACGACAATGACGAGGAACTGGTCGTCACGCGCCGGATCGAGCGCGGTGCGGGCAGCGCCTACCGCGTTAATGGCCGCGACGTGCGTGCCAAAGACGTCGCTCTGACCTTCGCCGACGCGGCCACGGGCGCGCACTCGCCTGCGCTGGTTTCGCAAGGCAAGATCGCGCAGGTCATCGCCGCAAAGCCCGCCGAGCGCCGGATGATGCTCGAAGAGGCCGCCGGGATCGCCGGGCTTCACGTCCGGCGCAAGGATGCCGAGAGCAAGCTACGCTCGACCGAGAAGAACCTCACCCGGCTCGAAGACCTTATGGCGGGGCTGGATTCGCAGATGGCCTCGCTGAAGCGGCAGGCCAAACAGGCCGAGCGCTACACCAAGCTTACCGACCAGATAAAACACGCCGAAGCGCGGCTCGTCTTCGCCCGCTGGCGAGATGCTGCGGCCTCGGCTGAGGAAGCGCGCAAGGCCGCCGAGACTGCCGAAAGCCGCGTAGCCGAAGCCAAGCGCGAAGCCGAAGCAGTCCAGAAAGAGCAAGCCGCCGCAGCCGCCAAGCTCGCCGATGCGCGCGAGGAACTGGCCGACCGGCGCGACGATGCCTCGGCACACGGCCACCGCATGGCTGCGCTCACCGAGAAGCTCGAAGCGGCTGAGACGCGGCTCGCCGATCTCGAGCGCCAGCGCACGCGGCTCGAGGAAGATCGCAGCGCCGCAGACCGGCTGACCAATGACGCTGCCGACGCGTTGAAGCGGCTCGCCGCCGAACTCGAAGGATCGCAGAAAGCGGTGGCTGAGGCCGACAGCACGCGCCCTGCCCTCGCCGATGCCGCTGAGAAAGCCGAACGCGCCAGCCGCGCCGCCGAACTTGCCCTTGCCAAGGCGACCGCCGACCATGCAGGCGTCGAAGCCGAATGGCGCGTTGCCGAAGCAGCCATCGAAGCCGCCGAAGCGCGCATCGCCCGGCTGACCCGTGAGGCCGATCGGATCGCCAGCCAGCGCGCCGAACTCGAAGGCGGCGAGGATACCGAAGAGGCCGTCAACAACGCCCGCGAAGCCGCCGAGGATGCGGCCAAGGACGTCAATCGCCTTCGCGGCAAACTCGAAGAGGACCAGGCGCGCAAAGGCGAACTACAAACCGCACGCGACGAAGCGGCTGCTGCCCTCAGCGCTGCCAAGGCTGAACTCGCGGGGATCGAGCGAGAATACAACGCGCTGGTGCGCGACCGTGAAGCTCGCGAGAAAAGCGCAAAATCGCGCGAAGGGCGCATTGCCGCGCTCGACAAGGTTAGCGTCGCCAAGGGCTACGAACGCGCGCTGGCCGCCGTGCTCGGGCGCGATGCGAAGTCGCCGCTGGGTCAGGCTCCCGCTGATGGCGACGGTCGGTTCTGGACCGGTTCTGACGCGCCTGCGCAAGTCGCCGACAGCCTGCTTGACCACGTCCACGACTGTCCCGAGGAATTGCGCGCCCGCCTAGCGCTCGTGCACTGCGCCGAAACCGACGATGGACGAACGCTCGGCCCCGGCGAATGGCTGGTGACAACCGGCGGGCACCTGCGCCGCTGGGACGGTTTCGTCGCACGTGGTGAAGGCTCGGCAGAGGCAGCCCGGCTAGAAGCGGCCAACCGCCTGACCGAACTCGAAGCGCAACTTCCCGCGCTGCGCGATGTCGCCGAAACGGCCGAAGCCGGCGAACGCGAAGCCCGCGAAGAACTTGCCGCACTCCAGACCGATCTGATCGCGCAGGAACGTGCCATTGCCGGCGCAATTGAAGCCGAACGCGCGGCATTGCGCGCATTCGACCAGGCCGAAGCGGCGAAGGAGCGGATCGCGACCCGGCTCGAGGAACTCGCAGCCTCGACCAGCGATCTCTACGAGCAGCAAAGCGCGGCTGAGGCGGAGCTGAAGAGCGCTCAGGAAGCCAAGTCCGCCCTCCCCGCGCCCGACGCAGGCCGCGCCACGCTCGAAGCCGCGCAGGCGAAGAACGAGGCCGCACGCTCCGCCGTGCAGGCCGCGCTCGCCGAGCTTGCTGCGCACGACCAGGGCCTCGCTGTGGCGCGCGAGCGGCTTGCGGCTCAGCAGGCCGACCATGCAAACTGGCAGGCCCGCTCGGGCGAGGCAGCAAGCCGCGTGGCCGAAGCCGGACGGCGGCTCGAGGAGATTGAGGAAGAGCGCGCCGTCACCGCCGCCAAGCCCGCTTCGCTGATGGAAGAGATCGAGCAAGGCGACGCGGTGCGTGAGCGGCTGACGCAGGAACTGCGCGAGGCGCAGGCGGCGATGGACGAGTGCCAGAGCGAATGCGACGCCGCCGACCGCAGGCTTGCCGACCTGCAGGAAAAGCTGGCGGTCGCGCGCGAAGGCCGCGCGACCCTCGCCGCCCGCGCGGAGAACGAGGAAGCGCGCCGCAGCGAGATGGCGCGCATCTCCGGCGAGCGTTTCCAGTGCCCGCCCCCGTTGCTCGCCGAAAGGTTCGAATTCGAAGAATCCAGCGTCAAGCCCGCGACCGAAGAATCCGAGGAGATGGACCGCCTGACCGCCAGCCGCGAGCGGATCGGGCCGGTCAATCTCGTCGCCGCCGAAGAGCTTGCGCGGATCGAAGAAGAGCACGGCGCAAACGCCTCCGAACAGGCCGAACTGACCGAAGCGGTCGCCCGTCTGCGCGCGTCTATCGGTAGTCTGAACCGCGAGGGCCGCGAGCGTCTGCGCGCCGCGTTCGAGGAAGTCGACGGGCATTTCCGGGTCCTGTTCACCCGGCTGTTTCAGGGCGGTCAGGCGCATCTCGCGCTGGTGGATTCGGACGATCCACTCGAAGCCGGGCTTGAAATCTACGCCCAGCCGCCGGGCAAGCGCTTGCAGTCGCTTTCGCTGCTGTCAGGCGGTGAGCAGGCGTTGACCGCGACCGCGCTGATCTTCGCGCTGTTCCTCACCAATCCGGCGCCGATCTGCGTTCTCGACGAAGTCGACGCGCCGCTCGACGACGCCAATATCGAGCGCTTCTGCGACCTGCTCGATTCGATGGTTCGCAGCACCAATACGCGCTACCTGATCGTCACTCACAACGCGGTGACGATGAGCCGGATGCACCGCCTGTTCGGTGTGACAATGGCCGAAAAGGGCGTCTCGCGCCTTGTCAGCGTGGACTTGGGCGAAGCGGAGCTGATCGCCGCAGAGTAGAAGACCGCGGTGTAATTCGTTCGAGGATTCAGGCCTCTATGGCTCTTTTCAACCTTGCGCGGATATCCTTGAGCTTGGCGACGCTCTCAGCAACGACTGGCCCGGCAACTGCCGCGGGCGCGGCTCGGCTCTCGCCTTCGCCGTCCGCCCCGCCCGAGCGCCGATCACCGACGCGGCGGTCGTTCTGGCGGCGGTCCATGCCCGATCCGCCGCTTGAACGCAGCACGGCTTCGGCGCCTTTGAGAGTGTAACCTTCTTCGTTGACGAGCCGGTTGATCGCTTCGACCATTTTTACGTCGCTGGGACGGTAGAGCCGACGGCCTCCGCTGCGCTTCATCGGTTTAAGAAGCGAGAATTGCTGCTCCCAATAGCGCAGCACATGCGGCTTGATCCCAAACGCGTCTGACACTTCGCCGATCGTGCGAAAGGCGCTCTTGTCTTTGCCGTCGTTGAACTCGACCATCTAGGCTCCTTGGCTAGCCTATTGTGCTCGCCGCGATCAGCCTTTCGCGATCCGCTCTTTCAAGAGCTGGCTGGCGCGAAAAGTCATCACACGGCGCGAAGTGATCGGCACTTCAACGCCGGTCTTGGGATTGCGTCCGATGCGCTCATTCTTATCGCGCAGCACGAAGCTGCCAAAGCCTGAGATCTTGACGTTCTCTCCCCCTTCGAGAGCGTCGGTCATCTTGGCAAGTATTGCCTCGACGAGCTCGAGCGATTCCGCCCGGCTGAATCCCATCTTGCGGTTAATAGTCTCGGCCAGATCGGCCCGGGTCAGAGTCCCCACCGAACGCATCATGCCCCTAGTCTCCTCATGGACGCGACCCCATTCGAACTTAACATAGTATAGGCCAAAAGCGCCACCAGCGCAAAGGGCGTGTGAAATTTCAAGCAGTTGTGCACAGTGCCGGCTCTTAATGGCCAGCCGGCCAGTCAGACCCGGACCAGGCTCGCACCCCAGGTAAAGCCGCCGCCCATCGCCTCGAACATGACCAGATCGCCCTGCCTGATGCGGCCATCGCGGCGCGCGACGTCATAGGCGAGCGGGACCGAGGCTGCCGAAGTGTTGGCATGGGCATCGACCGTGACGATCACTTTTTCGTCCGGGATTCCCAGCTTCTTGGCAGTCGCATCGAGGATGCGCTTGTTCGCCTGATGCGGCACGACCCAGTCGATCTCGTCTGCCGAAACTCCAGCGTCTTCAAGCACTTCGCCAAGGACGCTCGCGAGGTTCACTACCGCGTGGCGGAACACTTCGCGGCCCTTCATGCGCAGATGGCCGACAGTCTGCGTGGTCGAGGGTCCGCCATCGACATAGAGAAGATCGTGCTGCGCGCCATCGGCGTGAAGCCTGCTGGCGAGGACGCCGGGTCCACCTTCGCTTGCCGGATTTGCGGGGTCAGGCGCTTCGAGCACGACCGCGCCCGCACCGTCACCGAACAACACGCAGGTCGTGCGGTCCTCCCAGTCAAGGATGCGGCTGAAAGTCTCGGCCCCGATCACCAGCGCGCGCTTGCCCGTGCCGGTCGCGAGCAGCGAGTCGGCAGTGGTCAACGCATATAGAAAGCCCGAACAGACCGCGGCGACGTCGAAAGCCACGCCGCCATTGCAGCCGAGCGCGTTCTGCACCTTGGTCGCGGTGGCGGGGAAAGTGTTGTCGGGGGTCGCGGTGGCGACGATGATGAGGTCGATATCTTTCGCATCCACACCCGCATCGTCTAGCGCAGCGCGCGCAGCTGCGGTGGCGAGCGAAGCGGTGGTTTCCCCCTCGCCCGCTATGTGGCGCTGGCGGATGCCGGTGCGTTCGACGATCCACTCATCCGAGGTGTCGATCTGCTCGGCCAGTTCGGCATTGGTCACCTTACGCTGCGGGAGCGCGGAGCCTGAACCAAGCAGCCGCGAGCCGGTCATGCGCTGGCTCCGCTTTCATCGCCGGTTGCGCCGGGGGTCGGGACGCTTGCGCCATTGCTCTTGAGCGCGTTCTCGCCAAGCTCGGCAAGGTCGCTGGTGATGCGCTGGGTGAGGTCGTCCTCGAGCAAGCGCGCCGCGACATTCACCGCATGCGCCACGCCCTTTGCAGTCGCGCTGCCATGGCTCTTCACCACCACACCATTTAGGCCGAGGAAAACCGCCCCGTTGTGATTGTTGGGGTCGAGATGGTGCTTGAGCAGCTCAGTCGCAGGGCGCGACACGAGGAAGCCGAACTTCGAACGCAGCGAGCTGGTGAATGCCTGCCGCAGAAGGTCGGTCACGAACCGCGCCGAACCCTCAATCGCTTTCAGTGCAATATTGCCCGAGAAACCGTCGGTCACGACCACATGGGTTTCGCCGCGATTGATCTTGTCGCTTTCGACAAAGCCATCGAACTTGAGCGCGAGGCTGGTATTCTCATCGCTGGTCGCGGCGGTCAGGCGCGCGGCGGCATCGCGCAGCGCCTCGGTCCCCTTGATCTCTTCGGTGCCGATATTGAGCAGCCGCACGACCGGTTTTTCGAACCCGGTGACGATCCGTGAATAGGCCGCGCCCATCACCGCATACTGGACGAGGTTGCGCGCATCGGCCTCGGTATTGGCGCCGAGATCGAGCATCACCACGTCATGCGCTTCGAGAGTCGGCATGAGCGCCGCGAGTGCCGGACGGTCGATGCCGGGCATGGTGCGGAGCGCAATCTTGCTCATCGCCATCAGCGCGCCGGTATTGCCCGCGCTGACAGCAGCGCCGGCCTTGCCTTCCTTCACCGCGTTGACGGCGAGGCCCATGCTGGTGGTCTTGGCGCGGCGGATTGCCCGCGAAGGCAGCTCGTCCCCGCTGATGACATCGTCGCAGTGGAGGATTTCGGACGCGCCGGCCATGCCGGGATGCGTTTCGAGCGCGCGCTCTATCCGCTCCTGGTCGCCGACCAGCAGGAACTTGAACTTGTCGTGAGCGCGGCGCGCGATTGCGGCGCCTTCGACCATGACGCGCACGCCTTCATCACCGCCCATCGCGTCAACGGCGATACGCGGGAGAGTCATGCGTCAGGTCCTTCGATTGCTATGGGGCTTATAGGCCCTTGGGCACGATCACTTCGCGACCATTGTAATAGCCGCATGCGGGGCACAGGTTGTGCGGCCGCTTGAGTTCGCCACAATTCGAGCATTCGTGGAACGCTTCAACCTTGAGCGAATCGTGCGCGCGGCGGTTGCCACGACGATGCGGAGATACTTTTCTCTTGGGGACTGCCATGGCTAAGCCACTTCCTCAATAAATGCGTTGTTTGCGAGGGGTTTTCGCCCGCGCGGATGTTTCGTGAACCGCCCTTAGGGCAAGGGGCTCATGCGCACAAGGGTCTGGCCCTCGTGTTGAGCGTCCGTGCCGGAATGGGCGGGAAGGCGCGCGATATAGCGGAAAAATCGGCAGTTGCAAGCCGTGCGGGGGCAGTCCATGCCCTACGCCAGATTATTTCACGAGGGGACTTTCTTTGAGCATCATTCTTCCCGTTACGCTGGCCGCAGTGGCGGCCGCAGCGATCCTGAACATCTGGCTGTCGATCCGCATCGGCGCAATCCGCCGCGCGGCGGGAATCAGCGTCGGCGCCGGCGCGAGCGAGCCGCTCGAACGCCGGATGCGTGCGCAGTCGAACTTTATCGAGAACACCCCGCTCGTGCTCGCGCTGATCATCGCGATTGAGCTGACCGGCACAGCCGCCCCATGGCTGTCCTATATCGCGGCGCTCTACTTCATCGGCCGGATCCTGCACGCTTACGGCATGGATGGCGGTTCGATGCAGTGGGGGCGCATGGTCGGAACGATCATGACGCTGCTGACGCTGCTGGGACTTGCTGTGTGGGCGGCGTTGCTGGCGGCTGGCGTTTTGTGATCGCCCGCACGGGCTAGCACATCAAGAAAGCGCGTAGTCGCTCACGAACGCATTGGTCTGGCGCTCGCGTCCGAACGTGCTCGTGGGCCCGTGTCCCGGAATGAACATCACGTCATTGCCGAGCGGCCAGAGCCTCTGCGTGATCGCGTCGATCAGGTCCTGGTGATTGCCGCGCGGGAAGTCCGTGCGCCCGATCGAGCCCTGGAACAGCACATCGCCGACAATCGCAAAGCGGCTCGGCTCGTGGAAGAAGACGACGTGGCCGGGCGTGTGGCCGGGGCAGTGGATGACGTCGAGCGTCAACTCGCCCACGGTCACCGTATCGCCATGCTCGAGCCATCGGTCGGGGGTGAAGCTCTTGGCAGTCATGCCATAGCGCGCGCCGTCCGAATCGAGCTGCTCGATCCAGAACAGGTCGTCCTTGTGCGGACCCTCGATGGGTAGCCCCAGTTCCTCGGCGAGCATGCCCGCCTGACCGCAATGATCGAGATGGCCGTGGGTGATGAGGATCTTCTCGAGCGTCACGCCAGCCTTGGCGACACCCTCTTTCAGCCTATCGAGATCACCGCCCGGATCGGTGAGCGCGGCCTTCATCGTCTTGGTGCACCAGATCAGCGAGCAGTTCTGCTGCAGCGGCGTCACCGGAATGATGGCGGCTTTCATCGGGGGAGTGGGTTTGGGTTCGGTCATGTGATTTGGAATGGTGCTTTGAAGGCGCAAATGCAATTGGTAGCTTGTTTTTGATCAGGCAAGCGGAGGTGGAATCAGGTGAGTGAGCATTCAAGATTGCCAGTGATGCTCCGCCTAACGGAAGCCGTGGCAACCACAACAGTTCTTATGATCGGGTGGCTTCCGATTCTCTGGGCTGTGGGGACCTTACTTCAAGCACTAGAATTAGAGCTTAATCCATGGGTGTTCCTTGCGCTGATCGTTATCCTCACTATCGGATGAACTTGGATGACTTCGATGCTTTTGAGGCGTTATTGGCCACGGTCGGGTAAGGTCAAATCAAAGAACTAAATCCGTCCGCCCTTCCAAACTACGCGACCAATAACCTCCATCTCCTCCGCACTCACATCAACAGGCGGATAGGCGAGGTTCTGGCTTAGCAGCGAGAACCGCCCTGCCCCAGCCTGCGCCACGCGCTTTACCATCAGCGTGTCGCCGAGGCGCACGACGTGGATGCCGTCGCGAAAAGGACGCGGGGCGCGGTCGATGAGGATTTCGTCGCCGTCGCGCAAGAGCGGCTCCATCGAATCTCCCTCGACCGTGATCGCAGATAGCTGCGCGCCTTCTAGGCCCTGTTCGGCGAGCCAGCGGCGCGAGAAACGGAAGGCGTCGAAAGCGGCTTCGGTCGCGGGGATCGCGCCCGGTCCAGCCGAAGCACCGATGTCGAGCCTTGCAACCTCCACCCACTCGGTCGAATCGCTTTGCGAGTCGCCTATGTAGGATTTTTCCTGCGCTTCGCCGCCCAACTCCGCCTCATCGACCCCGAAGAATCGCGCGAGCGTCTTGCGGTCGCCCTCCTCGAGTTTGCGCGGACTGCCTTTGCGAATGAATTGCTGGAGATAGCTCGCATTGCGCCCGAGCATCTCGGACAAGCTGGCGAGGCTCGCACCACGTTCCTTCGACAGTTCAAGCAGGCGTTCACGGGGGGTCGACATCGCGGGTTCCTCAACTCGTCCTAGGCAATCTTCCTACACGAAGGATTTTTCCTAGACAAGTAGGATTTCGCATGGAACGAATAGAGAACACCGGGCGATTCGCTGCGGTTGTATCGGAAGGGTCGCAAGCCTTTCGATTGGGATGAACGAAAGCCAGGGGGATCCTGAATGCTGATACGAAAAGTTGAACAATTCCTGCGCACGCACGACATGGCCGCCACCAAGTTCGGGCGGCTGGCCGCGCACGATCCACGCTTCGTGCTCGACCTCAGACTGGGGCGCATTCCGCGCGAGAAGGTCGAGCAGCGCACGCTCAACTGGATGGCCGAATTCGAAGCGGAAACGCGCAATCGCGCTGTTCCCACTGCCCTCCCCCACGACCTCGAAATCAAGGGATATGCCCATGCTGTTTGACACCCAATATGCCGAAACGCTCGGCGCCGCGCCTCCATTCGAAACCAAGTCGGCCTCCGATGAGACGGAAGCGATAGCGCCGACACCGCGTTCGGTGGGCCGCCGCTATCGCCCGCGCCGGACCACGTCCGACCGGGTGCGCGAGGCGCTGATCCTGCTTGGCGAGGGGCGGTGCGATCTGTTGAGCCACGAGGAAAAGCCGTGGTCCTCGATCACCTTCTCAGGCACGCGGCACGAATTGATGCTCGACTTCAATGGTGCAGAGGCGGTCGCAGTGGGCGAGGAGTTCATCGCGAACCTGCCCGAGCACGAATTCACCATTCCCGGCCAGTTGGTCGCCGACGCGACGGTGCGCGAAGTCGACCACCGCTTCGGCGATGACGAGCGGATGGTGGTGACCTGCGTGCTGCTGCTTCTGGAAGAGAGCTGAGGCTAAAATCTCGTCATTGCGAGCCGTAGGCGAAGCAATCCATCTCCGGTTGGCGCATACAAAAGCACCGTGAGATGATGGATTGCCGCGTCGCTTCGCTCCTCGCAATGACGAATGGGCAGCGGGCCTAGCTATTTATCACGATCATCTTCTCGATCGTCATCTCGTGCATCGTGTACGGGATCCCGCCCGTCCCGTGGCCCGAGGTCTTGAGCCCTGCAAACGGCATCCAGTCGACACGGAAGGCGGTGTGGTCGTTAACCATCACAGCAGAGGCGTTGATGTTGCGGTAGGTGTGCATCGCGGCCTTTAGGTCGTTGGTGAACACCGCCGCTTGGAACGACACGTCGAGCGAGTTGGCGCGGGCAATCGCGTCGTCCACGTCGTCATAGGAATAGACGCAGACCACCGGGCCAAACACCTCGTTCTTCGAGATTGTCGCATCGTCCGACGGATTGAGCAGCACGGTCGGCGCATAAGTCGTGTCGCCAAGTTTCTCGCCGCCGGTGAGCACCTTTGCGCCGCCTTCACGCGCTTCGTCGACCCATTCGGCGACGCGGTCGACTTCCGACGGGCGGATCAGTGGGCCGCATTCGACGTCTTCCTCGATCGCATTGCCGACCTTCAACCCGCTGGCCTTTTCGGAGAGGCGGTTTGCGAGGTCCTCGGCGATGGACGAGTGCGCATAGACGCGCTGGACCGACACGCAGACCTGGCCCGAATGGTAGAACCCGCCTTTTGCGAGCGAAGGCACCGCGCTGTCGAGGTCCGCTGTCTCGTCGACGATCACCGGCGCAACTCCGCCATGTTCGAGCGCGCAGCGCGTGCCTGGAGCAAGCTGCGAGCGCAGCGACCAGCCAACCTTGGACGAGCCGATGAATGTGAAGAAGGCGACGCGCGGGTCGGTCACCATCTTGGTCGCATCGTCGCGCGAAGGATTGACCGCGCGCGCCCAGTCTTCGGGCAGGCCCGCTTCGTGCAGGATGTCGACGAATTCGAAGCATGAAAGCGGCGTGTCACCCGCCGGCTTCACGATCACCGGACAGCCGGTCGCGACTGCCGGGCAGACCTGGTGGACGATCAGGTTGAGCGGATGGTTGAAGGCGGACACCGCTACAACCGGCCCGATCGGCTCCCGGCTGGTCCATGCGAGCCGCCCGTCACCCGAAGGCGAAAGCCCCATCGGGATTTCGGTCCCGCGGACATTGCCCAAGTCCTCGATGCACAACTCGACGCCCTTGATCGCACGATCTGCCTCGACCCGCGCGTCGATCAACGGTTTGCCGCCTTCATTGGCGATCTGCATCGCGAGGTGATCGCGGCGATCCTTCATGATCTCGACGACTTTCTCGAGAATCGAGGCGCGCTCGTGTGTCTTCAGCCATTTCGACCGGTCGGCGTGCAGTTCCGCCGCCTTGGCGAGATAGCCATTGATCGTGTCCCAATCGTGCGTGGGCACCTCTCCGATCTTCTTGCGGTCGAACGGATTGACGACTTCTTTCATGGGTTATTCCCCCAAGGATGTGATTGAACGATGACTCCCAGAACTGAGCGTTAAAGCTCGGCGCTGAGTTTCTTGATGTCGATGTTCAGGATCTGGTCGTTCTCGCTGTAGTCGACCGGGCAATCGATGAGATGCACGCCGGGCGTCTCGTTGCAGTGCTTCAGAAGCTCGGCGAGGTGCTCGGACGATTCCACCCGGTGCCCCTTCGCGCCGTAGCTTTCGGCATACTCCACGAAATCGGGGTTGCCGTAGGTCAGACCGAAATCGTTGAAGCCCATATTGGCCTGCTTCCAGCGGATCATGCCGTATGCATCGTCGCGCAGGATCAGCACGGTCATGTCGAGGCCGAGGCGGACGGCAGTTTCCATCTCCTGGCTGTTCATCATGAAGCCGCCATCGCCGCAAATCGCCATAACCTTGCGATCGGGATAGAGCATCGCGCTCATCATCGCCGACGGCAGGCCGGCGCCCATGGTCGCGAGCGCATTGTCGAGCAGCACGGTGTTGGGCAGGTAGGCGGTGTAGCCGCGTGCGAACCAGATCTTGTACACCCCGTTGTCGAGGCAGATGATCCCGTCATGCGGCATCGCCTCGCGCACCTGGTGGACAAGGTGCGGCGGGAAGATCGGGAAACGCGTGTCGTTGGCGAGCGGCGTGGTGTGGTCGACCTCTGCCTGGCGATAGGCGAGCATGTGGTCGAAGTCCCAGCTGCGATTAGGGCTGATGTCTTCCTTGATCTGCCAGATCGCGTTGGCGATGTCGCCGATCACCTCGATCTGCGGGAAGTAGACGGGGTCCACTTCCGCCGTCTTGGTCGAGACGTGGATCACCGTGACGCCATTATCGTGCATGAAGAAAGGCGGCTTTTCGATCACGTCGTGGCCGACATTGATGATGCAATCCGACGCTTCGACAGCGCGGTGCACGAAGTCGCCCGCAGACAGAGCCGCGCAGCCGAGGAATTTCGGGTGCCGCTCGTCGATCACGCCCTTACCCATCTGGGTGGTTAGGAAGGGGATACCGGTTTTCTCGACGAATTGTTCGAGCATCCGACCGCACAGCTTACGGTTGGCGCCTGCGCCAATGACGAGCACCGGGTTCTTCGCGCCTTCGATGGCTTTCACCGCCGCGCGTACCGCCTTTGGTTCAGCCGAAGGACGACGCGCCACGCTCTTGGGCAGCGGCTTGAAGTCGGTTGCCTGTTCCTCGGCGATGTCCTCGGGCAGTTCGATCAGCGTCGCACCCGGCTTTTCCTCTTCGGCGAGGCGATAGGCTTCGCGCACGCGGCTGGGGATGTTGTCGCCTGCAGCGATCTGGATCGAATACTTGGTTACCGGCTCCATTAGCGAAACGATGTCGACGATCTGGAAGCGGCCCTGCTTCGATTTCTTGATCGGCTTTTGACCGGTGATCATCAGAACCGGCATCCCGCCCAGCTGAGCGTAAGCGGCCGACGTCACGAAGTTGGTCGCGCCCGGCCCGAGCGTTGCGACGCAAACACCGGTCTTGCCGGTATGGCGGCCATAGGTCGCGGCCATAAAGCCTGCGCCCTGTTCGTGGCGGGTGAGGATGAGCTTGATTTTCTTCGACCGACCCAGAGAATCGAGGAAGTCGAGGTTTTCCTCTCCGGGCACGCCAAAGACGTACTCGCACCCTTCCGCCTCAAGGCAGTCGATGAAGACGTCGGACGCTTTTTTGCTATCGCTCATGTGTATTCCCCCCATTTGCGCGCGAGCCTGCGAAGGCCCCGCCGTGACCGTTCAATGCGCGCGTGGCACCTCCTCGTGTCGGGAGCTGCACCCACCTGCCATGCGCGCGGCAGATCGTGTGACCAAGGCCAATCTGGCCGGGTCGTCACAACATGTATTGCAGGATTCCGCCAGAATCCAAGGGCGATAAGCAAATTTGCTTGGCTCAGTAGCCGAGCCGGGGATCGAATACGGGCTCAACCGGCTGCCCGTTGCGATAGCGTTCGAGGTTCTCGAGAAAGCGCGTGGCGGAACGGATGAACATCTTTTCCTGCGCCCTGCCCGACAGGTGCATCGTGATATGCGCGTTGTCGAGCGCCCAGAGCGGGTGATCCTCGGGCAAGGGCTCGGGCGTGGTCACGTCGAGGAACGCGCCGCCGATCGCTTTCGCCTCGAGCGCCTTTACCAGCTCCGGCTGGTCGACCACTTCGCCGCGCGCGATATTGACCAGCACCGCGTCCGATTTCATCGCCGCAAGCTCGTCTGCGCCGATCATATCGGTGGTCTCGGGGGTCGAGGGGACTGCGAGGATCACCCAGTCGAACTCGCCCAGCTTGCCGCGCCATTCATCGGGGGTGAGCACGCCTTGCGCCGGGTTGCGACGCACCACCGTCACCTCGACATCGAAAGCTTCTAGCCTCGGCTTGATCAGCTTGCCGATCGCGCCGTAGCCGAGCAGCAGCGCCTTCGAGCCTGCCAGTTCGCGCTTGCCGGGGGAATCGAGCAGCCATTCGCGGCGCTCTTGCGCGCGCACGACCTCGCGATAGCCTTTGGCGATGTTGAGCATGCCCATCACGACATATTCGGCGATAGTGATCGCGTTGATCCCGGCACCATTGGTGACGGTGATCCCGCGCTCGATCAGGACGTCCATCGGCAGGAAGTCGAGCCCGGCATAGATCGAGTTGAGCCACTTCAATTCGGTCGCCGCCATCAGCGACTTCACCATGTCGTCCTTGTTGTTCGAATCGAACCAGCCGATCTCCGCGCCCTTCACCGCTTTGAGCGCTTCGTCATGAGTCATGAACCAGCGCACCTCGAGATCGTCGGGCAGCTGCGGTTCGAGAAGCGGGCGGATGAGGCCGGAGATGGCGAGCGTCGTCATTGTGTCCTCTTTCTGAAAGCAGCCCAGGTAAATGCCTGTTCGGAGCCCCAGGGTGTCGTGTGCGTCTCGCGCCAATGCTCGATCAGGGTCAGTTCGTCACCCAGTTCTTCTGCCAGTCTCGGCGCGTCATAGCGCTGGACAGTGAGACCGCTGCACTTTTCCGGTCCATCGGGCGCGAAGGTCGCGATGATCGCAAGACCGCCCGGCGCAAGTCCAGCGTGCAGCGCGGACCTGTAGGACGCTCTATCGGCGGCATCGGTGAGAAAGTGAAAAACGGCGCGGTCGTGCCATACGCCGCGGGGGCGCTGTGGGCGCCAGTCGGTGATATCGGCAGCGATCCACTCGATCCGGCTCCCCGCATCGCCCGCCTGCTGCCGTGCATGAGCCAGCGCCGCTTCGGAGATGTCGAGCACGGCGACATCGTCACACCCGCCCTCGGCGAGCGTAGCTGCAAGCGTGGATGCTCCCCCGCCGATATCGATGAAGGCATGGCCCAGACCCGCGCCAAGCCGGTCGAGCGCGTCGAGCGAGGGTTCGGGGTGCGGCTGGAACCAGCTGACCGAGTCGACCGCCTTTGTGCGATAGACATCCTGCCAGTGGTCGCGCCGCGCTTCGCTCACCCGAGCTTCCACTCCCAGCCGAGCGGATCGCCGTCCATCACCTCGACGCCGGCTTCGGCAAGCTCGTCGCGCAGCGCGTCAGAGGTGGCGAAGTCCTTTTCCGCACGCGCAGCCTTGCGGCGAGCGAGTGCGTCCTCGATCTCGGCCTCGGTAATGGTGGCGGTCTTGGGGCGGAGGCGCAGCGCTTCGCGGGTGAGGTCGAACAGCTGCAATCCTAGCACGCCATCCATCCGCTCTACCACAGCGCGCTTGATCGCTGCATCGACCTTCTTGGTCGCCAGCGCATCCTCCAGCGCGGTCAATGCGATCGCGGTGTTGAGATCGTCGGCCATCGCCGTCTCGAACTTGTCGAGCGCGGGCGCAAACTTCGGGTGATCGGTCGAGCCGCCACATGCCGTATCGGTAAGCCGCTCGGCTTGCATCACTATCCGCTTGAGGCGTGTGAGCGCCGCTTCCAGCCCTTCCCACGAAAACTCAAGCTCGCTGCGATAGTGCGCCTGCAGGCACATCATCCGGTAGGCGAGCGGGTGGAAGCCGCGGTCGACGAGCGCCTGTAATGTCAGGAATTCGCCCGTCGACTTCGACATCTTGCCGCGTCGGTCGATCAGGAAGTTGTTGTGCATCCAGATGCTTGCAGCGCTGTCTGCCGAGCAATTGTGCGCCTGGTTCTGCGCGATCTCATTAGGGTGGTGAATCTCGCGGTGGTCGATCCCGCCGGTGTGAATGTCGAACGGGTGGCCGAGCAGCTCCGCGCTCATCACCGAGCATTCGAGGTGCCAGCCCGGAGCGCCCCGGCCCCAAGGCGAGTCCCACTCCATCTGGCGATCCTCGCCCGGCGGAGTCCTGCGCCAGATCGCGAAGTCGGCCGCGTTGCGCTTGCCTTCGACCTCGTCAATGCGGCCTTCCCCGTCATCGGTGACTGCACGCGCCAGCCGCCCGTAATCGGGCACGGTCGAGACGTCGAAATAGAGCCCGCTGTCGAGGAGGTAGCAGTGCTTTTGCTCCATCTGCTTGCCCCATTCGATCATGCTCTCGACATATTCGGTGGCGCGCGGGTGAGCGGGCTTGCGCACGTTCAGCCGGTCGAGATCGGCCTCGAACACCTCCTGGTAGTAGCGCGCAATGTCCCATGCGCTCTTGCCCTCACGCGCAGCAGCTTTCTCCATCTTGTCATCGCCCGCATCGGCGTCCGACGTCAGGTGTCCGACATCGGTGATGTTGATGACATGGGTGAGCTTCAGCCCCTTGTGGCTGAGCGTCCGCCCCAGCGTGTCGGCGAAGATGTAGGCCCGCATATTGCCGATATGCTGGTAGTTGTAGACCGTCGGCCCGCACGTATAGACCCGCGCCTCTCCTACATGGATCGGAACGAACTCGACCAGTTGACGGTTGAGAGAATTGAACAGTTTGAGCGGTGCATCGGTCATGGTGTTCCGCCCATGCGACAATCCGCAAGTCCGCGCAACAGGAGGCAACAATCAGCAACGATTCCGGAACCGACACCCGCTCGCGCATCATCGCCGGGATCGCCATTCTAGGCGCAGTCATCGCCATCATCGCCGATTTCGTCGGACTTGGCCTAACCGAGAGAGTCGGAATGGTTCGCGACACAATCAGCGACCTCGCCGCTTCTAAATCGGAGAACACGCCCGCGGACCAATTGGTCGATCTCGGACTCTATGCCTTCGTCTTTTCGGTGCTGGCGACCACTTACGGCCTGCTGCGCTGGCGGATCGACCGGCTGGACTGGAAGATCGGAAGCTGGCTGCTTGTCGTGGTCGCGATCTGCATTGTCTTCGTCGCAGGATACGAAGCCTATACGTCGGGCGAAGGTCCGGTCATTCACCGCTATCTCGTTTACGGGATAGGGTTCGGATTCCCGCTCACGGTGCTGCTCACCGCAGGGCAATTCTACGAGATCAAGAAGTGGCTCGGCACCGCGCTTTATGCACTGGGTGTCGTCTGGCTCGTGCTCGGTCCGATTTTCTTCTTCATCCCAACGGAGTGGGACGGGCTATATGAGCGCATGCTCGCAGGACTGATGCTGGCTTGGTTCATCACGATGGGCGTGATGATCTGGGACGATCCCGATATTGAGCGCGAAGTCAGCGAAGAACAGCGCGGACACGCCTAGGGCGCGTCACTCAAACCCTTCGAACCTGATGTGTTCGTCCAGCGGCACACGCTCGCGCTCGAAATTGTTTACCGGCGCGTCAGGGTCGCGGTAGCCGATCGCCATGCCGCAGAAGAACATGTAACGCTCTTTATCGAGTCCGAGGTGATCGCGGATCACATCGGCATAAAGCGCCATGTATTCCTGAAAGCAGCTGTCGAGCCCTTCCTCGCGCAGCAGCAGCGCGACCGTCTGGAGCCACATGCCGGTGTCCGACCACTGCGCCTCTTTCATCAACCGCGGGAAATAGACGAACATGACCGCCGGCGCATCGAAGCTGGTCGCATTGCGCGCCATCGCCGCCATGCGAGCCTGCCCGTCATCGCGAGCGATCCCCATCGCGCCGAACATGCCCGCTGATACGGCGTGGAGACGCTTGGTATAGGCTTCTTCCTGCCCCGGCGCGGTCCAATCATATTCGGGCTTTCCCGGCGGCGTCGTGGTCAGCTCGGCCTGCAATTCGGCGAGCGGCTCGCCCGTCAGGATAGTCGCTTCCCACGGCTGGTAATTGCAGCCCGAAGCGGCCCAGCGCGCTGTGTCCATCACGCGGCGCAGGGTTTCGAGATCGACTGGCTTGTCCAGGAATTCGCGGACCGAGCGGCGGGTGGTGACGGCTTCTGATACGTTCATGGGCGCGAGTGCTAGCCAGCGTGGCTTTGCGCGGCAAGCTCGCTAAGTGGATAGGCGTGCTTTGCATCAAAGGACGGGCGTAGTAACGTGGGCCGTGGAGAGGCGGCTGACGGGATGGCCGCTTGATGGGGGAGGCCAATACGTGCCCGACGTTTTCATATCCTATTCGCGCCAGGACCTCGAATCGGTTTCGCGGCTCGCCAATGCAATCACCGATGCCGGATACGAGGTGTGGTGGGATGCCGAACTGCCGCCGCACAAGAGCTATAGCGACGTGATCGAGGAGAAGGTCGAGACGTCGAAGGCGGCAATCGTCGTCTGGTCGCCGACCGCGCGCCAGAGCCAGTGGGTCCGCGCCGAGGCGGAGATGGCGCGTAATCAGGGCAAGCTGATCCAGACCGCGCTGGGCGACATCATGCCACCACTGCCGTTCAACCAGATCCAGTTTGCCGATCTGGGCGACTGGAACGGAGAGCCCGATCACAATGGCTGGCTAAAGGTGCTCGAATCCTTGCGCGAATTGTGCGGCGAGCGCGAGACTTCGGGGTCAGGCACGTCCGCCGCTGCGGCTGGTGGCGCGGCTGCGGTGGCGGCGACGCCCGCGCGGCCCGCTACCCCGTCCGAACCCGCCCCAGCACCTACACCTGCGCCGGCTCCCGAGCCCGCACCCGTGCCTCCTCCCCAACAGGCGGCACCCGCGGGGGCGCCTCCCGGCTCGCTCGAATATCATCGCAAGGAAGGTTCGAAAGCGCCGCTCATTCTCGCCGGTGTCATGGGCGGTGTGGGCGTGCTGGCGGCCGGTTTGGTCGGGGCCGCCTCGTTCTTCGGTGGGTTTGGCGATTATGACACCGACACGCCGTCGATAGCGCAGACCGAACCATTGGACCTTTCTTTTGACGACGGTGCCTCTACCGATCCGGTCGCGATCGACGAAGGCCCCGACCTCACCCCGCCGGTGATCGACGAGCCCGAACCACAACCCACATTTGCGCCTCAGCAATCCGAACCCACATTCCCGACCGGACAGCGCAGCTTTTCAGGCGCGATCAACACCGGCGCTTCGCGCACGCACAGCGTCGGCCTAAATGCAGGCACCAGCTACATGATCGTCGCCGCTTGCGATCAGGACTGCACCGATATCGACATGTGGCTCTACGACGAGAACGGCAATCTGATCGACGAGGACGTACTCGACGACGACTACCCGGTGCTGGAAGTCTCCCCGGTCCGCAGCGCGACCTTCCAGATCAGGCTGCAAATGTTCGCCTGTTCGATCGAGCCGTGCGGGTACGAGATCACGGTCCAGCCGCTTTAAGAAAGAGTATCGCCACCATCGCGTATGCGGGGGGGCCAACTTAATTTCGTTGCCAGCGCTTGAATTGGAGTCAGCCGGATTACCACCTGCGCGGTAATGACGGGCAGATCGGAGGCGTAGTCCCGCAGATCAGTCGTCAGGAAACCGCCGAACCACCTCAATTGTGCCCACGATTGCAGCGTTGAATTCTTCAAGTTCTTCGGCGGGAATCCAATATTCGGCATGATCTTTGCCGCCCGCAAGCTGCACATCAAATCTGTCGAGGTAATTCTTGCGCACCTCAAACCGCGTAACAAAACCCGAACCGCTGGCCGGCACGTTCCAGTCCCGCGCGATCTTCACCGCATATTCCTCGGTCGTCACCGGATAAAAGATTGGCTGTTGCGGCAAACGAGGAGGCCATGCCTTCCAGTCCGCTTCTTCGACGAGCTTAAGCTCTTCTGGGCCGGTTGGCCTCCATAGCGTAACAGTTTCAATCATCACCGCCGCCCCTTCTTCACACCCTTGTCATCCTCAAACAGTTCGGCGAGCTGTTCCATGATCGTGCCGCCCAGTTGCTCGACATCCATGATCGTCACCGCGCGGCAGTAGTAGCGGGTTACGTCGTGGCCGATACCGATCGCGACCAGTTGGACCGGTGAGACCTTTTCGATCCATTCGATCACGCCGCGCAAATGCGCTTCGAGATAGCCTGCCGAGTTCACGCTCAGCGTGCTGTCGTCGACCGGAGCGCCGTCGGAGATGACCATCAGGATGCGGCGTTCTTCGGGGCGGTAGATCAGGCGGGAGTGCGCCCATAACAGCGCCTCGCCGTCGATGTTCTCCTTGAGCAGACCCTCGCGCATCATCAGGCCGAGATTGCGGCGCGCGCGGCGCCATGGCTCGTCGGCCTGCTTGTAGATGATGTGCCTGAGATCGTTGAGGCGGCCGGGCTGCTGCGGCTTGCCGTCGGCGAGCCACGCCTCGCGCGCTTGCCCACCCTTCCACGCGCGGGTGGTGAAACCGAGAATCTCGGTCTTCACCCCGCACCGCTCAAGCGTGCGCGCAAGGATGTCGGCGCTGATCGCGGCGATGGAGATCGGCCGTCCGCGCATCGAACCCGAGTTGTCGATCAGCAACGTCACGATCGTGTCGCGAAACTCCACATCGCGCTCGACCTTGTAGGACAATGCGGTGCCGGGCGAGACGATCACGCGGGCGAGCCTTGCGGCATCGAGCACGCCCTCTTCCTGGTCGAAGTCCCAGCTACGATTCTGCTGCGCCATCAGGCGGCGCTGCAAGCGATTGGCGAGCCGTGTCACCACGCCCTGCAATCCGGTGAGCTGGCTGTCGAGATAGGCGCGCAGTCGGTCGAGTTCCTCGGCATCGCACAGCTCGGGCGCTTCGATCTCTTCGTCGAAACGCTCGGTATAGGCGCGGTAGTCGAGGTCGCCCGGAATGTCGGTCTGTGGACGATTGGGGCGCACGGGAGCCTGCGAAGCGTCGCCCTCTTCGCCCGGCTCGCCGTCCTGCATCTCGTCGTCGGCGGCCATTTCACTGTCGGCATCGCCTTCGCCGTCGCCTTCGGCCATTTCGCCCGCGACTTCGGAGGATTGCGGGTCGCCATCGCCTTCGTTCTGCTCGTCGCCCGATTGTTCGTCCTCGGCGCCTTCCTCGTCCTCGGAATCGTCACTGTCGGTTTGATCGGGCTCGTCGGTCGGACGCGTCAAGTCGAGGTCGCGCAGCATGTCGAGCGCGAGTTTCTGGAACGCTTCCTGATCGGTGAGACTGTCGGCAAACCCGGCCAGATCGTCGCCCACCGCGTCGAGGATCGCCTCGCGCACCAGACCGACGCCCGCCTCGGCGCGTTCGGGGATCGGTTCGCCGGTCAGCTGTTCGCGCAGCATCAGCGAGAGCGCGGTCTGAAGCGGGACTTCGGAAGAATTCTGCGCGCGTGCGATCGGGTCGCTCGTCATGCGCATCTCGGTCGCCGCGTCGAGGTTTGACTTGATCCCGTCGAAGCGGTTTGCGCCCAACGCCTCGTAACGTATCTGCTCGATCGCATCGTAGCACGCCCGCGCAATCGGTTCGGGCGGAGCGCCGCCTGCGTGCAGGGCAGCGTCGTGGTGGCGCAGCTTCAGTGCGAAACTGTCGGCGAAGCCGCGCGCTTCGGTGACCTGATCGGCAGGCAGATCGCGCCCCGGCAACGGCACGCGGAAACGATTACCGCTCGCGCCGGGCACATCGGCGCTCCACGCTACTTCTACTTCCGCATCGCGCGCAATCGCGCGGCTCGCGCCGGTCAGCGCGTGCTTGAATCGGTCTAGGAGGGATTCTTCGGGCATTTGGGTTTCCGCTAGCAACTCATGCGCGCCAGCGGAAGGACAGACTGGCTGTCAGTTTAGACGATGCCCTAGACGATCGACTGCCCCGTCGCTTCCCAATCCTTGAGGAAGCCCTCGATCCCCTTGTCGGTGAGGACGTGCTTGAACAGCGCGAGGATCACCTTGGGCGGCGCGGTCATCACGTCCGCGCCGATCTTGGCGGCTTCGAGGATATGGGTCGTGTGCCGCACCGATGCGACGAGAATCTCGGTATCGAAATCGTAATTGTCGTAGATCAGGCGGATGTCGGAGATGAGGTCCATCCCGTCAAAGCCGTTATCGTCATGGCGTCCAACGAAAGGCGAGATGAAGGTCGCCCCCGCCTTTGCCGCTAGCAGCGCCTGGTTGGCCGAGAAGCACAGGGTCACATTGACCATCGTGCCGTCTTCGGTGAGCGCCTTGCAAGTTTTCAGCCCGTCGACCGTAAGCGGAACCTTGATGCAGACATTGTCCGCGATCTTCCGCAGCACCTCGGCCTCGCGCATCATCGTTTCATGGTCGAGCGCGACCACTTCGGCGGAGACCGGGCCATCGGTCAGCCCGCAAATCTCGCGGGTCACTTCCATGAAGTCGCGGCCCGATTTGTGGATCAGCGAAGGGTTGGTCGTTACCCCGTCGAGCAGGCCGGTGGCGGCAAGCTCCTTGATGTCGTCGATCTCGGCGGTGTCGGCGAAGAATTTCATGGGCGCGTGCTCCTGGCTTCGATTCGGCTTTCAGAGCAGATGGCACACGCTGCGGAGCGAGGCCAGATGCCCGAGGGCACTATACCACAGGCCAGCCGATCACAGCCGCGCCCCCGCGCCAAATACGCCGATCAGGAGCGGGTCGCCGGTCGCTTCAGGATCGCGGCGGATCGCTTCTTCCTCGACCCCGATCTCGTTCCAGATCACGTCGTCGACATTACCTGCAAGCCTTTGCGCGATACCGCCGACATCGGCTCCGGTTGCCGCATTGATGAGTTCAGCCACCAGCGGATCCCCGGCAATGCGGATGGCATCGCCGAGTTCGGGCACCATTTCCTCGATCAGCCGCCCGCCAAGCTCGCCGCGCAAGGCGGTGGTCGCAGCCCGCGGGCCACCGCGCACGAGCTCGACAGCATTGGCGAGCCCGATCACGCGCACCGCATCAGTGACGATCGGGGCGGCGCGGTAGGAGCCTTCCATGGCGATATCGGCGAACGTATCCTCAAGCCGGCTCTTGAAGATATTGGACGTAAGAATGCGCCCAATCACATCGCCGCGAACGCCGAGCAGTTCGCCAAGTCCAATCCGTGCAACTTGCTGATCCCAGAACCCGTCCGGCGCGGTCAGGCGCGCAAAGGCGTTCTCGGTCGAGCGCAACAGCAATCGCCGCACCGCTTCGGTCAGGCTGAAACCTGGGATCGTCGAGCAGGCCGGGAGCGCAAGCAGGACAGCGCCTGCGCCACCTGCTCGCATGATCGAACGACGATCCAGTGGGCTGCTAAGAAGTTCGGTCATATCGGCGCTCCTCGATCTTGTTTATATTGAGAACATCGCGTCCTATGTCCCGGTTCCGATGAACCGCGTCCGACTCCTCGTCCTCAATGCAGCGCTCGGCCCGCTCGATTACAGCGTGCCGGAAGGCATGCGCGTCGAACCGGGGAGCGTGGTGGTCGCACCGTTGGGTCCGCGGACGGTGACGGGGATCGTTTGGGACGAGGGGCGATTGCCGGGCGCCGAGGTGCCTGCATCGAAGTTGCGGGGCTTGCGCGAGGTGGTCCCCGTCCCTCCGCTCGCACGGCCGCTTCGCCGCCTGATTGAGTGGACCGCCGACTATTATTGCGCGGCGCTGGCCAGCGTTGCGCGCATGGTGCTTTCGAGCGGAGGCGCGCTGGGCGGGCCGACGACGATGACCGAATACCGGCTTTCGGGCGGCACACCCGAACGCATGACCCCGCAACGCCTCGCCGCGATCGAGGGGCTGGAGGGGGAACAAGGGACGATCCGCGAGCTCTCTGGGATTGCCGGGGTGAGCGAGGGCGTGCTGCGCGGCCTCGTCAATCAGGGTGTGATCGAGCCGGTCTCGGTCGCGATCGACCGGCCCTATGCGCAAGCCGATCCCGACTACCACCAGCCCGCATTGTCGCCCGACCAGATGGAGGTCGCAAAGACGCTGGTAAACGCGGTCGAGGCGCAATCGTTTGCCCCCTTCCTGCTCGACGGGGTGACGGGATCGGGCAAGACCGAGACCTATTTCGAACCCGTCGCCGAAGCGATCCGCATGGGGCGACAAGTGCTTGTCCTGCTCCCCGAAATCGCGCTGACCGAGAACTTCCTGTCGCGCTTCGAAGAACGGTTCGGCGCGGCTCCGGTCCAGTGGCACTCATCATTGAAATCGACCGAGCGACGCCGCGCATGGCGCGCGATTGCGAGCGGAGATGCACAGGTGATCGTCGGCGCGCGCTCGGCACTGTTCCTCCCCTATGCAGACCTCGGCCTGATCGTCGTCGACGAGGCGCACGAGATCAGTTTCAAGCAGGATGACGGCGTTCGCTACAACGCCCGCGACGTTTCGGTGATGCGCGCAAGGTTCGAGGATATTCCGGTCGTGCTCGCCAGCGCCACCCCGGCGCTCGAAAGCCTGCACATGGCCAATACCGGCACCTACACCAAGCTCGAATTGCCGAGTCGTTTCGGGGGCGCGCAGTTGCCCGAGATCCGCTTGGTCGATCTCACGCAGGAAAAGCCCGCAAGCCAAAGCTGGCTCGCCGCGCCCTTAATCGAGGCGCTCGAACAGCGGCTCGAAGCGGGCGAGCAATCGCTGCTGTTCCTCAACCGCCGCGGCTATGCGCCGCTCACGCTGTGCCGCAATTGCGGGCACCGGTTCCAGTGCCCCAATTGCAGCGCATGGCTGGTCGAACACCGCCTCTCCGCGCGCCTAGCCTGCCACCATTGCGGGCTCGAAACTCAGCCGCCCGATACGTGCCCGGAATGCGGCGAAGCTGATTGCCTCGTCGCCTGCGGCCCCGGTGTCGAGCGCATTGCCGACGAAGTCTCCGCGCTGTTCCCCGAAGCGCGCGTTGCCGTCGCGACCTCTGACACGCTCGGATCGCCGGCGCGCGCGGCGGAGTTTCTGGCACAGGTCGAAGCAGGCGCGATCGACGTCATCGTCGGTACCCAGCTCGTGACCAAGGGCTTTCACTTTCCCGAACTGACCCTTGTCGGCGTGGTCGATGCCGATCTCGGGCTTGAAGGCGGAGACTTGCGCGCCGCCGAGCGTACCTATCAGCAAGTCGCCCAGGTCGCAGGGCGGGCCGGGCGCGGTGCAAAGCCGGGCGAAGTCCTCATCCAGACCCGCCACCCCGAAGCTCCCGTCATCGCCGCGCTCGCCAATGGAGACCGCGACGCGTTCTACGAGGCCGAAACCGATGCGCGCCGCGATGCCGGTGCCCCGCCCTTCGGCCGCTGGGCGGCCATCATCATTTCATCCGAAGAAGAACGCGAGGCGCGCATGGCCGCCGTCCGGCTGGGCGACACGCGCCCGCGCGCCGCCGATCTCACCATCCTCGGCCCCGCCCCTGCCCCGCTCGCGCTGCTGAGGAACCGCTATCGCTACCGCTTCCTCGTCAACGCGCGGCGCAGCGCGAACCTCCAAGCCACCTTGCGCGACTGGCTCGACGCGCAGGACTTCCCGCCGGGCGTGCGGGTGGGCGTCGATATCGACCCCTACAGCTTTGTTTGAGCCCATTTCGCGCCAACGAGCGTATTGAAATGGCATGCACGAAAACCCGATCCTCGTTCCCGTACTCGGCGACCAGCTGACCCGCACCCTCGCCTCTCTGCGAGGCTGCACCAAGGACGATACTATCGTGCTGATGATGGAGGTTTGGGACGAGGCAACCTACGTCAAACACCACAAGCAGAAGATCGCGCTGATCTTTGCCGCCATGCGCCACTTCGCCGCCGAGCTCGAAGATGCAGGGTGGCAGGTCGACTACGTTAAGCTCGACGACAAGGACAATGCAGGCAGCTTCACCGGCGAAGTCGCGCGTGCGGTCGAACGCCACGATCCGCGCGCCGTCCACGTGGCCGAAGCGGGCGAGTGGCGCGTGCAGCAGGCCATCGAGGAATGGCCCGACAAGTTCGCCTGCGATGTCGAGATACTGCCCGATGACCGCTTCCTTTGCTCGCACGCAGAGTTCCGCGATTGGGCCGATGGCCGTGACCATCTCACGATGGAGCATTTCTATCGTATGATGCGCCGGAAGACCGGCCTGTTAATGCGCGAAGACGGCAAACCCGCGGGCGGCGATTGGAATTACGATTCGGAAAACCGCAAGCCGCCAAAGGAAGGCCTCGACGCACCCCAGCGGCCTCTCTTCGAACCCGACGAGACCACGCGCGAATGCATTGAGCTCGTCGAGGAACGCTTCCCCGACCATTTCGGCAGCGTCGAAAACTTCGGCTGGCCCGTCACAAGCGACGAAGCAGAGAAGGCTGCCGACGCCTTCTTCGCCGAGCGGATCGAGAAGTTCGGCCCCTATCAGGACGCGATGGTCCACGGGGATGACGACCTGTTCCACTCGATGCTCTCAACCAGCATCAATCTCGGCCTGCTTGACCCGCTCGACCTGTGCGAGCGTGCCGCCAAGGCTTACGAGGATGGCAGCGCTCCGATCAATTCGGTCGAAGGTTTCATCCGCCAGATCATCGGCTGGCGCGAATATGTGCGCGGCTTCTACTGGCTGCACATGCCGGGGCTGGAAAGCGACAACAAGCTCAACGCCCAGCGAGGCCTGCCCGAGTTCTTCTGGACCGGCGAGACCGACATGCGCTGCCTTGCCGACTGCATCCGTTCGACCCGCGACAACGCCCACGCGCACCACATCCAGCGGCTGATGGTGCTCGGCAATTTCTGCCTGCTCGCCGGGATAAAGCCGCGTGAGGTGCAGGACTGGTTCCTAGTCGTCTACGCCGATGCCTATGAGTGGGTCGAACTGCCCAATGTCAGCGCGATGATCCTCTATGCCGACGGCGGTAGACTGGCGACCAAGCCCTATGCCGCGTCGGGCAATTACATCAACAAGATGAGCAATTACTGCCGCGACTGCACATACTCCGTCTCCAAGAAAACCGGAGAAGGCGCCTGCCCCTTCAACCCGCTCTACTGGCATTTCATGGACCGCCACCGCGAACGGCTCGAAAGAAATCACCGCGTCGGTCGCATCTACTCGACATGGGACCGGATGGGCGACGAAAAGAAGTCGGACTATCTGGAAAGCGCGCAGAAATTCCTCGACAGCCTGACGCCTGCGGGCAAGGAGTGGGCGCGGACCGAGTAACGCTAATTCTTGGCTGGCTTTCCCGTCTCCTTTTCGCTCTTTCGAGCCAGATTATGATCGAAACGCGCTTCATAGTCCGGGAATTCGGTGCCGCAAATCTTGTCCCAGAACCGGAAGTAGAGCGCGTAATTCCCGCCTACGAGCTGGTGATGGAGGTAGTGGTGCGTGCAAGTCGTCTTCATTCGTAGAATCGGAATTCGGTGCCACCAACGAGGATAGATTTCGTAGCCCAAATGGCCGAGCGTATTGAAGATCAGCATTCCGAAAAACCAGACCGGAAGAAGCGAAATGTGCCAAGGCAGGAATGCCATCGGGATCACAATTGCCCAAGCGGCAAGGACTTCAACGACAGCTTCGGCCGGATGAAAGTGGAAGGTCGTAAAGGGGGTCGGATCCCTGCTTTCGTGGTGAGTTTTGTGCAGCCGGTCGAACAAGGGCTGCCAATGCATCAGCCGGTGTGACCAATAGAATGCGGTATCGTGAATGAGGAAAATCCCGAGCACGCAGATCGCATAGTAGCCCCAGCCATACTCTCCGATGTCGCGGTACAAGTTTGGAATTAGCCAGTCGCTGAAAAGCCAGGTTCCGAGCCAGAGTCCGATCGCAACCGCGAACATATTGGTAACTGACGAGAAAACAGCTTCAGAGAGCACCTGCCGCGTCTTCGGCCATCGTGTCCGTGAAAGGCGTCGGCCGGCCATCAATCGATCGAGCGCGACCCAGAATATCCCGAATGCGACGACAGCAAACAGGATGTACTGGAATGTCCGCCGCCAGAGCGCGGAAAGCTGGTCCACCGGTTCACTCTGTCCGACCGGATGACCAAGGACCAACAGCAAGGCGACCGCAACGCCCGCCGCCGCTACCCAATATGATGTCCTCTTCGATTCCATCCCTCTCACCTTAAGGTGCGAAACTGGATCGCGAATGCGCAAAAGGCAAATCTCGCGCGCCGTTAACCGATAGGCGCGACTTAATTCTCGACTTATGTGCAAGCAGAGGCGATGGCTCTCACGAAACGATCTGGAGCCGCTCACCGTCATGCTGACCATCCACCACCTGCGCATCTCGCAATCCGAACGTATTGTCTGGCTCGCCGAGGAACTGGGCCTCGACTACGAGCTGAAGCTCTACAACCGCGATCCCGAAACACGCCTTGCCCCGCCCGAGTTGAAGGCGCTTCACCCGATGGAGATCGCTCCGCTGATCGAGGACGGCGATACGATGCTCGGCGAAAGCGGCGCGATCGTGGAATATATTGTCGGCAAATACGCACCCGACACCGAGCTGGTGCCCGGCCCGGACCACCCCGATTTTGCCGACCATCTCTACTGGTTCCACTTCGCCAACGCGACTTTCATGACCAACGGCATGATGCAGATCGCGGTGAATGCCGTGGGTGCGCAGATGCCTCCGCCGCTCGCAAAGCGCGTCACCAATGCATGGGAGCAGATCGAGCGGCGACTGGGTGAATCGGACTATTTCGGTGGAAGCCAGCTCACCACCGCCGATATCATGATGGTCTTCCAGCTGACGACCTCACGCGCCTTCAACGGCATGAGCATCGACCACCTGCCAAACCTAAAAGCCTATCTCCCAAGGATAGGCGCACGCGAAGCCTACCAACGCGCGATGAAAAAATGCGAACCGGGTTTTCCGCCTAAGCTGGATTAAGCAGGCGACCTGTCGGCTGGCGCGTCACCTGGATTGTTGTAGTGATCCAATGTCCACTGGCTTGCCCAGAAGATAGCCCTGGATATTCGAGAAACCGAGCTGATTGAGCGCCTCCAGCTCGTCGTTCGTTTCAACACCTTCGGCAATGATCGAACAGGCGACACTTTCGGAGAATGTCGCGAGCGCTGCGGCTAGAGCCTGTTTGCTGGGGTCCGTTTCGATCGACCGCACAAAGAAGCGATCGAGCTTGATGATGTCCGGCTTCAGTTCGAGAATTTGCTGAAGGCCGCTATAGCCCGCCCCGGCATCATCCACTGCAACCCGAAGACCCCTGGCTCGCAATGGAGCGAGATACTCAGCCAAGAATGCGCAATCGTCGATCTTCTCATGCTCGGTCAGCTCAAGGACGAAGCGGGTGAGGTCCAGCTCTCCAATGGTCTCGAACAATTCGGGACTGACCGCCGTGTGCGGGGAGCAGTTGAAGGTGAGGTAACTGCCATCGGGCAGGCTACCCACGTTCTCGATGGCTTTTGAAACCGCGAGAACCTCCATCGCCACGCCCAACCCGACCGATTGGGCCTGCGAGAACCACACGTCCGGAGTTTTCGGCTCCTCGGTGCGGAAACGCGAAAGCGCTTCATAGCCGATTGGCCGGTTCTCCAATGTATTCCAAATCGGTTGGTAGACGATGTCCAGAAGCTGATGCGCGAGAATGATTTTGATCTGTTGACGCTGGACATCGTTGGCGGAGTTCGCCTTGCGCTGACGATCGATCTCGACAGCCGCCATGTCTGCAAAACAGCGCATAACGCGCAGATCGCGTTCATTCAGGGAGGAATCCGCGGCGGGGCCGAGGCAGCAGAACATTCCGTAAAGCTCCCCGCCTTCGATCTGCACAGGCACGCTCACATGCGCTCCGATAGGGACGGCCTGCGTTATCGGCAGGGACGCTGCGAGAGCTTCCTTCGAAGTGTCGGGAATAAGCTCTGGCAGCCGGCCTTCGAGGATGTGGCGACAATATACATCGTCGAGCGACTTGCGATCGCCGGGCTTGATCAGATGTTCGAGGCCCGGAGCATCGACGTTGCGAAAGACAGTCTCGTTGCCTTCGAACTCCGAAAGATATGCAACCTGAAGGTTCAGATGCGTGCGAGCTGCGATCAGTGATCGTTGGATGATATCATCGGCCAGCGATGATTCAGGCACCAACGCCGAAATCGACGTCTCGGCAACGGTGGGATCGAGCAGCGCAGTCTGTGTCATGTTTCCATATTATCGCCTCAGGTGTTTAAGAATTGCGAACAAATGGGCGCGAACTTTACCTTGTTTTTTCGCGATAAAAGGACGGGTTTCTCGTTTTCCTACTTTAGTGCGAGAAGATAAATCAGTGGCGCTCTTTGACACTGTCAGACCCGACTTCGTCTCACTTCAAGAGGCGCACCGCTCTATGCCGAAAATCGCACTTTCGGGCGGCGTAGAGTCGTAATTTTCGACTGGAAGGTCGCACTTCAATCGTCCTGCGTCGCACCTGCGCGCTGAAATTCACATTCTTGGACCGCCAAAGTCTCGGAAAGGCGATTCTCCTTATGGACCGTGTTCCATGCGTTCCATCCTGTAGGGAATCAGAAGAGCGTGTCCTCGCCGCTCTCACGCTTCAGCAGCTCCGCCTTAATCTCTGGGCCGTAGGCATAGCCGCCCACGCCGCCGCTCACGGGGACGACCCGGTGGCACGGGATCAGGACCGCGATGTTGTTCGCACCGTTGGCGCTGCCGACCGCGCGGCTGGCCTTGGGGTTGCCGAGCATCGCCGCTTGCTCGCCATAGCTGCGCGTCTCGCCCGCCGGGATCCGGCGCAGCGCTTCCCAGCAGCGTCGCTGGAAGGCGGTACCCTTCACGTCCAGCGGGATGTGCGAGTTGTCGAGCTCGGGCCGCTCGACCGCGGCGACCACCTCGGCGAAGAGCTCGGCAAATGCCTCGCCCGCCTCGACCAGCTCGGCCTTGGGAAAGCGGGCGGCAAGTTCGGGTTCGCCCTCGTCAAAGGAGAGGCAACACACGCCCTTGTCGGTCGCGGCTACGAGCATGTCGCCAAGACTCGTGGGGATTACGCTCCAGTGGATGACACGGCCCTCGCCGCCATCGCGCCAGTCGCTGGGTGTCATGCCGTTCGCATCCTTTGTGTCTGCATAAAAGCGCGAGGGCGAGGCGTAGCCCGCAGCGTAGAGCGCCTCGGTAACGCTGGCCCCGGCGACAAGCGCCTCGCGCACCCGCTCCTCGCGCAGGGCTCTGGCGAAGGCAGCGGGCGAGAGGCCGACCGTGCGCGTGAAGAGCCGTTGGAAGTGGGTGGGTGAGTAGCCGGTGAGCTCGCTCAGTTGATCGAGGGTCTTGGCGCCGTCAACCCGGATCGCGGCGATGGCGGCTAGGACGCAGGCTTCCTCGGCGCTCTGGGTCTTGGGAGAACAGCGCTTGCAGGCGCGCAGACCCGCCGCCTCGGCGTCCTCAGGCGTGGCGTAGAAGCGTACGTTGCGGCGCAAGGGCGCCCGTGCCGGACAGGAGGGGCGGCAGTAGATGCCGGTCGAATGGACACCGGTGACGAACACGCCGTCAAAGGCGCGGTCCTTGGCGAGTGCGATCTGCCAGCGCTGATCGTCGGTAAGAGGAGTGGAAACCGTCATGTGCCCTTCTTCGCTCAACTCAGGGGTTAAGCGCATCCCGAAGCTTGCGGTCAATGTCGCCGCGCGCGTAAGGCCGGATGTGATGAGAGCTCTCCACCACCTTGTGCTCGCACTGGCCGCGCTTTGGCTCTTGGGCGCGCCCGCGCACGCCGATCAGGGCGACGTCGATGCCGCTGCGCGCGGGGTCGTGCGGGTGGTGCTGATCGATTCGAGCGGCGATGAAGTCGTGCCCGTCACCCACGGCAGCGGCTTTGCTGTCTCGCCGACCATGATCGTCACCAACGCACACGTTATCCGCGAAGCCTTGCAGGACGACACGCTCAGGATCGGGATCGTGCCGAGCGAAGGTGATTCCGGCACCTTTGCGACCGCCGCCGCGGTGAGCCCGCTCAACGACCTTGCGCTGCTGCAGGTCACCGATAGCGCGATGCGACTGCCGCCGCTGACGCTGGCTGGCGGTGTGTCGGGTGACATGGGCGAGGTATCGGCGGTCGGCTATCCGATGAACGTCGATCTCGCGCAGGGGCTCGACATGGCCGACATCTTCCGAGCGCAGCCCCCGGTAAAAAGCCGCGGCTTCCTGTCCGGCCAGCGTCCCAGCCGCCAATTCGACACGATCCTCCACACCGCGCCGATCGCGCGCGGCAATTCGGGCGGACCGCTGCTCGACGGTTGCGGACGCGTGCTTGGGGTCAACAGCTTCGGCGCGGATTCGGACGGGTCGGATGCCGAGTTCTACTTTGCCGTGTCCTTGCGAGAGCTGCTCCCCTTCCTGCGCGAGAATGGGATCGAGCCGTCGGTCAACGCACTGCCCTGCACTTCGATCGACGATCTCGACCGGGCCGAGCGCGCGCGTTTCGAAGCGCAACGGGCGGAAGCTCAGGCGCGGCTCGACGCGGTTGAAGCCGAGCAACGCGCAAGGCGCGAGGCGGCGCTGCTCCAGGCGCAAGGCGAGGTGATCGAGGCGCGCGACAACGCGATGGGGCTCGCGATGGTCCTGCTGCTGCTCGGGATTGGGTCGGGCTATGTCGCGGCGCAGCTTCGCGCAACGCTCGCCGACAAACCGGAGAACCGCAACCGTGCGATGATTGCAGCCGGGGTCGCGGGCGCGGCGATCATCGGGGTGGTGCTGGTTTGGGTCACACGGCCGAGCTTCAACGAGGTCGAGGAGCGCGCCGAGGCAATCCTCGCAGGAGACGGCGAGACACCCGACGATCCGACCGATCCGCTGCTCACGCTCTCGGGCGACGGGACGCTGATCTGCACGCTTGTCCCCGAACGCAGCCGCATCACCGGCGCGCGCACCGACGATGTCGAGTTCGACTGGGCTGCGAACGGCTGCGCCAACGAGCGCACGCAATACGCGATGCAGAACGGCGAGTGGACCCGCGTGCTGGTCCCGAGCGACGAGGAGGCGGTTTCGGTCAATGTCTATGACCCGGAGAACCGCACCTTCCGCACAGACCGCTATCTGCTGGGCCGCGCCGACATGCGGGCCGCGCGCGAGGCTCGTAGCGCTTACGACCCGCCGGCTTGCGGTGTGACAGATGCGCAGATCACCCTCGCCGAGCAGCAGAGCTCGCTGTTGGCGCTGCTGCCTTCGCGTCCCAATGAACGGCTTGTCTACACCTGCGAGACCAAGCGGGAGGGCGTAATCGGGGGCGAGCAGTAGCGATGGAGCAGGCGCTGGTCTTCGCATCTGTTGTGCTGGGTGTCGCGGTTGCGCTCGAACTCGATCACTTCAGCAAGGTCATCCGAACAAAGAATGTGCGCTGGCGCTGAGCACAGCCGATTTTCGCAAGCTTCGTGCTGCTGGCGATCGTCGCATTCTGGTGGAGCGCCGTAATCTGGACCTCAATGCCCGGCGCTTCGCAGGAAATAAGCCTCGGAGAGTTTCTGCCGATGATGGCGCAGATGGTGCTCCTTGCCTTGCTCGCCTCGAACGCGTTTCCTGACACGATACCCGAAGTAAGGTCTCGACCTCGCGCAGTATTATCAGGACAATCGGGTACTTCAGTGGACGCTCTTCACACTCTACTTTGCGCTGGTTCACGTCGTGTTCGTCGTAGGACTGCGCTCGATGCGCAATCGCTCTCTGAGATGGCGATGGTCTTGCCCGACACGGTCTTCGTCTGCCTGTTTGCCCTGATGATCTTCGCTAAGAAATGGTGGCAGGTCGCAGCAGGATTCGTCGTTTTCTCGCTGATCCCACTGACTTGGGCGACGATGACGTTGGGTTAGGCCGCGAGTGCTTCACCCGAAAGCGTGATGCGGTGCATCTCGCGAGCATGGCCCTGATAATCGTTCATTGCATTGTGCCAGGTCGTGCGGTTGTCCCAGATCGCGATCGTTCCGGGGCGCCATTGCAGGCGGCACTGGTTGTCGTCGGTGAGCGCAGCGTCGAACAGCTCTTGTAACAGCGGCATGCTTTCTTCGCGGGTCTTGCCGACGAAGTTGATCGTGAATCCGTAATTTACATAGAGCAGCTTGCGACCGGTATGCGGGTGGCGAATAACCACCGGATGCACGGCACCGGTCTTGAGGTCATGGCCGCGCAGCTTCGCGCCCATATCGGTCTGATCGTAGAGGCCGCCCTCTTCATAGACGTGGTCGGCGGTGTGAAACGCCTCCAGCCCGTCGATCTTCTCTTTCAGTTCATCCGAGAGCGCATCATAGGCCGCGCCCATATGCGCCCACATCGTGTCGCCGCCCTCGGGAGGAAGCTCGCGCGCGACCAGTACCGATCCCATGGCCGGGATCTGGTCATAGGAATGGTCGGTATGCCACGCGCCGCCGATATTGGTCTGCTGGTCGGCTTCCTTCCGCACGATCGCGATCTCGCCGTAATCTTCCTTCAGCGGGAAATAATTGTTCACATCGATCCCGCCCCAGCGATGGCCGAACTTGATGTGATCCTCGGGCGAGAACTCCTGGTCACGAAAAACCGCGACTCCGTGTTCGTAGATCGCCTGCTTGACCGCATCCATCTCGGAATCGCTGCACGTCGCCAGCGTGATTCCCTCGATTTCGACGCCGCATTTCGGGGCCATTGGTGTGAGTTTCATTGATCCCTACCTCTTCACGATTCCGGACCCTATTTACCACTCGGTAAGCGCGCTGTCGAGGCAGCGTTGCGCGCACCCGTCGTGGACGCGCAACAAACCGTCGCGCCGAACGCAATATAGCATACAATTGCGCAACCGCCCCAGCGGCGCTTGCGGAATCAAAAACGAATTGCTAGGCGCGCGCCAGCTTCGGCCACGGTGCCCCAAAACACCTCGCCACTTTCGAGCTGAAACGAACCTTTCCATCCCCGATCAAGAGGGCAACAAGCGCGTGGATATTTCCGCCGGTATTCAGGCTAGCCTTGCGGGGCGTTACGCCTCTGCACTGTTCGAACTGGCCAGTGAAAACGGGACCGTGACCGCGGTCGAATCCGATCTCGAAAAGCTCGGCGCCGCTCTCGGCGAATCCGAAGATTTGCGCGCTGCGACTGCCAATCCGCAGCTTTCGCGCGCCGAACAGGGCAAGGCCGTCTCCGCGGTCGCCAGCCATCTCGAGTTGAGCGAATTGACCACCAATTTCCTCGGTGTGCTGGCGGACAACCGCCGCCTGTCGAAGCTGCAGGCCATGATCGCCGCGTTCAAGGCAATTGCAGCCGCGCAACGCGGCGAAGTCAGCGCCAAGGTCACCAGCGCCCATGAGCTGACCGATGGGCAGCTTGCCGAACTCAAACAGAAACTCACGGCGCGCGAAGGGCGCACCGTCATGCTTTCGCACGATGTCGACCCCGACCTGCTCGGCGGTCTCGTCGTCACCATCGGATCGCAGCGCATCGACGCCTCGATCCGCACCCGTCTCAATTCTCTCTCCCAGGCAATGAAGGCCTAAAGGACTAGTCACATGGAAATTCGCGCCGCAGAAATCTCCAAGGTCATCAAGGACCAGATCGCCAATTTCGGCACCGAAGCACAGGTGAGCGAAGTTGGCACCGTTCTCAGCGTAGGTGACGGCATCGCCCGTATTCACGGCCTCGACAAGGTGCAGGCCGGCGAAATGGTCGAGTTCGCCAATGGCGTTCAGGGCATGGCGCTCAACCTCGAAGCCGACAATGTCGGCGTCGTGATCTTCGGCTCGGACGCCGAGATTAAGGAAGGCGACACCGTCAAGCGCACCGAAACCATCGTGGACGTTCCGGTCGGCAAGGGCCTGCTGGGCCGCGTGGTTGATGCCCTGGGTAACCCGATCGACGGCAAGGGCCCGATCGAAGGTGCCGAGCGCAAGCGCGTCGAAGTCAAGGCGCCGGGCATCATCCCGCGCGAATCGGTCAGCGAGCCGGTGCAGTCGGGCCTTAAGGCGATCGACGCCCTGGTGCCGGTTGGCCGTGGCCAGCGCGAACTCATCATCGGCGACCGTCAAACCGGTAAGACCGCCGTCGCGATCGACACCTTCATCAACCAGAAGGGCGTTAACGCTTCGGACGACGAATCGAAGAAGCTCTACTGCGTCTATGTCGCAGTCGGCCAGAAGCGTTCGACCGTTGCCCAGATCGTGAAGCAGCTCGAAGAAAACGGCGCGATGGAATATTCGATCGTCGTCGCCGCAACCGCTTCGGAGCCCGCTCCGCTGCAGTATCTCGCACCCTACACCGGCTGCGCGATGGGCGAATTCTTCCGCGACAACGGCATGCACGCCGTGATCGTATACGACGACCTTTCCAAGCAGGCCGTCGCCTACCGTCAGATGTCGCTTCTGCTGCGTCGTCCTCCGGGCCGTGAAGCCTATCCGGGTGACGTTTTCTATCTCCACAGCCGCCTGCTCGAGCGCGCGGCGAAGATGAACGGCGAAAACGGTGGCGGTTCGCTTACCGCTCTGCCGATCATCGAAACCCAGGCGGGCGACGTGTCGGCCTATATTCCGACCAACGTGATCTCGATCACCGACGGCCAGATCTTCCTCGAAACCGACCTGTTCTTCCAGGGCATCCGTCCGGCGATTAACGTGGGTCTTTCGGTCAGCCGAGTCGGCGGTGCCGCTCAGACCAAGGCGATGAAGAAGGTATCAGGCTCGATGAAGCTGGACCTCGCGCAGTACCGCGAAATGGCTGCGTTTGCGCAGTTCGGTTCGGACCTCGACGCTTCGACCCAGAAGCTCCTCAACCGCGGTGCGCGCCTGACTGAGCTGCTCAAGCAGCCGCAGTTCTCGCCGATGCCGTTCGAAGAGCAGACCGTGTCGATCTTTGCAGGCACCAACGGCTATCTTGACAGCGTCGATGTCGCCCGTGTGACCGAATACGAAGAGCAGATGCTCGCCTTCTTCCGTTCCGAGCACGCTGACGTTCTCAAGACGATCCGCGACACCGGCAAGTTCGAAGACGACACCAAGGCGGCAGTGGTCGCCGGCCTCGACGCCTTCGCCAAGCAGTTCGCCTGATCGACCAAGAAGTAACGTAAGGGAGCGCCTCAGTGCCCTCACTCAAGGAACTCAAAGGTCGGATCAACTCGGTCAAGTCGACCCAGAAGATCACCAAGGCCAAACAGATGGTCGCCGCGGCCAAGCTGCGCCGTGCGCAGGCCGCCGCCGAAGCCGCGCGCCCCTATCAAGAGCGCCTGACTGCGGTGATGGCGAGCCTCGCGGGCAAGGTTTCGGGCGACAGCGCGCCGAAGCTGCTCGCCGGGACCGGTTCGGATCAGCGTCACCTGCTCGTCGTCGTCAATACCGACAAGGGCCTGTGCGGCGGTCTCAACTCGAACCTCGTCAAGGCTGCCAAGACCAAGGCGAGCGAGCTTCTGGCGGAAGGCAAGGACGTCCAGTTCTACCTCGTCGGCAAGAAGGGCCGCGCGCCGATCAAGCGTGACCATGCCGACCGCATCACCAAGCATTTCGACACCTCCAACGTGAAAACACCGGGCTTCGAGGAAGCCGACGCGATCGCAGCCGAGCTGATCGAGATGTACGAAGCGGGCGCATTCGACGTCGCGCACCTCGTCTTCCCGACCTTCAAGTCTGCGCTGGCGCAGGACCCGACGGTCAACCAGCTGATCCCCGTGCCCTCCCCCGAAGGTGAAGGCGCTGGTGGTGACGCGGTGGTCGAATACGAGCCGGGCGAAGAGGAAATCCTCGAAGAACTGCTCCCCCGCTACGTCAAGACGCAGCTGTTCGGTGCACTGCTTGAGCGTGAGGCATCGGAACAAGGCGCGTCAATGACCGCGATGGACAACGCAACCCGTAATGCTGGTGACCTCATCAACAAGCTGACGATCCAGTACAACCGCAGCCGTCAGGCCGCGATTACGACCGAACTCATCGAAATTATTGCCGGCGCAGAAGCGCTCTAAGGAATGACCCGAATGACCCGCCTCTCCCTCCTTGCCCTTCCGCTGTACGCGCTTGCAGCGTGCGGTGAAGAACCCGCGCCCGCTCCCGAGCCGACCCCGACGGTCGAGCCCGAGCCCGAGCCGGCCCTGCCGACGCCCGATCAGGCATACTTCACTGGCAAGTATGCCGAAGCGTGCCCGAGCGACGAGCCCGTTAACACGGCACAGTGCCGCCGCCCCTCGATGGGCGCGACCAATGTCGTTTGCGAATTCGGCCTCGGCGACGATGAATATCTTCGCAACGAAGCGACCCTCGAACCGGGTGAAGACGATTGGGTCTTCGCCGATACGGAAAATGTCTGCGTCGGCTAAGGCGCACAACAAACACCACCAAGTCAGGACAGACACATGGCTACCGCACCCGCACTCAACCAGACCACGAACGGCACGATCTCTCAGGTGATCGGCGCTGTCGTCGACGTGCAGTTCGAAGGTGAACTGCCCGCAATTCTCACCGCGCTCGAAACCAAGAACGATGGCAAGTCCCTCGTTCTCGAGGTCGCGCAGCACCTTGGCGAGAACACCGTTCGCACCATCGCAATGGACGCGACCGAAGGTCTCGTCCGTGGTCAGGAAGTGATCAGCACCGGCGCACAGATTTCTGTGCCTGTCGGCCCGAAGACGCTCGGCCGCATCATGAATGTCGTCGGCGAAGCGATCGACGAGCTTGGCCCGATCGGCGCGGAACAGACCGCTCCGATCCATGCTGAAGCCCCTCCCTTCGTGGACCAGTCGACCGAAGCCGACATTCTCGTGACCGGCATCAAGGTGATCGACCTGCTCGCCCCTTACGCAAAGGGCGGCAAGATCGGCCTGTTCGGCGGCGCTGGCGTTGGCAAGACCGTGCTCATTCAGGAGCTCATCAACAATATCGCAAAGGGTCACGGCGGCGTGTCGGTCTTTGCCGGTGTGGGTGAGCGCACCCGCGAAGGTAACGACCTCTACCACGAATTCCTCGACGCGAACGTGATCGCCAAGGATGAAAACGGCGTCGCGACGAGCGAAGGCTCGAAAGTGGCGCTGGTCTTCGGCCAGATGAACGAGCCTCCCGGCGCGCGTGCCCGCGTTGCACTCTCGGGCCTGACCATGGCGGAATACTTCCGCGATCAGGAAGGCCAGGACGTGCTGTTCTTCGTCGACAACATCTTCCGCTTCACCCAGGCCGGTTCGGAAGTGTCCGCGCTTCTCGGCCGTATTCCTTCGGCAGTGGGCTATCAGCCGACCCTGTCGACCGACATGGGTAACCTCCAGGAACGCATCACCTCGACCACCAAGGGTTCGATCACCTCGGTCCAGGCCATCTACGTTCCCGCAGATGACCTTACCGACCCTGCCCCTGCGACCTCGTTTGCTCACCTTGACGCGACGACCACCTTGTCGCGCGCCATCTCCGAGCTCGGCATCTACCCGGCGGTCGACCCGCTGGATTCGACCAGCCGCGTTCTCGAGCCGGGCGTTGTCGGCCAGGAGCACTACGACACCGCTCGCCGCGTTCAGGAAACGCTGCAGAAGTACAAGTCGCTTCAGGACATCATTGCCATTCTCGGCATGGACGAACTGTCGGAAGAAGATAAGCTGACCGTGGCCCGCGCCCGCAAGATCCAGCGCTTCCTCTCGCAGCCGTTCCACGTCGCAGAGGTCTTCACCAACATCCCGGGCCTGTTCGTGCAGCTCGAAGACACGGTGAAGTCGTTCAAGGCTGTGGTCGACGGTGAATACGATCACCTTCCTGAAGCGGCCTTCTACATGGTCGGCGGCATCGACATGGCGGTTGAGAAGGCCGCCAAGCTCGCCGAAGACGCGTAAGCGACCCAAGGTAAACGAATATGGCACTCCACTTCGAACTCGTGACCCCGGCCAAGCTGGTCCGTTCGGAAGACGTCCACATGGTCGTCGTCCCCGGCACCGAAGGCGAATTCGGCGTGCTTGAAGGCCATGCGCCCTTCATGAGCACGATCCGCGACGGCGCGGTGCAGGTTTACAAGACCGAGGGCGGCAGCCCTGAGAGCATCGAAGTGCGCGGCGGCTTTGCCGAAGTGGGCGAGAACGGCCTCACGGTGCTCGCGGAGCATGTCGAGGGCTGATCGGCTCAACGACAACCAAACATTTGAAAGGGCGGCCCGGCGGGTCGCCCTTTTTCGTTGGATAGCCCTTCACAAGCCTCGGTCTTCGGGCCACAACACGCGCAGCAATTCCCCCCAAGGAGAGGACTTTTGAAACTTGCTTCGACACGCACCAGTTGTCTCGCCATCACCGCTGCTCTGGTCGCAGCCATGACCGCCGGCATGACCACCCCCGCAGCCGCAGACGCGCACATGGAAAGCGCGCCGATCCCCGGTCCCGAAGAAGATCCCTATATCTGGCTTGAGGAAGCCCGCAGCGATGAAGCGCTGGCATGGGTCGAGTCCGAGAACGAGCGGACGCTCGGCGTGCTCGCCGCCGATCCGCGTTTCGAACAGCTCAAGGCAGATGCGCTCGCGATCTATGACAGCGAGGACCGCATTCCCTTCGTCAGCTTCCGCCCAGACGGCCTCTACAATTTCTGGCAGGACAAAGAGAACCCCAAGGGTCTCCTGCGTCGCACTAGCCTCGAAAGCTACCAAACCGACGAGCCGGAATGGGAGACCGTGCTCGACATCGACGCACTGGCCGAGGCCGAGGGGCGCGAATGGGTCTACAAGGGCTCGTCCTGCCTCCCGCCCGACCTCAACCTGTGCATGATCGCGCTTTCCGATGGCGGTGAGGACGCGACGATCCTGCGCGAGTTCGATACTTCCACCGGTGAATTCGTCGAAGACGGCTTCCGGCTCGAGGAAAAGAGCCAGGGCGGCGTCAGCTGGCTCGACCGCGACACGCTGCTGGTCAGCCGCGACTTCGGCGAAGGCACGCTCACCGACAGCGAATACCCGTTTACCACCCGCCTCTGGAAACGCGGCACCGACATCGTCAATGCAGAGGAAATCTTCCGCGGCGAAAGCTCAGACGTATCCTCGGGCGCCTACCTGCTTCGCGACAGCGACGACGTGATCCACGCGCGCATGGCCTATCGCGGCGTCAGCTTCCACGAACGCGAATTCTACGTCGAGAAGGACGGCGAATGGCTCAAGCTCGATCTCCCCGCCAAAGCCGGTCCCTATGGCATCGTCGACGGGCACCTGCTCTTCACCACCGATGTCGACTGGGAAGTGGACGGCACGACCTTCCCGGCAGACAGCCTAGTCGCTGTCGATCTAGAGGAGTGGAAAGCCGATCCCAATGGCGCGTCGAAAACGCTCGTCTGGGCGCCTGCAGAGCGTCAGACGAAGCGCGGCGGCGCTATCACCGCCAACGCGCTCTATGTCGGCATGCTCGACAATGTGGTCGGCAAGGTGCTCGCCTTCAATTTCGAGGACGGTGAGTGGGTGAGCGAGCAGGTCGCCCTGCCCGACAACGCCACTGTCGGCATCGCGGCAAGCTCCGATGAAACCGACCAGATCATGTTCACCGTCACCGGCTTTCTTGAGCCGACGACGCTCTATTACAGCGACGGCACGGGCGATCCGGTTGTGCTCAAGACTTCGCCTGAGCGATTCGATGCGTCCGGCATGGAAGTCGAGCAACACGAAGCGACGAGCGCGGACGGAACCAAGATCCCGTATTTCATCGTCAAGCCTGCGGGCATGGAAATGAACGGCGAAACCGCGGTTCTGATGAGCGGCTATGGCGGCTTCCAGATTCCGCGTTTGCCCGGCTATCTCGGCTCGACCGGAAAGCTCTGGCTCGAAAATGGCGGAGCCTACGTGCTCGCCAATCTGCGCGGCGGGGGCGAGTTCGGACCCGGCTGGCACCAGAGCGCGATCCGCGAGAACAAGCAGCGCACCTGGGACGATTTCATCGCCGTGGGCGAGGATCTGGTCGAGCGCGGCTTTACCTCGCCCGAGCATCTCGGGATCCAGGGCGGCAGCCAGGGCGGCTTGCTGGTCGGCACCGCCTTTACCCAGCGCCCAGACCTGTTCGGCGCGGCGATCGTGCAAATCCCGCTGTTCGACATGGTGCGCTATCACCTGATCGGTCGCGGGGCGTCGTGGATCGGCGAATATGGCGATCCGCGCATCCCCGAGCAGCGCGAGTGGATCGACGGCTACTCGCCCTATCAGAAGCTGGTAGAGGGCGTGGATTACCCCACCCCCTTCCTCTGGGCCTCGACTGCTGATGATCGCACACACCCCGCGCATGCTCGCAAGGGTGCCGCGCGGCTCAAGGAATTGGGCCAGCCCTACTACTACTTCGAAGACACGGTTGGTGGTCACTCGGGCGGCGTTGACAATGAACAACGCGCCAAGATCCAAGCGCTTCAATACGTCTATCTGATGCAGCAATTGATGGACGAATAGAGCGACTCTGCGAAATTATGAGCGCCTGAAATGGGGCGGCTTTCCACTGCGAAGGCCGCCCCTTTTCTCGTTTTGAGTCGACGAGTTGTAAAATGATCCGACAATTTCGGCTCGGTTCGCCGCAGGTGCGAAACGGGGGGTATCGTCAATACGATCTTAACCACGCCTAGAAGGGTCTCGTTAAGTCTGTCCGGAAAATCTGCGATCAACAGGGATACGCAAGGAGCAATAAAGTGGCATACCCCCGCGACATTTCCATTGCCGAAGCGATCAAGCGTTACGGCCTTCCCAAGAACCACAAGACCCATTGGTCATCGGCGAAGAAAGCCGATGTGGTGCGCGCAGTCCACGATCGCGCGATCAGCTTTCACGAGGCTCGCTCACGCTATTTGCTGAGCCGCAGCGAGTTTGAGCAGTGGGAGAGCGAATACGCGCAAAGCGCCGGCTCGTCTCCTGAACGGAAACTCGAAAGCGCCTGATACAAATCTGCGCCTGCTCCTGGTCCGCAGGCGCAAGAAGGAGGCGGTGGCGAGGCCCCTAACCGATCGCCGCCGCCTCTTACCCGTTGCAGAAATGCCGTAGTTGCAAAACGTAGATCAGCGCGTCTCGACTTCGACCATGACTTCGTTGCGCCGGAGCGGCCCAGGGACCATGGGCGCATCATAGAACGCGTATTCGAACTGTCCGGTCGGGGTTAGCTCCTGCTCGCCGAGCCATTCGGTCAAACGCGCTTCCATCTCATTCAGGTCAAGCTGCCTTGCAATGCCGCTGAACCGGACTGCTGCGACTTTGCGCGCTGGCATTTCGGTCAACGTGATGTCTGAAGGCGGTGTCGGGAGCGTCTCCATCGTGAAGCGCGAAGGCATTACGAAGCGCGTGCGCCACACGCCTGTGCCGGTTTGGTCCTGCATGACAGGTGCGGTCATCGCGATAGTTTGATCCTGATCGACCCGATCCTGCATGACCGGCGCGGTCATGGCGATGCGTTCTCCGCCATCGGGACGATCCTCGGCGAAGATGTAGGCGGCGAGCCTGCGAAAACCTGCCGAACTCGCCCTTCGGCGGTCGCCCATATGCGTCACCTCTGCAACGATGATCGGCGCGTACTCGCGCAGCTCGAACTGCTCGTCGGATATGACGACCTCGTAATCGGGTTTCTCAATGTTGCGATACTGCGCGAAGGCTACCGCTCCACCGAGGGCGGCGATGCCGATACCTGCTGCGACCCATTTGCCAATTGCCATGTGTGAACGCTCCTAGATGCTGTCAGTATGACAGCAGATACGGGCGCTCTTTGTTCCCGGATGACCTGTGGCGGGCGACTACCTAACGGCGCGTCGGAGCATGAAAGTCGGGAGGTTTGGTCGCCACCCAGCGAACGAACTTTGCGACCGCTTCGTTCCCTCGCAGCGCGTCGGGATCATCGCCGATCCGCGCGAGCTCGGCATTGGTGAAGTGCAGGTGGATAGTCTTGTGGCAGATCGGGTGCACAGGGACGGTCTCGCGCCCCTTTTTCGACTTGGGCACTGGGTGGTGCCACTGGATGCGCGTCTCGAAAGGACGATCGCAGAGCCAGCAGGTGAGCTTTGTGTGGTTCAAGTCCCCCATTGCGTCAGCGAAAGCGTGTTGCCATCGGGATCCTTGAACCAGCAGACCTGCGCACCATCGGGGGCAGTCCAGATATCGCGCCCATCCTGCTCCATGAACTCGAAACGAAGAAACTCCGCACCGCGTTCAGCCAAGCGGTCGCGCTCGGCAGTGATGTCATCAACGCGCCAGCCAATCTGAGTGAACGGATGTGGCTCAAACGCTTCGACTTTCTGAACCCGCAACATGGTTCCCAGCGCGTCGAACTCGAACGAGAAGGGGCTGTCGTCCGAAAGTGAGAAACCCATAACTTCCGTATAGAATTTGCGCGCTTCTTCGTGCTTGCAGCTGGCAGCGAACAAAATCGGGGTCATCCTACTTCTCCGTTTTCGCCGCCTTTTTCTTCTTCATCGCGTCGTGGAAACGATCGGCCCAGCCCTGTTTGACCAGCTGCTCGGCGCGCACCATTCGAAGGTCGCCCGCGCCGACATCGCGGCTAACGGCCGAGCCTGCTGCAACGATTGCGTCCGCACCGATCGAGACTGGCGCGACCAGCGCGCTGTTCGAGCCGATGAAGGCGCGATCACCGATCACGGTCTGGTGCTTGAAGTATCCGTCATAATTGCAGGTGATCGTGCCCGCGCCGATATTGGCGTGCTCACCGACAGTTGCGTCGCCGATATAGGAGAGGTGGCTCGCCTTGGCGCCTTTGCCGAGCGTCGCCTTCTTCATCTCGACAAAATTGCCGACGAAGCTGCCTTCTTCCATCACTGCGCCGGGGCGCAGGCGCGCGAAGGGGCCAACCTGAGCGCCGCTGGATATCTCTGCGCCCTCGATGTGGCAGAACGCCTTGATGTGAACGTCGTTTGCGATTTTCACACCGGGGCCAAAGACCACGTTTGGCTCGATCAACACATCTTCACCGATCTCGGTGTCCCAGCTGAAAAAGACCGTCTCGGGAGCTCGCAGGGTTGCGCCGTTCGCCATGGCTTCTTCACGCTTGAAGGATTGCCATTGCGCTTCGGCGGCGGCGAGTTCGGCGGGGCTGTTGATCCCGGCGACCTCGTCCGCATCGCATTCGACGACCTTGACCGTGTCACCGCGAGCGATCGCTCCGCTGGCGACGTCGGGCAAGTAATATTCGCCCTGCGCATTGTCGTTGCCCACCCCGTCGAGCAGCGGCCACATATCGTCCGAATGCGCGATAATAAGCCCCGAATTGCACAGGTCGCAGGCGCGCTCCTCCTCGCTCGCATCCTTGAATTCCACCATCTTGCGCACGGTGCCATCGGCATCGGCGATGATCCGGCCGTAAGCGAGCGCATCGGGTGGACGGAAGCCCAGCACAGCGACCTTGGCCCCGCCGGACAGCGCGTCTGTGAGCTTGCGCACGGTTTCGGCTCGCACCATCGGCACATCGCCGAATGTCACCAGGATGTTGCCGATAAACCCTTCAAGCGCCTCGCGCGCCTGCAAGGCTGCGTGCGCGGTGCCGTGTTGGGGATCCTGCAGCGCGGTCCTCACCTCGCGCCCCTCGAGCGCAGCATCGATCTGTTCGCGCCGGTCACCGACCACCACCACGGTTCGCTGCGGGGCGAGCGCCTCGAATTCATCGAGAAGGTGCATGAGCATCGGCTTGCCGGCGATGGGGTGGAGAACCTTGTGCAGGTTGCTTTTCATGCGAGTGCCCTTGCCCGCGGCAAGGATAATGGCGGCAAATTCGGTCATATGCGCCACATGGCACCAAACGCTTGCGGTTTGAAGTCGTATCCGCCACCGACGCGCCCATGGCCGATCTTCCCTTCGATGCCGTGGGTTTCGACCTCGACGGTACTTTACTCGACACCTTCCGCGACCTCGGTGCGGCGGTGAACCATGCGCTCGAGCTGGGCGGGTTCGACCCGGTGCCCGTGGGAAGCTCGAAGGATCTGATCGGCGGCGGGGCGAAGATCATGCTCGCACAGGCGGTCGAACAACAGGGCGGCATGCCGGAGGATGACTTCCGCGCACTCTACAAGGCGATGCTGCGCTACTATGCCGATCACAACGCGGTGCATTCCGCGCCCTACCCGCACGCCCGCGAAGTCGTGGCGGAGCTTGGCGCGCGCGGTGTCAGGCTCGCAGTCGTCACCAACAAGTTCGAAGATTTCGCCCGCTCGATCCTGACCCAGCTCGACTTCATCGCGCCCTTCGAAACCGTGATCGGAGGCGATTCCATGGGTAAGGGGCCGGATGGCCGCTTTCTCTCAAAACCTCACCCGGAACCGGTCATCGAAGCCCAGAAACGCTGCGGCGGAGGCCGGTTCGCCTTTGTTGGCGACAGCACCTACGACGTGAAAGCCGCGCGCGGCGCTGGCGTGCCGGCAATCGCCGCCGCCTATGGCTATTGCGACCGGCCTCCGCGCGAACTTGGCGCCGATGCTGTAATTGATTCGCTTGATGGCCTGATTTCCGCCTTGGAAGCGCTTTAGTACGACGCCTGCCGCTACGGCATCGCGCTCGACAGATCGGCCTGTTGCAACGCAGCAAAGAAAGTGCCACCCACGCCAGCGGAAAGTTTACGCGAGCGTCAAACGGCGCCGCATTGATCAGGAGAAGAACCCATGAGCATCGACTTCAAGGACAAGGTTGCCATCGTCACCGGCGCAGGCGGCGGTCTGGGGCGTGAATACGCGCTCGAACTCGCTCGGCGCGGTGCAAAGGTCGTGGTCAACGACCTTGGCGGCGCGCGCGACGGCACCGGCCATTCGGACATGGCGCTGAAGGTTGTCGAGGAAATCGAAGCAGCTGGCGGCGAAGCGATGTCGAATGGCGGCTCGGTCACCGAGTACGAGCAGATGGAAAAGATGGTTGCCGACGCCAAGCAGAAGTGGGGCGGCGTGCACGTCCTCATCAACAATGCGGGCGTGCTGCGCGACAAGACCTTCCACAAGATGACCCCGGACGATTTTGAGTTCGTGCTCAAGGTCCACCTCACCGGTTCGGCTTTCGTGACCAAGGCATGCTGGGAAACCTTCCGCGAACAGGCCTATGGCCGCGTGCTGATGACCGCGTCCTCGACCGGCCTGTTCGGCAATTTCGGCCAAGCGAACTATGGCGCGGCGAAGCTCGGCCTTGCCGGACTCACCAAGACGCTTCAGCTCGAAGGCGCAAAGTACAACATTCGCTGCAACACGTTGAGCCCGGTTGCCGGCACGCGCATGACCGAAGACCTCTTCCCTGAAGAAGCCTTCAAGCTGTTTGATCCGGTGAACGTTGTCCCTGCGGCGCTCTTCCTCGTCAGCGAAGATGCGCCGACCAACGCCATCGTCGGCGCAGGCGCTGGTGGTTATCACTCGTCGTGGACCGTTATGAACGACGCCGTCTGGCTGCCCGATGGCGAGCGCACGGTCGAAGGCTTTGCCGACAACTGGGACAAGATCAGCGAGTTCTCGAACCTCAAGGCACCGCAGTCCGGCTCAGAGCAATCGGGTGCGATCCTTACCGCGATGCAGAAGGTGACCGGTACCGGGCCTACTAGCGCGCGGGGATAATCCTTGACTGAATACTGGCTAGCAGCCGCAATCGGGGCGGGCATCGGAGGTTCGATGCTCGCCCTTTTTGCGCGTGCGTCGGCTCAAACTTTGGCGGACACGGGCTATCTTGCCCTTCTCGCAATGCTCTCGATCTATCTAGGCGCCGAGCTGGTCACAGGCGATCTTTTAAGCTTCATCATTGAAACGACAGTGGCGACTGCCGTGCTGGTAGCGACGCGTCTCGCCATGATGCGCTGGCTGCCCGCGATAGGCATCGCGATCTTCTTCCATGGGATCTACGATGCTCTCTTCGGTCCCAGTACCGGCGTCGCCAGTTGGTATCCGCCGCTATGCGCAGGGTTCGACATGGTGGTTGGCGTGGGCCTGCTGATCACCCTCCACAGACGACTGGGATAGAGCGGCGGGGCGTATTGACACAGTAATACACCTTGCCTAGTTTCTCCACTTCCACGGGAGGGAGAACCCGCAATGTATTCAGAAGAAGACATCAATTCTGCCGTGGCGGCAGGTGCGCTCAGCGCCGAGGCCGCTGCCGGCTTCCGCGATCATATGAGCAAGGTGCGCGAACTGCCGCGCGGCTCGGAAGAAAACTTCCGCCTGATCAATAGCTTCAATGACATTTTCGTCAGCATCGGCGTGGTTATCCTGCTGCTTGCTATGGGAGCGATCGGTCAAGCGATTGGCGGACTTGCCGGTCCTGCGGAAAGCTTCTGGGACTTCATGGCGAACAACCCCGATGCCACCTCTGCCGAGATCGAGGCGCATGCCTATGCGACCAACCTAAGCGAAGCGCTGCAGGTTTCGCTTGCGGGCCTGTTCGTAGCCGGGACCGGGTGGCTGCTCGCAGAGTTTTTCACCCGCAGGCGGCGCATGGCACTGCCTTCGATCATTCTCCTGCTGGCCTTTGTCGGCGGCGTATTTGCGACCTTCCTCGGTCTGACCTTTATGTTCCTCGCCAATGACGGCAACGAGCAGGTGGGCGCGGTGTTCGTCGCTGCATCGGCCTTGCTCACGGCTGTTGGAGCTTGGTTCCATTGGCGTCGCTTCATGGTCCCGATCACGGTCGCGGCAGGAACCGCGGCGGTTGCGGCAACCGTGATTGCGCTGATCGTCGCAGCAATCGGTCCTGCCAACTTCAACGAGGACGGCGTGCTGGCGCTGGTTTTCATCGCGGGACTTGCAGTGTGGGCGTTTGCGATGCGCTGGGACATTTCCGACCGCGAACGCATCACCCGCCGCTCGGATGTTGCGTTCTGGCTCCACCTGCTCGCCGCTCCGATGATTGCGCATCCGATCTTCGCGCTGCTTGGCGTGGTCGATGGTGACAATCTCGGTGTTGGAGCCGCTGTCGGCGTCCTCGCGGTCTATGTCGCGTTCGGCCTCGTGGCTCTCGCAATCGACCGGCGCGCAATGCTGGTTTCGGCGCTCATCTACGTACTGTTCGCGCTCACCTTCCTGTTCCGTGAATTCGGAGCCGTGGAACTGAACTTCGCGCTGACGGCATTGGTGATCGGTTCGGCCCTGCTCAGCCTGTCGGCCTTCTGGCAGCCGATCCGCCGCAAGGTCGTCGATATACTGCCTGACAACCTTCAGGCGAAGCTTCCGGCGACGCACGAAATGCCCCTGCCCGCAGCGAACCCCGCTGCGGCGTAAGGGCACGTCAGTCCTCGACTGCCTTGAGCAGGCGCCGTTCCATCGGCGCGAGGACGTTGGCGAGTTCGGAGCCGCGCTTGAGCACCTGACCGTGCTCGCCGAACAGAGTGTACATTCCCTGTTTACTCCGCAGGCTCGGTCGTTTTTCGATCCGGGCCTGCGGTCTTTCTGCGGTTCGACGGAAGGCGGCAAACGTCGCGGCCTGCTTGTCGAAGTCCATCGCGTAGTCGCGCCACTGACCGGCGGCGACCATCCGGCCATAGAGGTCGAGAATGCGCTGCAATTCCTCGCGATCGAAGCCGACCTGGCCTGACTGGCGACCCGGGAAAGCGACGATCTGGCCGGTGCTACCGGCGCTTGGACCGGAGCTCATCAGTCGGTGGTTCCGCTTTTCTTGGTAAGGTCGAGCGATGCCTGGACCGGCTCACCCTCAGGCGACTGTGCTGCCTTGAGCTCGGCTATCTCGGCGCGCATTGCCACCAGCTCCTGTTCGAGCTTTTCAACGCAGTCGATCTTGTTGCCCTCGGCATCTTCGCACGGCGTGCCGTAGGGAATGAATTCCTTGATCCATTCCTCGGCCGGAACCAGCGTCGAACGGGCCTTTACGCCGACCATGGTGGCACCGGCAGCCACGTCTTCCATGACGACCGCATTCGCACCGATGCGCGCACGCTCGCCCACGGTGATCGGACCGATGATCTGCGCGCCCGAGCCGACGATGACGTTGTCCTGCAAGGTCGGATGACGCTTGCCGCGCACGCCATTGGTAGGATTGGTGCCGCCCAACGTGACGCATTGGTAGATCGTCACATTGTCGCCGATCTCGGCGGTTTCGCCGATGACGGTAAAGCCGTGGTCGATGAAGAAGTTCTTGCCGATCGTCGCGCCCGGATGAATGTCGATCGCAGTCAGGAAACGGCTGAAATGATTGATCAATCGCGCAAGGAAGAAGAGCTTGGCATCGAATAGCCAGTGCGCGACGCGGTGGAAACCAAGCGCCCATACCCCCGGATAGAGCATGATCTCCCAACGCGAGCGCGGCGCGGGATCGCGCGCCATCACCGAGTCCAGATATGCTTTCAGCCGATCGAACATGGGTTAGATTCTTTCACCAAACCGGACAAATTGCAAACCCCAGCTAGAGCAGTTTTTGTTGATCCGGCCCATGCAAAGCTTCAAGCGCCGCTCTCCATACCGACATGGTGGCGGGAACCTGACGTTCAAGGCTGATGCGGTCGATCGCGGTCACCAGCGCCTCGATATCGACGAAGGAACGCCGGGTGCGCGGGACGAGATATTCTGCTGCTCCCTGCGCCAGTTTGAGCGCCCGCGCCTCGGCGTGTGCCTCGATCAGCGCGGCTGCCATGTCATCGTCCGGCTCTCCTATTGCGAGCTGGAGCGATCCGCCCAGACGCGACTTGAGATCAGGCAGCGCGATCTCCCACGGAGTGGTATCGGCGATCAGGAGCAGCTTGCTACCGGCGCGCGAACCGCCTTGCTGCACCGCGTTCCAGCGGTGGAAAACTTCGTCCTCGGGCAAAGCGTCGGCTCCGTCGATCACCTCGATCCCCTGTGCCCCAGCCCAGCGCCCGAGTAGCGTCTTTCCCGATCGTGGCGGGCCGGTGAGGACGGCAGTGTTGAACGGCCAGTTGTCGGTCGATTGCAACGCTTCGATTGCCGCAAGGTTGGCATCGCCCACGACAATACGCTGAGCCTTTCCCGCGCCGGCCGGCACTAGAGGCAGCGCAATCTGAGATGCGGATGCGGGTGAATGGGTCACGTTCTCAGCTCGATCACTGGGCGCCTCGTGCGCACCTAGCGGCTGATGCTGAGCGAGTTTGCGCCCTCGCTCACGTTGAAGCCGCGTTGGCGCAGGACCGCTGCGAGTGCGGCCATCTCGCCGCCATAGCTTACCGCCATGACCGATGTGCCACCGATCGCGGTGGAGGTCACTGCGAGCCCTCGCACGCCGCCGGTCTGGCGCACAGCGGTCAACGTCGCGTCGAACGTCGCGGGGTCGGGGCTTGCGAATTGCACGGTGTAAGACCGAATGATTGCAGGCGCAGGCGCGGGTGTAGCCACCACACCGGGTTCACCATCGGGCGTAATCTCGCCTTCGGACACCGCCGCTGCCGCAGCCTGATCGCGGGCCCGGATCGCGCGGCCGATTTCGATCAAGCGCTGGAGCGCGGGGTCTACCTGCCCCGAACCGCCGAGGCGCAGCGTCGGATCGGGCTGCAATTTGCCCTCGACAAGCGCTTGCTCATAAATCTCGTCGAACCGCACGACGGCCTGCCCGAGCATGTCGGAAAGCTGATCTGGTCCGCTCGCTTCGAGGCTGAATGTGTCGAGAAACTTGCTGTCAGGGCCATAGCGCGCGGTGAAGGTGCCGGTGACGGGCCCACCGGGGAATTGATGTTCGAGCCGCGCGATAGCCACCAGCGCGTCCGCAGCGGTGTATTGATCCAAGGTCGAAGCCCACCAAGCGCGGCTGCGGCGGCCAGACTGTCCGAAATTGAGCAGCAGCGAATCGCCCCCCGCCCCGCTCGGGCGGACATAGTCGATGCGGCTCGAGCCGGGATTGAAGTCGGCCCAGGCGCGCTGCCAGGCGTTGCGATATTCGAAAGTCGTATAGGTGCCGGCGGTCGCCATGACCGGGATCAGCAGCATCGGCGCGGACGAGCGTGCCTGTCGTGCCCCTCCGAGGAATCGACCCGCGCGCTGGCGATCAAAGGTCACGCCGAGCGTTGCGATATAGCGCTTGGGGCCGATCCGCTCGCGCTGGATCACGATCGAGGACACCATGCCCGAAAGCTGGCTGTCCGAAACCGCCGGGCCGCCCACACGCTCCCAAGCCTCACGCTGTGCCTGCCTCCACGCTTGCTGGCGCGCCTCCTCGCCCGTCGCGGCGCGAATATCGACCTCGATACCGCGCACGTCGAAATCGGTGGTCGAGGCCGTGGGCGCAATGCCCCGCTCGGCCGTGACCTGCGCGAGAACGAGCGCATAGCCCCCGCCAAGAAGCAGCAAGGCAAGAGCAATGGCGAGCACCCAGCGAAGACGCAGTGTGATGCTCGCAAGCGGGGCTCTTTTGGGGCCGGAAGGGGTGGTTAAAGCCGTCATCGGGGAAATCTGGCCGGTCTTTGCCCAATGCGGCGTGGAATTCCAAGCCTGAAAGGGTAAAGGAGGCGCCATGTCCGACACAAAATCTCGCCAGACCCCCTCCTACACATACGCCGATGCGGGCGTATCGATCGACGCGGGCAATGCATTGGTGAAAGCCATCGCCCCGCTTGCCAAGGCCACAGCGCGTCCCGGCGCGACCAGCGAGCTGGGCGGATTTGGCGGGTTCTTCGATCCCAAGGCGGCGGGATATTCCGACCCTCTCCTCGTGGCCGCGAATGACGGTGTTGGGACCAAACTCAAGCTCGCGATCGACTTCGACAGGCACGACAGCGTCGGCATCGACCTCGTCGCGATGTGCGTTAACGACCTCATCGTACAAGGCGCAGAGCCGCTCTTCTTCCTCGACTATTTCGCGACCGGAAAGCTTGAGAACGGCGTGGCCGAGCGTGTCGTTGCCGGGATCGCGGAAGGCTGCAAGCAGGCCGGCTGCGCGCTGATCGGCGGCGAAACGGCGGAAATGCCGGGAATGTATGCCGATGGCGACTACGACCTCGCCGGTTTCTGCGTCGGCGCGGTCGAACGCGGAGAACAGCTGACCGGAGAAGCGGTCGCAGCAGGCGATGTGCTGATCGGCCTTGCAAGTTCCGGCGTGCACTCGAACGGCTATTCGCTGGTGCGCAGGCTCGCGGCGGACAAGGACTGGCAGCTCAACCGCCCTGCTCTGTTCGATCAGGATCGACTGCTGATCGAAGCGCTGATCGAACCCACCCGCATCTATGTGAAAAGCCTGCTCCCGCTGCTGCGTGAGCGCCTCGTGCATGGCCTCGCTCACATCACTGGCGGCGGTCTGTTGGAGAACATTCCGCGCATCCTTCCGCGCGGCACGCACGCGCATGTCGATGCCGACCTGTGGGCGCAGCCGCGGCTGATGGCGTTCCTGCAGGCGCAGGGCAATATCGAACCCGAGGAGATGGCGCGCACCTTCAATTGCGGGGTCGGGATGGTTCTCGCAGTAGCGCCGAGCGAGGTCGATGCGATCATAGAGCGGCTCGAAGAAGCTGGCGAAACCGTCGTTCGCGTGGGCGAAATCCGCGCGAGCGAAGACGAGACCGAGCGCGGCTGCACCGTTCGCGGCTCACAAGGCACTTGGAGCGCAACTGCGGACTGGGAGGCGACCCACCTTGGCTAGAAGAGCCAAAATCGCGGTCTTCATCTCAGGTAGCGGCACCAATATGGCCGCGCTTCTCTACGCCAGTCGTCTCGAGGATGCTCCGTTCGAGATCGTCCTCGTCGCCAGCAATGTCGCCGAAGCTGGCGGACTTGAACTCGCGGAAATCGAGGGCATCGAAACCTTCGTCCACTCGCACAAAGGCATCAGCCGCGAAGAGCAGGACGCGGCGATGGAGAAAGAGACAAAAGCGGCGGGTGCAGAATTCATCGTGCTCGCCGGCTATATGCGCATCCTCTCGGACGAATTTGTGCGCCGCTGGGAGGGTCGGATCCTCAACATCCACCCTTCGCTGCTGCCCAAATACAAGGGTCTGCACACTCACAAGCGAGCCATCGAAGCTGGCGACAGCCATGGCGGGGCGAGCGTCCATATCGTCACTCCCGAACTCGACGCAGGCGAAGTGCTCGCACAGGCGCGGGTGGCGATCGCGGATGGAGACACGCCTGATAGGCTCGCCGAGAGGGTGAAGATTGCCGAACACCAGCTCTACCCACGCGCGGTGGCTGACTACGTCTCACGCGGAAACGACCCGGACTATCTGCTCGACAAGGTCCGCGAGCTCGCGCTGGCGCTGCCCGAGACGCATGAGCGAACCAGCCACGGCTCCCCCGGCTTTCGCGTGGGCACCGAGAAATCGGGCAACTTCTTCGCCCATTTCAACGACCAGCACCACGGGGTCGAGCACATCTCGGTTTTGGTCAAAGCTGGCAGCATGGACGAGTTGATGGGCCTCGTCGAAGCGCAGCCGCAGACCTATTACAAGCCCGCCTATTACGGCGCGAGCGGGTGGATCGGGGTGATCCTCAACCGACCGGGCGTGGACTGGGATCACGTCGGCGAATGGCTCGAACGAAGCTGGCGCGCGACCGCTCCTGCGCGACTGACCAAGCTGCTCGACGCGGCTGACCAGTTTTGATCGGCCTAACCTGATGGCTCCTCCTCGACGCGAGCATCCGCTGGCGCGCGGCAAGCTTGCCGATCGGGCCAACACCTTCCTCACCCGCGCTTGGGACAAGGGTTGGCTCCCTCCGCCCTCGCTGGATGCAGACGATCTATGGGCGCTGGCGGCGAAGCGCTTTGGCAGCGAGGCTGAGAGCGGCGGTCGATCGCCAGAAGATGTTGCCGACTACCGCGAAAGATTGGAGCGGCTGACCAAGGTGGTGCGCGACGAGGCTGAATTGAACGCTCTCGGCACGGCAATGGCATGGGGGCAGTTGTCGCGCGCGGTGACAAATAGGCTGAAACTCGGCGAGTTGTGGGCGCAGCGTCCCGACCTGCTCGACACGCGGCTCGCCCCGCCGATCATCGTTATCGGGCACATGCGTTCGGGCACCACGCGCATCCACAAGCTGCTCGCCGCCGACCCGGCGCATTCGCACACTCGCTATGTCGATGCCTTTCACCCGGTCGCGACGATCGGGCGGCTGACGAGCGCTTTCGAGCTTGCAATGCTAGGCGCGCTCAATCCGTGGATGCAGTCGATCCACCCGATGGCACCTGGCGAAGTTGAGGAAGAGCTCGCTTGGATCTCGGGCGCGCTGCATCATTCGATCTACGAATCGCAGTGGCACATCCCGGGCTATTCAGCGTGGAGCGAGGCTCGCGATCCCGCGTCTATCTATCGTGAATTCCGGCGTATTCTCAGAACCGATGCGGCACGTCGCGGGAATGCGGCAAGACCGCGGGTGATGAAGGTTCCGGCCTTCAGCGAAGACCTCAACACGCTGCTCGCGCATTTCCCCGATGCGCGGCTGGTGGTCGCTACACGCGATCTTGCCGCGGTGCATCGCAGCGCGGTTTCGCTCTCGGCCAATCAGATGGCGGTGCAATCTGACAGCTGCGACCTCGCGCGGATCGAGGCGCTGTGGCACCACAAGATCGAGCTGCGCGAAGCGCGAATGGCCGACGCGCTCTCGAGCTGGAACGGTCCGATCACGCGGCTGGAATTCGACGCGCTCAACCAAAACTGGGAGCGCGAGATCACCCGAGCCTATGCCGAACTCGGCCTTGGCCTCACTGAAACCGCCCTTGCGGCCATGCGCGCAGCCATGGCCAAGAGCGCATCAGATCAACATCAGATGCACTCAGATCAGCTCGCAAACTTCGAAAACGACCGGCGCTAACTGCGCGCCTTGCCCAGACCGGGAATGAATGCCCCGACTCGCTCGCGATACCGGGCATACTCTTCCCCAAACAGGTCGAGCAGGTCGCGTTCTTCGTAGGAGATTCCGATCATGATGTAGATCGTGAACCCGACCGCCGCGAGCAGGTGGCTGTAGGTCATGTCGGGCGTCGCCCAGAAAGCGATGAAGAACCCGGTGTAGATTGGATGGCGCACCACACGATAGAAAAGCGGCGTGCGCATTTCCGGGTCGGCGGCCTCCTTCCCGGTCATGTTGAGCCATGCCTGTTGCAGCCCGAACAGCTCGAAATGGTTGAGCAACCAGGTCGAGATGAACAGGATCCCCCAGCCCAGCCAGAAGACCGCCCAAATCGCCAGCCTCGCAGTCTCGTTCTGGACCGACCAGAGCGAGCCTTCGATCGGTTGCCAGAAGACGAAAAGAAGTGCGAGCACGGCTGCGGTCGCGAGGCAATAGAGACCGCGCTCGCTCGCCGGGGGCACGATCTTCGTCCACGCTGCCTTGAAACCGGGGCGCGCCATTACCGAGTGCTGAACGCCGAACAGCGCGATCAGCGCGACATTGATCGCCGCCGCCATGGCGAGCGAACCTCCACTCCCGCCATCAAGCGCCTTGTCAACCGTCGACGGCATGAAATCGAAAGCGCCCGCCCATCCCACGAGATAAACGAACGAAGCGAAGAAGGCCGCGTAGCACGCGACCGCGAATAGCATGATCAGATAACGTCCCATTGCTCCAATCCCTCCCCAGAGCAGAACGGGCGACCCTTGATGGTTTCACTCGATACCATTTCTGAGCGGTTTAGGCCAATTGGTGCTTGCGCATGAAAAAAGGGCCGCCCCGCGAGGGACGGCCCTTTTTCGCTATTGGTTTGCAGCCGGTCAGCCGACGATTTCGTCTTCGTTGAAAAAGAACGCGATTTCGATCGCTGCGTTCTCGTCGCTGTCCGAACCGTGGACGGTGTTTTCGCCGATCGAGAGCGCGTGCTCCTTGCGGATCGTGCCTTCTGCGGCTTCGGCGGGGTTGGTCGCACCCATGATGTCGCGGTTGCGCTTCACGGCGTCTTCGCCTTCGAGCACCTGCACGACAACCGGCTCGCTCATCATGAATTCGACGAGTTCGCCGAAGAAGGGGCGTTCCTTGTGGACAGCATAGAAACCTTCGGCCTGTTCGCGGGTCATGCGGATGCGCTTGGAAGCGACGACGCGCAGGCCGGCTTCTTCCAGCATCTTGGTGACAGCGCCGGTGAGGTTGCGCTTGGTGGCATCGGGCTTGATGATCGAAAAGGTGCGGGTAACCGCCATGTGAAATTCCTTGAAACAAGAGAGGGATTGCGACGCGAAATGTCGCGCAGGATAATTGCGACGCGCCCCTAACCGCGTGAGGTGCGAAATTCAAGCTTTTGGTAGCACGTCCGGCGACCGCGCTGCACTAGCCGTTCCCGCCCACTGTCAGCTGGACCAGAGCCGGGTCGTCATCGGGGGCGGGAACGACACTGACGGAGAATGTCCCGCCAACCGCATTTTCGCCGCCGACAATAAGCGATTCATTGGTGGTGAGCTCCATCTGGATCTCGTGGCCGGTCGCCTCGCCTTGTGCGCGATAATAGGCGATAATCGCTTCGGGTTCGGCAGGGATCAGCATCGTCACAATCGTCCCGCGCCCTTCGACCCCGCCGATATTCACGACGTTCTCGATCTCCGCGTCGGGATGGATCGTCCAGCCATCGGGCAGGTCCGGCTCGACTGTGGCACCGCTGCGCATCGAGGTTTCACCCTCGGGCGTAGTGATCGTCATGCTCGCCTCGCCCGTATCCTCGTCGATCATGTACTCGCCGGTTTCCTCCGTCTCTTCGGTCGCGGCATCGTCGGAAGCCGCGCTGCACGAGGCAAGCGCAAGGGTCAGCAGAACCAAGGATAAGCGCATGAATTGTAGACCTATTCCACGTCCGCCGGCATTTCCGAAACGGTCAGCTGCACCGTGGTCTGCCCTTCGTCATTGGTGGTCGCCATCATGTTAAATCCGGCCTCGCCCTCATTGCGTCCGGCGAGCAGCATCGTGTCCGCGCTGGCGGTTTCCATGTTGATCTCGATCCCCTGCGCTTCGGCCATCGCGCGGTAATAGTTGGTGACATCCTGCACGCTGTCGCTCGTCTCCATGAAGACCGTGTTGCCGCGCACGCCGGGATTGTTGATCTTCATCGAGCTGACGACCTTGGCGTCGGGATAGGTCTCGAAGCCGAGCGGCAGGTCGACGGTGATGTCGCCCCCGGTCGAAACGGTCGCGGTGCCATCGCCCGCTCCGAAGGTCTGTTCGTAATCGGCGCCCGACGCATCGCCGCTGCCTTCATCAGATGAACCGCCACATGCCGAAAGCGCGAGTGCTGCCAGTGGGCAAGCCAGAAAAGCCGAAATTCTCATGATATCCTCCCCCTATTAAGGGGCGATATTCCTCCAAGCCCAGCCCGAAGGCAAGGCTTCATGCCTTCTTGGCCCATTTGCCGTCTTCCTGCGCGAAATAGGACCGTTCGAGGTCTGAAACGTCGTCGAGCGAGCGCCACGTTGCGCGCGCTGCCTCTAGCGTGTCGTCGCCGAACAACAGGAATGCGCGGGCGAAGCCTTCGGGGGAGCGGTATTCCCCATCGGCAAAGATCACATGGCTTGCAGAGTTTGCCGCGTTGACCTCATCCGAAAGCAGGATCGGTTGGGCCTCGGCGCCCGGGGCCGACGCCTCGCCATTGGCGAGGAAGCTTTCGGGTTCCGCTTTCCAGAGCGCCTTGGAAATCTTTTCGCGCTGCTCGGCGTGCTTGCTGACGACCAGCAGCCGCTCGCCTTCACCCAGCACGCGCTTTGCAATCAGCGTTGCGACCTTGTCGACCGGGTCGCGCGAGAGCTGCCAGAAGTCGACCTTCATCGCGTGGCTCGAACAGGCCGCGTGCGGCGGCGTTTGAATATAAGGTATGCGGCGATGCTCACCGCTAAAATCGAGCAAAGCGGCCCGGCAAAGTCAATCGGACTGCTTCCGCCAAGCCCCGAAAGCCAGAGCCATATCCATGCGGGCATGAGCTCAAAAGTGATCCCATCATAGCCGGTCACAAATCCCGCTGGCGCGCATCCTAGACCCAGCAGGATTGCCGCCATTACGTCGCCGCGAGGGCTTCGGCGCGTTGAACGGCGCATTTGCCACGCGGCGAATGCTATTATCGCCGCAACGACAAGTCCGAAGCCGAACAGGCCGAAATAGAGGCCCGAGAAATCGCTCGCGAGCGCGGGTACGGGGCTTGCCAGCAGGACAAGGGCAATCGCGACCTGCGGGCGTGTGACCGTCATTCCCCAGCCCTTCCCTTGTTGCGCCGACATTTCTCGGAGCAATAGCGGACATTCTCCCAGTCGCGCTCCCACTTCTTGCGCCAGGTGAAGGGAAGCCCGCAGGTTTCGCAGATTTTCGAAGGCAGGTCGGATTTCTTGCGTATCCGACCCATCGCCCGATTACTCCACGTTGTCCGCGACGAAGCGGCTGATCAGGCGCGCGCCATAGCCGGTTGCCCCCTTGTCATGCGCGTGGCCGGGCTTTTCGGACCAGACCATGCCCGCAATGTCGCAATGCGCCCAGGGCGTCCCCTTCTTGATGAAGCGGTGGAGGAATTGCGCCGCGGTGATCGAACCGGCGCCACGCGGGCCGACATTCTTTATGTCGGCGATGGGGCTGTCGATCAGCTTGTCATAGGCAGGACCGATCGGCATCCGCCACAGCTTGTCGCCGGTCGCCTTGCCCGCGTCGAGCATCTGGTCGGCGAGGTCATCGTCATTGGCGAAGATCCCGCCATGTTCGTTGCCGAGAGCGATGATCATCGCACCTGTCAGCGTTGCGAAGTCGACGATACGCGCCGGGTCATACTGCTCCTGCGCCCAGTGCAGCGCGTCGCACAGCACAAGTCGCCCTTCGGCATCGGTGTTGAGCACTTCGATCGTCTGGCCGCTCATCGAAGTGAGCACATCGCCGGGACGGATCGCATTGCCATCGGGCATGTTTTCGACCAGGCCCATGACGCCGACCACGTTCGCTTTCGCCTTGCGGCCCACCAGCGCGAGCATACCGCCTGCAACCGCGCCTGCGCCGCCCATGTCCCACTTCATGTCTTCCATGCCGGGACCGGGCTTCAGCGAGATGCCGCCGGTGTCGAACGTGACACCCTTGCCAACAAAGACGGTGGGCTTGTCGCCTTCCTTGCCGCCGTTCCAGCGGATTGCCAGCAGGCGCGATTCCTTGGCCGACCCCTGCCCCACGCCCAGTAGCGCACCCATGCCGAGCTCGGTCATTTCCGCTTCGTCGAGCACGGTGATCTCCGCGCCGGTCCCTTCAAAGGCTTCCTGGCAAATGGCGACGAAGGTTTCAGGGTAAAGCACGTTGGGCGGCAGGGTAATGAGCTTCTTGGTGAACTCCACGCCCTTGGCGATCGCCTTGGCCACTTCCCACGCCGCCTCGGTGCCATCAGGAGCGCCGATGACGTGGACTTTCTCAAGCGTGACCTTCTTCTCGGTCGCGAGCTTGGTGCGCCATTGGTCGTGCGACCAGCCGCGCTGGCCCACGCCGTAGAGGACCGCCGCAGCTTCCTCACCCGAGAGGTCCGCGTGGCCAAGGTCGAGCACCATCTCACTCTCGCCCGAACGAAGGTATTTCGCCGTCAGGCCCGCGCCTGCACGCTCCAGATTGAGCTGGCGCTTGCCTGCATCTGCCTCGCCCGCGCCGGCGATGGCCATGCGCTTGAGCGAGCCTTCCTCGCTCACGAACCCTTCGAACACCTGCCCGGCGCTGCCCTTGAACCGCGAAGCGGGCGCGCCATCGGAGAGCGCTGGATCGAGCCCTTCGAGAGTATCGCCCTGGTTCACGATCCGCGCAACAAGGCGGATATTGGCCGGCTGGGTATCGGTGAAGGTAATCTGCATGTCTGCTCCGCTTCGAGATCGGACGAAAAAGGGGGCCAATGTCGGGGACAGAAAGGCGCAAACACCCAACGCCCGAGCCTGCAAATCAGCAAGGCTGGCCAATGGCGATTGCGATTAGGCGCGAGCGATGTAATAGGCAAGCCATGTCAGGAGCATCGAGGGTCGGCCGGAAAGCGCGTGAGCGCTCAGCATCGCGCTGCATGACCAGCCCGCTCGGCATTGCGGCGCTGGCCTTCGCTGCGGCTGCGGTTCCGGCCGGGCTGTCGGCTGAGGAAGTGACGGGCGAGAACCCGCCCGAGCTTCCGCCGGTCCCCGAACCGGTGAGCGAGGCAAATCCCGCACCTCAACGCGAACTCACGCAAGCGGAACGCGATGAGACGATCTACGAGATCGAGCGTGCGCACACGCCTTCGGATGGCCGGATTGCCGACGAAGACCTGCCCGAATCCATCCGTCCGGTCAGCTTGGACAACCTGCCGCAAGAAAGCGAAGACGCCACGCGGGCGCTCTCGCCGAACCTAAGCGACGAGGACGGTCGGATCGATTTCGAAGCCGACCAGATTGCCTACGACGCCGAAGCCGAGATCGTCACCGCGCGCGGAAATGTGATCCTGCGCTCCGAAGAAGCCTCGGTGCGAGCAAACGAGGTCGTGTGGGACCGCAATACCGGACAAATCATCGCGACCGGCTCGATCCGCTTCGTCGACGATGCGGGCAACCAGATTTTCACCGAAAGCCTCGAACTCACCGACGAGTTTGAAACCGGCGCGATGGACGATCTGCTTCTCGCGTTGAGGCAAGGCGGCAGGCTTGCCGCCCGTTCGGCAGAGCGCGGTGCGGATGGCACAGTCCTGCTCGCCGACGCCGCATACACCGCCTGCGCGATCACCGATGCAGAGGGCTGCGCCAAGGACCCCAGCTGGCGCATCACCGCCAACCGGGTGATCTACGACCCTTCCGTAAGCCGCATCCGCTTTCAAGGCGCAATGCTCGAACTGTTCGGCGCGCGGATCTTGCCCCTACCCGGTCTTGCCGTTCGCACCGATGGCCGCGCGGAAAGCGGATTCCTCGTCCCCAATTTCCGCATCGACCAGGTCAACGGGCTCGAAGTCTCGGGCGAGTACTACTACCGCGTCGCCGACAATCAGGACCTGACGCTCGGTGCCTATCTTTACACCGACGCTCCGCCGATGGCGTCGGCGCAGTGGCGGCACCTGACCGGCAAGGGCGCCTACCAGATCACCGGCTATGCGACCTCCAGCCGCCGTGTCTCCAATTTCGGCGCGACCCCTACAACCGAAAGCGACCCGCGCGGCTATCTGTTCGCCAATGGCCGTTTCCTGTTCTCGCCCGAATGGAGCCTGACCGGATCGGTTCGCCTCGCGAGCGATCGCACCTTCCTGCGCCGTTACGATCTCAGCCGCGACGATCGGCTGCGCTCGACCATCAATCTCGAGCGGATCGACGACAATTCCTATCTCAGCCTTGCCGGCTGGGCGACGCAGACGCTCAGGATCAACGCCGATCAGGGGCAGGTTCCGCTCGCCTTGCCCGCCTTCGATTATCGCCGCAATCTCGACGTGCCGGTCCTTGGCGGTCAGGTGCAACTGCAAGCCAACACGCTCAGCCTCATCCGAAAGGACGGACAGGACACGCAGCGCGCCTTCGCCGGCGCGCGCTGGGATCTGCGCACGCTGACCGGCATGGGGCAGATCGTGACGGTCACGGGGCTCGTACGCGGCGACATCTACAACACCGACAACACGCTCGCGACGCTGACACAGGTTTATCGCGGCAATGAAGGCTGGACCACGCGCGGGGTCGCCACGGCCGCAATCGACATCGAATGGCCGTTCGTGGGCGAGGCATTTGGCGGCACGCAGGTCATCAAGCCACGCGTGCAGATCGTCGCCTCCCCGCGCATTCGCAACCTTGCCGTGCCCAATGAAGACGCGCGCGCAATCGACCTTGAGGATTCCAACCTCTTCGCGCTCAACCGCTTCCCTGGATACGACCGGGTCGAGGACGGTACGCGGGTCACTTGGGGGATCGATTGGGAGCTGACGCGCCCCGGCTGGAGGGTGCGCAGCACGATCGGCCAGTCCTACCGCCTCACCAATGAGCGCGAGATATTCCCCGACGGCACCGGGCTGTCGGGCCGTGTATCGGACTTCGTGGGCCGGACCGAGGTGCGGTATCGCAACTTCCTCGCCTTCACTCACCGCTTCCGCATCGACAAGGACAGCCTCGCAGTTCGCCGCAACGAGATCGACGCGACCATCGGTTCACAGCGCAACTACTTCGAGGTCGGCTACCTCCGGCTCAACCGCGACATTCAGACAGTCGAGGATTTGCAGGACCGCGAGGAAATCCGCGCGGCGGGGCGCTTCACGATTGGGCGCAATTGGTCAGTATTTGGATCGGGCGTCTTCAATCTCACCAGCGCAGCCGAAGACCCGCTGTTCGCGCCTGACGGGTTTGAACCGATCCGCACCCGGCTCGGCATTGCCTATCGCGACGATTGCATCGAGTTCGGCGCGACGTGGCGGCGCGACTTCATCACTGCGGGCGATGCCGAAGCAGGCAATAGCTTCCAGGTGTTCTTCTCTCTGCGCAATCTCGGCTTCCGTTGATCGCCCTCCCCGGTTAGACGGCGGCCCCGCGTTGGCAGCGCGGAAAAAAGCGGTTAAGGCGCACTCAGCCTGCGTTAAGCCTCGCAAGGGCAACCGCATAGCTGCGCTTGCAAGCCGCCATGGCGGCGCAACGCAAGGAAGCGCGACAGGGGCAGCGCCGACAAGTATTTTGAGACAATCGGGACTAGAAAACGTGACGTTGAAGGCATTTTCGAAGACTTTTGCATGCGCTCTGGGCGCTGGGCTTTTTGCGCTGACCGCGACCGCGGCTCCGGCGCAGACCACTGCCGTACCGACTTCGGACAATCCGTTCGGCCTGCCGCAGAACTTCACCATTTACGGCGCAGACAATCCCAACGAGCGCACCGCCACCGCGGTCGTCAACGGCTTCGTCATCACCGGCACCGATATTGACCAGCGGGTCCGCCTCGTCACCGCAACGTCCCAGGGCGAAGTGTCAGAGGAAGAGCTTCAGCGTCTGCGCGTTCAGGTGCTGCGCAACCTGATCGACGAAACGCTGAAAATCCAAGCCGCAGAGCAGCTCGAAATGAAGGTTGAGAGTGATGCGGTGAACGAGACCTACAACCAACTCGCCGCGCAGAATTTCGGCCAAAACCCCGAGCGTATGGACGAATACCTGCTCTCGATCGGCTCCTCGCCCGCCGCGCTCAAGCGCCAGATCGAAGGCGAACTCGCGTGGGAGCGTCTCGTCCGCCGCAACATCACGCCCTTCGTCAACGTTTCGGCTGAGGAAGTGAACGATATCCTCGAACGGCTCGAACAATCGCGCGGGACCGAGGAATACCGGCTCGGCGAGATTTACATGAATGCCACCAGCGAAAATCGCGAACAGGTGCTGGCGAACATGAACCAGATCATGGACCAGCTGCAGGCAGGCGGCAGCTTCGTCGCCTATGCGCGCCAGTTCTCGCAGGCAACCACGGCGGTTGTCGGCGGTGACACCGGCTTCCTGCGTCTTGCAACGCTGCCGCAACAGATGGCTGATGCCGCGCGCATCATGCAGCCCGGCCAGCTTGTCGGCCCGATCGAGATCCCCGGCGGCTTTACCATCATCTACCTGATCGACCGTCGCCAGGTTCTCACCGCCGACCCGCGCGACGCGCTGCTCAGCCTCAAGCAGATCGCGATTACCTTCCCCGAGGACGTGACCGAGGCGGAGGCCAATGCGAAGATCGAGGAGCTGAACCTCTTCATCTCCTCGCTGCGCAGCTGCAATGATGCCGACACCGCGCGCGCCGTTCTGGGTGCGACCGTCGTGTCGAACGACCAGATTCAGGCCCGCCAACTGCCCGAGCAGTTGCAGAACATCGTCCTCAACCTGCAGGTCGGCCAGACCACCCCGCCCTTCGGCAGCCCCGAAGACGGTGTGCGCGTGCTGATGCTGTGTGGTCGCGACGATCCCGAAGATGCGGGCGCGCCGACCTTCCAGTCGGTCATGAATTCGATCGAGGAAGAGCGCATCAACAAGCGCGCCCAGCGTTACCTGCGCGACCTGCGCAACGACGCTTACATCGAGTATAACTGAGACCGCTCTTGGCTGACCTCCCGCTTGGACTCGCGCTCGGCGACCCGGCGGGAATCGGGCCGGAGATCATCTGTGAGAGCTATGCGCAGCTGAAAACCACGTCGCGTCCCTTCTTCGTCGCGGGCGGAGAGGACGTGCTGCGGGCTGCTGCGAAAAAACGCAGCGTCGATTGCCCGCTGGTCGCGATCGGCGAGCCGTCAGAGGCGCCAGCGCGCTTTGCCGAGGGCCTGCCGGTGCTGGCGGGCGCGGACGCCGCCTATACACCCGGAGAGCCTGATGAGGCAGGTGCGGCGCTCGCGCTGCATTCGCTGGCCGAGGCCGTTCGCTGCACGCTCGAAGGCGCTGCCGCTGCCGTCGTCACCGCCCCGGTGAGCAAGGCGCAGCTGGGCCGTGTTGGCTTTGAATATCCGGGCCAGACCGAATTCCTAGCCGCCGTGTGCGGATTGGCGCCCGATGATGCGGTGATGATGCTCGCCGGACCGACCCTGCGCACCGTTCCGCTTACCGTGCATGTCGCGCTTGCCGATGTGCCGCGTCTGATCTCGAGCGAGCTCGTCACCCACAAGGCGCGTATTGTCGCCGCGGCGCTCAAGCGTGACTTTGGCCTCGCTCTCCCGCGCATTGCCGTCGCGGGGCTAAACCCACATGCGGGCGAGAACGGGCAATTCGGCGATGAGGAAGCCCGCGTGATCGAACCGGCGATCGAGAGTTTGCGCGAAGAGGGTTTCGAAGTAACCGGCCCGGTCCCGGGTGATGCGCTGTTCACCCCGCTCATTCGACCGACATTCGACGTAGCACTATGCATGTATCACGATCAGGCGCTCATCCCGATCAAGGCGATCGAGTTCGATCAGGGCGTAAATGTCACTCTCGGCCTGCCGATCATCCGCACCTCGCCCGACCACGGCACTGCATTCGACATTGCAGGGGCGGGCCGCGCCAATCCGAACGCAATGATGGCGGCGATCCGAATGGCCGATGACTGTGCGACGGCTCGCGCGAATGGCTGACCTCCCCCCGATCCGCGAGACCATCGCGAAGCACGGCCTTTCGGCGAGCAAGGCACTCGGTCAGAATTTCCTGCTCGACGAGCAGTTGCTCGATCGCATCGCTGCTCTGCCGGGTAATCTGACGGGCGCAAAGGTGCTCGAAGTCGGGCCCGGCCCAGGCGGCCTCACTCGCGCTCTCCTGAGAGCAGGCGCTCGCGTGACCGCGATCGAGATGGATGCGCGCTGCATGCCGGCACTCGCGGAGCTGGACCAGGCGTTTCCCGGACAGCTCACGGTGATCCAGGGCGATGCGATGAAGCTCGACCATGGCGAGCTCATGCAAGGCGAGCCGTTCCATGTGCTCTCCAACCTCCCCTACAATGTCGGCACCGCGCTGTTCGTCAAATGGCTCTCTGGAGAGGACTGGCCGCCGCAATGGCAATCGCTCACGCTGATGTTCCAGCGCGAGGTGGCCGAGCGGATCGTCGCAAAGGAAGGCGGTAGCGCCTATGGCCGCCTCGCCGTTCTCGCCCAGTGGCGCGCGCAGGCGAAGCTCGCGATGAAGGTCCACCGCAGCGCCTTCACCCCGCCGCCCAAGGTGATGAGCGCCATCGTCCACGTGACCCCAGCCGGGGCGCCGGAAAACGTCTCGGCGCACACGCTAGAGCGCCTGACCGAGGCAGCCTTCGGGCAGCGCCGGAAAATGCTGCGCCAGAGCCTCAAATCGGTCCCCGACGCGCTCGATGCGCTCGCGGTGGTCGGGATCGACCCTACTCGCCGCGCCGAAACGGTCAGCGTGGCCGAATTCATCGCGCTCGCTCATGCGCTAGGGCAGTCCTGACGCTCGCGGCTGCGAGGTCGAGACGCTCGAGGAAAACACCGTTCTCTGATTAAGATCCGCTAACGATATTCGCAAACTCCGCGTCATCCATTCGGCATCGATAACAAGGGCTTGAAGTCGTGCAGGACCGGTCCTGCACAACCGCACCCAATGGGGAGAGACACCCATGAGCAGCCTAGCCCTACGCCGCAAGGTCGCGCAGATGGAGCGCCGTCGATCGAGCCGGCTGTTGGTCGAGATTCCGGTCAGCTTCAGAACTGTCACGGGCGAGCGCGCATGCCAGATGGCGAACATCTCCGATAATGGCGCACAATTGGAAATGGCCGACCCGCCAGTCGAAGGCATGGCCGGTTGGCTGGTGCTCGACGGAGCCGAGATTTATTCGCGGGTCATCTGGTCGGGCGAGACGAAGTGCGGGATCGAGTTTGAAAAGACGCTCGGCGACTACACGCTCAAGCAGATGGTGGGCACGCAAAACCAAGAGGCACCGACCGCCAATACCGACCGTATCCAAGCAGGGCGCAAGCGGTCGGGGCTGGTCAGTCGCGACTAGTCGAAGCGCCCGCACGGGCTGCTGGCGGAGGTATAGCTGCGCCCCCAACTGCGATGTCCGGCGGCATCGATGTGGAACCGCCCACCGCGATTGAAGCCGTCATCCTCGTGGTCATAGTAAGCGCCCAGCCCCATCCGGCTGCCCGGCCCCGCTGCCGCGTGCATTGCGCAAAGATCGCGGTAGAGCGTCTCCAACTCCCCCCTCGGGTCGACCAGCCGCAGATCGAGCGCCTCGAAGCCGAGATGCCGTGAGCGAGGTGCTCCGCCTGCACATTCGTTCAATGCAGGCGTGCGGTATGAGGAATGGACGGAGACCTCGCCGATCGCCGGTTTGACATGCGCTCGAACCAGCTCGAGCGCAGGGACGATATTGGGCCACAATTCGCGCGGCGGAAGCCGCCAGACCGGGAGATCGCACTTGTCGGCGTAGAACCGATCGACCCGCGCAAGTTGCCATGCGGGCACCACGCTCTCGACCCTTCGCTCGCGCAAGAAACCCTCGAATTGCTGGAAGGCCACGCGGCGCTCATTGTCTTCGGCGATCCATCGTTCAAATGCAGCCTGCGTCCCAGGATTGAGCACGGCGATGGGCGCGCGCAGCAGGTCGCGCTGCCACGCGATGAACAGCAACGCAGCGATGAGCGCGAACCAGAAAGACCACGTGATGAAACGGCGAAGGGTTGTCACATTGACCGAACGCTCGCCCGCCAAAGCCTATCCCGCCTTTTTGACCTGACGCCAGTGGTGCAGCAGCGGCTCGGTATAGCCCGAGGGTTGCTCGACACCTTTGAATATCAGGTCTCGCGCGGCGCTGAAGGCGGGTGCGTCCTCGTTGCCGATCAGCGGCACGTAGGTCGGATCGCCTGCATTCTGCGCATCGACCTTCTCCGCCATGCGGGTGAGGCTGTCCATCACCTGGGCCTCGGTAACAACTCCGTGGAGCAGCCAGTTGGCGATATGCTGCGAGGAGATGCGCAAGGTCGCGCGGTCCTCCATCAGGCCCACATCGTCGATGTCGGGCACCTTGGAGCACCCCACCCCGGCGTCCACCCAGCGCACTACATAGCCAAGCAGTCCTTGCGCGTTGTTATCGAGTTCATCGCGAAGCTCGTCCTCGGACCAATTGGTACCCTCGGCGAGCGGGATCGTTAGCAGCGCGTCGAGCCCGGCAGGTTCGGGCAAGCCCTTCTGCAAGTCGAACACGTCCTCAGCGTGATAGTGCAGCGCGTGGAGCGTCGCGGCGGTCGGTGACGGGACCCATGCAGTGTTCGCACCGGCGCGCAGATGGCCGATCTTCTCGACCATCATCTGCCCCATGAGATCGGGCGCGGCCCACATGCCCTTGCCGATCTGCGCCTTACCCGACAGGCCGTGCTTCAGGCCAATCGCGACGTTTCGCGCTTCGTAGGCGGCGAGCCAGTCCGCCCCCTTCATCGCGCCTTTGCGCATCATCGGTCCGGCGCGCATCGAGGTGTGGATCTCGTCGCCCGTGCGATCGAGGAAGCCGGTGTTGATGAAGACGATCCGGTCGCGCACAGCGTGAATGCAAGCAGCGAGGTTAGCCGAAGTGCGGCGTTCCTCGTCCATAACTCCGACCTTGATCGAATGGCGGGGCAGCGCCAGCAAGTCTTCGACCGCGTTGAACAGCTCATTGGTAAAGGCGCATTCCTCCGGCCCGTGCATCTTGGGTTTGACGATGTAGATCGAACCGTGACGGCTATTGCCGTATTTTGCGTGGCCCTCGACATCGAGCGTGCTGATAGCCGATGTGAAGACCGCGTCCATGATGCCCTCGGGGATTTCCGAACCGTCGGACAGGCGGATCGCCGGGTTGGTCATCAGGTGGCCGACATTGCGCACGAACATCAGGCTGCGACCGGGAAGCGAGTGGGCATTGCCCTCGCCATCCTTGTAGCTTTTGTCTTCCGCAAGCTGGCGCGTCAGCGTGCGCCCACCCTTCTCGAAGCTCTCTTCCAGATCACCGCGAATGATACCGAGCCAGTTGGTATAAGCGAGCAGCTTGTCTTCGGCATCAACAGCAGCGACCGAATCCTCGCAATCGGCGATAGTAGTGAGCGCGCTTTCGATCACGATGTCGCTGATGCCCGCCTTGTCCGATGCGCCCACCGGGGTCGAGCGGTCGAACTGCACTTCTATGTGAAGGCCATTGTTGCGGAACAGCAGGCCCTTCTCGGTAAAGCCGACCCACTGACTTTCGTCCTGCAACTGGCCGTCATTCTCGTCTTTGAGGTCGGCCCAGCTCTGGTCCACCAGCGGCAAGGCTTCATCGAGAAACTGCCGCCCACGCGCGATCACGGCAGCGCCACGCACTTCGTCATAGCCGCCCGGTTTGGCGGGAGGCGCGTCGAGCGCGTCGGTGCCATAGAAGGCGTCGTAGAGGCTGCCCCAGCGCGCATTGGCGGCGTTGAGGAGAAAGCGTGCATTGAGGATCGGCACGACCAGTTGCGGTCCCGCCATGGTCGCGATTTCGGGATCGACATTTTCGGTGCCGATCTGGAAATCACCCGGTTCGGGGGCGAGGTAGCCGATCTCCTCAAGGAAAGCGCGATAGGCGTTCGCGTCATGCGGTTGGCCGGCTCGGTCACTGTGCCAGGCGTCGATCTGCGCTTGCAAATCCTCGCGCTTCGCAAGCAGATCAGCGTTGCGCATGGCGAACTCGGCAAGCAGCGCGGCGAAGCCCTGCCAGAAGCCTGACGTGTCGCGTCCTAGCGGTTCGAGCACCTGCGTTTCGACAAAACTCGCCAGCCGTCCATCGACCGACAGTCCCGCGCGCTCAACCATATCCGTCATTGAAAGTCCTCATGCATCGAATGAATATCGGTGGCCTGGGGAGGAGGACGCTTGGGATATGGCTGACAAGCAACCCATTTGCAACGGCTTCCAACCGGGCATTTCCCCCGCTAGGGGTTATGCCAAATGAAACCGGATTTCCTTTCTCGAATTGACGCTACGGCGATGCTGGACGAGGTCCAGTCGTGGTGCGCGATCAACACAGGCACGGCCAATATTGAAGGCCTGGCGAAGCAGGCCGACGTGCTGCGCAATGCCTTTTCCAAGCTCCCCGGCAAGGTCGAGCTGATCGATCCCTCCCCTGTCACCGCGATTGCCGCTGATGGGAGCGAGTTCGACAAGGCGCATGGTCAGCACATGGTCCTGCGCGTTCGCCCCACGGCCAATCGTCGCATTCTGCTGACCGGGCACATGGACACGGTCTTTCCCGTCGATCATCCCTTCCAGAACCAGACATGGCTCGAAGACGGCGTACTCAACGGTCCCGGCGTTGCCGATATGAAGGGCGGGATCGCGGTGATGCTCCACGCGCTGATGGCGTTTGAGGAAACCGCGAGCGCGGGGTCGCTTGGCTATGACGTGCTGATCAATTCGGACGAGGAAACCGGCTCGCTCGCAAGCTCGGCGCTAATTGCGGAGATGGCGCAGGGCAAGCTAGCCGCGCTTACCTATGAACCAGCGGCGCTGCCTGATGGGACGCTCGCCCATGCGCGCGGGGGGACGGGCAATTACTCGATCACGATCACGGGCAAGTCCGCCCATGCCGGGCGCAACCCGCATGATGGTCGCAACGCGCTGGTCGCGGCAGCCGATCTGATCTTGCGGCTGAAACAGCTTGAGCGTGAGGACATCACCGTAAACCCCGCCAAGCTCGAAGGTGGAGGCCCGAACAATGTCGTGCCAGATCACGCTGTGCTGCGCTTCAATATCCGACCCAAATCGACCGAAGCCATGCAGGGCTTCGACAATGATCTCAACGCTTTGCTGCGCAACATAGAGGCAGCACACGAAGTCTCCACCCATCGCCATGGCGGCGTCACGCGCCCGCCAAAGCCGGTCGACGAGCGCGCGCAGAAGCTGTTTGATCTCGTGCGCGAATGCGGTGCGGAGATGGGTCAGGACATCCGCTGGCAATCGACCGGCGGAGTGTGCGACGGCAACAACATCGCTGCCTGCGGCGTGCCCGTCGTCGACACGATGGGCGTGCGCGGCGGCTCGATTCATTCTTCGGACGAATTTCTCATCACAGACAGCCTTGCCGAACGCGCCGCGCTTTCCGCGCGGGTCATCCAGAGGCTTTCGGAAGGAGCACTCAATTGACCTTTCGCCTGCGCGCAGCGCGCGTCTCCGACCTTGAGCACCTTTACGAAATGGCCAAGCTCACCGGCGGCGGTTTCACCAACCTGCCACCCGATCGCGCGGCTCTCACCGCCAAGCTCGAACGCGCGGCCGAAGCCTTTGCCAATACCGGCGATGAGCTGGTTGATGAACAATTCGTGCTGGTGCTCGAAGACCTGACCACCAAGAAGATCGCCGGCACGTGTCAGTTGATGACGAAGGTTGGCCAGCAATGGCCATTCTATTCCTATCGGCTCAACACTTTGACCCAGTACAGCCAGGAACTCGACCGCACCGTGCGAGCCGAACTGCTCAGCCTTACCACCGACCTCGAAGGGTCGAGCGAGGTTGGAGGGCTGTTCCTCCATCCCAATAATCGCGCAGGCGGACTCGGCCTGTTGCTCGCGCGCAGCCGCTATCTCTTCGTCGCGATGCACCGTTCGCGCTTTGCCGACCGCATCCTTGCCGAGCTGCGCGGCATCATCGACGAGCGCGGTGGTTCGCCCTTCTGGGACGGGGTTGCGGGACGATTCTTCGGGATGAGCTTTGCCGAGGCCGACTATTTCAACGCGATCAACGGCAACCAGTTCATCGCCGACCTGATGCCCAAGCACCCGGTCTATGTCGCGATGCTCGACGAAGAGGCGAAGAAGGTCATCGGCATGCCCCACCCCACGGGACGCGCGGCGATGAGGATGCTCGAGAACGAAGGCTTCCGCTACGATGGCTATGTCGACATCTTCGACGGCGGCCCCAGCATGGTTGCGCATACCGACGAGGTGAAAAGCGTCAAGGAAGCGGTCAAGGCGACCGTGGTCGACGCCGATCTTCAGGAAGGCGAACGCGCTATCCTTGCAACCGGTCGCTTGCAGGACTTCCGCGCCTGCTACGGCGCAAGGCTGGTCGACGAGGATGGCGGCGTGTGGATCGATTCCGCTTCCGCCGACGCGCTCGACGTCAAGGAAGGCGATATCGTGTGGAGTGTCGCGCGATGAGCGTGGTGGAAATCAACTTCGACGGCCTTGTCGGCCCTTCGCACAATTACGCCGGTCTGAGCCTCGGCAATATTGCGAGCGCGAGCCACAAGGGCGATCCCTCGTTCCCGCGCGCCGCGGCGCTGCAAGGCGTTGCCAAGATGCGCGGCAATCTGGCGCGGCTCGGCCATCAGGGTTTTCTCCTGCCGCTTCCGCGACCCAATGCGCTGCTCGAAAACGTGCTCGCCTATGACGGGACCGAGGCAGCTGCCCTGCGCGCCGCGCCGTGGTCGGCTTCGAGCATGTGGACCGCCAATGCGGCGACTGTCTCGCCGGCTCCCGATACCGCAGATGGCAAGTGTCACCTCACGCCCGCCAATCTTGTCACAATGCTGCATCGCGCGCAGGAATGGCCCGATACCAAGCGCCAGCTGGACATTGCGTTCGGCAATAGCGACCACTTCACCGTCCACGGCCCCGTGCCGCCGACGTTCGGCGACGAAGGCGCGGCCAATCACGGTCGCTTTTGCGAAGGGCATGGCGGCCCGGGCGTCGAACTGTTCGTCTATGGCCGCCCCGGAGGCCGCTTCCCCGCGCGTCAGCACGAACAGGCAAGCCGCCTCGTCGCACGCGCGCACGGGCTCGACCCCGACAAATGCGTGTTCATCGAGCAGAACTCTGGTGCAATCGAAGCCGGCGCGTTTCACAACGACGTCGTGTCGGTCGTGAACGAGCGGGTGCTCTTCACTCATGCCGAGGCATTCGCCGACCAACCGGGCGCCTATGATGCGATCCGTGCCAAGTTCCCGGCATTGGAAGTGGTTGAGGTTCCCTCGTCCGAAGTCAGTCTCGACGAGGCGATTCGCACCTATCTTTTCAATGCGCAGCTAGTCACTCGCCCAGATGGCACGATGGCGCTGATTGTGCCCGAGGAATGCCGCGAATCGAAAAGCGTCTGGGCCTATTGCGAAGCGATGATGGCCTCGAATGGACCGATCCGCGAGGTGATCCCGGTCGATGTCCGACAGTCGATGGCCAATGGCGGCGGGCCTGCCTGTCTGCGCTTGAGGGTCGTGTGCGATCCGGCGACGGTCGATCCGCGATTCCTTCTCGACGAGGCGAAAGCGGACAGGCTCGAACAGGTCATCACCGAGACGTGGCCAGAACAGATCGACCCCGCCGATATCGGCAGCGATAAACTCGCCAAAACGGTGATCGCCGCGCGTCATGCACTGCTCGACGTGCTCGGTCTGCCCGAACTCAAATAATCATTCTTAACGCGTTTGCGTGCCTGCGTCGGATGCGCTTACACTCCATCTCACGTTAACCACCAAACCCCGCACAAGCGCACGCTTGGCACAAGGTTTGCTCTTATAAAGGTTAACGCTTGGAGATGAGATGCTACGCAAGATCGGTCGGCTGTTTGTGATCAAGAACAGGTTTGAAGCCTACGTGATCATCTATGCCCTCGCGCTGGGTGCGACCTCGCGTGGCAGCGCCTATCTCGACGAATATCCCGGCGGCTGGGGCATCGCGCTGTTCCTCGCCGCGTGCACGGCGGTTCTGCTCGCCGGTGCCGCGATCCTCGATTCGGTGCGAGCAAAGCAGGAATTGGCGGAGTTGAAGGCTGAGCTCGACGCGGCCGAAGCCGCCGCGCCCTAGCCTCCGAATTCTCCCGTCAGGATAGGCTCACCGTCCTCGTCATAGCGCGGGAGCATGGCAATGTCGGCGGCGCTCGCAACTTCGAGCGTCAATTGCTTGCGCCGAAAATCGCGCCTCGCGCCGATAAAGGCCGGGGTTAGCCGGATCTGGCCGCGCACTACCACTCGGCGGTTGCGATAGTGGGAGCGCAGCAGCGTGAAGCTTGGCCGGGTTCCTTCGCGCTCGCGAGTTCCTTCGACCACGATGTCCGCCTCAAGCTCGCGGCGGATTTCGGCCTCGACCAGCGGTGAGGCGGGGTTGAGCGTGTCGAAGAATGTTTGCTCGTCGAATTCGATGATGATGAGATTGGGGTGCAGCCCGTCCCCGCGCCCGCGCGACAATCCGCCGACGCCGGTGCGCCCGCTGGTGTCGATCCCGGCTGATCCGAGCAATTCAACCTCGTCGAGTGGCGCGATTTCTAGGTTCATGCTGAGCAGTTGGTAGGTATCGCCTACCCGGCGCACTTCGACCACGTCCATGATCAGCGCCATGTCGCCTGCTTCGGACGAATCGCGCTTGCGAGCGGCGCGCTGGAAGGCGCGCGGCTCGAGGCAGTCGGGCGCGCAGATATCGCGCAGGCGGGAGAGGTATTCGTCGTAGCTCTCTGCAGAGGCGGATGACGATGGGACGAAAGCAAGCAAGGCCCCTGCGGCAATCGCGAGGGCGGGAAGGGAAAGAAATGTCTTCATGCGCGCCCTGCTGCGATCGTGTTATTGGGTGGGGGATTCTGTTGCTAGGCTCCCCCGAGCCCCCGGAATCCGCTTCTGTTGCCCGGTGGGTCCAACCGCGCTTTAGCTTTGTAAGATCAGGCCGTTAGGCCGTCAGATTACGCTGCAACAGCGAGTGCTTCATTATCATTGGCACTTATGGGTTTTGAGCAGTTTTACGGGGTTCTCAGCCCGAGCAAAAACAACGCTTTTCAGCCCACGTCGATCCTAGTTCGGCCCCGTCAAAATCCCCTGTGAACAGGAGGTTATGGTGGAGCCGCCGGGTACTGCCCCCGGGTCCGTTGTGCCTATTGCACGCTGCAATTTATCGCCATAGTCGGCCGAAACCGACGCAGCGTATATAGCAGCGAAATCATGAATTTGAAGTGACCAAGCGCCTTCATGTTGCAACAGGCTTAGGCGATGTCCCGCCCCCATCGCGCAATTCGGCGAGGATTTTCTTCAACACGTCGAGCTGCGGATCGGTTGTGACCTCGGCCGCCTTGGTACTGTCTTCGGCCTCGCCTGACATTTCCTGCACCTCGTCGATCACCCGGTTCATAGTCCTCAGCAGCATGAACAGCGCAGCGGCGATGATCAGAAAATTGACCAGCTGGGTTAGAAAATCGCCATAGCCGATCATGGCAACACCCGCCTCTTTCAGCTCGGCGTAATTGGTCAGCGACCCTTCATATGCCTCGGGGATCGAGCCCAGCAGGATGAACATGTTCGAAAAGTCGATATCGCCAAAGATCCAGCCGATCACCGGCATGATCACGCTTTCGGTGAGCGAGGTGACGATCTTTCCGAAGGCTGCCCCGATCACCACCCCGACGGCGAGATCGAGGACATTGCCGCGAGCAACGAACTTGCGGAATTCTGCAACGATATTCATTTGGGGAACCTCCTTTTTCCACCCTGCCCTCATGCGAACGGGCGAGCGGAAACGGTGGTTCCCCTGTGAATAGCTCGGCCTACCTCTTCAGCGAGTCGCGGATCTCGGTCAGCAGCTCGATCTCGGTCGGGCCCGCGGGTTCTTCAGGCGCCTCTTCCTTGGGCTTTTCCATGCGTGCTTTCACCTTGTTTGTGTAACGGACCAGCAGGAAGATTATGAAGGCGAGGATCACAAAATTGATCACCGCCGTGATGAATGCGCCCCAGGCGAGGACATTCGCCCCGGCTTCGCGCGCGGCTTCTAGGCTCATGCCCGCTTCGACTTCGCCCGAGAGGACGATGAACTTGTTGCTGAAATCAACGTCGCCGAAGATCATCCCGACGACCGGCATTATCAGATCGCTCGTCATCGATGAGACGATAACGGCAAACGCGCCCGCGATGATCACCGCGACGGCCAGCTCCATGACGTTACCCTTGGCGATGAATTCCTTGAATTCGCTCAGCATTGAAAACTCCTCCACTCTCGACCCGATTGCGAGGTGTTGTCGCATCGCCGCGAGGCCGTGCCAAGCGGAGCACCCGCACTTGTGAACGACTTGAATGCAACCCGTGGTGAGCTATATCAGTAATACAGCACTTGCGCGCACCCGGCGTCCAGCCGACAGACGCGCTCTTTGGAGGACCCTTCGTATGAACCTGACACTTCTCGGACGCGGAGCGATTATCGCCGCCGCAGCTCTTATGACGCCGGCTTGCGGGATCAACTCGGTCCCGACCAAGGAAGAAGCCGCCAACGCGCAATGGGGCAATGTCGAAAGCGCGATGCAGCGCCGCCACGACCTCATCCCCAACCTCGTCAGCGTCGCGGAAGCCGCCGCCGTTTCGGAGCGCGACATCCTGACCGGCGTGATCGAGGCGCGCTCGCGCGCAATGGGTGTCAACATCACGACCGAGGATCTGTCGGACCCCGAAGAATTCCAGCGTATCCAGCAGGCCGAAAACCAGCTCACCCAAGCGATCGGACAGTTCCGCACCGTGGTCGAGCAATATCCGCAGCTTCAGAGTAACGAAAATTTCCGCGACCTGATGGTTGCTCTCGATGAGTCCGAAAACCTCATCAACACCGAGCGTGTGCGCTACAACGAGAAGGCGCAGGATTATAACACCACGATCCGCACCTTCCCCGACACGATCGGCGCCAACATCATCCACGGCGCAGAGCCGCTCCAGTATTTCGAAGCCGAAGCCGGTGCCGAGCAAGCGCCCGATGTCGAGTTCGACAGCATTACCGGAGACGGAAACTAGGGCGCTGACGTGACCATTTCACGATCAGCCCCCGCGATTGTCTGGGCGAAGATTGGGATCGTCCTGTTCGCGCTGCTCGGCTGGGTGGCCGTCTCTAGCGCGCAGGATATCCCGCCCCGCCCCGACGGCCCGATCTATGACGGGGCGGACCTGCTATCGCCCTCGACTGAGGCCGATCTCGACCGCAGATTGCGCGACTACAACCGCGAGACCGGCCACGCGATCATCGTCGCGACCGTGCCAAGCATCGACGGCCAGCCAATCGAACCCTACGCCACGCGCGTGTTTGAGACCTGGGGGATCGGCGGTGCCGAACGCGATACCGGTCTGCTCCTGCTGATCGCGCGTGACGACCGCAAGATGCGGATCGAGGTTGGCTATGGCCTCCACCCCTACTTCGGGGGGATCATGGCGGGCCGCGTGATCCGCGACACGATCACTCCGCGCTTCAAACAGGGCAATTTCGATGCTGGTGTCACCGAAGGGGTCGACGCAATCCTTGCCCACCTCGCCAATTCACCCGAAGACGCGATCGCGATCGAGGAAGCCGCAGAGGCTGCCGCGACCGCTCGCAGCAGCGAAGGTGGTGGCTTTCCCATCGGCGGGCTGGTCTGGATCGGCTTCATATTCTTCTTCTTCATCCTTCCCGTCCTGCGCGCGCGCTCGCGTTCCCGGCGCTATCGCTCGAAAGGAAAGGGTCCGTGGGGCAAACGCGGTGAGCTCCAGGGCCAGACCGCTAGCGATGTCGCCTCGAACATCATCCTGTGGGAGATCGGGAGTGCGATTGCTCGCGGCATGATGAGCGGCGGCGGATCAAGCGGCGGCTCCAGCTGGAGCGGCGGTGGATCGAGCTTTGGCGGCGGCGGAGGCAGCTTTGGCGGCTTCGGCGGCGGCATGTCTGGAGGCGGCGGCGCCTCTGGGGGGTGGTGAGCAATGACCTATCTGAGCGAAGAACAGCACAAGATCGTCTCCGACGCGGTGGCCGAGGCCGAACTTCAGACCTCGGGCGAGATCCTGACCGTTCTGGCCGGGCGTTCGGACGGCTACACAGACGTCGCGCTATGGTGGGCGGCAGGCTTGGGTTTTACCGTGATGAGCCTGTTCGCAGCCTTCCCCCACTGGCTGACCGGTATGCTCGACTGGATAGCCGGCGGCTGGGGCACTGAGTGGACCAACGGGCAATTGCTCACCTGGCAAGTTGCCATCGGGCTTGCGGCCTTCCTGCTCGCCCTGCTGGCGCAGCTTTGGTCGCCCTTGCGCTTTTTCCTGATCCCTCCCCCGGTGAAGACCGCGCGGGTGCACGAGCAAGCGATCAAGCATTTCAAGGTCGGTGCCGAGCGACGCACCCATGGCCGGACTGGCGTGCTCATCTACCTTTCCATGGACGAACACCGCGCCGAGATCGTCGCCGACCGCCCCATCGCGGCGAAGGTCGATGCCGAGGTCTGGGGCGAGGCGATGGGGGACATGCTCGCCGAGATCAAGCAGGGCCGGATTGCCGAAGGTATGGCAGCAGGTGTTCGCGATGTCGGCTTCGTGCTCGCGCAACATTTCCCGCGCGGCGCCGAGGACGAGAATGAACTTCCCGATCGACTCATCGTCGTCTGACATTACCGCTTGACCCCCCGCCCGCGAGCCTGTCGAAGAGAGGCAAGCAGTATCGGGGACGAGCGCGTGGATTTTTCGAATCTCATCAAGGACAAGGACGCTGACGAGGCCGAAGAGACGGTCTGGCAGGGTCGCTTTGTCACCGCGAAAAAGCGCGGACGGTGGGAATATGTCGGTCGCTCGCGCGGCATTCGTGCCGCTGCCATCATCGCGCTCGACGAGGATGACATTGGCCGCACTCACGTCCTCCTTGTCGGCCAATATCGCGTTCCTCTCGGACGGTTCTGCCTCGAGATTCCGGCGGGCTTGGTCGGGGACGACGAAGGCAGCGAAAGCGAAGCCGCGATCGAAGCTGCCAAGCGCGAGCTTGAGGAAGAGACCGGCTATGCCGCCGACGACTGGGTTGTGCTCGGCGAATTCTACTCCTCTCCGGGCATGGTGACCGAAAGCTTCACCCTGTTGCGCGCACGTGGTCTGACGAAGGTCAGCGAAGGCGGCGGCATCTCCGAGGAGAATATCGAGGTTTACCGCGTGCCGCTCGACGGTCTGGCTGATTTCGTCGCCGAATGGCGCGAAGCGGGCCACGGCGTCGATGTGCGCGTGGCCATGTTGATGACGCCAGGCTTTCTGGCCTGAGAGAATTTGGGAGACGAAAAGACATGACGACAACGAAACGCTGCGAAGGAAAACTCGCGCTGGTTACTGGCGGCGCGCAGGGCCTCGGCCGCGCACATTGTATCCGGCTCGCACAGGAAGGCGCGCGTGTGCTTGCAACCGACATCAACGGCGAAGGGGCAGCTGAAACCGCCGAGATCGTCAACGCCGAAATGGGCGCTGACACGGCATTCTCGATCGCACACGACGTCACCGATCCCGCCCAATGGGAAGCCGCGGTTGATGCCGCACGCGAACACCTCGGCGGACTCAACGTGCTGGTCAACAATGCCGGGATCGGCGTGCCGGGCAATATCGAGGCGTGTACGTTCGAAGACTGGCAGCGCTGCTTCTCGATCAACGTCGATTCGATCTTTCACGGCTGCCAAAAGGCGCTTCCGCTCATGCGCGAACATGCGCCGGGCTCGATCGTCAACATTTCGTCGATTGCTGGCCTGATCGCGAGCGACACCATGCCCGCCTATAACGCCTCGAAAGCGAGCGTTTGGATGCTGTCGAAGTCGATCGCGCTCCATTGTGCGAAGAAGAACATGCAGATCCGCTGCAATTCGGTGCACCCCACCTTTGTCGATACGCCAATCCTCGACGGGACCGCGCGATCGCACCAGCTCGACAAGGACGTGTTGATGGACAAGCTCGCGCGGCAGATTCCGCTCAGATTCGTCGGAGAGCCCAACGATATCGCCAATGCCGTCGTCTACCTGGCGAGCGATGAGAGCCGGTTCATGACCGGGGCCGAGATGAAGCTCGATGGCGGGATCAGCGCGATGTAGAAACGAAACTCCCCGCCGCGACAGAGCCGGGCGGGGAGCGCGGGGACAGATGGTGCTCGCTCAGTCGGCGATCAGTGCGATCGCGAGGTAGAGCAGGATCGGGAAGCCGATTCCCAGAACAGTGCAGGTCACGAAACCGAGGCGCCACCACAGAGCGTCGACACCCGACCAATTCGCAAGGCCCGAGCACACGCCGAAAACCTTGGCATCGCCCTTGTCGAGCCGAAATCCGGTCTGAAGGTTGTGGCCGTTATTGGGGGTGAGATTGCTCATGCGAGTGCTCCAACTGTGAGAGTGGTAACAGGACTGGTCGGGACGAGGACATTCGCCATGACGAACAGCGTGATGATCAGGGACCCGGCAGCGGCAGCGGCGCGGGCGCCTGGCGTGCCGGAGATTGCGAAGAATGAATACATGTGCGCGGGCTCCTTTGAATGGGGTGGGAGAGAGAGGGGTGCCTGCTGAGCCGCGCTCAGGCGGCTCCCGTTTAGGCGACGGCCGGGCTTCCGGGGATGATCGCGTAGGCAAAGATGCCTGCAGAGACGATCACCGAGAAGGCGGCGGCGAACAGGCGGTGGGCAATATCATTGGCAAACATGGTGGGGACTTTCTTGTTGGCGCTTGGACCTTTCTCAGATCAGGCAAGCGTGGGGGATGCAGGCACGATGGCGTAAGCGAAGGTCGCAGCGGTCACGATCAGCGAGAAAGCGAAGGCAGCGAAGCGGTTCGAAAGGGTCGTAGCAGTCATTGTAGTTCTCCTAGTGAGGGTCTTGGTTGTGCTTCCGGGCTTATTCCCGGCTATGCCCCATACACTGCAACGGGTGTGCCAAACTCGAAAAACCGCAGAATTCCGCCATTCTTGAGTTTGGCGAAGAATTACCCGCCGTTCATCATTCCGAAAGGTTGGGAATTTTCACCACCTGTTGGGATCGGGGGTTTTGGCTGCGTCCGTGCTGGTGTTTCGAAAGCTCCGTGCTAGGCCCAAAATCACATGGCGCTTGCGAAAATCACCTTGCAGAATTTCCGCAATCACGCGGAAAGCACTCTGGGCGAAACCGCGCATTTCAACCTGCTTGTGGGCGAAAACGGCGCGGGCAAGACGAATGTGCTCGAAGCGCTCTCGCTACTCTCTCCGGGGCGTGGGCTTCGGCGGACAAGCCTGTCCGACCTCGCGCTGCGAGCTTCGCCAGACGATGATTCCGGTGCTTTTGCGATTGGCGCGAGCCTGATCGAACAGGGCCAGGTCTCTGCGCGGATCGGCACATATACAAAGCCCGACCAGCCGACCCGGCGGCTGGTGCGCATCAACGGCGCCGATGCGAGCGCGAGTGCGCTGTCCGAATGGCACGCAATATCCTGGCTCACTCCCGCAATGGACGGGCTCTTCACGGATAGTGCAGGCGCGCGGCGGCGCTTTGTCGACCGCATGGCGCTCGCGATCGAGCCGATCCATGCGCGCAATGTTAGCCAGCTCGAAACCGCTTTGCGCGAACGCAATCGGTTGCTCGAGGAGCGCGGCGATGCGCGTTGGCTCGATGCGATCGAAGCGCAGGCGGCGAGAGCCGGGAGCGAGGTTGCGCAGACCCGTGCGCGGCTGGTGGCGCAACTCGCGGACGAGCTTTCCGCCCTGCCCCCTGAACCATTTGCACGACCCATCCTGACCTACCGCCCCGGCGGTCCAACCTCGCCCGAAGAACTTCTGGCCGAATTCGCTCGCGCCCGCCCGCGCGACCGAGCAGCGGGCCGCGCGCTTACCGGCCCGCATCGCGATGAACTTGAAGTCGTGATGGCCGCTTCGGGCCAGCCCGCCGCCTCATGCTCGACCGGCGAACAGAAGGCGATGCTGATCGCGATCACGCTCGCGCACGGCGTTCTCGCCTCGTCCGGGCGGCCCAGCGTGCTTTTGCTCGATGAAGTCGCAGCGCATCTCGATCCGGTCCGGCGCGCGGCGCTGTTTGACCGGTTGAGAGCGGGTAAAGCGCAGGTCTGGATGACCGGCACCGAACTAGCGCCTTTCTCCGACATCGAAGCCGAAGCGGCGATCTGGAAAGTGAGCGGGGGCGCTTTGGAGCGGCTCTAGCCCTCCCCGTCCTCCGGCAAGGCGGCGGTGACCTCGTCGATCGTGCTTGCGACCAGCGCTTCAATCCCTTCTGCGGTGGGGTGGATGCGGTCACGCTGGAACAGGCTCGGGTCCTGGTAGATATCCTCCAGCCAAAACGGGATCAGCGCGGTGTCGTATTCTGCTGCAAGCTCGCCATAGAGCGCATCGAAATCGGCCTGGTATTCGGGCCCATAGTTGGGCGGTGCGCGCATACCCATGATGAGGACCGGGATCTCGCGCTCGCGCAGAATATTCAGCATGGCTTCGAAATTGGCGCGTGTTTCGGGCGGTTCTATCCCGCGCAGCAGATCATTGCCGCCGAGTTCGAGGAGGAGAAGGTCAGGCTTTTCCTCCTGTCCGTTGAGCACAAAGGCAAGCCGCTCAAGCCCTGCCGAGCTGGTATCTCCCGACCGGCCTGCATCGATGACGCGAGCATTCACCCCGCGCCCGCGCAAAGCTGCCTCTAGCCGTTCCGGATAGCCCTCTTCCTCGGCAAGATTGTATCCGGCAAAAAGGCTGTCTCCGAAGGCGACAATCCGCACTTCCTCCCCCATGACGGGAATCGCCAATTCACCCTCATCGATGGTCCCGTCCTCAGGTTCGACTGGCGCCTCGCTTGCACAGGCGGCGAGCGCCAAAGGGGCGAGGAAACCAAACGCAAGGGTCGATCGTTTCTGCCAGAAGCCGATATTCATCTGCGAAGCATCCTGTTTCGTACTTGTCTGCAACTCTTCTCTATCCCATCTGGTTCTGGTGACAAGCAACGCAACCCCCATCTCGCAAGACGCCGCGATTTCAGCGCGCGGCCTCACTCTCACTCTCGGCAGCGCGGATGCGCCGGTTGATATCCTTCGCGGGATCGACCTAGACATTGCACAAGGCGAAGTGGTCGCGTTGCTCGGGCCGTCGGGTTCGGGCAAGAGCTCGCTGATGGCGGTTCTCTCTGGCCTTGAACGTGCGACCGGCGGGAGCCTTGAGGTCGCGGGACAGGACTTCTCCTCGCTCGATGAAGACGGACTTGCCGAGGCACGCCGGGGGCGCATCGGCATCGTGTTGCAGGCCTTCCACCTGCTTCCCACGATGACGGCGGCTGAAAACGTCGCGACGCCTATGGAATTGGCCGGCCATGAAGACGCTTCGCCGCGCGCAATTGCCGAACTCGAAGCAGTCGGGCTCGGCCATCGCACCGGGCACTATCCCACCCAGCTTTCCGGCGGCGAGCAGCAACGCGTTGCCATTGCCCGAGCCATCGCGCCGCGCCCGCAACTGATCTTCGCCGACGAGCCGACCGGCAATCTCGACGTCGCCACCGGCGAAGAAATCGTCGAACTGCTCTTCGCCCGCCGCGCAGAGACTGGCGCGACGCTTCTCATCATCACCCACGATCGCAAGCTCGCTGAGAAGTGCGAGCGCGTGTTGACCATGGCAGACGGCGTGATTGTCTCCGACACCAGCAATACCGCTCCAGCGGCTAAGGAAGCCGCCGAGTGAGCTCTGCGGGCGATCTTGGCTGGGGCGCGGCTTGGCAGATCGCCCGGCGCGACCTGAACGCGCGCTTTAAGGGCCTGCGGCTCCTCCTCGTCTGCATCTTTCTCGGCACTGCCGCGCTGGCAGCGATCGGAACGCTTACCGCATCGATCGAGCGGGAACTCGAATCCTCGGGCCGCGAACTGCTTGGCGGCGATCTCGAGGTTGAGGTCTGGCAACGTGATCTTTCGGGCGATGAAGTCTCAACGCTCGGTTCATATGGCGACGTTTCCGGCGGTTACCGAATGCAGGCCATGGCTCGCTCGGGCGAGAATGCCGCACCTGTCGGCCTCAAGGCGGTGGAAGACAACTGGCCGCTCTATGGCAGCTTCACGATCAATACCGGCGAGGAAGTCGGCGCTCCGACCGGGAACGACGCCTATCTCGCGCAAGGAGCGCTCGACCGGCTCGATATCGACATCGGGGACACGTTCCGCCTTGGCACCGCGACGATGAGAGCCGCGGGCGTCATCGGCCAAGAGCCGGACAAGCTCTCCGAAGGCTTTCAGCTTGGCCCGACCGTGCTGGTGGCGAAAGACGTGCCTGTCACGGCGGGCTTGATCCAGCCCGGTTCGCTCTACCAGAGCAAATACCGCGTCGCTTTCGACGATGCCTCGGCTGATCCCGAGACCGTCGAGGAAGCGCTCACCGACGCATTTCCCAATGCCGGCTTCGACTTCCGCAGCCGCGATCGCGCTTCGCCGGGGGCTGACCGCTTCGTCCAGCGGATGAGCGACTTTCTTACGCTGGTGGGGCTTGCTGCACTGGTGATCGCAGGCATTGGCATCGCGGGCGGCGTATCTTCCTATCTCGACCAGCGCCGCCAAAGCATCGCGACGCTAAAGGTGCTTGGCGCATCGTCGCGCGATATCGTGCGCATCTACGCCATCCAGATCGCCGCAGCTGCCTTTGTCGGAAGCCTCGCCGGGCTTGCCGTTGGCGTGCTGGTGACGCCGCTGCTCGGCATGGCGCTCGAAGGATTGCTACCGGTTGAAAGCGGCTTTGTGATCGAGCCTGCCCCGCTCCTGCTCGCGGGCGCATATGGCATGCTGGTCGCTTTTGCCTTTGCCGCTGCGCCTTTGCTGCGTGCGCGCAGCTTCCCCGCCATGGCGCTGATGCGCAGCCGGATCGTGCCGCTCAGTCGCGACAAGCGCGCGCTGATCGCGACCGCTATCGGTCTGGTGGCGATCTGCGCGCTCGCGCTTATCACCACCGCGCAAGTCCAGTTGACCGGCAGCTTCCTCATTGGAGCGGGGCTGGCACTGGCGGCGCTCGCCGGGCTTGGCTTATTGCTGCAATGGGTCGCTCGTAAACTGCCGCGTCCGGCGAACCCGCTGCTGCGCTCGGCGCTGTCGAACCTCCACCGCCCCGGGGCTCCCACCAGCGCGCTCGTAACCGCGCTCGGTTTCGGACTTGCAAGCTTCGTCCTGCTCGCCTCGATCCAGAGCGCGATCGACGGCAATATCGAGAACAGCGTGCCGCAGGAGGCACCCGACTACTTCGTGCTCGACGTGCCGACCGAGGGCGAGGAGCGCTTCTACGAGATCGTCCAGACCCCCTTCCCCGAAGCGGCAATCCGCGTCGTTCCGACCTTGCGTGGAGCCGTACTTGCCTTCGGGCCGGAAGGCGACATGCAGCGCACCGCCGACCTTGAGGAAATCCCCGAGGGCGCGTGGGTCCTGCGCGGCGAGCGCGGCATCACCTATTCCGATACTCCGCCCGAAGGCAGCCGCGTGATCGAGGGTGATTGGTGGGATGCGAACCATTCGGGCGAACCCCTGGTCTCGATCGACAAGGACTTTGCCGACGCGGCCGGTCTCGAGGTCGGCGACATGCTCACCATCGGTATTCTCGGCAGCGAGCGTACTGTGCGGATCGCCAACACGCGGGTGATCGACTGGGAGACGATGGGTTTCAACTTCACCATGGTCTTTTCGCGCAATGCGATTGCCGACGCGCCTCATAAACTCGCCGCGATGATCGACTTGCCCGAAGGTGCCGACACCGAAGCGCGCGGTGAATTGCTGCGCGCGCTGGTTCAGGAAAACCCGTCGAGCTCGGTGATCGAGGTGGGCGACATTCTCGTGCAGGCACGCACCCTGCTTGAGCAAGTGGGGCTGGCGACGCTCGCCGCAGCCGCCGTGGCGGTCTTGGCCGGGCTCGCCGTGCTGATGGGCGCGATTGCCGCTGCCCGCGCTGCACGGACTTACGACACCGTCGTTCTACGCGTGATGGGCGCGAGCAGGCGCCAGATCCTCGGCCTGCAGCTTGCCGAATACGGCCTGATCGCCGCAGCGCTCGCCTTTGTGGCGCTGGCGCTCGGATCAGGACTTGGCTGGGTGATCATCACCCAGCTATTCGAGTTCGATTGGCTGCCCGATTGGGGCGCGGTGCTCGCCGTTCTCGGCCTCGGGCTCGTGATCGTGCTCGCCTTCGCGCTGGGCGGATCGCTCCCGCTGCTGCGCGCCAAGCCAGCGCAGGCCTTGCGAGAGCTTTGACTGCTTGGAAGCGGGGTGCCCCCTACCCCTTGCGCCTCAACTGAAGGTCTCAGCGGCTTCGCTTGCCGGAGCGTCGGTCAGTTCGGCATGAATGCTCGCGATCATTGCGGTGCTCGCCACTGAATAGATCAGATAGGCCGGGATGAAGGCCAACGCTCCGAGGAGCACGCCTCCGATTGCCCCGGCGACCGCTGCACCGGACGGCTCCCCGCCGGCCAACCCCATCAACGGGCCGACCATCAAGAGCAACGGGATCGCGAAGACGAGGATCGCGACGAGGATCAGCACGAGATAGACGACGAGAATGCCGAGCGCCTTGCCGCTGGTCATCGCCCATGTCCGGCTGATCGCGTCAATCGGTCCGCGCGTTCCGTCGACGGCGATCACAGGGACGATCACCGACAGGCGCAGCGCCAGCCAGACGATCACCGGAATCACGACGAGAAGCATCGCGATCACGCCCCATTCTCCAAGCGCCATGCTCAACCCGACCCCCACCAGAGCCACAGCGCCGTAAATCACACCGAGCAGCAAGGTGACCAGCAGGAACGGCACGATACAGCGCAAGCCCACCATCAGCGCCTCACCGAAGTCGGTGCGGTGTAGCGGTGTGGCAAGCGCCATCATCGAGCCTTGCTGAGCAAACAGCAGGACGAAATAGGCGACGTAGTAAAGCACCAGAAAGACGATCATCCCGATGCCGAGCCCACTCATGAGCGCATCGCCTTCTTCGAAGCCACCCGCGGCCGCGCGCAAGGCAGCAAAAGATCCACCCATGACCATCGTCCCGACGAGCTGAAACATGACCTGAATGACGAAATAGACGGCGACCATGCCGACGATCACCCAGAACCGTTCCTTGAACATCGCCCAGGACGTTGCGAGCACCCGCGAAACATCAATACCCATCGGCTCAACTCCCCTCATTTCACGCAACTATCTTGCGCCCCAGAAACGCGAACGCCGCGCCCAAAAGGGACGCGGCGCAAGCGTCTGTCGTATGCGATTACTCGAAGGTCTCAGGAGCAGCTCCGCCCTTGGGATCGGGTCCGTATTCGTTCGGGCCCTTGTCGCCTTCGATGCACATGAAAACGAGCACGACGAGGCTCACGATCGGGATCAGATTGAGCAGCACGAACCAGCCAGATTTGCCTTGGTCGTGGAAGCGCCGAACTTGAACCGCCAGCGAGGGGATGAAAATCCCCAGTGCAAAGACGATCAGCACGATGCCGAGAATGCCTGCGACGGCTTCCCCGCCAATCACCGATAGCGCGATGATCGCGATATAGACGATCAGGATGAACAGCATGAACATCCAAAATTCTTTGCGGCGCGAACGCCCCGAGAAATCGGCGTAGCGCTTTAGCGGCATCAACATCCATTCCATGTTTGAGTCCCCCTCTCTTCAGTCCTCGGGGACAAAACCAACACAGATGGAAGCGAAAGACAATTCCTAAGTTGTGAGCCTGTGAACAACCAGGATTGCTCGTGAGGCCCTTCGACTGGCTCGCCCAAAGCAAAAGGGCCCCGCCATCGCTGGCGGAGCCCCTTGTTTTCAGTCGCTTGACTGTGAGTGCGCTTAGAACTTGAAGCGCACGACGCCGCCATAGGTGCGCGGCTGGTTCGGGTAGCCCGAAACCGTGCCGGCCTGCGCCACACCGTCGAAGATGGTGGTGATGTACTCATCGTCGAGCAGGTTACGGCCCCAGACGCCGACTTCGATCCCGCTGTTCAGCGCCAGGGTGATCGAGCCGTTGACCAGGTTTACTTCGCGGCGGAAGTTGTTCGGGCCAAAGGTCGGCAGACCGTTATTGATCGCGGTGTTGCTCTCGTGGCTGTAGTCGATGCGGGTGATGATCCGCGAACCGCTATCGAATTCGTGCGTGTAATTCGCCGAAGTCGCGATCGCCCAGGACGGGATGCCCGCCGGACGGACACCGGTGAGATCGCCGAGCACGCTTCCGGGGAAGTCGTCGAACAGCGGATCGAGATGCGTCACAGCAAAGGTGAAGACGAGGCCGTCAGCCGGGTTTACCGTGGCGTCGAACTCGAAGCCCTTGACCGACTGGCTACCCGCGTTCCGCAGTGCAAAGCCGGTGCCAGTGAAGGCGAAGCTCTGGAAGCCGTCGATGGTCTGGTCGAACAGGGCAAGGTTGAAGCCGACACCCGGCCACTGACCCTTGATACCGATTTCATAGACCTCGGTTTCTTCTGGGCCTGCAAAGCGCGAGCCCGAAACGAGGTTCGGCGTAGCGATCCCGGCATTGATGATCGGCGAGTCCGGCGCAGCGAAGGTCGAACCGCCCGGGCCAGCCAGGAAGTCCGTGTTCGAAGGACGGCTGTCGCGCGACAGGTTGACCGAGCTTGCCTTGAAGCCGGTTGCGTAGCTTGCATACACGTTGACCTCGTTCGAGATCTGGTACGAAGCGCGCAGCAGGTAGGTGAACTCGTCGTCACGGGTCCGGCCCGGCTCAACCGAGTTCGGGAAGTTCAGGAATGGCGGCTGGAATTGGAATGCAGCCAGACCGAGCAGCGGGTTCTGCGCCGGATCGGTTGCTGCAGCCAGAAGGCCGGCCTGAACAGCTGCCGGAAGCGCCTGGAACTGGTCACGCGTGGTGACAGTCGGCAGGCCCGGGTTTAGCGCAGTTGCCTGAGTGATAAACGCATCGACGAAGTTGACCTGCGCAAGCGGGTCAAAACTCTGCTGCGAAAGCGCGAAGTCCTTCTTGTCGTCGGTGTAGTTACCGCCAACCGTCAGGGTCAGACCGTCGAACGGTTCGAAGTCGATCGTGCCGAACACTGACCATGCCTCGTTGTCCATCTGGAACACTTCGCTGGTCAGCAGCGGAGTGTTGAAGATGGTTTCCTGCGGGAACCCAAAGCTTGCTTCGAGCCCGTTGAAGAGCGTCGGCTGGCCCGTCAGGACAGCCACGGGGTCTTCACCGGCGAGGATTTCGAAGAAGTTACGGATCTGCGAACCGTTCTGGATCGCGCTCTGCTGGCCGATCGATTCATCGAAATAGTAGGCGCCGAGCAGGAAGTTAATCGGGCCATCGAAGTCCGATGCGATGCGCAGTTCCTGCGTGAAGGTTTCGACCTGCTGAGCGCGGGTTTCGGTAGCGATATCCGCGGACGTGAAGTCGATGTCGGTCAGGAAGAAGTTGTCGAGTTCGCGATAGGCGGTGATCGAAGTCACCGTCAGCGCGCCGATATTCCAGTCTGCCTGGCCGGAAATGCCCCAACTCTCGACCTCGTTGTTGGGAACGAAGTTGAGGAAGACATCGCGACCGAAGAAATCGTTGCTGTCGGGCAGCTGGCCACCCACGGCAGCGATGCCTGCAGCGGTCGGGCCTGCGACGAGATTGCCGACGGTGCAGCAGACTTCGTCGATCTCCGAATAGTCACCGATGATGCGAACGCGGAAATCGCTGCTCGGCTCGACAAGCAGCTGGCCGCGGACGGCCCAGCGATCGCGATCATTGATCTCTTCGTTGAGGTTGACGATCGTGCCGTAGCCGTCACGCTTGTTGATGCTTCCGTCGACTGCGAACGCGATATTGTCGCTGATCGGGCCGGTGATGTCGCCCTTCAGCGTCATCGCGTTGTAATTGCCGTAAGTCGCTTCGACGCTACCGCCGAATGTAAACTGCGGCTCACGCGTGACGACCGAGATGACGCCTGCGGAGGCGTTCTTACCGAAAAGCGTCGATTGCGGGCCGTTCAGAACCTCAATGCGCTGCACGTTCGGAAGGTCGGACAGAGCGCCGGCAGAGCGCGAGCGGAACACGCCGTCGATGAAGACGCCGACCGACGGCTCGATGCCGAAGTTGTTGTCGCCGTTACCGAAGCCGCGAATGATGAAGGTCGATGCCGAAGCCGTCTGCAGCTGGCTGACGCGCAGCGACGGGGTCACGGTCTGAAGGTCCAGAACGTCGCGGATCTGCGCCTGTTCGAGCGTTTCACCGGAGGTCACGCTGACCGAAATCGGGGTTTCCTGAAGCGTCGTCTCACGCTTCGATGCGGTGACGATGATAACGTTGGAAGAACTTTCGTCTTCCGCTTCCATTGCCATCTCGTCGGCGTCGTCGGAATCTACCTGGTCATTGGTCTGTGCCGCGGCGAGCGCCGGAGTGGTCAGCGCAGCGGCAGCAGCACCAAGAAGCAAGCTATAGCGAAGGGGTCCGGCAACGCCGGAAGTCATGGAACGCATGGAAGTACTCTCCTCAAATCCCATCGAAAACCGCCGGAAGCTTATGAATGCGCTTCCAGACGCACCCCCGGTCAGTCTCGATTGGCGAAACTGATAGGGGAGTGTTGCAGTAGCGACAAGCCGCTAAGGCCCGGATTCGCGTGGGTTTCAGCGCTATGTTGCAACACCGTCACACCCCGTTTCGGGCGCGGAAAGAGAATTGGAATCCCGCTTTCGAACAGCGGATCAAGGCTGGCTCGGCGCGATTGCCGCTACGGCATTGCGATGGTCGCAGCCTGCGCGCCCGCCCCGATGCTGCGGACAGGGAGGCGCGATCGAACTATTGCCTGCGGGTCATCGTGTAGTGCTGGCCTTCATCATAGGCCCCGGCATTCATCACCAGCTCGGTCCCGTCATAGGAGACAATGGGATAGGTTTCGGTCGCTTCCATTCCTGTCGCGACCTCTTTGGCGAACCGGCGCATCGCCTCGCGCTTGAAGTCTGACGCATCGGCCGGGATGACCGGGTCGATCTTGGACCGCTCGACGATCCAGGAAATCTTCCCGCCTTCGATTTCGACCCGCCCCTCGCTCGAAAAGCGATAGAGCCCGTCGAAGATTGAGGTGGAGCGGAACTGGAAATTCACGTCCAGACGGTCGGTGAAGCGACCATCGGGGGTGATCTCGACTACGTTCTCGCTACCCTGAGTGATGACTTCGCCGTCATCTCGCTCGGTAAAGGGTTCGATCCAGGTGCCCGCAAGTTCGCTCACGGTGAGCTTGGCCGCCGAAACGGGGGCCTCGGGGGCCGTCTGCGCTGCTGCGCTCGCGAGGCCAAATGCCGGCAGGCTACCTACGGCGAGACCGATTGCGCTGAGAACTGTAAGAACCGAATACTTCATCGCGACCCCTTGAAATGCGCCCCTCGCAAGAGGGCGGCGAGCATCACCTTCGCGCGAAACACCCACGCGAACGATTGCCTAACCTTCCTACACTCCCTATGGCGCGCCGCAACATGCGAAAGCGCCGCGCCCGATGCGGCCCCACGCCTATCCTCGTATTTCAAGAAAGCACACCTCTCCCATGCCCGCTGCCCCCTCCTCGCTTCGCAATGTCGCGATCATCGCGCACGTTGACCACGGCAAGACCACGCTCGTTGACCAGTTGTTCCGCCAGTCGGGCACATTCCGCGAGAACCAGCGGGTCGAAGAGCGCGCGATGGATTCAGGCGATCTGGAAAAAGAGCGCGGGATTACCATTCTTGCGAAGTGCACCAGTGTCGAATGGGAAGGCCCTGACGGCGAAGTCACCCGCATCAACATCGTCGACACACCCGGCCACGCCGATTTCGGCGCCGAGGTGGAGCGCATCCTCTCGATGGTCGATGGCGTCATCCTGCTGGTCGACAGCGCCGAGGGCGCGATGCCGCAGACCAAGTTCGTGACCGGCAAGGCGCTTGCGCTGGGTCTTCGTCCGATCGTCGTCGTCAACAAGATCGATCGCCCCGATGGCCGACCGCAGGAAGTGCTCGACGAGGTGTTCGACCTGTTTGCTTCGCTTGACGCCAATGACGAGCAGCTCGATTTCCCCTCGCTCTGGGCGTCGGGTCGCGATGGCTATGCCTCCGAGGACGAAACGGCGCGCGAAGGCGACCTCAACCCGCTATTCAAGCTGATCGTGGACCACGTCCCCGAGCCGGGCCTAGAAGTCGACGCCCCCTTCAGCTTCCTCGCCACCCTGCTCGACCGCGACAATTTCATGGGCCGCGTGCTCACAGGCCGGGTCCAGTCGGGCACGCTCAAGGTCAACGACCCGATCCACGCGATCGACATCGCCGGCAACGTCGTCGAGACCGGCCGCGCTACCAAGCTGCTTTCGTTCCGCGGGCTCGAGCGCGTCCCGGTAGAGAGCGCGAAGGCGGGCGACATCATCGCGCTTGCGGGTCTCGAGAAAGCGACCGTTGCGAACACGATCTGCGACCCCAGCGTGACCGAGCCCATCGCCGCGCAGGAAATCGATCCGCCGACCCTCTCGATGCGCTTCAGCGTCAACAATTCACCGCTCGCAGGGCGCGAAGGCGACAAGGTCACGAGCCGCATGATCCGCGACCGCCTGCTGCGTGAAGCCGAAACCAATGTCGCCATCCGCATTACCGAGGCCGACGACAAGGACTCGTTCGAAGTTGCAGGCCGCGGCGAGCTCCAGCTCGGCGTTCTCATCGAAACTATGCGCCGCGAAGGTTTCGAGCTCGGCATCAGCCGCCCCAAAGTGCTCTTCCGCGAGGAAGACGGCCAGCGCACTGAGCCGTACGAAACCGTCGTCATCGACGTCGACGATGAACACTCGGGAACGGTCGTCGAGAAGATGCAGCGCCGCAAGGCCGACCTCACCGAGATGCGCCCCTCGGGCCAGGGCAAGACCCGCATCACCTTCTCCGCCCCGTCGCGCGGGCTGATCGGCTATCACGGCGAGTTCCTCTCCGACACGCGCGGAACCGGCATCATGAACCGCCTGTTCGAGAAGTACGGTCCCTACAAAGGCCCGATCGAAGGCCGCATCAACGGCGTGCTCATCTCAAACAGCGACGGCGAAAGTGTCGCCTATGCGCTCAACGCTCTCGAAGAACGCGGCGAGTTGTTCATCGCTCCGCAGATGAAGGTCTATGAAGGCATGATTATCGGCGAGAACGCCAAGCCCGATGATCTGGAAGTGAACCCACTCAAGTCGAAGCAGCTCACCAACATCCGCTCATCGGGCAAGGATGATGCGATCCGCCTCACTCCGCCGCGCCGCATGAGCCTCGAACAAGCCATCGCCTATATCGACGACGATGAAATGGTCGAAGTGACGCCGCAATCGATCCGCCTGCGCAAGACACTGCTTTGTCCGCATGAGCGCAAGAAAGCGAAGCGCAAGAAGGAGGCGTAAGCCCTTTAGGTTGCGGGCTGTTCTGTGAGTGTGCCGACGATCCGTTCGGTCGCGGCATCGCTCCAGACGAAGAGATAGACCGCGTCGGCGATCTCATCCCTGTTGGTGCGCGCGACACGCGGGTCTTCGAGCGCTCGCCGCAAGAGATCGGATGTGCTTTCAACCGCTCCCTTGGGCTGGTCGATGATGGTACGCTCTGCAACAGCCTTTGCCACATCGCGGTCGCCCGAACCGAGCAGGCCGATCAGCAGATAGAGGTGCAGCAAGGGATCGGGACTCGGATTGAACCGCGCCAATGTCCTAATGCGGTCCGCCATCGCCACGTTTTCTTCCTCGGTCCCGGCGCATGAAGCGGCGTTCGCCACCATCGCCGCAACAAGCGCGGGGTAGGAGCCGCCCCGTTCGAGCGCCTGCGACACGAAGTGGCGCGCTGCGGCGCAATTGCCTTCGGCAAGCTCGACCTTGGCTGCGACGAAATTGGCAAAGGCGTTGTAGCGGTCGGCCTCGAATGCGCGGCTGACATCGGCCCAAGCCTCGCCCGAACGAGTGACCTCGCGTCCGGCGAGGATGTCGGCTTGATAGCTGGCAAAGGCCCGGCGCGCATACCAGAAGGCGCGGTAGTCGCTTTCGGGGAAAGTCTCGATGCACCGTCCGACCAGGTCTTCGATAACCACACTGCGGCTGCGCTGGTTCTCGATCTCTAGAAAGCAGGAATAGTCCGATTGAAACGGATCCTCGACCCGCCGCAATTCGGTCTCGGCAATCGTGCCAATCGGCGAAGTCATATAGACGAGCGACGCTTCGAGCGCGCTGTTGAAGTCCGCAAGGTTGGCAGGGTCGAGCGCGATTTCACGGGAATAGAGAATATCGCCATCGCTGTCCGCAAGCGAGACGTGCACCGCGTTGATGGCGTATTCATTCGAACCGAAACTGAGTTTGACGAGGTAATCGGCATCCTCCGGCTCCGCGCTAATCGCGAGTGGTCTCGACACGAACGAATTGCTCAACTGAATTTCGGCGATCCGCTCAGCCGCATTGAGGACTCTCGATTCGCGAATTCGCTCATCGGGCGCAAAACCAGTATCTATCATCAACGCGGTCGTAGGCTTGCCGGTTCTGGCACTCAGCAGCCCGGTATCGGCGATCGGACCTTGTCCCGCAAAGTAATAGACGACCGCCAGACCGAGCATGGCGAGTGCCGTCCAGATTCCGATCTTCGTATATTGGCCGCTCAGAACCGACCAGATTTTGCGCGCCTTCGCTTTGGAAGACGGGGGCGGCGTGAACGGTACCATCTCAAGCCGATATGCCCCTTGCTCAAGAACGACGCGCATCCCGTGGCCGGGAAGGTTGCGCGAATAGTAATTGTCGAGATTGCGACGCAGGCGGGAAATCTGGACCCGGGGATAGCTATCACCTTCCAGATCGTAGTCTTCGTCCTTGCCGAGACCATCAACGGCCACTTCGTACTGCGTGGGCGCCGTGCCGCCCTTTACGGTTCGATCGAGCAGAAATTTCAGCAGCCGATTCTGGATGGGCGCCCGACGAAAGATCGGATCATCAAGAATGCGCTCGACCTCAAGCGTGAGTTCAAGCTCGTGATTCAACTGAATATCTTGTTCCTGCAACACCTAGACATCCTTAACACGACGCTAACCATTGCTAAGAATGAGTTAACGCTCCAACCAAGTCCGGTCCGAAGGATCCCGAAGCAGGGCTTCAAAAAACCCCTTATTTCCAGACCTTTTCCCACGTTACACGCCCGAATGTAACTTCATTTTTTCTATAGGGCACCCTCGGGAATCGTGACATTCACCGTGTGAAACTGATGCGCCCGAAACTCCGGCCGTAGGATGCAAATCAAGTCGAGCAGGGTTGTTGCGACTTCGTTTGATCCACGTGTTCCAAAGCCGCGTGGAAAGATCGATCCTTCCGTTACGGTCTTTTTGCGTAGGGCCGTGTTCGCAGCAACCCTTCTCGACAGAGACGATCCCCCGGACGCCCGTCCGCCGTGGTCCTGGACGAGTTTCCGGGGGACGTCTTCGGAAATTTCGCATGGGCGTTCGTTCGTTACTGCAACGCAACTGGCGCCGGAGAAGGAAAGGGCGCTTCTATGGCAATCACAGCAATGCAAGAGGCAGTGTGCGAACAGCCTTCGATCGTCCCGATTGAGCGGCGACAGGAAGATCGCCACCAGGCAACCTATCGCCCCTGCTGCCTGATCGCATCGGACCAAGTCTCGATGGGTCTCATTCGCAACTATTCGCTCAGCGGAGCGCGGATCGAAACCGATGCTGCGTTCAAAGTCGAAGTCGGCGACCCGCTCACCTATTTCTGGGAAGCCAGCAAGTGCATTCCTGCCCGGGTCGTCTGGACCGACGGACGTGCGATCGGCGTCGAACACACCGAACACGTCGAGGATGGCGGCACCGTCTACCCCATGCGCTCGGTCCGCGTTCCCTGCCAGGTCGAAGCGACTTGCTGGGTCAATGGCGAGATCCACACCGCACTAGTCGAGAACATCTCTATCGGCGGGATGCGGCTGAAGGGACTGCCAGAGGTCGAACCGGGCACACCCATGACCGTCAGCTTCTGCGGCAAGGAATTCACCTCGGTCACGGTGCGCTGGTCGAACCAGCTGCGTACCGGGCTCCGCTTCGCCAACCGCATGACACGCGAGGCGCTCGCCAACCTTCTGACGGCCGACGAATTCGGTCTCTCGAGGATCGATTTCAACGCGGAGAATGCACAATGATAATCGACAAAATCAGAACCCCGCGCAATGTCCAGCCTCAGGGCCAGTGGACATTTGCCGAGATGCTGGGCTTCGCGCGCTTCTTCTTCATGAGAGGCGAAGACCGGCTCGACGCTCTGACGGGTCACCGCCCGATCTAAAGCTCATTGGGGGCCGACCGCCCTTGCCTCGTAGCCGCGCATAAGGGCTGCGCAGCATATGGCCATGCGACCGGGCATTAGGTAGGTCCCGTTGCATGAACACAGCAACGCTCGCCAGCCTCGCCGCCTATTTCATCCTGATGATCGCGATCGGGCTCTATGCCTGGCGCAAATCGACTTCAGACAGCGAAGGATACCTGCTTGCCGGGCGCAACCTGCCGCCTTCGGTCGCAGCGCTCTCTGCAGGCGCAAGCGACATGTCGGGATGGCTTCTGCTAGGCCTTCCAGGGGCGCTGTATCTTGCGGGGCTTTCGGCGGCTTGGATCGGGATCGGGCTTTTTGCAGGCGCGGTCGTCAACTGGGTCGTGGTTGCCCCTCGCCTGCGCGCGCAGACCGAAAGTTACGGAAACGCGCTCACCATTCCGCAATTCCTCGCCAATCGCTTCCCCGAGCAGGGCACCAATCTGCGCGTCATCAGCGCGATCGTGATCGTCGTGTTCTTCAGCGTCTACACCGCCTCCGGCCTCGTCGCAGGGGGCAAGCTGTTCGAGACGGCTTTCGTCGGGCTTGGCGCGAGCACGGGGCTGAGCGATTACATGTTCGGCATCCTGCTCACCGCAGGGATCGTCCTTGCCTATACGATGGTGGGCGGATTTCTCGCCGTGTCGCTGACCGATTTCGTCCAAGGCATCATCATGATGCTCGCTCTCGTCATCATGCCGCTCGTCGTTATGTTCGGAAGCGGAGGATCGGCGGGCGCTTCGCTCGGCGAGGTGCCGGTGCCGGGTTTCCTCAGCCTCACCGAAGGGCTGACCTTGCTGGGCTTTGTCAGCGCGGTGACATGGGGGCTGGGCTATTTTGGCCAGCCACACATCATCGTGCGCTTCATGGCAATCGACACGGTCGAGAAGGTCGCCCGCGCGCGCACCTATGGTCTGACGTGGATGGGAGTGTCGCTGGTCGGCGCAGTGGCGATGGGCCTTGCGGGTCGCGCCCATGCCGAGCGCAATGGGCTGGTGGTCGAGGATGCGGAAACGATCTTCATCATCTTGTCCGAATTGCTGTTCCACCCGCTTGTGACGGGCTTTCTGTTTGCGGCACTGCTGGCCGCGGTGATGAGCACGATCTCCTCGCAGCTGCTGGTCGCGTCCAGCTCGCTCACCGAGGACGCCTACCGGTTGTTCCTGCGCAAGAACGCAAGCGAGCACGAGGCGGTGAATGTCGGGCGGATCTGCGTGGCGCTGGTCGCGCTGGTCGCCATTTTCATCGCCAGTGACCCGGACAGCCAGGTGCTCGGCCTCGTCGCCAACGCCTGGGCTGGCTTCGGCGCAGCGTTCGGACCGCTCATCATCCTCGCACTGACCTGGAAAGGCATGAACGGCGCGGGCGCGGTCGCTGGGCTCGTCACCGGCGCGGTGGTTGCAGGCGCGTGGATCGCGCTGGGGCTGAACGCTGACTTCGCCGGCGGCGAAGGGCTCTACGAGATCGTTCCGGGCTTCATCGCGGCCTGGGTTGCCATCGTGGTCGTGAGCAAGGCGACCGCAGCGAGCGCCGAGGAACCCAGCGCAGCCTGAGGCGCTTAGCTTCCCATAACCCGTCTGCTTTGGCATGTTGCCTTTGGACACAAGGGAGGCATTGCAATGAGTTCGAACCCGAGAGTGACCGGATTGGGCGGTGTATTCTACGTCGCGCCGGATCCCGAGGCGACCCGCGCATGGTATCGCGAGAAACTGGGCGTGGACGGCGAATACGGGCCGCAGTTCGCCTGGGCGGACGACCCCAAGCCCAACCCCTACTCGCTCATCAGTCACTTTGAGGACGACACCTATATCAAGCCCGGCGCGGGCGGCTTCATGATCAATCTGCGCGTCGATGACCTCGACGGCTTTGTCGAACTGCTCAAGTCACGCGACGTCGAAGTGCTCGACACTGCCGATGAGGGCTATGGCAAGTTTGCGTGGGTGCTCGACCCCAACGGGGTGAAGATCGAATTGTGGGAGCAGGTGGCCGAGGAGCTGCCCTGACGCCCACTCGGGCGCGAGAGCCTGGGCAGGCGCCCGACTAGGCGAAATCACCTATACCGCTGGGAATACTGGCTTTCCGTTGGCTGTTACCGGAGCGTTAACCATTCTCCGGTAGAGGCCCTTAGGTATGAAACCCTGCTGGACCTTACGAACAGCAATGCTCACCCTGTCCGCGCTTTCGCTCGGTGCATGTGGGTCATTGGTGCCCGTTGGAGACGGCGGAGCTGCGCAGCGCGCCGGGACCGGATCGCAATCTTCCGGCCAGTCGGCGAGCAGGCCCGGCCGCGTGGCTTCGGGACCGCAAAGCATTGCGCCGCGTCCAGCCGATGAAGCCTGCCTCACAGATCTTTCGAAAACGGGTGCGCGCTTCACTGCCATTCCCGATAGCTACGGCGGCCCCGGCTGCTCCAAGCTCGGCACGGTTCAGCTTGCTGCGCTCGCGGGCGATGTCTCGCAGTTCGGCGTGAGCAATATCGGACCGGTCCAGTGTCACGTTGCAAGCGCATTTTCGAACTGGGCGCGCTTCGGGGTCGACCGCGCCGCGCGCCAGATCCTCGGCAGCCCGCTCGCCCGGATCGAGACCATGGGCAGCTATGCCTGTCGCAACATTGCAGGCTCCAACCGGCGTTCGGCCCATGCCAGCGCAGAGGCGATCGATGTCTCGGGCTTTGTGCTCGAAGACGGACGGCGGATCACCCTCACGGGCGACTGGCGCAACGGCACCGCTGAAGAACGCGAGTTTCTGAGAGTCGTCCATCGCAGCGCCTGCCGCCGGTTTGGCACAGTCCTCGGCCCTGACTACAACCGCGCGCACGAAGACCACTTGCACCTTGAAGGAACCGCGACAGGCCGCAGCTTCTGCCGCTGACCAGTCCGTGCCCTGCCCCACCATATCCCAGAAAAGTGGCGACCCCGGCATCTGGGGGATGCCGGGGTCACACTCGGGTACCGAGGATCCGTCATGGAACGCCCGCCTGGCTGGTTAGGTCGGGTCGGAACGACAGGCTTTCCTACACCTCGATCTTGGGTTCCAGTTTTGCTTCGAGTTTCAAGCGCACTGCTTCGGCTGCATGGCGCGCGCCGAGCTTGTGCATCATGTTCGCGCGGTGAATTTCGACCGTTCGCGGGCTGATGTCGAGCTCGCGCGCGATGACCTTGTTCGAGCTGCCCTCAGTCAGCCATTCGAGCACTTCGCGCTCACGGGCCGAGAGGCTGGAGATGCGGTCGCGCGCTTCGATCATGCGGCGACGAGCGGCGCCGAAGACTTCGGCTTCCTTCTCAATCCGGGCGAGGCAGCGTTCGAAACGGTCGGTATCGAGCGGAAGAGAGAGATAGTCGAGCGCGCCCGCCTTGATCGCCTCTACGATGCGGCCCGGCCTTGGATCGTTGTCGATCGCGATCAACGGGAGCCAGATACCGAGGCGGCTCAACCGTTCAAGGATCATCGAGACGCCGCCTTCCTGCGGTGTGTCTCGAGCGACGATAATGCCTTCACGCGGTGGGTGCACCGATAGCTCGGACAAGTCGCCATAGACCTCCGCATGGTGGCCCAAGGTGAAACCAACTCTTGCCAGCTCAGCGCGATGGCGAGAATTGGAATCGATGAAATGGAGTGATGCCTTGCGTGTCATGCTTAGGGTGGTGCGCGCACCCAAGCGTTAATTCACGCAACACCCGGCCCGATCTGGAGCAATGCCGTGGTGGATTAGGCGTATGCCTTTGAAATTGCGACGAAACTCACCTCCAGATCGAACCAATAACTTGGGTCCTATCCGCCCCTTTCATAGCGAGTTAGTCCGTCAGGGTGATTTCGACTCGAAGCTATAGGCAGGCAGCGAGTGGAATGCCGCCCGAAGCGCATCGCCCCAATTGGCCGAGATCTCCGCGAAATAGGAATCGTCGTGCGTGACCCTGTGCTGGTGCGTCGGTGCAAACTCGTCCTTGCCGATTACCAGCAGATCAAGCGGCAGGCCGACCGAAAGGTTCGCCTTGAGCGTGGAATCGAACGACACCATCACCAGCTTCACCGCGTCTTCGAAGCTCATGTCGCGGTCGTAGCCGCGGATCAGGATCGGCCGGCCATACTTCGTCTCGCCGATCTGGAAGAAGGGTGTGTCCCAGCTCGCTTCGATGAAGTTGCCTTCCGGGTAGATCATGAACAGGCGCGGCTCCATCCCCTCGATCTGCCCTGCGACGATCATTGAGGCGGTGAAGCGGCCCTTACCCCGATCACCATTGGCGGCTTGCCGTTCGGCGATCGTGCTGCGCAGAAGCTTGCCGATCTCGCTCACCACGCTGAACATAGTGGGGCCATTGAGGAGCGTGGTCTCGCGCTCATCCGGCTCTTTCGTGCGTTCCTCAAGCTGGCTGATCACGGCCTGCGTGGTCGCGAGATTACCCGCCGTCATCACCGCGATCATGCGCTCGCCCGGCACCTGCCACGAGAACATCTTGCGGAAGACCGAGATGTTGTCGACGCCCGAATTGGTGCGCGTGTCGCTCATGAGCACGAGCCCCTTGTCGAGAACCATGCCAACGCAATAGGTCATTGAAAGTCTCCGAAATCCTGGCGCAGGCTACTGCGTGTCCTGTATCTGCTGCTGCTCCACGGCAACGTCCACCGTCAGCACTTGCTGGGTCGTGCCGAAACTGATCCCGGTCACCGGTGCCGCATCGCGGTAGTCCCTGCCGGTCGCCACGCGCACATAGCGTGGGTCGGGGCTGATGCCATTGGAAATATCAAAACCGACCCAGCCGAGCCCATCAACATGCGCCTCTGCCCAGGCGTGGGTCGCCTCCTGCTCGATCCGGTCGTTCATCATCAAATAGCCGCTGACATAGCGCGCGGGGATGCCCGCGACGCGAGCGGCGCCAATAAAGATGTGAGCATGGTCCTGGCACACGCCCTTCGCATTCTCCATGGCTTCCTCGGCCGTGGTCGTCACACTGGTGGTGCCGGTCTGGTATTCGACCAGTTCGCGTATGCGGGCGGAGAGAGCATGGAGATAATCGAGCACCTCACCCTGCCCCGGCTCAGGCAAATCCTTGATCATCGCGCGCAACTTCGGCCCCGGCTTCGTGAGCTTCGTCTGGCTGCAAAAGCTCCACAGCGGTAGGTGCCCCGAATGCTGTCCGATGACGCCGGCATTGTCCTCCGTGTCGACCTTGCCGGTGCAGGTGACGATCACCTCGGTCACGCCAGGCTCGACGCAGACAAGCGTGCAGTGGTTGAAGTTCTGGTCGTCATATTCGAGTTCGGGATGGGCGTTCTCGTAGTGCATTTCCCATTCGAGGATCGACTGGCCCTGCGTTTCCTTGGGCGTCAGCCGCAAGCGCTGGAGCGCATGGACGACCGGCTCGCCGAATTCGTAGCGGGTGGTGTGACGGATCGCCAATCTCATGCCAGAAACCTGTAGTCGTCGCCGATCGCCTGGGCGATGGCGCTGTTGCGGGCCATGAAGTCGGTGAGGAATTCGTGGAGGCCCTGATCGAAAATCTGCTCCACCGTCAGCTCGGCGATATGCATATCGGCCTCGCGCATCAGAGCGTTGCTCTCGCCTTCGGTGCCATGCAGGCGAGCAAGCGCAGCGAGGTGTTCGCGAAGCGCGCCGCGGCAATATGCAAGGCTGCGCGGGAAACGATCGTCAAGGACGAGGAACTCGACGATCCGGCGCGCATCGACCTGTCCCGCATGCAGCCACCCGAAGGCGCTCGCGCCTGAGACCGAGCGCAGAACCTGGTCCCATTGCCCGGTGTCGAGGCTGGACCCGACATAGGAAAGCGAGGGGAGCAGCAGGTAGTACTTCATGTCGAGGATGCGGGCGGTGCTTTCGGCGCGTTCGACCAGTGTGCCGGCGCGGGCGAAGTGATAGCCTTCGTTGCGCAGCACCGATCCTTCGAGCGCACCGTGAACCTGCGTGCCGGTGCGCCGCAACCGTTTTACGACCTCGCCCAGCGAGGACTGGGTGATGTTGCGCGACAGCTGCTTGTCGAGCTCCATCCAATTCTCGTTCACCGCTTCCCAAACCTCTGCCGAAATCGAGGTGCGAGCGGTGCGAGCGTTGTTGCGCACCGCGCCAAACATCTGCCGGACATTGGCGGGATTGGCCGGATCGCGCAGCACGAAATTCCAGACCGAGTGCCCGTCATAGGTCTCGTTCCGGCCCTCGAATTGCTGTTTCATGCCGAGAGTGGAGATGACCGACCGCCATTCCTCCTTGGCGGTCTGCACGTCGCGCGTGAGCGCCATGCGAAGACCAGCATCAAGCAAGCGCGCAGTGTTTTCGGCCCGCTCAAGATAGCGGAACATCCAGAAGAGGCCGTTTGCGGTTCTGCCTAACATCAGTCTTTGAGCACCCAAGTATCCTTGGTGCCTCCCCCTTGCGAGGAATTGACCACCAGCGATCCCTCTTTAAGCGCCACTCGCGTCAGCCCGCCGGGCGTGATGTCGATTCCCTCGGGCGAGACCAGCACGAATGGGCGCAGGTCGACATGGCGCGGGGCGAGGCCCTTCTTGGTGTAGATCGGGCAGGTCGACAGCGCGAGCGTGGGCTGCGCGATGTAATTGACCGGATTCGCCGCAAGCTTGGCGCGGAATTCCTCGATCTCCTTCTTGGAAGCCGTCGGTCCGATCAGCATGCCGTAGCCGCCCGATCCGTGGACTTCCTTGACCACCAGCTCATCGAGATTGTCGAGCACGTATTTGAGGCTTTCCTCGTCCGCACAGCGCCATGTCTCGACGTTGGGAAGAAGCGGTTTCTCGCCAGTGTAGAATTCGACGATCTCGGGCATGAATGAGTAGATCGCCTTGTCGTCCGACACCCCGGTCCCTGGGGCATTGGCGATGGTGATCCCGCCAGAGCGATAGACATCCATGATGCCCGGCACGCCCAACACGCTGTCGGGTTCGAAGGTGAGCGGGTCGAGATAATCGTCATCTACCCGGCGATAAAGCACGTCGACCGGCTCGAACCCGCGCGTGGTGCGCATCTGCACCCGGCCTTCGACGACCCTCAGATCGCTGCCCTCGACCAGTTCGGCGCCCATCTGGTCGGCGAGGAAGGCGTGCTCAAAATATGCCGAATTGTAGATGCCCGGCGTCAGCACCGCGACATTGGGGCGCCGCCCACCGGCCGCGTCGAACTTTGGCGGCGCGCAAGCAGCAAGGCTCTGCGCAAGGCGGCGCGGATATTTGGCGACCGGTTCGACCGCGACCTCGCTGAAAAGGTCGGGGAACATCGCCATCATCGTCTCGCGGTTCTCCAGCATGTAGGAGACACCCGAAGGCGTGCGCGCATTGTCCTCAAGCACGAAGAAATCGTCTGGCCCGGTGCGGACAAGGTCGATGCCGACGATGTGGGTGTAGATACCGCCCGGCGGCGTCATGCCGACCATATTGGGCAACCATGCGGCATTGTCGCGCAGGAGACGTTCGGGCAGGCGACCGGCGCGGATGATCTCCTGTCGGTGATAGAGATCGTAGAGGAAGGAATTCAGCGCGCGCACACGCTGCTCGATCCCGCGTGTCAGGCGCCGCCATTCGCCCGCGGTGATGATGCGCGGGACCATGTCGAACGGGATCAGGCGCTCTTCGGCCTCGTCCTCGCCATAGACGTTGAAAGTGATGCCGGTGCGGCGGAAGCTCTCATCGGCTTCGTTGTTCTTGCGCTTTAGGAGCTTTGCGTCCTGCTCCTCAAACCACCGACAGAAGTCTTCATAAGCCGGGCGCACTTCGCCCGAGCTATCGTGCATTTCGTCAAATGTGCGCGGGTTGTCACCCATCGAGCCTTTTTATCCCCGTGTCGCTGCGCTCACACCTCTTGCATGCGCCCGTCATTGAATGAAAGGGCGAGACGCGTGGAAGTTCCTGAGTGACGGCGCTGATTGGTCCCTTCCACGAATAAGGGACGGACAACAGTGTGCCATCCGTCCCTTCCATCGTTCAATCTCAACGGTGCAAAGTCAGCCCTCGCAATCGCCGATCCGCTCCTGCTTGACGTTCATCGTCATGCTGCCGGCTCCCATCGGCCCGAACGTGCCTTCGGTGCTCATGGTGACATCCGAATTGGTCGGCGAGACGCTGCCGCTCATGGTGATCGCCACTTCGCCTGCCTGCGGGTCGTTGCAGGTCATCGCCATGTCCATCTGCCCGTCATCGACGGTCATCTTGCTGACGGTGCAATTGTCGGACTGGTTGCCCTGCTGCATCGCTTCGCCAAAGCCTTCGCCGGCCATTTCCTCGGTCATGCAGAATTCGGTCGTGTTGCTGAACTGCGATCCGAGCATGTCGGAGAAGCCTTCGGGCGCGCCGGGAAAGTCTGCTTCGATGAAGCTCACCGTGGCGCGGTATTGACCGGGCTGCGGCTTCATCTGCTCACCCATCGCGGCAGAGGCAGCTTCCATCTCGTCAGCGGTCACTTCGCCATCGCCATCGGCGTCCGCATCGACCGCTCCGCCGCCACAAGCCGCAAGTGCAAAAGCCGATGCCGCAGCAAAAAGACCGGCTGATTTCGTAAATTTCATTGGTTCGATCCCCCATTGGTTTCGCGGTGGAGGCTAACCGCACAATGGGTGCTTCACAACAGCGGTGTTGCGTACCATATATGTTCGCATGTCCGAACTGATCATCCGCCGGGGGCTGGAAGAGCCCGAAACCGGCGAGGAATTCACCCCCCACCGGCCGAACCGCCCCGACAAATCCCTGCCGGGCAAGAAGTTCAAGCTCGTCTCCGATTACGAGCCTGCCGGCGATCAGCCGCAGGCGATCGAGGAGTTGGTCGCAGGCGCGCGCGATGGGGAAAAGACGCAGACGCTGCTGGGTGTCACCGGCTCGGGCAAGACCTTCACCATGGCCAAGGTGATCGAGACGCTGCAGCGCCCCGCCCTGATTCTTGCCCCCAACAAGATCCTCGCCGCGCAGCTTTATGGCGAGATGAAGAGCTTCTTCCCCGAAAACGCGGTTGAGTATTTCGTCTCCTACTACGACTACTACCAGCCCGAAGCCTACGTCCCGCGCTCCGATACCTATATCGAGAAGGAATCGAGCGTGAACGAGGCGATCGACCGGATGCGCCACTCGGCCACGCGCGCACTTCTTGAACGCGATGACGTAATCATCGTCGCCTCGGTTTCGTGCCTCTACGGTATCGGCTCGGTCGAAACCTATTCGGCGATGATCTTCGACATCAAGAAGGACGAGGTGATCGACCAGCGCGAGCTGATCCGCAAGCTCGTGGCGCTGCAATACAAGCGCAACGATGCCGCCTTCACCCGCGGATGCTTCCGGGTGCGCGGGGACAATCTGGAGATTTTCCCGAGCCACTATGAAGACATGGCGTGGCGCATCTCCTTCTTCGGCGACGAAATCGAGGAGATCAGCGAATTCGACCCGCTTACCGGGAAGAAAGGCGCTTCGCTCGACACAGTGCGGGTCTATGCGAACTCGCACTACGTCACGCCCGGCCCGACGATGAAACAGGCCACCGCCGCCATCAAGCACGAGCTCACGCACCGGCTTCAGGAACTCGAGGAAGAAGGCAAACTGCTTGAGCACCAACGGCTTGAGCAGCGCACCAATTTCGACCTCGAGATGATCGCCGCGACCGGCTCTTGCGCGGGGATCGAGAACTATTCGCGCTTCCTCACCGGGCGCCTGCCGGGCGAGCCTCCACCAACGCTGTTCGAATATCTGCCTGAAAACGCGCTGCTCTTTGTCGATGAAAGCCACCAGACAGTCCCGCAGATCGGCGCAATGTCGAAGGGCGACCACCGCCGCAAGATCACGCTCGCCGAATACGGCTTCCGCCTGCCGAGCTGCATCGACAACCGCCCGCTTCGCTTCAACGAATGGGACGCGATGCG
>Ga0189284_100065_pt1 | contig 182456 bp, 193 predicted proteins | sample N32C7minimetaG_FD_130314 | JGI IMG/M metagenome (GOLD analysis project Ga0189284, IMG submission 130314) | Marine microbial communities from the Costa Rica Dome - N32 C7 mini metaG | ecosystem: Environmental > Aquatic > Marine > Oceanic > Photic zone | place: Costa Rica: the Eastern Pacific...
AAATCTCTGCGAAGCGATATACCGGCGCCCATGGCAAACTCCCTGTTTGCCAAAGGTGAATCATGATTTGCCCCAAACAGGAAAGCACAAATATGAGTCACATATTCATGCGCTTGGTATAAGACCCCGCTGCTAGGATTTTCGGGACCTTGTTGGGGCGCAGGCGATGGGCGTCGGGCATGCCGGAGCCGAGCAGCGGGCGCAGGTACATCCGGAATTCATCGGTGACATCATTGCCGGAGGCGGAGATGAACGCATCGGGCATGGTGCGGGTCTTTCCGGCCACTGCTTCCAGCGGCACCAGCTCATAGTCGACCGAATAGTGGCCGGTGCGCTTGATGGTCACCGAGCCGTCACGGTCGCCGAACATGCCGTATTGAACCGCCTTTTCGCCGACTTCGCGGGCTTCATGCTGGTCGACATCAGAGACACAGCCGACAAAACTGCGCTGGATATAGCCAAGCGTGTCGCCCCGGACCCGCGTGACGTTGAGTGCGTCCTTAACCTTCTGCGTCAGAAGATCGGCGAGCGCGCCGCTTCCCGACAGTTGCACATTGCCATGCGCATCGCGTTCGATCTCTTGGCTCAGTTTGGAGATGATCGGCTCGCCGGACGCATCATGAATGCCCTCGCTGACCGCAACTACGCAGCGGCCAAGGCGGTTGTAGACCTCGCGGACGTCCTGAATGAACTGATCGATATCGAAGGTGCGCTCCGGCATATAGATGAGATGCGGCCCGTCGTCGGAGAATTTCTTGCCCAAGGCGGACGCGGCGGTCAAAAAACCGGCATGGCGGCCCATGACCACCCCGATATAGATGCCGGGCAGGGCGGCGTTGTCGAGATTGATGCCCATGAACGCCTGGGACACGTACCGCGCGGCGGAGGGAAAGCCCGGCGTGTGGTCGTTCTCGACCAGATCGTTGTCGATGGTTTTCGGAATGTGGATGCAACGCAGATCATAGCCGGCTTTGCGCGCTTCATCGTTGACGATGCGCACGGTGTCGGAGGAATCATTGCCGCCGGTATAAAAGAAATAGCCGATCTCATGGGCGCGCAGCACCTTGAAGATCTCCTGGCAGTATTTCAGGTCCGGCTTGTCGCGGGTCGAGCCGAGCGCGGAGGAGGGGGTGTTGGCGACCATTTCCAGATTGTGGGTGGTCTCCTGGGTGAGATCGTAAAAATCCTCATCCAGAATGCCGCGCACGCCGTGAACCGCGCCATAGATCAGCTCCACGCTGCGGAACTTGCGGCTTTCCAGCACCGCTCCGACCATGGATTGATTGATAACCGCGGTCGGCCCGCCCCCTTGCGCGACCAGCACCTTGCCATGAAACATCGAGATGTCCTTTTGTTCTTTTCAAGGCCCTAATTGGCATTTTTGGTGGGGGCCGGACAAGGGATTTGTGGCGGAGAGTTGGAGGAGCCGAAGTTGGGCTGGTAAGTCTTGCGCGGCCCAACATGGCGAAGGGCGGTATTACGCCCGCAATGGAACTGAAAACAGCAGCCTGAAGTCCAATTCTAAAACCCACTAAAAATGGTATGATTACCGCATGTCGGCTAAAGACAGCAGTTCCTCTACAACGCACCGCAGATCAGGTTTTATAGCGTCAAGGTCATGTCGGACTGCGTTAAACCTTCGGCTATGAGCTGATTTATCTCCAACGTCTTTAAGTCTTGGCAGAGCCTTTTTGGTGTTGCGGCTGAGATTCCAAGCGGTGCATGCAACAGTTTTTGCAATTAGGTCTCGGAGATAAAGAAAGTCCCCATCTTGATTCTGTATTTCAGCTGCCCGTCCGTGCTTTTCGAATGCCTCAATGATCAGCGTCTCCAAAAGGCGCCTTATCATCACGGCCGATGCGTCAAACCACCCCTGCGAGTATGCTCCATTGGCTTGATTGGCAATTTTAATTAGATACCCGCGTGTGCCTTTAAATAAAATTGAGGGCACAACGGCGTTAGCATCAGCCGCCTTAGTTCCCTCTTCGGGAGGTCCCAAAGCAGTGGCGATTTCATGCTGGAGCGCATGCGCAGCGCGGGCAACATTTTTAGTGAATTGATCCAAACTAACTCCTGCCATACAGGTGCTTGGCCATACTCGCGAAAATCTGGTCGATTTGCTCAGCTGAAGCTTCCGACGACACATGAACCTGAATATCTATGTGCAGCGAAGGTGCGCCGGACTTAGAACTCGCTTTGGTCGCAGTTTTCAAGTTAGTTACGGGGGCGTGAAGGGTTTCCGCTTCGAAGTGCGTCTCTCCTTCAATTGCGCCATCAGTAAATTCAGCCTCTGCTACTAGGTTCTTGAAAGAGGAGACCGCCTTTTGTATCGCCTGTTTCCCAGCCTTTGAGCTGGAGCTGAATACATGCTCTAGGTCTGTGTTCGAACGCGAATGCGCATCAGGATACACCGCATATAGTTCAGCATAACCGTGTTGAATACCTTCGCCCAGTGCTGCTTTTCCTTGTAGTCCTCTAAATTGACTCCATCGCTCGGTAGGAACACCACTTGCATCAATTAGCCCTGCTATTCGAAGTATGCCGATGAGAGAGCTATCATTACTAGACGTAAAACCGATTGTCTTAAGCCAAGATCGGGTAACCTTATTCGGCACTCCAACTTGCTTTATTTTTGAAAGTAGTGTCGGAATTTTCCCCGGAAAAGTTGTATAAATTACATCACTCATAAAATACCCCCATTGCACTTATTAGTTGCCATTTATCGACTTACTATGCAAGTAGGAAGACTGCAGCCATCAACAGATGGCACAGATGGCACTGATGCAAAGCTGTAGATCTATTTTATACGTAAGAAACAATCCTTGGCCTTGTGCAGAGGATCCATTTGTTGAAGCGGTCTGGATGTTCGGAACAAGTCCGAACATGACGCCGGAGAGGTAGTGCCGTCCGCAGTCGTTTTCCTCTCAGTTTTTCTGGCGCGGAACAAACAAAAAAAGAGGCGGAAAACTGCCCCTGCGGACGCCAACAAAACCTAAACTGTTCATCAACTCATTGCTTTGAGGAGCGGTGACCGCGAAAAGCGTAAGCCCACCGCACCCTCTGCCGTCATCCCGCACTCGATGCGGGATCCATGCCGTGAGCGGTCCATTCGATCAGCCGTGCTTAAGGCGAGGAAACGGAATGGATCCTCGGGTCAAGCCCGAGGATGACGGAGCGCGGGGAGAAGCGCGTTGCCGACCGTCCCTCCGGGGTCATCCCGGGCGAGCATTGCGAGACCCGGGACCCACTCGCGGGGCCGCTTGCTGAAACGGTTGGTTTTGACTGTTCCGGCGGCTAAGGTCTTCGGACAACTGGCGCTCTGGGAACGAGTGGGTCCCGGCTCTGCGCTGCGCTTGGCCGGGATGACCTTCCATATGCCAAAGAGGCTGTTGCAAGGTCAGGGGCGCAACGAACAAAAAAGGGGCAGAAAACCGCCCCTTTTACAAACCTCTCAGACAATACTCGGCCCAAGTCCCAGAAAACTCACGCCGGGACGGAGGGGTATTTCATGCCGGCGACGTCCTGCATCAGGCGGATGACCTGGGTGCTGTAGCCGGCCTCGTTGTCGTACCAGACATAAAGCACCAGACGGTCTCCATCGACGATGGTGGCCTGGCTGTCGACGACACCGGCATGGGTGGAACCGACGAGATCGGACGAGACCAGCTCGGTGGACGCTGTGTAATCGATCTGGTCCTGCAACGGCGACTGGATCGACACCTGGCGCAGATAGTCGTTCATTTCCTCAGCTGATGTCTCGCGCTTGAGATTGAGGTTGAGGATCGCCATGGAGACGTTCGGGATCGGCACACGCACGGCGTTGCCGGTCAGCTTGCCCTTCATTTCCGGCAGGCACTTGGCGACCGCGCTGGCGGCGCCCGTGCTGGTCAGAACCATGTTGAGCGGAGCGGCGCGGCCGCGGCGGTCGCCCTTGTGGTAATTGTCGATCAGGTTCTGGTCGTTGGTGAAGGCGTGGATGGTTTCCACGTGGCCGTTCTCGATGCCGAATTCGTCGTTGATGACTTTCAGGACCGGCGTGATCGCGTTGGTGGTGCAGGACGCCGCGCTCAAGATGTCGTCGTCCGGGGTGATGTCGCTCTGGTTGACGCCGTAAACGACGTTCTTGATGTTGCCCTTGCCCGGTGCGGTCAGGATCACTTTCGCGGCGCCCGGGCACTTCAAGTGCTGCCCGAGGCCTTCCTCGTCGCGCCACATGCCGGTGTTGTCGACCACCAGCGCATTCTTGATGCCGTATTTGGTGTAGTCGACCTCGGCCGGAGAATTGGCGTAGATCACCTGGATGTAGTTGCCGTTGGCGATGATGGCGTTCTTGTCTTCATCGACCGTGATCGAGCCGCTGAAAGCGCCATGAACGGAATCGCGGCGCAGCAGGCTGGAGCGTTTCTTCAGATCGCCTTCCTTGCCGCCGCGCACGACGATGGCACGCAGGCGCATCTTGTTGCCGGCGCCAACGCGTTCGATCATCATGCGGGCCAGCAGGCGTCCAATGCGGCCGAAGCCGTAAAGAACAACGTCCTGCGGCTCCTGCAGGATTGAGGTCTTGCCGGTGTTGATGCTGGCGAGCTGCTCTTCAACCAGGGTCTTGGCATCGCCGCCTTCGATCATGTAGCGGTGGCACAGCTTGCCGAGGTCGACGCGGGAGGCGGCAAGATCCATCTCCAGCATCGCCTTGACGATCTCAAGGCTCTTGGCAACGTCCAGCTCCTGGCCGGTGATCTGCAGGGCGTAGCGGTGGGCCTTGATGATCTCGATGGCAGAGTTGTTGAGGAGCCGGCGGCCGAAAATCCGGATGTTGATGCCGTAGTCGCGGTAAAGGTGGCCGACCAGCGGGATCATCTGCTCAGCGGCGGATTGTTGTTCCTTCCAGTTATCGAAGTGATTATCCATAGCCGCCATGCCGACCAACTCCCTTTGGGTGATTAACGCACAATGATGGGCGGGTTTTCCCGCCTGCGCGTGCGGTTTATCGCTAGACCAAACGCAATGTCCAGACCCACTTTTTGTTTAATCGATTAGATGCATAGGTGCCGATGATGCCTGGGTGCCGGGGTTCGGAAAAAGGCAGGACAAAAAGAAAAAGGGACGGAAAACCGCCCCTTCAAAACCCGTCTGATTGAAGCTGCCGATCAGGCGCTTTGGGCTGTCTGGATGCCCTTGTCGCTCATCAGGCCCTGGAGTTCCTGGTTCTGGAACATCTCGCGGATGATGTCGCAGCCGCCGACGAACTCACCCTTGACGTAAAGCTGCGGGATGGTCGGCCAGTTGGTAAATTCCTTGATGCCGTTGCGCAGCTCGTCATCTTCCAGAACGTTGATACCCTTGTACGGCGCGCCGACATAGTCGAGGATCTGAACGACCTGACCGGAGAACCCACACTGCGGGAAATTCGGTGTGCCCTTCATGAACAGCACAACGTCGTTGGTGTCGACTTCGTTCTTGATCCAGTCTTGGATGCTCATCAATTCGTCCTCTATTATGGCTGGCGCAGCAACTTCGCTCGTAACCCTCATTGAGACGATAGATAGTAGACGGATTGGCTTGTGTCGAGGGTTGGCGGATCTATTGAACTTTAATTTTAAATTTGAAGGGTCAGACAGGATCTTTGTTTTGTATTGTGAAAGGTGCGATGGAATTTGGTTGCTTGGAAATCGGCCTGTTTATTCTGTGTAATAGGATCTTTTAGTGCACCCGGGATGAATAGCATTTACGGGAATGCTTCCATTGATCCGGTATCTCAGCTAAATTGAACGAACTGGACGCGGACGAACTCCAATTGCCCACGAGGTGTATTCGGGTGGAACGCGTACTCAGTTCTTACTTGGCCTTTATAGTCTCAGCTTTTTTTTGTCATACCGTTCTGTTGAGCGCGGCCGTTGTCTTGTCTTTGAAGCTATGGCCCTGGTTTGTCCTGCAATGGGTATCGGTTCTCATTTGTACGTGGCTGGGGTGGCGATTCCCGCGATGGATCCGTGTTTTCAACCTAACGCTGATCGATCACTATCAGGCATTCAGGCAAGACCGCCATGGCCAGCATGCGGAACTTCAAGGGGAGGAGTTCTTGAATATTTCGACGACAGAGGCGGAGGAGCGCCTTCGCTCTGAGATTCGCGAGCTTGCCGCATCGCCTCCGAATTCATAGCCGAGCTGCCTTGCACGAGGTTACGAGGTTCTCAGGTCGTAACTGTCAAGCATTCCGAATTCTGATTGTATTGGAAGTCTTGCGTGTTTCGGCCTGGTCGTCTTCTGGCAAATTAATTCGGCAGTCGTCGTAACTGTAAAACCGCTTTGAAGGATGGTTTTTTAGCTTTTACAGCTGATGAACCATTGATCAAAGCACACAACGCCGGTCAATCCGGTGCCTTGGTCTGCAGCGCCAGGGCGTGCAGGGCACCGCCCATATTGCCCTTGAGCGCCTCATAAACCATCTGGTGCTGCTGCACGCGGCTCTTGCCCCTAAACGCTTCGGAGACAACATTCGCCGCGTAGTGGTCGCCATCGCCAGCCAAATCCCGGATCTCCACCTGAGCGTCGGGCAATGCCTCCTTGATCAGGGTTTCAATCTCATTTGCGTTCATTGGCATGTTAAGCGCGCCCCTTCATTGCCTGTTTCCCCCTCATGGCCGACTCACACGGCTGTCATGTAGTCAGGGAACCAATCTTCGTGTGCTTTTTTCAGCTTTGCAACGGATATGGTGAGAACACCTTGAACTGTCAAATCCGTTCCGCCGGTTGTTCCGATCCGCTCGACTTCAATGCCTGCATCGACAATGTCTTCCAGAACCGCATCGAGCCTGTCCGGGCTTACGGTGACGACATAGCGGCCCTGGTCTTCGCCAAAGAGTGCCGCGTGTGCCGGTCCGTTGATCTCGACGCTTGCACCGACGCCGCTGGCCATCGCCATCTCGGCAAGAGCAACCCCAAGGCCGCCGGAGGAGATGTCATGGACACCGGTGAGGCGGGCTGCGCCGATCAGCTGGCGGACAAGCGTGCCGCGCCGCTTTTCTGCAACGAGATCGACCGGTGGCGGAGCACCTTCTTCGCGGCCGAGGATATCGGCGAGATACTGCGAGGCACCAAGATGTGTGCCGCGGCCACCGATGACGAGGATCACGTCGCCTTCATTGGCAAACGCCGCACCCGCGCGCACGGTCACATCCGGCAGCAGGCCAACACCGCCAATCGCGGGGGTCGGAAGGATCGCTTCGCCGTGGGTCTCGTTGTAGAGCGAGACGTTGCCCGAGACGATCGGGAAGTCGAGTTCACGGCACGCTTCGCCGATGCCTTTGATGCAACCGACGAACTGGCCCATGATTTCTGGGCGCTCCGGGTTGCCGAAGTTGAGGTTGTCGGTGGCCGCAAGTGGCTCTGAACCAACGGCGGTCAGATTGCGCCAGACTTCGGCCACCGCCTGCTTGCCGCCTTCAAAGGCGTCCGCCTCGCAATAGCGCGGGGTCACATCGACGGAGAAGGCCAGACCCTTGCGGGTGCCGTCCACGCGGATAACACCAGCATCACCGCCTGGGGTTGCCGCGGTGTTGCCCTGGATCAGCGTGTCATATTGCTCATAGACCCAGCGGCGCGACGAGCCGTTGGCATTGCCGACCAGTGTCGTGAGTGCTTCGGCATAGTTGTCCGGTTCGGCAATGTCGCTGGCTGCCAGAACAGGACGCTTTTGAGGTTCGATCCATGGACGGTCGTATTCCGGGGCTTCGTCGCCAAGTTCCTTGATCGGCAGATCCGCAACTGTTTCGCCCTGGTGCTTGACCACAAAGCGCAGCGTGTCGGTCGTGACGCCGACGATGGCAAAGTCCAGACCCCATTTTTTGAAGATCGCTTCGGCTTCAGCTTCCTTTTCCGGGCTGAGAACCATGAGCATGCGCTCCTGGCTTTCTGACAGCATCATTTCATAGGCGCTCATGCGCTCTTCGCGAACCGGCACCTGGTCGAGGTTCAGTTCGATGCCCAGGTCGCCCTTGGCACCCATTTCAACGGCGGAACAGGTGAGGCCGGCCGCGCCCATATCCTGGATCGCGATAACCGCGCCGGTCTCCATGAGCTCAAGGCAGGCTTCCAAAAGGCATTTTTCGGTGAACGGATCGCCGACCTGAACGGTGGGACGCTTTTCTTCGATTGTGTCGTCAAATTCGGCTGACGCCATGGTCGCCCCGCCAACACCGTCCCGGCCGGTTTTGGCTCCGAGATAGACGACCGGCAGGCCGACGCCCTTGGCTTCGGACAGGAAGATTTTGTCGCTGTCGGCAAGGCCAGCGGCAAAGGCATTCACCAGGCAGTTGCCATTGTAGCGGGCATGGAACTCGACTTCGCCGCCGACGGTCGGAACGCCGAAGGAGTTGCCATATCCGCCCACACCGGAGACAACCCCGGAAACGAGGTGGCGGGTGCGCGGATGATCCGGTTCACCGAATCGCAGGGCATTCATGGCAGCGACCGGACGAGCGCCCATTGTGAAGACATCGCGCAGGATGCCGCCAACACCCGTCGCCGCACCCTGGTAGGGCTCGATGTAGGACGGGTGGTTGTGGCTTTCCATTTTGAAGACAACGGCCTGACCGTCACCGATATCGACAACCCCGGCGTTTTCACCTGGACCTTGAAGAACACGCGGGCCTTCCGTCGGCAAGGTTTTCAGCCATTTTTTGGAAGACTTGTAGGAGCAATGTTCGTTCCACATCGCCGAGAAGATGCCAAGCTCCGTGAACGACGGCTCGCGGCCGATGAGTTCCAGTATGCGGTCATATTCGTCAGGTTTGAGGCCGTGGGAAGCGATGAGCTCGGGCGTGATCTTGATATCGTTCGGGATCATGTCGGTCCGGAAATCTGCGGCGTTTAGAGCGTTTTGCAAAATGCCTTTGTGCGCCTGGGCCAGTTTCGCGCCGGTTTAGCAGACAAAACCTCAAATTGGGAGAGGTCTCAGACGATTCATTTGCATGTTGTCCGGAAGGCTTTCGGCCAGGCGCCCTGCAACGTCATTCAAAGCTGTCGTAGCAGGCGCAGTTGTCGTTCAAAAGGTCGCGCACAGCCACAAGGCCCTCAACGGTCTGATCCCGGGTCAGCGGATTGCTGAAGCCGATGCGGATGCAGTGATAGACCTTGCCGGTGCGACCTGGTTTGAACTCGTCTTCATCATCCACCAGAACATTTTCCGCAGCCGCTGCTGCTTTGAAAGTTCCGGGATTCCAGGGTTCGGGCACCTTCAACCACAGGAAGGGACAGTCGGCCGCGGAGCGATACTCGAACGGGCTGAGATGCTGCCGCACAAGCGCGTGGCGGGCCGCGATCTCTGCACCGACTTTCTCGCCAAAGTCAGATGCTGCACCAGACAAGATCAGCCTGGAAGACAGCTCCGAGAGAAGAAAGGAAATGCCGCCTGTCAGCATCTTGTGGGCGGTGTAAATGCGCTGGGCGTAGGACTGAGGGCTGGAGAGCCAGCCGCCGCGTACACCAGCCGTCACGGATTTTGACAGGGATCCGACGTGAAAGGTCCGCTCCGGAGCCAACGAGATTATCGGCGGAACAGATGTGTCCCGCAGCGAGCCGTAGACCTCGTCCTCGATGATCCAAAGATTGTGCTGCCGGGCAACCTCGATAAGCTCATGCCGGCGCGTTTCGCTCATGAACCCCGTTGTCGGATTGTGCATGGTCGGCATCACAAACAGGATGCGTGGATGGGTCTGGGCACAGACGCGGGCCAGATCCTCGGGCAGGGGGCCTTCCTCATCGCGCTCGACCAAAACTGGCCGGCGGCCAGACAGGGCCGCCCCCCGCGCGATGGAGCTGTAGGTCAGATCTTCAAAGGCGATCCGGTCTCCAGGGGCTGTGGTCGCTGCAATGATCGACATGATTGCCGCCTGAGCACCTGTTGTCGGAACAATGCTGCCTTCATCAGGTTCCCAGCCGCCGCGTGACAACCAGATCTTCCCGGCGGTGCGCCAGTCAGGCGGGACAGCGCGGGTGTAACTGGCGATCTCGTATGGATGGTCGCGGGTGATGTCCAGCGTGATTTTAGCGATCAGCTTTGCCTGGCCGATTTCCGGTGCTGACGTGCTGTCGAACCGTATGGAAGATTCGTGTGGAACCGCGATACGCGTGCCAGCGAATGCACGGTCTTTTGGCGGCTGCATCGCACCTTGCACCCACGAGGTGTCTCCGGTGCGCTGGTGGAGAGCAGGGGCGGACGGAGCGGGGTTGCCTGCGGGGGCGTCAAGGTTCGGTTTTGTGGACTCTTGAAGCTGGATCGGCTCGGCGCTGCCAAGAACATAGGTTCCACGCCCCACTTCGCCATTCACCAGACCGCGTTGACGGATGGTCGTATAGGCCCGGCCGATGGTGCCGACCGTGACGCCAAGATCATAGGCGAGATCACGCTGCGGAGGCAGCTTGGTGCCGGCTGCGAGCGCGCCTGAGGAGATATCTGCGGAGATCTGATCTGCAAGCCGCAGATAGATCGGGCCTTGCCCATCCGGGATCTGAGGAAGCCAATTTGTCATGGTGACAATTTAGTATATTGCCACCGTTAAGGAGTCAATTCATAAGATTGTCACCGTGAATGACACAGTCATTGTGTCGATTGTATCTCTTGGAGTATCGAAAATGAGTGCTTTGGAATCAATCTTCGCACCCAGCTGCACAGACCAGCCAAGAGTCTCGTTTCCGCGAAGGAACCTGGTGCGGTTGGTTTTGCAATGGATGGCCGTTGCCAGAAGCCGGCGCGAATTGGGAAGCCTGACGGATGATCAACTGAAGGACATCGGCTTGAAGAGATCCGATGTGCTGGTTGAGATCGAAAAGCCGTTTTGGCATGGGCCGGACTTCCGGTGACTTGGTAATGCGCCTTGCGCACCTTTTGAAACACCGCGCTGGTCATCAAATGTCCGGGGCCCGATGTCCGGCCTTCTTAAGCAGCAGCCTTCAGCTTTTGAGGCGAAAGGCCTCGGATTTCGCAGGCGCCCGACCTCCGCGGGCGCCTGCAATCCGTTAGGTGTCTTGGTTTAGACTGCGCCGGTGTACTCGCCACGTGCCGGGTAGTCGTTTTTCTTGACGAAATCCAGCGCACCGAGCATCTCCTGAAAATGCGGCCGGACAAACGGCATGGTTTGAACGGACGCAAAATAGAGCGTGCCATCGGGCTTGACCAAGAACACACCTGGCTCTGAGAACAGGTCCGGCTCTTCAATCCCGATAGACGTCTTGCCGCGGCCGGTGGAGATGTAAAGCCCCCAATCCTTTGCCATCGTCAGCGGCAACCCATAGCCGAACTTAAGGTCATCGAACCCGACCTTGTCAGCCATTTGTTGTGTCCGCTCCTGATCATCAGATGACAGGGCAATCACCTCAACGCCGCGTTCCTTGAGGTCCGGCAGAAGACGGCCGAGTTCTTTCAGATATGTGGCGCAAATCGGACAATGCAGCCCGCGGTAAAAGACGACCAGCGTCGCAAAGTCAGCGGTTTCCGCTGACAGGTCAAACGACCCGCCGCCGAGTGTTTCAACGGTCAGTGCTGGAACGGTCTGTCTGGGGATGAGCATGATGCTTCCTTTGTCTTGGATAAATCGGATCGACTTGGGCTAGAATATCGAACGATCTCGATATAAAAGTACAAATAAAGAAGCCGAGAGTACGGATATGCAGGCGCCTTATCGCACAAACTTCAATGGCCGGCTTGACCGGTTGTCGTCCCTTATAGACAGGTTGCGGGTTCATGTGAGCGACGGCGGAGCGGGCGGCCCGGACGTGCAGCATGCCATGCTGATGATCTGCAAAGATCCACGCCAAGATCTTCGTCTTGTGTTGCGCCCGCCGGAAGACAGTGCTTCAGGTGCTCTAGATCTTGTTCGCCCGAGGGCTGATGAAAGCATCATCGTATCGACAAACATCGAGATTTCCGGGGTTGGCAAACGGCTTTTTGCCGCGCTTCCCATTTGTTTGTCCGTTGACCTTTCAGACGATCCAAGTTTGTCGTCAGTGGTGATGCCGCTGGTGGAAGAGGTGATGCGGCCCCGCTGTGGTGGCCAGGCGGTCTTTCAACGCTTGTGCGAGGTGGTCGTGATTCGGTTGCTGCGCCATGCGATGGAAGGCAATGAGATCGATTCAGGGCTTTTGAACGGGCTTTCTGATCCGAGGGTCGCTCAGGCGCTTGTCGCCATTCACGAGGAACCGGGCGAAAACTGGACACTGGAACGGCTCGCGGAAATCGCCGGCATGTCGCGAACCCAATTTGCAGTGACCTTCAAGAGCCTGATCGGGATTACCCCAATGACGTATTTGTCGAATTGGCGGCTCGACATTGCACGGGATGAGCTCGCTGCTGGGCGTCAGGTCAAGGCTGTTGCCAATATGTGCGGGTTTTCCAGCCCGGCATCCTTTTCCCGGGCTTTCGCCAAACGCTATGGCGCTCCGCCACGCCGCGCGCGGCAGCTGGAACACAACTGAAAGCAAGTCAGCGAACCGGATCGTCCGGTTGCTCCATGCCGTAGAGCTCGTCGTTAATGTCGTCCATCTTCCGGGCGATCAGCGCCTGAGCATCCTTCAGACCGAGATTGTAGAAGCTCGCACCAAGGGATGATGTCAGGAAGTCGATCAGGAAATCGGCTTCCATGTTGCCGATATCGGTATCCAGTTCGTCGCTCAGGTACTGCCGGATCTGCTGGTTGAGGCGGGTGCGAGTGTCCTTGTCCAGTTTCAGGTTCGGCATGTCTGGTTGCCCCCAGCAATCAGGTGAAGAGATTGACCGGTCAGGCAGCCTTCGCCATGAGGCTTTCGAACAGCAGACGGCCGTCGAGGCCACCGTGAAGCGGCTCAACCAGGTTTTCCGGGTGGGGCATCATGCCGAGCACGTTGCCTCTCGCGTTTGTGACGCCGGCAATGTCGTTGATCGAGCCATTCGGATTTGTACCGTTGGCATAGCGGAACACGACCTGGCCGTTGTCTTCAACGGATTTGAGTGTTTCAGCGTCGGCAAAATAGTTGCCGTCGTGATGGGCAACCGGGCATCGCCACACCTGGCCCTTTTCGAACTTGGAAGAAAACTGTGTTGCGCTGTTGACGGTTTCCAGCATCACTTCCTTGCAGACAAAAGTCAGTCCGGCATTGCGCATGAGGGCACCCGGCAGAAGGCCTGCCTCTGTCAGGATCTGAAAGCCGTTGCATACACCAAGAACCGAAACTCCGCTTTCAGCTTTGGCGACCAGATCCTTCAGGATCGGGGACCGCGCTGCAATCGCTCCGGAGCGCAAGTAATCGCCGTAGGAGAAACCGCCCGGGACGATGACCAAATCGGCGTCGGGCAGGGAGCTTTCCGTATGCCAGACGCTGATAGGGCGCGTACCAGTGATAAGTTCCAGCGCATGAAACATGTCACGATCGCGGTTGGAGCCTGGGAAAACGATGACGGCGGTTTTCATGGAGCAAGTTCCGGAAGTTCAGAGCAGGTAAAACACAGCAACGAGGGCAATAAATGCGGGAAGCAGGATGAAGATTACAGCTTTTATGGCCAGAAAGAGAACAGCTCTCTTTGCATCCTTATCCATCTCGCTCCCCTGCTTATGCGATCTCGATCGCGTAGTTTTCAATCACGGTGTTGGCGAGCAGCTTTTCACACATCTGCTCCAGTTCGGCTTTGGCGGCATCCTTGTCGGAACCGGTAAGTTCCACATCGAACACTTTGCCCTGGCGGACAGAATCGACATCGCCGAAGCCAAGACCGCCGAGCGCGCCTTCAATGGCTTTTCCCTGGGGATCGAGAACACCGTTTTTCAAGGTGACGATCACGCGAGCTTTCATGATTGTTGTCTCCATCAGCATCTGGTGGGCGTGTTGCGCGCTCCATACACCAGCTGAACCGCTTCGCAAAGGCAAAGACGGCTATTCAAAAGAAAAACCCCTGCCAAGCGAGATCAGGGCAGGGGTCTTTGAAGATTTACTGGACCAGCGTTGGGCCTGATCCGACCGGGCGCTCGTTCTGTGTCACGAGACCCAGACGTTTGGCGACTTCCTGGTAGGCTTCCAGCATGCCACCCATTTCGCGGCGGAAGCGGTCCTTGTCCATCTTTTCGTTGGTCTCAATGTCCCACAGACGGCAGCTGTCCGGAGAAATCTCGTCCGCGACCACGATGCGCATCAGATCGCCCTCAAACAGGCGGCCACACTCGATCTTGAAATCAACGAGGCGGATGCCGACACCCAGGAACAGGCCGGACAGGAAGTCGTTGACCCGGATGGCTAGGGCCATCATGTCGTCGAGTTCCTGCGGTGTTGCCCAGCCGAAGGCGGTGATGTGTTCTTCAGAAACCATCGGATCATCGAGTTCATCGTTCTTGTAGTAGAACTCGATGATGGAGCGCGGCAGCTGTGTGCCCTCTTCAAGACCCAGGCGTTTCGCAATTGAGCCGGCGGCAACGTTGCGCACAACCACTTCCAGCGGGATGATCTCGACTTCGCGGATCAGCTGCTCGCGCATGTTCATGCGGCGGATGAAGTGCGTCGGAATGCCGATAGCATTCAGGTTGTTGAAGATGTACTCGGAGATGCGGTTGTTGAGCACGCCCTTGCCGTCAACGATCTCGTGTTTCTTGTTGTTGAAAGCAGTCGCGTCATCCTTGAAGTGCTGAACCAGGGTTCCTGGCTCCGGGCCTTCATAGAGAATCTTCGCTTTACCTTCATAAATGCGCCGGCGGCGGTTCATGGGCTTATCCGTCTCGTTATTGAGAGAAACCTTGCGAGGGATATCTGCGCCTATACGTCTTGTTCACTGGGAATTTGGCTTCGACCAGGTGGGGACCGTATGGCCGCAAATCCTCGATTGCGGCGCGGAACTTACCCGAAGCGGGGCGAAAGCACAATCTTATGTTTTGCGCGAATTCCCGGGGAATGTCATGCTTTTGGCCAATCCGTGTCGCTACTACGTTGATTTGCGAAGCGGTGGGGGATATTGAAAGAGCCAAACGGTCCCCATATTGGGGATGTGCACCGCAGTTCAGGAGACGTAGAAGCATGAGCACATTCGACAAGCGCGAGCAGGGATTTGAAAACAAATTCGCGCATGACGAGGAGCTGCGGTTCAAGGCAACCGCCCGCCGCAACAAGCTGCTGGGCCTCTGGGCTGCAGGGCTTCTCGGATATGAAGGCGAGAAGGTCGAAGAATACGCCAAGGAAGTTGTCCGGGCTGACTTCGAGGAGCCGGGTGACGAAGATGTTTTCCGCAAGATCCGCGCAGATTTCGACGCCAACAATGTCGACCAGTCTGACCATCAGATTCGCCGCACCATGGACGAATTGATGGCAACCGCCGTGGACCAGCTGCAAAACGAAGGCTGATCAGCCGTCCGAGCTGGTCTCTATCGAATTTGAAATGCCCACCGAATCCGGCGGGCATTTTTGTTTGTTGGTTACACCCGTACGGATGAGGCACATATCCGGCTTGCGGGCGGCTTGAGATCCTTGTCTGATGGTTGCCCATCAGGAGGAGACGACCGTGACCGACCCGAAAACACTTGCCGATAAACTACGCTCCGGACAGCCGGTGATCACAGGCTGGTCCATGTTGGCGGCCCCGATTGTAGCGGAGCTTTTTGCAAGAAGTGGCTATGAGGCGGTAACACTGGACCTTCAGCACGGCATGCATGACTTCAAGTCTGCCAGTGATGGCTTTGCGGCTTTGGCGCTTGGCGGGGCTCACCGGATAGCGCGAATCCCAGTTGGCGACAATGCAACCGCCAGCCGATTGGCGGACATGGGCGCAGAATGCCTGATTGCTCCAATGATCAATTCCCGCGCAGATGCCGAAGCTTTTGTGAAAGCGGTCAAGTACCCACCTGTTGGAGAACGCAGTTGGGCGCCGTTCCGTGTGGTCACGCTCAACCAGCAAACGCCGGATGCCTACTTGAAAACTGCGAACGAACAAACGCTGGCGCTTGCCATGGTGGAAACGCGCACATCGGTTGATGCTCTGGATGACATCTTGGCGGTACCTGGTCTGGACGGAGTATTTGTTGGACCAAGCGATCTGTCGCTTGCCCTGTCAAATGGCGAAAAACTGGATCCGAACGGCGAGGAGACTGCCCGGGTTTGCGGCGAAATCGCAGCCCGAGCGAAAGCGGCGGGGAAGATCGCCGGTATCTTCTGCATTGGTGCGGCAAAAGTTGAGGAGGCCATCGCCCAAGGCTTCAGGCTTATGGCCCACGGCACAGACATGATGATGTTCGATGAGGCGGCGCGCGCCCACCTTCAAGAGGTCGATGCGGCAACCGGATCAGGGCCCGCAGCCAGTTATTGAGGTAGACTATTGGCGAGGCAGTGCGGACAGACTTGCGGGCGAAGCGAGTTTAAAAGAACTCGGCCGATTTAGCCGAGCTTCTTCATAAAGTGGGCAAAGGACATCATGCCTTCCGGCCATGGGCCATGCCCGCTTTCCAGATTGATATGGCCAGCCTCGCCGGCATCCTGGAATGTCGTGCCCCAGGCGTTCGCAAAATCCTGGGCCCGTTCATAATCGCAGTAAGGGTCGTTTCGGCTCGCGACAAGATGGCCCGGGAAGGTGAGGGGATGAGTTGGCACTGGTTTGAAGTCACCTCCATCAAACTCTGGAACCAGGCCGTCGCGGTCCCAATCGGAGGGTGCAACAAGATAAGCACCGCGGACCTTGTCCTTTAGAGAATGCGCCGCATGCGCAACAAGAATACAGCCCAGCGAATGGGCAACCAGGACAACCGGGCGCTGACAGGCCTCGACTTCTTTGACCAGCGTGTCTACCCAGTCTTTTTTGTTTGGCCGATGCAGTTCAGCCTGAGTCACAACGCGTGCGGTTGGCATCTTGTCCTGCCAACGCAACAGCCAATGGCCCGGCAGGGTTTTGCCGTAGCCGGGAATGAGCAGAATGTCAGTTTCCGAAATCTTCAAGACAAGGCACCTGTGGGGTTGGGCAAAGATCTAAGCGCTGCGTGAAACCATATTTTGTTCGTGAGGTCCAGCGGAAAGCCTGCCAGTTGATGACAAGTTAGGTGGTGCATGTCGATTTCGTCTGAACTCTTGCGTGTAAAACTCAAGAATGCCGCATGTAACATTTCTGTCAGGCGCAGTTTTGACGATAACGTTTCGTATTTGTCAGTAATTTATTCAGGTCTTTGAGGCTTTCTGACTATGTCGAATTCATGAAGAGGGAAAAGCATGTCGCGGGCAGTAGTCTTTGGCGGCGCCGGATTTATCGGATCCCACCTGCTTCGTTCCTTGAAAGAGAGCGGCAATTTTGAGGAACTGGTCAGTGTTGATCTGGTCGCACCGCGCGCACCGGTCGAGACGGTCGACTATAAAATCGCAGATATTCGCCGGCCGCTGCCCGTGGATCTGTGTCAGGCCCCTGATGTTATCTACAATCTTGCAGCTATCCACCGGACGCCTGGCCATGAAACGCAGGAATATTACGAAACGAACGTGGCTGGAGCGACGCATATCTGCGAATTCGCACGGGCTTTGAGTGTCAAAAAGATCGTTTTTACCAGCTCGATCGCAGTTTATGGTCCGGATGAGGCACCGAAAGAAGAGACCACACCCAGCGCGCCGCAATCCGCCTACGGATGGTCCAAGCTTTTGGCCGAGCAGATCCAACAAAGCTGGCAGCAAGAAGCGTCTGACCGTAAATTGGTGATTTCGAGGCCTGCGGTCGTCTTCGGTGCTGGAGAAAAGGGCAACTTCACCCGGCTCGCTGGTGCGTTAAAAAAGGGGTTCTTTCTCTATCCGGGCCGCAAGGATACGATCAAAGCGTGTGGTTATGTTGATGAATTGATCCGGTCTTTCGATTTCATGCTGGGGCAGGAGGAAGGGCAATCGCTCTATAATTTCTGCTATCCGCACCCTTACACAATTGAAGAAATCTGCCAGAGTTTTGAGCGAGCCGGCAACCTGTCACAGCCCCGGGGCGTTGTTCCCTTGCCTTTGATGAAACTCGCGAGCCTGCCGTTTGAGATCCTGAATGCGTTTGGCATCAGGAACGGGATCAATCGGGCACGTATTCAGAAATTAGTCGTATCAACGAACATTGTTCCGGCGAAGCTCAAATCATCAGGCTACGTCTTCGAGACTGATCTCGACAGTGCCTTGAAGAACTGGCGTGCAACGTCCCTGATTGACGATGGTTTCGCATGACTTCGTTCGATTTTTAGCTCCCGATCCGTGATATCTCTGCAGTCGTGATAAAAAAAAGCCCCGCGGAAAACTCCACGGGGCATTTGGAAGCAGTCAGGTCTAGGTGCCAAGTCAGGCACTTCGGTAAGTTTGCTAGACGTTGATCTGTCCGTAACGCAGAGCCTCAACCACCGTATGGGTCTTGTTGGACGCATTCAGCTTTACGCTGGCATTTTGCAAATGCGCATGGACTGTCCGCTGGGAGATATCAAGAACATCTGCGATCTCACCGGCGGTTTTGCCGTAGGCGGTCAGTTCGAGAACCTTGCGCTCGCGGGTAGAAAGGGCGCCCGGGCGTTGGCCAGAGACCACGCCAAGCTCACGCAGGCGCGAGAACGCTGCGGCCGACAGTGCCTCAAGATTGGACAGATCGTATTTGCTGACCTGCAGGGCCGGTCCACTGGCAAAAACAAATGCCTGGAACGGGTAAAGCTCGGTAACAGGTACAACCACAATCTGACTTCCCTCTCCAGCCGAGGCCATGAGATCAGAATGCTCCATGTCGCCGGCAGTGATCGTCCAGATGCGGGCCCGGTTTGAGCCCAGCCCCAGCATCAAGGCACTGTCGTTTGCCGACAGAGACGTGCTCTCGATGCCATCGTTGCGTTGATCCGGCCAGCGGAAGCGCTGCACCAGGTTGTCGATCGGACGGTTGGGCATCGGCAGACCGGTTATCAGGATATGGGTTGCCCCCATACGCCGAAGGTTCGATTCCAGAATGTCCAGAACGTGATGGGCCGCGTTGGCCTCGGAGATTGCTCTTAGTTTGTTTTTCAGTTCGGTTTGATCAAGCATTGTGCACATCCTTTGCGGCTTAAAAGCCGCTTTTTTGGACACGCCACAGACACGCTGTTGGCGATCCTGATGGGTTAACTCGCGCATGGCACAGGTGATCTGCCCCCAGCCAAACTCGAAGCGTCGCGCATTTATTTGGCGGGACATTTGTTGTTCTTCCGTGGATAGAACTTCCCATGCGTCAACAAACTCACGCTACAATACAATTGATGATCGTACCAATATGGAAAAACCTGCAAGTTGGCTTTATATGCCATTTTGTTTGCATTTCCCCAGCGGGAATGGGTGTATAAATTACTGAATTGTTTATCAGGAGTTGTTATTCCTTCGATTAAATATTGTAAAAATTAACAATAATAATTGTTTTTAACCCCTAATTAATTATGTCAAGGAATCAACTGCAAATATGCTTCTGGGGGTCGGCGGGATCGCGGAGACTTGTGCTTTGCGGCTTTCTTCCCATTAGTCTTACCCTTTATGCTGAGTTGCTTAGGCTTAACCTGCAGACTAAAAACGCCGGCAAGGGAGACTGTATCCATGCCACTTAGTTTTTCTGGGCCAGATCATTTCTACACTGCTGATGAGGAGGTCTGGTGGTCTGCGGTCGACAAGGCCTTGAGGGGAGTCCCGAGGGACAGACTGACATCTCTCACCGATGACGGTCTGCCGGTCCAGCCGCTTTACGCCAACCGCACCGACCAGCCAGCCCGGGCTTTGCGGGCCGAGCCGGGTGCCTGGATAATATCACAGCGGATCGACCTTCCCGACGTTTCGGTTGCTAATGCGCAGATCCTGCAGGACTTGGAAGGTGGGGCAAGCGGATTGGATCTTGTCATGGATCCAATTGGATTGGGAACCGGTCGAGGTCTCCAAATTAAGACCGCGGGTGACTTTGCCCACCTTTATGCTGGTGTGCTACCGGACCTGATCGAGACCCGTATCGACGCAGGAAATCAGACTTTAGAGCTCATTAGCGAGTTCCTCGGTTATCTGAAATTCGCCGGTATTGAACCAGCGGCTGTTCGTCTCACCGCGTCCTATGATCAAAATTCAGCTGCAGAGGCTAATGAGGCCGACCTTTCGGTGCTGAAGGTTGTGGCGGAAGAAAGTGTTGCGTGTGGCAGCCCGGTGCGCCTGCTAACCGCGGACGGGCAAACCTGGCACAATGCGGGCGCGAGCGATGCGCAAGAGCTTGCGCTCGTGCTGTCCTCTGCTGTTGCACACATACGTGCTCTGGAAAACGCGGGGCTTGAGCCAGAAGAATGGGCCGCTCGGATTTCGATCACTCTGGTCGCGGATGCTGATCAGTTCGGTACAATCTCCAAGGTCCGGGCTATCCGGAAACTTTGGGCATCCGTTTTGGCAGGCGCTGGCGTGAAGCAAAATCCTGCCGATCTGCATATGGTCAGCTCCCGGCGAATGCTGACCCAGCGCGACCCATGGGTGAACCTTCTCCGCAACACGGTGGCGTCTTTTGCGGCCGGTGTCGGTGGAGCTGACAGTGTTTGTGTATTGCCGCACACAGAAGCAATAGGTTTGCCGGATGCGTTCGCCCGCCGGCTTGCGCGCAACACTCAGTCAATGCTTTTGGAAGAAAGCAGTTTGGCAAAGGTCATGGATCCGTCCGCGGGTTCTGGAGCGATTGAGGCGCGGACGGATCAACTCTGTGCAGCTGCATGGGCATTCTTCCAAGAAATCGAGGCAGCTGGTGGATTGCTCGCTGCGCGCAAAAACGGATTGGTTGACAAGAAGATTGCCGAAACCAAAGCGAAAATCGAAAAGGATATCGCCCGGCGCAAACGCCCGATTACAGGTGTCAGTGAGTTCCCGAATCTTGGCGAAAAACCCGTGGAAGTGCTTGCTAAGACAAACTCAGACGACGGTTGGCGCTATGCCGAACAATTTGAGGCGCTCCGGGCCGCCGCGGACGCATATGAAAACGTAAAGGGAGAGGCGCCAAGCATCTTCCTTGCGACCCTTGGCCCGCTCGCGCAGTTCACGGCTCGTGCGACTTGGCTGGCCAGCGCATTCGCAGCCGGTGGTCTGAAAGCAAGTGAAGCGGCTGTCTACGGATCTGTTGACGAAATGGTGGACGCTTACAAGAAAAGTGGCGCGGCGCTGGCGTGTATTGTGTCGTCTGACGCTGTTTACGAAAACGAGGCCGAAGCTGCCGCTAAAGCCCTTTCTGATGGCGGGGCCAAACACATCTACCTTGCAGGAAAGCCGGGCGACAAGGAAGCCGCTTACCGTTCTGCTGGTGTTGGAACCTTCGTTTTTGCCGGTTGTGATATATTGGACCTGCTTCGTGATGCGCATAGCCTTTTAGGGCTCCCAAGCGCCTTATCAGAACAAGAACTGGAGGGTCAAGCATGAGCCGGGTTCCGGATTATTCCAAGGTTCCGTTTCAGGATGCTCTTGGCCCGGCCAATGTCGAGGGCGAGGCGGCCTGGACCACTCCTGAGGGTATTGATGTTGCTGCTGCTTACAGTGCCGGTGACATTGCCGATCTGAAACATATCGGCACCTGGCCGGGTCTTCCGCCGTTCATGCGGGGGCCGTATCCAACGATGTATGTCCAGCAGCCCTGGACTGTGCGTCAATATGCTGGATTCTCAACTGCCGAAGACTCAAATGCGTTTTACCGGCGGAACCTTGCCGCAGGTCAGAAGGGTCTCTCGGTTGCTTTCGATCTTGCCACGCACCGGGGCTATGACAGCGATCATCCGCGTGTCTCGGGTGATGTTGGCATGGCCGGTGTTGCGATCGATTCGATCTATGACATGCGCACGCTCTTTTCCGGCATCCCGCTGGACAAGATGAGCGTCTCCATGACCATGAACGGCGCTGTGTTGCCGGTGCTGGCGCTTTACATCGTTGCAGCGGAAGAGCAGGGCGTTGATCAGAAGGATCTCTCTGGCACCATTCAGAATGACATTCTGAAGGAGTTCATGGTCCGCAATACCTATATCTATCCGCCGAAGTCGTCGATGAAGATCATCTCCGACATCTTCGCTTACACCTCGCAGAACATGCCGCGGTTCAACTCGATTTCCATTTCCGGCTATCACATGCAGGAAGCTGGTGCGACAGCGGATCTGGAGCTTGCTTATACGATTGCGGACGGCATTGAATATGCCCGCGCCGGTGTGGCGGCTGGCATGGACATTGACCAGTTTGCGCCGCGCCTGTCGTTCTTCTGGGCGATTGGCATGAACTTCTTCATGGAAGTTGCAAAGCTGCGCGCTGCGCGCCTGATCTGGGCGACCTTGATGGAAGAAAACTTCCAGCCGAAGAACCCGAAATCCCTATCGCTACGCACCCACTCTCAGACCTCCGGCTGGTCGCTGACGGCGCAGGACGTGTTTAACAATGTCATTCGTACGTGTGTGGAAGCAATGGCAGCGACACAGGGGCACACCCAGTCGCTGCACACCAATGCACTGGATGAGGCACTGGCACTACCGACAGACTTTTCGGCGCGGATCGCCCGGAACACGCAGCTTTTCCTGCAGCAGGAGAGTGGCACCACCAAGGTCATCGATCCTTGGGGGGGATCGTACTATGTCGAGAAACTGACCGCCGATTTGGCCGAAAAGGCGATGGCGCACATCCGCGAAGTCGAAGAGCTGGGCGGCATGGCAAAAGCCATTGAAAAGGGTATTCCAAAGCTGCGGATCGAAGAGGCGGCGGCCAAGACCCAGGCGCGGATCGACAGCGGTGCGCAAACGGTTGTCGGCGTCAACAAGTTCAAGCCGGAGAGTGAACAGGCCATCGACGTTCTGAAAGTCGACAATGCAACCGTGCGGGCCGCTCAGATTGACAAACTGCAACGGCTCCGCGCAGAGCGCAACGATGGGGAGACGCAGGCCGCGCTCGATGCCCTGACAGAATGCGCGAAGACCGGCGATGGCAATCTTCTGGATCTGTCCGTCAAGGCTGCGCGGGCGATGGCGACCGTCGGAGAAATCTCGTTCGCAATGGAAAAAGTCTTCGACAGACATAAAGCGGAAATCAAATCGATTTCAGGAGTGTACAAGCGGGAGGCTGGTGCAATGTCCGGCACCATGGAAAAGGTACAAAGCCTCGTTGAAACATTTGAGGACAACGATGGCCGGCGTCCGCGTATCCTCGTCGCCAAAATGGGGCAAGACGGTCACGACCGCGGCCAGAAAGTGATTGCCTCGGCCTTTGCCGATCTCGGTTTTGACGTCGATATCGGTCCGTTGTTCCAAACCCCGGAAGAGGCGGCCCGGCAGGCGGTTGAGAACGATGTCCATGTGGTTGGCGTGTCGTCTCTGGCCGCAGGCCATTTGACACTGGTCCCAGCGCTGAAAAAGGCGCTGGCCGATGAGGGTCGGGAGGATATCATGATCGTCGTGGGCGGTGTGGTTCCGCCGCAAGACTACGATGAGCTCTATAAATCCGGCGCCGCAGCAATCTTTCCGCCGGGAACGGTCATTGCGGAAGCAGCTGTCGGTTTGATCGAAAAGCTGAATGTTCAGCTTGGTTACGCGCCGGCCCAGGCTGCCGAATAAACAAAATTGGCAATCAAAATTCAGACCGGCTGCGCAAAACGCAGCCGGTTATTTTGTTTTGGCTGACTGCTTCAGGCTAAGTTGAACGGGCTTTTCCAAATACAAAACCCCCAAGTTGGAACCCACACGCCAGCGCACCTTCGCCAAGTTCACAGTCGCAAGCTTGGTATCAGTGACATAAAGCGTGTCAGGCAGAACAGCTTCGGCGTCCGGGATGACGACACCTGTCCCGCCGTTTTGAAGGTCGTAAAGTGTGCAATCACAAATGTCGGTCTTGTCGACTGTGAGGAGTTTTCCGTGCCTCAACCGTGTTCGGGAGGCTGGTGCCAGCCGTATTCCAGTATTGTCTGTAACTGACGGTGCATACATAAGAAATGAGCTCCAAAGGATATGATGCGCAATAATCCCGGAGCTTTTTAATTGTCAAAATTTGCGATGAAATTACAGTAATTCGTGCAATTTCATATGTATTTGATGAAATTTTGACGGATTATGGATCTTCTGGCGCTTGGTAGATCAGAATGTCGCCCGGCTGACAGTCCAGAACTTCGCAGATCTTTTCCAATGTTTCGAAGCGGACGCCTTTCACCTTTCCGGATTTGAGAAGGGACACATTCTGCTCGGTGATGCCGATCCGTTCGGCAAGCTCCTTCGACCGCATCTTTCGGCGGGCGAGCATCACATCCAGTTCGATAATGATTGGCATATTCGAGACCCTGATGCGTTGATGCTAGACGATTTGCCGGTTTTCTTCCGCGAGTAGGGCCGCCTCGCGAAAGATCCATCCAAACAACAACATAAGCGCCCCAAGAATCATTGTGAAAATTTCGCCGCCATCGAGGGAAACGTCAATGACTCTCTCCACTTCCGGATAATCAAGTGTCGCAACCATGATCCCGACCGGATCACTGGCCATATCAAATACCGCAAATGAAATCATCCATGCGCCCAGCGAAAAGACATTTTCCAAGGTCTGCGGGGAAAAGTAGTCCCCAGATTCAAAATGCCGACATACCGATCGCAGCGCCCCAATAATTCCAAGAGCAAGCACAAAGTTGACCACCAGCAGCACTGCCAAGATGGACCGCTGTGCGAATGGGATTGAGCTCAAAGCCCTTTCGCCTTCGCCAACCCAGATCGTTTCCTCAATGCTCCACGCTGGCCCTTCAGGAAAAAGGAACACAAAGGTCAGGCCGATCCCCACCGTCAATGTAACGAACAGGGAAAGGGTTGCGATCCACTTGACCAGTCTTGCGACAATACGAATGCGCTTCAGGCGTTTGCTCTGTTCATTGATGGATGCGTCGACCATTGTTATCCCTCGGCTCAAATCAGATAAATTGGCGGTTTTCATCAGCGATGAGCGCTGCTTCCCGCAAGATCCAGCCAAAAAGCAGCATCAAGGCCCCAAGAACAAAGAAGAACAGTTCTCCCCCATCCAAGGTCACATCAATTGACCGTTCGCCGGGTGGAAAATCATACGTCAAAAGCACCGAGCCAACTGGATCGCTGATCAGGTCAAAAGTTGCAAAGGCAATGAGCCAGACCCCAAAGGAAATGACACTGGCGAGGGTTTGGGGCGAGAAAAACTCCATGCTTTGGAACCGCTTGAAAACCTGTCGAATGTTCCAGCCGGCCAGCATCAAAAGCACGAATGCGATGCCGGATACGATGGACAAGCCGAAGCGCTGGATTTGAGGGATCTCGCCCAGCGGGCGTTCAATGTCGGCAAAATCGATGGTTTCGTCAGGTGCGATCATCATTTCGTTCGGCAGAGAAATCCCAACAATAACAATAAGGCCGAAAATCAATATCAGGAGCAGAACTCCGCTGACCATCCATTTCATGAACGCGGATACCCGCCTGATCCGTGTCAGTCGTTTTTCGCGTTCAGACCATTCCATCTCTGTCATGATTTCCTCCGGCCTTAATTGGGCAAAGGCCAATACACTTTGATAAATCAATTAGTTCTACGAACTCAGAGCCTTTGGACCAGTGCATTCAGCGCGCGTTCATCCGCCAGTGGAGATGCTGGCTCGCGGGTGAGTGCTGCCCTTTGACGAACAGAGCCTCTAATTCATTTTGAAAAAAAAACGCAAACTCAAAACATTGCAGTTGACAAAATAATCATTGTTGTGATTTCTAAAATTAACGCTTCGCAATAATTTTTGATTGTTGTGTTTCGGGTTTGACGAGATAACCGAAGTGAGACCTCCCATGGTAAGTTCCATTACCAATCGCGATAGTTGCGTTTTTTATGGCTGTTCGCCGCGGCCAAAACCGTTTCGGCGCCTCCGGAATTCCATACCGAATACAAGGCATTGGCTGGTAAAGCCCTTTGTATTATGCGCAGCCCTGGTTGTTTTGGTCGGCGGAGCCAAGGCCGCCGACATGCCGGTCGCTGGCGGAAGTGATTTTGTTCCAATGGCTCCTGCCGGGTCCATTTGGGCAGGACCGTATCTCGGATTTGAGGCCGGTGGGTCTCAAACAGTCACGGATGTGAAAGCCGGCGGTCAGAAGAAAGACTATTCCCGTTTCGATGCCGCCTTTGGTGTTTTTGGCGGCTACAACTGGGAAGTTTCCCGGGTGATCTTGGGCGTGGAAGGGGCTGCGACCTATATTGGTGACACGAAAAAAGGTCAGCATCCGGTGCTTGGAGCGATCGAGACCGGGTCCAAGTGGTCGGTGACTGCCAAGACACGCGTTGGTCTGCCGATCAACAACTTCATGCCGTATGTCAGTCTTGGAGTTGCCGCGACCGATCATAGCCTGAAGGCCAACGGCCGAACCGAAAGTTCGGTCGGTATTGGGGCGGTACTTGGCGCTGGTGTGGAAGTCGCCATGCACGACAACTGGCGTCTTCGCGCCGACTACACATTGACCGGGATCGCCGACACCAAGGACACCTTTGCCGGAACGCAGGCAAAACGCACCGCCGGGAACCATCGTTTGATGCTCGGCATTTCGCGTGCCTTCTAACGACCTCCATCCCTGAAAATTACTATGGCTGCGCGTCGAAACACGCGCAGCCATAGGTCTTTTTGTTTCAGTCGTTCCTAGCCATAGACCAGATTTGGCAGCCAGGTGATGATGCCTGGGAACATCATACACAGCACCAGTCCGATGATTTGCAGCGCCAGGAAGGGCAGGGCGGACTTGAAGATGTCCGTCATCGGGATGTCCGGAGGTGCAACACCGCGCAGATAGAACAGCGCATAGCCAAATGGCGGCGACAAGAAGCTCATCTGCATGTTGACGAGATAAAGCACCCCGAACCAAAGGACGAGGTCGTCCGGGTTGTCGAGCCCGAAGGCCGCTGCACCGAGCGCTTTGACGATCGGCACGAAGATCGGCACACAGAGCAGCAGGATCCCGACCCAGTCGAGGAACATGCCAAGGATCACCAGCACCACCTGCATCAGGATCAGGATACCCCAGGGGCCGAGGCCGGTAGCTTCCAGAGCGCCTTGCACAAACTGCTGGCCGCCTTCCAGGACATAGAGCCCGACAAAGATGGTTGCGCCGAACATGATCCAGATGACCATGGCGGAGGCCTTTAGGGTTGTCAGAGAGGCCTCGCGCAGTGTCTGCCAGTCAAGGTTCCGGTGAATGGCCGCCACAATGATGGCCCCGAAAGTCCCAATCCCGGCCGCTTCCACCGGCGTTGCAACACCGGTAAAGATGACCCCGAGAACGATTGCGATCAGTGCAATCGGCGCAGACATGCCGGACATAAGCCGCATTTTTTCTTTAAATGGAATGCGCTCTTCTTCCGGGATCGGCGGGCCTTTTTGAGGGCTGATCGTGCAGGAAATAATCACGTAGAGAATGTACATCCCTGAAAGCAACAGCCCCGGCACGACCGCCCCGATGAACAGCTCTCCGACGGATTGTTCGGCGACGACCGCATAAATGATCGCAAGGATCGACGGTGGGATCAGAATGCCGAGCGTACCGCCAGCCATGATCGATCCCATTGCGATCTTCGGATCATAGTGGCGTTTCAGCATGGCAGGCAGAGCGATGATGCCCATTGTAACCACCGCCGCACCGATCACCCCCACCATCGCCGCCAAAACCGTGGACGCAATGATGGTTGCGGCCGCCAGTCCGCCCTTAACGCCCCCGAGCACCTTGTAGATGACATCGAACATGTCGTTGATGATGCCCGCTCGCTCCAGCATCGACGCCATGAAAATGAACAAGGGGATCGCCGAGAGTTGGTAGTTCGTCATCAGCGGGAAGATGCGCGACGGAACAATGTTGAGCGCGCGTTCGTCGCCCAAAATGAACAGGAACACGCAGGCCAAGCCGCCGGTCACGAATGCGAGCGGAAGGCCCGCCATCAACAGCACCAGCAATGATCCGAACATGATGAGTGTCAGCCACTCAATGCCAATTTCAAGACCCATCGATCAAGCCCCATTCACCAATGCGCGGAGGTCCTGCGCGAATTTCGATATGCCTTGAAGCACCAGAAGCAGCCCACCGATGATCATGACCATTTTCATCGGCCACAAGGGGACTTCCCACTCGTTGAAGCTGATTTCGCCCCAGCGGATGTTCGGGTCAGTCCACTGGGCAAGGTTCCAGCTTGTGATGACTTCTCCAAAACCGATCTCGCCCCGTGCCCAATCCGAAATAAGCGAATTGCCTGAGGGAACGGCAATCGCATCGAACGCGAAAATCCAGGACGTAACCAAAAGCGTGCCGGCAAAGATGAAGAAGAAGACCGAGGTCAGCAGATCCACGATTGCCTTGCGGCGTTTGGAAAGTGGCGCGTAGAAGATGTCGACCCGGACGTGGGACTCCGTCAGCATCGCATAGGAGCCCGCAATCAGGTATTGCATGCCGAACATCAGGTACATGGCTTCATGCGCCCAGTTCGTGGGGCTGCCGAAGACATAGCGGCTCATAACCTCGAAGTAGTAGACAATCACCGCGATAACAGCCCAATAGGCCACAAACTCGCCGCAGAAGAGCGAGAGGCGGTCGATCCATCCGGTCCAGCCGCTCGACACATAACTCGCGTCGTCTTTCCGCTCTGCCTCTTCGAGGGCTTTCAGTTTGAGCTCGGCTTCGCTGAGCTCCGGTTCTGGCGGCAGGTTGGCGTTGGCCTTGCGCACAAGACCGGGCAGAAGGATCGCGTCGATCGCTACCCCGGCCAGGATGAGCCAGAAGGCATATTTCGCGATGTTTTGCCAGAATTCCAGATTTGCTTGCGCTTCTTCAGCAGCCGGCCGTGCGGTTTCCAGGTCCGCTTCGGCCTCGGCCATGCGTTCGCGGCCTTGTTCGATCCTCTGTTCGGCTCTGCGCACATCGCGCTGGGCCCGCCGTTCTGCAAAGCTTCCAGCTTCAGCTTCCGTGAGCTTTTGGCGCATTTCCGGCAGTTCAGCTTCGGCAGAGCTGACGCGGCCGCCTTCACGGTCAAGTGTCCGTTCTGCCTGGCGGACGAGGTTGGACATGTCGGAGGCGACCGACCGGGCATCCTGCCCTTGGGAATTAGCAAAAAGAATGACAATGAAGACCGGGATATAGAGCAGGCCGATCATGCTTTTGAGGTAAAGCCTGTGCAGTCCTAATATGCCGCCGGTTACCAAGATGAAGTAGCCCAAAACGGTTGAATATGTCCGTTCTTTGGGTTTTGGCCGCTTGGCCAGAGTTGCCGCGATGATCGGAAACAGGATCAGGCCGAGCCAATAGGCCCAGTGCGGCAGAGTGAAATCCAATTGAGGCATGCCTTGTCCTTCCCCCGGGCAGTCGCAGTCTCCACGCGAAGAGGCGTCTGTCCTGACACCTGTTGCCGCCCGGCTTTAAGAAAAGCCGCACAGCTCAGGGTGGCGTGCATTGTTGTTCGGCGAACCTTACGTCGAGGTGAGAGGTCCGCGCAGTTTCCTGCGCGGATTTGGTGATATCCTACGTAGCCGGTTTGCAGCCTAGAGCTTCAGCTCAAGGCCTTCCGTCAACGACGGATCCACATATCCCAACGAGCCGGACATCATGTAGTCGAGCTGCATTTTGAACACGCGGGCGCTGTCTGCGTCGCGGTTTGCATAGTTGAACCAGATCGGAACAGCGACCTCGGTCATCAGCTCGACGTCGTCCTGCGTCAGGCGGGTAACTTCCGTGCCGTCGGCCTCGAACTTTGCCCAGGCATCTTGGTCGGCTTTCTGGATCGCAGCATGGTGTGCGTCGGAGTAGACATGTGTTTCCATCTCGACGAACTGCTGCATTTGCGGGCTGAGCTTGTTCCAGGCGTCCATGCCGACGGTGATGTCCATGATGTCGACCGGCTGGTAGAGCGACATGAACCCTGGAGGGCCCATGACGATGTAGTCGGTAACCTGGCTGAATCCGAGAGCATAGTTGACCGCCGGACCGACATAGTCGGCAACGTCGATCGTGCCTTTTTCAAGGGCGGGGAAGATCTCGGACCCGGGCAGAACCGTTGTTTCTGCACCAATCTCGGTGAACACCTCGGCAACCATGCCGCCCGGCAGGCGCATCTTGCGGCCGCGGAAGTCATCGATAGACCGGATCGGAACCTTTGAGTGGATGATGTTCGGGCCGTGGTGTACGGGGCCGACGAATTTCATGCCTTGTTTCTCATATAGCTCACGGGCGATATCGATGCCGCCAAGGCCGTAGTAGAAAACATCAAATTCATGCGGGTTGCGCAGACCAAGCGGGATCGATGTCAGGAATGTTGCTGCCGGAATGATGCCCTGTGCGTAAATCGTGAACGGGTTCACGGCGTCCAGAACACCGTTTTTCACCGCGTCATAGAGCTGAAAGTCACCCACCACGTCGTTCGCGCCGAACGGCTGGAATGCCAATTCGCCACCCGTTTTCTCAACGATTGTTGCGCACCAGTCTTTAAAGATTTGCAGGCCGGCGCCGCCTGGCCAAGAGGTCTGGATTTTCCAGGTGGTCGTTTGCCCTTGGGCGGTCGCGATGTGCGGGGCAGCAAGAGTTGCGGCACCGGCAACGCCAGCACCCGCAATGCCGCGAAGTGCGTCGCGGCGGGTCGTAAGCTTCGTCATTTATTCCTCCCAATTCGCTTGGGAGAGATCATCTGAAGAGCGTTTCGGCAGGCCTCCCAACCGTGCCGTGGAGTGTGCCCGTTTTTGTATTGTTCGAAGCAACGCTGCGAATGTTCAATAAATCTAACGGGTTAGTAGATCGCTCCCAGTTTTTTATCTCCCAGCAAGATAAAATGATAGGACAGTTTCAAACTTCGGCAACTATGCGATCTAAGATAAATATTTTTTCTTTTTCGGAAATAATCAGTTCGACTATCAATTAAGTTGAGCGTAATGGAAACTATTCATTTTAAAAAGTTAACTGTCAGGAGTTGCAGCCTGGTCAGCCCAAAGCTGCCAGGCCGGTCAGATCTGCAAGAACTGCCTTAGGGGCAAGGTCAGTGTATTCATCCGGCATTCCGGTGCGGTTCATCCAGACCGTCCGGAAGCCAAACGCTGTTGCACCGGCAACATCCCAGCGATTGGAAGACTGGAAAGAGACTTCTTCAGGATAAATGCGAAATTGGGTCGTCACCATCTCGTAGGTTTGCGGATTTGTTTTGAAGGTTCGCAGCTCGTCAACGGAAAAGATCTCATCAAACAATTCGGTGAGACCCGCTGCTTTGGCCGCTGCGTCAAGCATGGCCGGTGACCCGTTTGACAGGATAGCGATTTTGGCACCCGTTGCTTTCAGGTCGGTCAAAACCTGCGGGACTTCCGGATAGCAATCCAGTTCCCAGTAGGCATTCAGCAGATCGTCTTTCATCGATTTGTCGGCCGTGGGAACCAATGCAAACGCGGTGTCCAAACCCTCCTGGGTCAATTCCCAGAAGTCCTTGTACTGGCCCATCAAGGCCCGCACCCAGGAGTATTCTAGCTGCTTCTCACGCCACAGAGAGGACAGCCGTTGCGCATCAGGACCCAGTTTGGCTGCATGTTTGCGTACAGCGGCATGCACATCAAACAAAGTTCCATAAGCGTCAAAGACATAAGCGGCGTGAGCCATAACGGATCCTTCAGAATAAGAAATTCACGAACGCGGCAGAGAACCTTGAGTCTGAACCAAGGTCAAGCAAAAGCCGTTCGAATAAAATCAAATGTCTATCGCAGTTGCCATCCCGTCACGGCTGGGCTTCAGGCAGCAGCACGGAGCCGTCGTCGTTGACGGTCCAGAACGGATTGAATGCGATTTCCAGTAAATGCGCGCCGGGAACTTCCGCGTACGAAGAATACCCTCCCCAGAACACTTCCTGGGGTTCTTTGATTGAGCGGGCACCCGCAGAGACCGCCTTGGCGAACATCGTGTCGACGTCATCGCGGGCCTTGGCGTTCCATGCCAGGGTCATGGCACCAAATGGCGCAGTGGTGACCTCAGAGCCTATTTCGTCCTCAAGTGCGCTGCGATCATAGAGTGCAAACACGCCGCCGTGTATCTGGAAAAAAACGACATGCGGGGAGGGTGCCGCATTCACTTGCCAGCCTAAACCGGTCTCAAAGAAAGCCCGCGCTGTCATGATATCGGGAACAATGAGGGTGATCATTGATATGCGCTGATCCATTACGAGTTTCTCCAAAATATCGAACAAAGAGAGAACAAATTATCTATGGCACGGTATTCCCGCAAGCGCTGATCGCAAATTCGAACCTCATAGAAATTGTTCATTGGCGTTAAGTGGGACGCCAATTCTGCCTAATTGCGATAAATTCGTCAGGAAGAAAAATCCTTGTTTGTAGGCTTTAGGATCAATTCCAATCCTAAAAAGTCAACTGAGGGAATAATATAACTTGCGATCCAGATGTTGCGGGTAAGCTATTGACCCGCAAGCGGTGGCGGTGTTCTGTCCGGTCACGCAAAAGAAATACCCAGAGTGATCGAAAGGGAGAACGATGAGCGGCTGGAGCGATACCTGGACCTGGATTGACGGGACTTGGCACGAGGGGAATCCGCCGATCATGGGCCCGCGGACCCATGCTTCCTGGCTCGGGTCAAGCGTCTTTGATGGCGCGCGTTTTTTCGATGGCGTGATGCCGGACATTGATCTCCATAGCCAACGGGTGAACGAATCCGCGCTCGCTCTTGGCATGAAGCCAACCATGAAGGTTGGGGAGATGGTGGAGCTGACCAAGGAAGGCTGTGCCAAGTTCGGCAGCGACAAGCAGATCTATGTAAAACCGATGTACTGGGTGGAAGGTGACGGGCCGGGTGTCATCAGCGGTGATCCGGACAGCACAAGGTTCTGTTTGTGTTTGTTCGATGCGCCCATGGCACCGAAGGATGCAGCGTCCAGTATCACACTTTCTCCGTTCCGCCGTCCGACCATGGAATGCATGCCGGTAAATGCAAAAGCCGGGTGCCTTTATCCGAACAATGCGCGTGCGATGCTGGAGGCCAAAGGGCGGGGCTTCGACAATGCCGTGGTCCGCGACATGCTCGGCAATGTTGCCGAGCTGACGTCTGCGAACATCTTCATGGCGAAGGATGGGATAGTTCATACACCGGCGCCGAACGGTACATTTCTGAACGGGATCACCCGCCAGCGCGTCATTCATCTGCTGCGGTCTGCTGGATATGACGTCTTTGAGCGTACACTGGGTTATGAGGAGTTTTTGGAAGCCGATGAAATCTTCTCAACCGGCAACTACAACAAGGTGACGCCGGTCAATCGGATCGAAGAGCGCGATCTGCAGCCAGGTCCGATTGCCGCTCGGGCACGTGACCTTTACTGGGAGTTCTCCCACGCCTGATTGAGGGCGCTCGATTGAACAGACAAAAGCCCTGCAATGCGTCCATTGCAGGGCTTTTTGTTGAGCTGTAGCGCCCGCTCAGTTCTTAACGCGAACCGGTTGAACCTTCGGGGCAACAAGTGTCGTGTTGGCACGCTTGGCTTTTGTGAGAGCGGAGCGTTGCATGGACTTGACCTTGTACCCTGAGAGAGTTCCAAGGCTTGCGCTGTGTACGCTGTCGCAATGGTTCAAAACTTCATCGTAACAGCTGTTCGGATAGCCTGGTGTGGTTTGGTTACAATGGGAAATCCAGTTGTTGTAGCATTCGCCAAGTGTTGATCCGTCACTTGGTGGTGCAGCAAACGCTGCTGTGGCGCCGAATGAAATAGATCCTGCAAGTGCTGCAGTTTTAATAATTGAATTTACAAGTTTCACATCTTTCTCCTAAGTCATTTGCAGTCGTTATTGACTGTGACCTGGAATGTAATGGCGGATTTCTGTCTCTGACGTGTTCTAAATCACACGTTGTCAATTTAGATAAAATTCGATCATTTTTTGGTGAGTGACGCTTTGCAGTAGCTCACAGCCCGGCAAGAGCGGCCGCGATTACAAGAGCAATGGCTGCGGCAATGGATGGTGCCTGAAAGGAGCCTGTCACGCCATGCAATTGCCCGGCGATCCATGGCCCGGCCGCCTGACCAAGGCCGAAACTGGCTGTCAGGGTCGCCAGCATCTGGCGAACTGCGGCCGTCCCGGCTTCTGCCGTCAAACGGCGTCCTTCGGCAAGACCAAGGGCTGTGATGCCCATAAAGGTTCCGCCCAGTAGCGCTGCTCCGATAAGAAAGATAGTTGGCGAGGTGCTGACCGCTGTCATCGCAACGCCGCCAGCTTCTACTAGGCATGCCAACGCGAAGGCCCGGCGGGCACCGAGTTTGGCGGCGATCAAGTTCCAAACATAGATTGATGGCGCTGCCGACAGACCAACAACCAGCCAGACATAAGGCTCGATCTCTGTCAGAGACGGGGTCGTGCGCGCCATTACCGAGACAAAGGTCGCTGTGATGACATACCCGAAGCCGAACAGGCCATAAGCGGCAACCAGACGGATAACCGTTGGAGACCAGGTGCGCCTGCCGTCTTCTGCGATGCGATTGTCATCAGCTGGGGCCGTCGGTGAAGCGTTTGATCTTGCCGGAACGAGAACAATGGCCCCGGCCAGAAGGATTGCGGTCGCCAGTCCGCTTGCAAGCCACAAGGTTTCCCAGTCCGCAGCGTTGTGATTGAGAGCCGCGATCAGGACAGCGGAGAGGGCAATGCCAATGCCAACTCCAGAAAAATGCACTGCAGACAGGGCGCTATGACCGGCTGTGGTCAGCCGTTCCAATATAAGAGTGGTCGAAAAAACAAGAACGAAGGCGCTGGCCAGGCCGCTGATGAAGCGAACTATCATGAAGAACCACACCTCACTGGTGAGGGCCATGGCTGCACTCGTCAGAGCACTGAGCGCGAGCCCAGCAAGGAACCAGGTTCTGGGTGTTCCGCCCAAGAAACGGGATGCGCCGATCAGTGCGCCGGTCAGATAACCAAGAAAATTCGCAGATGCGATGAGCCCGGCCGCACTCGGCGTCAGCGGGATTCCCTCGGCCATGGAGGGGAGGATCGGGGTGTAGACGAACCGTCCAATGCCCATGGCCGCGGCCAGCGCCAGCAACCCACCAAGCGCGAGGCAAACCGAACTCCAAAAGGACTGTTTCATGGAAGGATGTCTTGTGTCTGGAACGGTGGGCGGAAATATCCAATGTTGTTTGTAGATGCCGAATTATGGCCCTGCAAGCCTTTGGCTAACGGGTTCCGATGATTGTGTCTCATCAAATTGTCTGGTGTACAGATAAGTATTATTAACAGTTAAAACAAATATTCGCGGCGCTGGACGTGCGTAAAAGCGACATGGTTTCACTTCGGAAATTTCTTATTCATTGTTCGTTCGTAGTGTTGGAACGCTCACTCGTGGGCACGAAACACTATTAAATTTAAGGCAGGACGAACACATGCGTCTTCTATTGGCTACTGCGACCGCAGCCTTTCTCATGAGCCCCTTGGCCGCTCAGGCTGAGACCGTAAAACTCACGACGCTGGAATGGCCGCCTTACGTGATGGCTGATGCCAGCGGTCCGAGCTCGGATGCTGTCAAAGCAGCATTTGAAAAGGCCGGAGTTGCCGCTGAAGTGGCTGTTTTCCCTTGGAACCGGGCGATCAACCTTGCGCAAAAGGACCCTGAGTGGATCGGCGTTTACCCTGAATACTATGCCGAAGACAGTGATGCGGAAAAGGGCGGCGACCGTTGCCTGTTTTCAAAGTCTTTCGGCGTTAGCCCGGTTGGGTTCGTTCAACGTAAGGATTCAGACTTCTCATGGTCGTCCCATGACGACTTGAGAGCGCACAAGATTGGCGTTGTTCGGGGATACAACAACGAAGAGAAATTCGACGGCATGGTGGCAGCTGGCGACATCGCGGTCGAGGAAGCTGACGACGACTCGCAGAATATTCTGAAAGTCGCGGGCGGCCGTTCTGCTGCAGGCGTGATCGACAAGCTGGTTTTTGAGCATCTTGCGCAGAACGATCCGGCTGTTGCCAAGGTTGCCGGTGATTTGAAGTTCAACGACAATCTGCTCATTGAACACGGTCTTTTCATCTGCTTCGAAAATTCCGATGCCGGAAAGGCGGCGCGGGACAAGTTCAACTCCGCTCTCTGACGAGCGCTAAAGAACTCACTAAAACATGGAAAGCGCGGCACGCTGCGCTTTCCAGACATTTCCGATTACCTGCGGTGTAATACGGAGCATAACCGAGAGAATTTGATGCGCTGCGCATTGGCCTTAAGTGCCTTGATCATTGCAACGTCTTCGCTGTCCTTTGCGTCTGACACGCTGAGGCTGACCACGCTTCACTGGCCGCCGTACGTGGAAGCGACGGGCGAGGGGCCGAATACCAACACAGTGCGGTCAACGTTTGCAAAGGCCGGAATAGAGGTTGATGTTCAGCTGTTTCCTTGGAACCGCGCAATCATGCTTGCCGCTGATGACCCGAACTGGATCGGTGTTTATCCAGAGTATTATTCGGCTGACATAGACGCGGAAGCCAACGGAGACCGGTGCCTGTTTTCAAAACCATTCGGCGAAAGCCCGGTTGGGTTTCTGACACCATTAAACAGCTCTTTTGACTGGGAAACGCATGATGACTTGCGATCCTTCGTCATCGGCGTGGTTCGAGGCTATGTGAATGAAGCAAAGCTCGATCAGATGATTGCGGACGGGCACATCGTGGGCGAACTTGCGGAAAACGATACGCAGAATATCTTGAAGGTCGCCGCTCGGCGGGCTGATGCCATCGTGATCGACAAAAACGTTTTCAACTATTTGAAGGCCGAAGACGCCGGCGTGGCCTTCGTGGCGGATAGTTTGCAATTCCACGACAAGCTGCTGATCAATCACAGTCTTCATGTGTGTTTTGAGAACTCACCAGCCGGCCGTGAGGCACGGGAGTTGTTCAATCACCATCTCACAACGACGGGCGACGAGGGCCAATCCGACCCTGGTCTACCGAATACGCAATGACAACTTGAAACCGGCCTTTGGGGAATGACCTCAGGATCAGAGTCGAATAAGCCTTGCATTAGCTCAGCGGTGAACGCCAGCCAGCGGCAACGGCCTCTTCTTCAGAGCAAAACCATCGTTCTCCGGCCGCCTCGTTGATCCGTGTCCGGCTGTAATGCGGCGACCAGGGTGTGTGGTAGATCCGTCCGCGCGCGGAAATGTTCCCCTTGATTGGACAACCTGCCGGTGCCTTTGACCCCGCGACTTGCCATTTTTTCTGCCTGAAGTCCCAAGGGGCTTCTGCAATGCCCGCCCAAAGACCATCGCCATTCAGCCGAGCCATTTCCTGTTCCGTCCGGTAGGCATCGGAATATCGCAAGAACGCATATGCCTGACCGTCTTCGACCATGGCTTGGTTCAGGTTCCGCCCTGCTGAAAAACACGTGGCAAGCCTTCTATCATAAGCGTCCTTTTCAACACCCGAGCAAGTCACTTGGCTGTTCATGATCAAGGATTGGAGGTGCTCTTTCGCAGCCACGCCGCATCGATAGGTTTTGCCCGAGGCTTTAAGGCAGGTTTGGGCCAGTTCGGGCGCATCAATTCCTTCAAGGCGGACCCGCTCTCCGTTCACGACGAGCGTGTCTCCGTCAACAACCCTAACGTCAGCCGCTACGACCTGTCGGGGCTGCGACGCCGCGATAATCGTAACAGGAAACAGCCACAGGGCCAGCTTCAGCGTGCCAGGAAAAACACTGCGCATTTTCGAAAAACTCAACGAATCAAACGGTCTAACAGATGAAAGCCTGCCTTGGTCTCATCCTAGGAACAATGGACTTGACCGCCGAGGCTGCCTTTGTCTGTGGATGGACGCGGACGGGTCAAAAATGTGAAATTCGGGTCTTCGGTCTTCCTTAACGGAAGGTGTGATTACGTACGCCGTCGGTTTGGACGGCGAAACGGAACCACGCATGATCGAGAAACTTGAACGGGCCCTGGCACTAGGGGCGGCTTGCTGGAAAGTGTTGCTTCTGGACAAGGAGATGCTCTTGTTTCCGATCATGAGCGCCTTGGCACTTGCTCTCGTGATTGGGTCTGGAGGCTGGGCGATTTACACAACGCCCGAACTTCAAGCCTTTTTCCAGAGCATCTTCGACAGCGATCAACCGGATCAGGATCCGCGGTTTTGGGCGCTGATTTTCGTTTTCCTGTTCATCAATTACTTCATCATGATCTTTTTCAACGCGGCGCTTCTTGGCTGTGCCCTAATCCGGTTCGCCGGGGGAGATCCGACGGTCTTGGACGGTCTCAGCCTGTCCATGCGCAGACTGCCGCAGATCCTGCTTTGGGCATTGGTGACCGCATTTGTCGGTTGGGTTCTGCAGCTACTTGAAAGCCGGTTGAAAGGACTGATGCGCTTTTTCATCAATTTGCTAGGGGCCGGTTGGGCTGTTGCCACGTATTTCGCCGTTCCGATTTTGGTGGTGGACGGTGTCGGTCCGGTGACCGCAATCAAGCGCTCAGTTCAAGCTGTTCGAAAAACCTGGGGCGAGGCGTTTGTCGGGCACATTGGTTTGGGGGCTTTGAATTTCCTGATTTTGATTGTGGCGATGCCAATCTTGATGTTGGGGATCTTTTCTTTTGAGCAAAACCCGGCTTTGGGCAGTGGTTTGGCTACGGTAGGCGTGACCCTGATCCTCGTCGGGTCTGTCGTCGTGACCACACTCAGCGCCATCTTGCGGGCTGCGCTTTATATCTACGCTGTCGAGGGTGAAATGCCGCTCAACTTCGATTCCCGCTTGATCCGGAACGCATTTCAGCCGGACAAGCGATAAAACAAAGAAAATTTTTCTTTATTTTAAAAACGCGCCTTGCCGAGCGAAGGGGACAAACCTATTTTGCGGCTCAACACGGTACGCGGCCGTTTTGGTCAGCACCGCTGTTTATAGAACACATGAGGAGTTTGCCATGTCTTTTGAATTGCCTGATCTGCCGTATGCTTATGACGCGTTGGCACCGTATATGTCCGCAGAAACTCTCGAGTTTCACCATGACAAGCACCATCAGGCCTATGTCACTAAAGGCAATGAGCTGCTCGCCGGCAGCGGCCTGGAAGGCAAGTCTCTGGAAGACGTCGTGAAAGAAAGCTTCGGCAAGAACGCGCCGCTCTTCAACAACGCCGGTCAGCATTACAACCACATCCATTTCTGGAAGTGGATGAAGAAAGACGGTGGCGGCACCTCTTTGCCGGGCGCTCTGGCTTCTGCCATCGACAGCGACCTTGGCGGCTATGACAAGTTCCGTGCGGACTTCATCGCTGCTGGCGTCGGCCAGTTCGGCTCTGGTTGGGCATGGCTGGCAGTCAAGGACGGCAAACTTGAAATCATGAAGACCCCGAACGGCGAAAACCCGCTGGTTCACGGCGCCAGCCCGATCCTGGGCTGCGACGTGTGGGAGCATTCCTACTACATCGACTATCGCAATGCGCGTCCGAAGTACTTGGAAGCCTTCATCGACAACATGATCAACTGGGACTACGTCCTGGAGATGTACGAAGCTGCAACGAAGTAAACCTTTGCTTCAGTGACGTTTTAGCCCCTGGCCTCTGTTGAGACCGGGGGTTTTTTTGTCTTCGGCAAGCTTCTGCGTACGAGTACTTGATAACGGTTGTTACATTTCAAAGCTTGCAACTCCTCCAGCTTTCCGCTCCCCTAGGTTTATGCGGCTGCCGGGATGGACGCTCCCACATGCAGATCCGCAAGAGGAGAGCTGAGACCTGTCAGTGAGGAGAGGGCCATGCGCACCATTTCGAAGTGCTTTTCCATTTTTTCAATCGCGATTGCAATCAGCCTTGGGGCGGCCCAGGCGGACGATGATCCAATTGGTGACCGGCAGGCGATCATGTCGTCTGTCGGTGCAGCTGCTGGGCTTGGCGGTGGCTTGATGAAGGGCGAAATCGCCTATTCGCCTGCTGCCGGAAAAGCGGCCATTGCCGCCATGCGCGCAGCCTCCCTTACTTTTGGAGACTATTTCCCGGACGGATCGAATACAGGTGACACAGAAGCTGCTCCGGCGATCTGGGACAACCGGGCCGGATTTGACACCGAGATTGCGAAGTTCGCTGCTGCAACGGGCACAGCGATGGAAGCATCCGGACGCGCCGGACCAGCTGATCTTGACGCCTTCAAAGCGGCGATGGGGCCAGTCTTTGGCACATGCAAGTCGTGCCATGAAGGGTTCCGGGTCAAGAACTAGGATTTCCGAGATCCATAATTCGGGGTGAGGGGAGAACCGTCATGAAAAAGCTTCTGCTGTTCGTGATCGTGCTGGTCGGTGCTGCGGCTCTCGCGGGCTGGTTTCTCTCCGCCCCAACCCGGTTAGACGCAAACACATTCGACAATCTCAGACCAGGCGATCCCGTCAATGGTGAGCTTGTGTTTTGGGCATCTGGATGCAGTTCCTGCCATGCCGCACCTAAGGCGAAAGGCGATGACAAGCTGAAACTCGGTGGCGGGCTGCGTCTTGAAACTCCGTTTGGCGTTTTCGTGGCACCAAATATCTCCCAAGACCCGAATGATGGTATCGGGAATTGGTCGGTCGCTGATCTGGCCAATGCAATGACACACGGGACATCTCCGGATGGCCAGAATTACTACCCGGCCTTTCCCTATGCCTCTTACGCTCGTATGGATCTCGCGGACATCAATGATCTCTTCAGCTTCATGAAGTCGCTTCCGGTTGTCGAGGGCGATGCCGGGCCGAATGAGCTGGCTTTTCCTTTCAACATCCGGCGGGGCGTCGGGCTATGGAAACGAATGTTCCTCGACGCGGCGCCGGTTGTTGCCGCACCGGTCGGCGGAAATGACGTGGACCCGGCCATTTGGCAGCGGGGAAGGTATCTGGTTGAAGGCCCGGGGCATTGCGGGGAATGCCATACGCCTCGTGATTTTGTTGGCGGTTTGATCCTTACCGAGTGGCTGGGCGGGGCACCGGCTGCAACGGGCGAGGGGCGGGTGCCGAACATTACCCCTGTCGCGGGGGCATTTGGCAGCTGGAGCGCATCCGACATTGCCTATTACCTGGAAAGCGGGTTCACTCCAGATTACGATTCTGTGGGTGGGGAGATGGTGCCGGTTCAGGAAAACATGGCCCGCCTTCCGGGCTCGGACCGCGAGGCGATCGGGATCTATTTGAAAGCAATCCCTGCTGTTTCGAGGGATGCCCAATAACTGAGTTGAACCAGACGAGATTGTCTTTCCAGCATGACTGATTTTACCGTTACGGATGCTGATCCGTCCCGCGACCTTGAAGACGTCAAACGGTTGTTCCGGGCCTATGTGGCCTGGCTCGGCATTGATTTGTCTTACCAGGGATTTGAGGAGGAATTGGCAGCCCTGCCCGGCAAGTATGTTCCGCCCAATGGGGCACTTTTGTTGGCGAAAACAAGCTCTGATGTGTCGATCGGCTGTGTGGCTCTGCGGCCCATGGCTGATGAAGGCATTTGCGAGATGAAACGCCTGTATGTCGCGCCCGAGGGACGTGGAAGCGGGGTAGGCTCCAGCTTGGTGTCAGCCGTTTTGCAACGCGCCAGAAGCGCAGGCTACCGCTATATGCGGCTGGATACGCTTCCCACCATGGAAGGCGCCATTCGTTTGTACAAAGCTGCAGGGTTTGTGGAGATCCCGGCCTATTATGATACGCCTATAGAAGAGACAGTCTTTCTCCAGTGTTCTTTGTAAAGCCACCACTAAATTATGCGGCCTCGGCAATGCGGTATGACGCCCGCACTGCCAGTTCTTTTAAGCCCATCGGACTTTATCAGACCAGACCTGTCTCGGCGGTCTGGGCTTTAGGCGGGATGCACTGCGAACACTGCCTCGATTTCCAGCCGGAGATCCGGCGAAAACAGCTCCTTTACAAACACAAGAGAACTGGCCGGCAGGTTTTCACCGTAGCGGTCTGTAAGCGCCTCTCGGATTTCCGGAATGTCAGCCGGATCCACCGCGAAGATCGTGACCTTGATCAGGTGCTGCAAAGACGTGCTGCAATTCTCGGCAAGAATTGAGAGTTGGTCGATAATGGTTTTCGTCTGCGCGCCTGCATCTTCGAACTGACTGTTGGAGCCAAAGGCTGTCAGACCCGACGTGTAGAGCGTATCGCCGTGGATCACGGCATGACTGTATGGCCCTGCCACAGGGCCTAGTTGATCGACGTTTTGGCGAATTGGAAGCATGATTTCTCTCGTGATTGCAGCGCCTAACCGGGGAGGCGCTGCGTGATGTAGGTGGTGGCGTTTTGGACAAACGGGCCAAAACAAAATGCAATGACGGCGGCGGCCGGCCATGCCAATCGGAACGCAGACATCCATTGACCAAGGAAAGCGTCGCTCCAGCCAAGATTGATCAAGGTGACCCAGCAGGACATCAGAAACGACAAGCAGAAGGACATCAGCGCGGTCGAGATCAGACGATGTCTCATCCGTGTGCCTTGATCGCATCGGCGAAGGTCGTGTCTCCAATTTCTCCGAGCGCTTCAATGTAGCTAACCTCCGTGAGGTTTTGCGCCAGATAGGCTTTCGTGTGGTCAGCCTCGAAGTGCGCAGCCAAGGCCCCCGGATTGGCCCAGCACTCCCACAAGGTGAATTTTGTTGGTTCTTTCAGGTTCTGGCGAATTTCGAACAAGATGCAGCCTGGTTCTTTGCGCGTTTGCGCAACCAGCTTTTGAAGCTCGGTTTCAACCTGCTCAAGCTTCGATCCCTCGGTCATTTCAATACTGGCGCTGATGAAGTAGTGGCTCATGATCATCTCCTGATCTGTTTGGGGACAGGAGAGGTATATGAATTTCATTTTTGATGATAAATACCGAATATCGACAACTTAAATTCCGATAATGAAATCATGTTTGATGATATTGCGCTCTTTGTACACGTCGCCCAAGCCCGCAGCTTGACGGGTGCTGGCACGACGCTGGGCTTGCCAGCTGCGACCGTCACCAGGCGATTGCAACGATTGGAGGACAAGCTCGGGCATCAACTGGTTCATCGCTCTGCCCGCAAATTCGGACTGACTTCTGAAGGAGAAGCATATTTTCAGGCCTTTGCCGGGATCGTGGAACAGGCGGAGGTCACCGCGCGCAATTTGAGCGCCGAGATGCACGAACTCAGTGGACCCCTCGTTGTGGCTGCGCCAACCAATATTTCGGTCGGTGCCCTGCAGCCAATGTGGACCGCCTTCATGCGGAAGTATCCGAGCATTCGCCTGGACCTGCGGCTGAGCAACTTCAATATCGACTTGCCAGAAGACCGAGTTGATCTCGCCTTGAGGATTGGCCCGCAGCAGGATCAGCGCCTTTATCAAAAGAAGATGGGATCGATCTCGACAGCGGTGATGGCGGCACCATCTTACCTTGAAGGCCGAGATCTTCCGGAAGCTCCAGACGATCTCAAACAACATGCCATCATTGCCGTCCGCACGATCCCGGCTTGGCAGTTGACCCACCGGCCCTCCGGCGAAACCTCCGAACTCCACCTGAAAGGGGATGTGGTTGTCGATGATATCGCGCTGGTCCGTCAGTTTGCAGAGGACGGGTTTGGCGTTTGTCTATTGAGTGTGACTGAAGCTGCTGAGCCGCTAGAGCAGGGCCGACTAAGACTTCTCCTGCCGGACTGGCAGGGCCAGCAACGGGATATCTACGCTGTCTGGCCAACCGGTAGGCTCTTGAGCGCACGGGCAAAGTGTCTGCGGGAATTTATGCGGATCTATTTGGCCGAACGACCTGTGTTTCAAGGGCAGGTGCCCGCAGGATCAACTTTGACCTAAGCGGTCAGATCATGCCGCCAAAGAGAACTGATCTTGCACATTTTCTGGCAACAACAGGACAATGCGTGGCAGATCAGCTGATCATATCAGGCCGTGTGGGGCTGGCAGCGATAGTAGGGCTGATAGTCGATGTAACCGCTCATCAGTGTCAGGAAAGCCTGGCATTCGTCCCGTGTTTGGAAACAGGCTGTCCGGGCAACCGGGAAAGGCTCTCCCCAGTTCGCTGCGCGGCCGCCGGCAATCCCTTTCCAGCCGCTGCCTTGAAACGTGCGGCAGTCATACTGAGTTCCGGATACGACAGGAATGCTGCCGCGGTCGGTATTATAGGTTGGTGCAAAAAGAATATCTGAAGGCGACTGGATCTGGCAGGCACTTAGGGCGAAGGCGAGGGTGCAGACCGCAATAAACCCTAGGCGGTTTCCGGCATTTCGAGTTTTACTCACAAAATTCGGCATAAAGACCTCTGGCAATCGCGGGCGGCATCTCTGTTCAGAGATGTCTTTAAAATCAGAATTCTGTCGTACAAACATCTGATCGAAACGTCAAAAGCTATTGTGGCGCAAAACCCGATATGACCAGATTGTTGGTCTTCTGAAATATGACAATGGACCGATGGTTTTGCCACCGGTCCGTCAAGAGAAAGGCAGATCTTCCAGAAGGGATGAATTCTGCCGAGTGGTTCGCGTCTATCAGGTCAGCCAGTCGGATGGCGGAACGTTGAAGTCGAACGGATTGTCCAGGCCCTGATCCACGTCATCCCACGCCTGGTAGTGACCGTCTTCCTGCAGTTGTAGGAAAATCGCTTCCAGTTGAGCGTTCAGGATTTCCATCCCACCCCAAGCGTCACCCATGCCGGCAGCAAATTTCTGGATCTCGTTGTAGAGCCCATCCGGAATTTGGTTGAAGTCGATTTGGTCTAGATCGGAGAACATAAAAAACAGCTCGTCTTCAAACTCATAAAAACGCTCTGCGCCGTTCATGTAGACGATTTCGCCTTCAAACATCACCGACAGTGTCATTTCATACATGCCGAAATCGATCAGCTCGAGCTCAATGCCGAGTTCGAAGTTCATTTCGAATTCTTCAATGCCGTAATCGAAGGCCTCACCATAGATTTCGAGCGCCTGCTCGTATCCGAACGCTGTCATGATCGGGTTGCCGTTGGCGTCGAAGGCTTCGGCCTGTATCTCCATCCCGGTTTCAAAGGCCATCTCGACATAGAGCTCGCGGAAGTCATTGTCGTAGAAACTGCCTTCAAATTCATGCGCAATACCAGCCTGATATTCCACCGCGACTTCTTGGCCGTTGAAATTGATGGTCTTGATTTCTGTGGTTCGCTCTTCGGCCAGCGTGAGGATGTTAATCTGTCCGTACTCCGTGGTGTACGTGTAGTTTTCCATCTCCAGGCTAAAGTTCACCTGCTGCTCGCCGGAGCCTGCCTGGACATCAACCTGGGAGCTGAGTCCGCCTTGGGGCCCTTCTGCAAGGTCGCCAGTCGGCAGATCGTCTTTTCCATCGAGATTGTAAGGATCCAGGTTCAAAAACGGCAGATCGTTGAACTCGACCGGACTGGTCGAAACATCGAGTGCGTCCGGCACCGTCCAGCCGAATTCATCCAGATCGGTCATGAAGGGAGCGGTGTTTGTGTTTCCGTCCTGATCACCCGGCGGCCCAGCCGGGATATAGAGGTCTATCGGCATAACTGGCGCAGTGTTGATTGAAAACGGCAGGGGGTGGGTAGGCTGGTAAGTCATTGTTTAGCTCCTCCGCAAGGACCATCGTTTCGGACACTGTTGTCCGGTGGTGACGATTACGATTTGGTCGTGATTGGAGAAGTTTTCAAATTAAACTGTCGTCATTAAAACCCTGTAATATTAATATTATTCTTCATGATATCTGATATATATTTCGTTATCCGAATAAATATTTTGAAGAAATATCAGAGAATAATAATTGTTATTTGACCGGAAGGAAAAATACCGGCGCGAGCGGCGCCGGTATCTATCTTTTAGTCTCGGATACTGACTAGTTGATGGTAATCCAGCGCAGCATCAGGAAATTATCGGCCCTCTGGGTCAGATCGATCGTGTCCTTGGAGCCCCACAGCAGGGGCTGGATGTGGAGCGGTACGTAGACCACATCGTCGCGAACGGTAAGAGCGATCTCATCCAGCATTTGCTGCCGCTTTGCCGGATCAATCTCCCGCTGGATTTGCGGCAAGAGCGCATCCACCTCGGGGTTTGAGTAACCGCCGAAGTTCCAGCTGCCGAGCTTTTTCTCATCATTTCTCGAAGTGACGAGAAACCGGATTGGGTGTTCGGCGTCGAAAGTTCCGGGCGACCAGCCCAGGAGATACATGTCGAAATTGCCGGAGCGAAGCTCTGGCCAGTAGCTGCGGACCGGCATCGCATTCAGTTCGGCGCGCATACCTGCCTGCGTCAGCATCGCCGCCATTGCCTTGCACAGCGCCTCATCATTGATGTAGCGGTCGTTGGGGCACATCAGTCCGAAAGAGAAGCCATCCGGATAACCTGCCTCTGCCAGCAAGGCCTTGGCACCGGCTGGGTCATAGCCAAACCGATCTGACGCGGCGGCGCTGTATCCTTTCATTTGCGGGCTGACGAGTTGCGTTGCCAATTCTGCGCTGCCGCGCATGATCTTGTCGATCATGGCTTCAGTATTGATCGCCATTTGCACCGCTTTGCGAACCTGAACATCCTGAAAGGGGTTTTTGCCCATCGTCTCCTTGGAATACTTCAATGTGTCATGGGCATGCCCGAAGCCGAGCATGATGACCCGGGCTTCAATGCCCTGATGCAGTTTCAATCCTTGCTGATTGGCGACTCGGTTGACGTCTTGAACCGGGACCGGATTGATCAGATCGACCTGACCGGACAATAGTCCGGAAACGGCCGTCGCCGGATTGGCGATTGGCAAGAAGGTTGCCTTGGTGAGATTGTGCTCCTTGGTATCCCACCAACCGTCAAACGGCTCCAGCACAGTCTCGACGCCGGGTTGCCGGCTGACAACCTTGAACGGGCCGGTCCCGTTCGTGTTCAGAGTGGCATAGGTTTCTGCATCCTTCGCCGGAAGCGCGGCATCATTAGCTTCGGCCCAATCCTTGTCGAGGATCATGAAGTTTGCGATGGAATCGGGAAAGATCGGGTCGGGTGCATGGGTGAGAAAATCGATCGTGAAATCATCAACAACTTCAACACTTTTCACCGGAGCAAACCAAGAGGCGGTGTCTGAGGCCTCGGATGAAGCGCGTTGATAGGAGAACAAGACGTCTTCAGCGGTAAACTCAGCCCCATCATGAAACTTCACGCCTTTGCGCAAGTTAAAGCGCCATCCGTCCGTTCCGATCGGCTCCCAGCTCTCGGCAAGGGACCCCTCGATGTCCATGGACTTGCCGCGCCGGACGAGCCCTTCATAGACATTGTTCAGGAACCCGAGCACCGGGGCGGAGTTGACTGCATGCGGGTCCATCGTCTGTGGATCGGTCGGTGACGACCAGCGCAGTTCAGCAGCCTGGGCCACCGAGACGGACGTGAGAAGGGCGGCGGTCAGTGTGAAACCGGCGGTGCGCCGAAGCCATCTGGACGATGTACGGGTCATGATATCCCTGCTTGTCGTTATGAAATCTCTTCCATCACACTAAGCGACTTCACGGTCAAAGAAAAACCGGATCCGTTTCCGGACCCGGTAATAGTTTCACAAGACTGTGAAGGGGCTTACGCCTTGCCGGTCACCTGAAGCGCAAAGGCTTGAACGAGGGCAACTTCCTTCAGCCGATCAAAACGTCCCGATGCCCCGCCATGTCCGGCGTCCATGTTGGTTTTGAGCATTACGAGACTGTCACCGGTTTTTGTCGCGCGGAGTTTGGCAACCCACTTGGCCGGTTCCCAATAGGTCACACGCGGGTCGGTCAGGCCTGCAAGGGCGAAGATCGGCGGGTAGTCCTTGGCTTCGACATTGTCATAAGGCGAATACGAAGAGATGTACTCATAGGCCACTTTGTCGGTGATGGGGTTGCCCCACTCAGGCCATTCCGGCGGAGTGAGAGGCAACGTGTCATCCAGCATGGTTGTTAGCACATCGACAAACGGCACCTCAGCGACGATGCCGCCGAATTTCTCCGGTGCCATATTCGAAATCGCACCCATCAGCATGCCGCCGGCCGATCCGCCCTGCGCAATGATGTTCTTGTGGCTTGTGAAGCCTTCGATGACCAGATGATCAGCTGCGGCGATGAAATCTGTGAAGGTATTCTTCTTGTTCTCCCGCCGGCCGGCCTTGTACCAGCCGAAGCCTTTCTCCTTTCCGCCGCGAATATGGGCGATGGCATAGACGAAGCCGCGATCGACCAGCGACAGACAGTTCGTGTTGAAACTGGCCGGGATCGAAATGCCGTAAGACCCGTAGCCATAAAGCAAGAGTGGCGCGGAGCCGTCCAGCGGTGTGTCTTTCCGGTAGAGAATTGAGACCGGTACCGTTTCGCCGTCAGCCGCCTGAGCCATCAGCCGCCGTGTGACGTAGTCATCCGCCGTGTGGCCGGATGGCACTTCCTGTTCCTTGCGCAAGACGCGTTCGCCCGTTGCGACATTGTAGTCGAACGTTTGTGACGGCGTCGTCATGGACGAATAGGAAAAGCGGATGGTCTCAGTGTCGAACTCATAGCCGCCAGACAGGCCAAGAGAGTAGGCCTCTTCGTCAAAGGCAACGTGATGTTCGTCGCCGTCTTCAAGGTTACGAATGACGATCCGAGGCAAGCCGTCTTCCCGCTCCAAACGGGTCATGAATGTCTTGTAGACACAGTGGGACAGGATCAGGCATCCGGCCTTGTGCGGCACCAGATCGCGCCAATTCTCCCGGCCTGGTGTGGCTTTTGGAGTGGTCACAATCTTGAAATCTTCCGCGCCATCGGCATTGGTCAGGATGTAGAGCGTATCGCCATGGTCATCGACGGAATACTCGATGCCGTTTTCACGTGCAGCGATAAGGGCGGGCGCCTTCGTGGGCTGATCGGCCGGGATCATCCAGATTTCGGACGTCTCGTGATCATGAATGTCGATGACGATCGTGTCGCCGGACTGCGTTTTGCCAACCCCCATGAAGAAACCCGGATCTTTTTCTTCATAAACCAGGACATCTGAAGCCGGATTGGTTCCAATTTCATGGCGGAAGAGTTTTGACGGCCGGTGATTGGCATCGAGACGGATGTAAAAGACATATTTGCTGTTGGCGCAGAACACCCCGCCGCCACTTGTGTCTTCGATGACATAGCCGGTGTCTTTGCCCGTTCCAAGATCTCGGAACTGCAGGGAGTAATACTCAGACCCCTTGTCGTCATATGCCCAGGCCAACAGCTTGTGGTCCGTGGAATGGCTGGCGCCGCCGATCTTGAAATAGGCTTTGCCGTCGGCTTCCTTGTCGCCATCCAGCAAAATGGTTTCATCACCACCGTCGCGCGGTGTGCGGTAGAAGATCGGCTGCTGGCCGCCGGTCTTGTATTTCAGGCTGTAGGCATAGGGGCCGTCGGGGGAGGGGACGGCGCTATCGTCTTCCTTGATACGGCCCCGCATTTCGGAGAAGAGGGTTTCCTGCAATGCCTTCATGGGCGCCATTTGCGCCTCGTGATAGGCGTTTTCCGTCTCAAGATACGCCCTGATGTCTTCATCCAGGACACTGGGGTCTTTCATGACCTCCTGCCAATTGTCGGCCCGCAGCCAACTGTAGGCGTCATTTCGGGTTATGCCGTGGGTTTCAATTTGGACGGGGCGCGCTTCAGCGCGTGGAGGGAGCGTGTCGTTTTTCATGAAATCGGAGGTAAGGTGTTTGTCCGGTCAAGGCAAGGGCGATCAAGCGCGGCCTGGTTGCCAACGCATCACCTGTATTTCACCCGGTCGGGAAACGCGCTCAGGTCGAGTTTGTCTTTGATCGGACTTGCCTTCCTAATGAAAAGGACCGCCTCGTTCGCCTTGATTTGGTTGACCGGAACTTCTCTCGGCAGCTTGTTGTCGAGAAGTATCTCTGCGGCAAGCCGTGCAGTTGCTTCTCCGCGCTGCCAGTAGGGTTCACCAAAAGACAGGGACACGCCTTTATCTACCAGCGCCGGTGACGACGTCACGCTCACCACGTTGTCGGGCAAAACCTGCCGAACAAGTGCATTATTGGACAAAAATGATGACGTGGACGTCACATAAGCCACATCAGCCGACTTCAATTTTGTCCTTAGCACCTCCGCGTGAAATTCAGCATCATCCGCGTCGGGAACAAAACGAACCCGCGTTACGTCCTTTTGCAGAATATTCGCAACCGTCGTGACCCGGCTCGCTTCATTGGTGGAGTTCGGCTCTCTAGGGTCAAATAAAACAGCAATACTATCATAAGGATAGACTTGCTCTAGAAGTTGGAGGATTACTTCCACCGACAAGGACTGTTTTGACCCGGTAGCGCCATGCGTCGGTGTGTGCATGGAAAGTGTGATGCCGACACCAATTGGGTCGGACACAATGTTGAACACTACTGGGACATCTCCGACTCCGAAATTCAGAACCATCTGGGTTGTCGTGGTGCCGAAGGTGTAGATGAGATCCTTTTTCTTTAGTTCAGACCGTCTTTCACGCAAAAAGCCGGCAAGATTGGTCTCGCTTCTTCTGGCATCAAAATGATCATAATTTGCCTGAACACCAAGCTGTTCGAGTTTGGAAAAGAAGCCCTGCTCGGCCTGGGTTATTCCACGCCAGGTTATGATCTGGATGTTTTTTGTTTCAGCCGCAAAAGCGGCTCCGGCAAAAAACACCAAACAGGTTACCAGCAATATTCGAATGAGGTGCAAGCGCTTTTCCTTTGCCTACGAGCCTTCAAAACTCCATTTGGAGCATGTCTTGGGTGCTGAAGAGCTCTTTCGTGACCTGACGCTTAGGTTAAATCACAACTTCCTACGAATCTATTGCAGCAAAGCCTGAAAATCCTGTTTATGTTGCTGATTATTGCGCAAAAATGACAGTATTAGAGCGTTTGTTCGGGGATTTATTTTGTACTTTTGTTACAGGGAATGGGTTTAATCGCAACACTCAACACATTCTTATGAGGCCAACTTAAACCAGTGCCGTCCTTTGTGTTCTGCTCCTCATCAGAATGAAGATCATGATGGTAATGTTGAGGAAATTCCAAGCAATACCATTCAAGAACGCCGCTTGATATGAACCAGTCAGATCGTAGATCCAGCCTGACAACCATCCCCCCAGCGCCATGCCGAGAATGGTTCCCATGATGACAAGCCCAACCCGTTGTCCGGCTTCGCGGGCTGGAAGGTATTCACGGACAATCACAGCATAGCTCGGCACGATCCCGCCCTGGCTCAGCCCGAAGATCAGGGACACCAAATAAAGGGATGCGAGCCCGTTGAAAGGTATGAACAAGAACAGTGCGGCACATTGCAGGACGGAGCCGATCAGCAGGGTCCGAACGCCGCCGATCTTGTCGGCCAATACCCCCGACACGAGCCGGCTGGCAACCCCTGCGGCTGTCATGATCGCAATCATCTCGGCGCCCGGCGCAACACCGTATCCAAGGTCGACACAGTAGGCGACGATGTGGACCTGCGGCATGGCCATGGCGACACAGCATCCCAATGCCGCTACAAATAGCAGCATCTGTAGAGCTTGGGGCGACAATCCTGTCGTGGCTTGGTGGAAACCGGACGCAGCTGGAGCCGCACTGAAAGCCGTTTCTGGTGGCCGTCTGCGCAGTGCCAAAGCGAGCGGGATCATCGTGACGAGACATATCACTGCGATGAGCAAGTAGGTATCACGCCAGTCTCCCGTGCCGAGGTTCCACTTGATCAGGGACGGCCAGAGCACGCCGGCCAGGTAGTTTCCGCAGGCAGCACAGGCAACGGCCAAACCACGGCGTTTGACGAACCAGTGAGAGACATCGGCGACAAGCGGGCCAAAGGTTGCCGATGTTCCAAGGCCGATCAGCACCCCTTGTGCGAGTGAAAACACCCAGATGTTTGGCGAGATGGCGGCGAGCGCGAAACCCGCACCGAGACTGACGGCCGAAGCAATGACTGGCAGGACAATGCCGTACCTGTCGACAACGCGGCCCAGCAGGTAGTTGCCAAGGCCAAAGCCGATCATGGTCAGCGTGTAGGGGAGGGCAGATCCGGCCCGGTCAATACCGAAGTCGACCTGGACTGCCGGCATGATGATCACCACGGCCCACATTCCTGCACCACCAAGCGTGCTCAGCAGGATCGAGACGGCCAGGCGGAACCAGGCGTATGACCCATCGGGCGCAAAAGGATCGTTGGTGGCAGCGGCTGACATCGGCAATTCTCAAGGAAGACTTGCCGGAATGACTATCAGTTCAGGTCCTTTGCGGCCAATGAATATCCTTGAAGCGATCAACAAGCAGCGTGAATGGATCCCGGAACTGGTTTGGTATTCAGGTGTCACCCAGCGTTGATATCGCTCGCGCAGATTTGTACCCGCTCCGCGTTTTCAAGTTCAAACACTGCGCAATCTGCTACTGTTTGGGCGCCAGGGATCTGCCGCGCGACTGGGGCTGTGAGCGCTTTCTGGCCTAAACTCCCTATTTTGCCATCCTTGTATCCGACCACGTGCAGGACCTTGCGATTGTTGGACGGCAGGATGATGTAGGGCAGGGCTTGATCATCGGCGTAAACTGTTGCGCTCAAGTTTTGCTCTCGCGCGCCGATCTTATGATTGGAAAATCCACGGAGCGCGTGTGTCAGTTTCAGTTTGTTCCCTTGCCAACGTGCGATTTGCAACGTTCCACCAATATGTGGCGTCTCAACAAATGCAATTTGCTTCTGTCCGGTCCCGAGATAATCCGCGATACCGGCAACGTTGAGCCAGCGGTTCGTCCGGCCGATTGGGCGTGAACTTGCAAGTTCAACCAATCGATCGTCTTGAAGTCCATAAACAGCCACACTCGCGCCAGCAGACAGGAAAGCTCGAATTGTGACGATTTCCGGCTTACCGTCGCCGTTCAGATCAATAAGTCGCGGTGTGCGATCTTCAAACACCTGGTCTTGTGGCAGAGAGACGGCGTAAGCTTTCCCGCCGACTTTGATATGCAGCGATCCGCCCTCAATCCCATCGCCCAAAATCGCATGGCCATAGCGATCCGTGGGGGTGCCGTACCAGGCGGCATAGGTCGTTCCATTGTGGTGCAGTGTTGCGACGTCTCCGTCCGGCAACCGGTCCTGTGCTGCAACGCTATCCTCCATTGCCAGGGCGCCAATCAGCACCGCTGGCAGCATCAGGAGTTTCAAGCAAGCCGTCACCGTCATCACACATCCTCTGCGAGCCAAGGAATGAAGCGCTGGCCAGCTGAGCCAAGCTGTGCGCTTCCATTCTCCTGACGGTACTCACGTGCGGACATTTGTAGAGTAAAACCTATGTTACACAGGTTTTATTGCAGGTAGCTGTCGACGATCTGCCAATATCTTGGATCCCGCCAAACCTTGGACACTGCCTTTGACAAGCGGGCTTTCAGGGCGGGGGACACAGACTTGTTGGCGGCCAGCCATTGCACGCCATGTGAGAGTGGTGCCCCGACTTGAAGGCGTGTGTGATCGAACCCCTGCTTTCGAGTGATGTAACTTGCGCGCATTGAAATGGTGTACCAGGCATCGACCCGTCCGGCCTGAAGCATCCGGGCCATCTGTTCTGCGGTGGCAATTTCGGTCAGGTTTGTCAGGCCATTCCGCCGCAAGATACGGGCTCTCTGGCTGCCCAGATGAACGCCGATGACCTTGTTGTCGGCGAGCGCCTGTTCAAAGCTGTCAATCTGCTCGTCGAGGGTGATGAAGGCGCTTTCCGTGTAGATCAGCGGGGCAATGTACTTCAGTTTTTCGCTGCGTTTTCGCGTGTAAGCCAGGGAAAAAATCAGAGATCCCGGGGTGTTTTCGACGAGCACCTGCGCTCGTTTCCAAGGTGCAAACCGGATATCGAGTTCGATATCCGCCTCTTTCGCGACCAGTTCCATGATTTCAACGGCGATGCCGCGTTCCTCGGCGTTGATCGACAAGGGGGGAAGAAATCCAGTGTAGGCGATGATCTTGTCTTGGCTTCGGGCCCCTGCGGTGAACGCAGCATATAAGCTTGCCCCCAGCAGGACATGTCCCAGTATCCGAAGAATAGGCAAGGTGTTTCCCCTGAAAATGCGGCGAGTTATCAGGGGAAATACCAGTGTTATGTTAAAGGAGACCTAAAGTCCCGCAAAGAAATGTCATGAATGGGTTCAATGGCTTGGGCATTTATGAGGGCTCGATGAAAGCTGACATTTGCCGCAAAGAAACCCTGCGGTATTACTATTTTGGCTCAAAGGTCATCGCGTGGCCGTTTAGGCAATAGCGCAGTCCTGTTGGCGGCGGGCCGTCTGGAAAGACATGCCCAAGATGAGCATCGCATTTGTTGCATCTGATTTCCGTACGAATCATGCCGTGGGACCGGTCCTCAATTTCGCGTATCGCATTTGGATGCGCTGCTTCGAAGAAGCTCGGCCAGCCGCAGCCCGCATCAAATTTGGTATCCGAATGAAAAAGCTCGGCACCGCAGCAGACGCAATCATAGCGGCCGGCATTGAAGCTGTTCCAGTAGGGCCCGGTATAGGGGCGTTCCGTGCCCGATTGACGGGTGACATAAAACTGCTCGGGCGTGAGCTGAGCCATCCATTCAGCCGTTGATTTTTTGATTTTTGTGTCGGTGTCGTCGCTCATTGTCTTTTCCTAGCTTTGTACCGACTAAGAAATAAGAAAATCACCGGAACCGGCAAGGGGCGGAAGCTCATCCGCCAAGGACGCTCATTGATAATTTGACACGGTTTCCACCTTCCTGACGGGCCTGAAAAACACAAGATTCTGAAGCAGCTAATAGAAACTCAGAGCTTTCCAGTACACCTTTATGTTCGGCAACGGCGCAGGCTGTGCCGACTGAAGCGGTGACAACACCGTTATGCATGGTGTTTCCCGGGTTTGGGATCCCCAAGTCTTGAATAGCGACTTGTATATAGGCGCTGATGGTTTCGGCGCCCATCTCGTGTGTTCGAGGCAACAGCAATGCAAACTCCGACATCGAAACCCTGGCGGCGACATCGGCAGGCCGCCGCGCGGTGTCTTTCAGAACGTCCGCCACTTTCGCCACGCAGTCGTCTGCTGCGCTCTGTCCGTACTGTTCGGAAATCGCGTCAAACTTGTCGACTGAAACCTTGATGAGGGTGGTATGGGTATTTTCGCGCAATGCGATGGCCCACTCCCGGTTCAATGTGTCTTCGAAAGCGCGGCGATTGAAGAGACCGGTCAAGGTATCCGTCTGGGTGGCCGCTTCCAGCAGTCCTTCAAGTTCCTTTTGCCGCGCAATGCTCCGAATGAAGACCGCAAAAGCAGTTGGTTTTCCGTCTTTTTCGATGAGGTGCGCGGTCACTTCGGCCCAAAGAAGCGAGCCATGTGCCGAGCGAAGCTGCAGATCGGCATGGGGTAAGCTTACGTCTGGTGTTGCCGCTCCGGATAGAATCTTGTGAAGCGTCTCCGCCTCCGGATTGGGAGGGCCAAGGTAGACGAGGTCACTTAAATGTTCCGGCAATTCTTCGGAATCCCAGCCAAACAAGCGGGCAGCGGACGGTGAGGCATACTCTAAGGTTCCGGTGAGGCCCAGCTGAAGGATTGCGTCGCCGCTGAGAGACAAAAGTGTTTCGAAATTTAAATTGCTAGGCTGCGAAGCTGCAGCTCCGGACGCTGTCCCCCCATTTTGGTCCAAAGCCATGCCTTGCCTCGCTAAATTATGCCGCTGAAACCACTGCGACGTTTCTTAAAGTGAACGGTATTAGGGACGTGAAATCAAGAGGCTTGCGGTATTAAGGATTGTTCGCAACTCTACAGCGCGACCCGGTACGCAATCCCGTTGATATCAATGTTTACATTGTGAGACCGGCCGCATCTTTGGGGTTGGTTTGCAGTGAGACGCATACCGCTAATTTGCCTGACTAGTGAGCGAATAAGGATTGGATGTCGCAAATAGACAAATGGAATCAATTTTTAAATACTTTTGCACGAAGCTCGCAGCGTCGAAGGAGGCAACATCTTGGCGTTGAGTAAGGTATTGAATGGTCACGCGTTGTGCCTTGAAGTCCAAAAAACGGGTCCCAATTACGCACCTGAAAACTCCTATCCCGCTATTATGCCCCCCAAAGACATTGATTCGTTCAGCATATCCGCGATGCTCCATCGGCAACCGTAACGAAAGATCAGTATGACGCCCGCAGTTACTGACGAAACCACGCTTTTGGCTGTGCTCGCGCCGTTCGCGGCTGCAGTTGCCGCGCCGTTCTTGACGAAGTGGTTCAAACACAACGCGGCGTGGCCGCTGGCGGTGGTTCCCGCGCTCATCTTTTTGCATTTTACTGGTTTTGTCGCACCTGTTTCGGAAGGTCAATCCTTCGTTGCAGCGGTCGCTTGGGCGCCGAGTTATGGCGTGAACTTCTCCATCTATGTCGATGGATTGTCTACGCTTTTTGCGCTTCTTATTTCAGGGATCGGAACCTTCATTATTCTGTACGCCGGTGGCTACCTAAAAGGTCATCCGCAGCAAGGCCGTTTCTTTTCGTTCCTGTTTCTTTTCATGGGCGCAATGCTTGGGCTCGTGCTCGGCAATAATCTGATTTCCCTGTTCATTTTCTGGGAGCTGACGTCAATCACGTCCTTCCTGTTGATCGGCTTTGACCACCTTCGGGCGGCGTCCAGACGGGCAGCAATTCAGGCCTTGGTGGTGACGGGCGGTGGCGGATTGATTTTGCTGGCCGGTTTCATTGTCATTATTTCTGCGACCGGTGAAATCGAGATGTCTGTACTTCTGGCATCGCCCGATATCATCAAGGATACAGGCCTTTATGTGCCGATTTTCCTGCTGGTGCTCGGCGGAGCATTTACGAAGTCAGCCCAGTTTCCATTTCATTTCTGGCTCCCCAATGCGATGGAAGCGCCGACGCCCGTCTCCGCGTTCCTGCACTCCGCAACGATGGTCAAGGCAGGTGTCTACCTCTTGATGCGCATGCACCCGCTTCTCGGAGATACCGTGCTCTGGACGACGGTCTTGCCGCTCTTTGGTGGCGTCACTTTGTTGGTGGGCACCATTCTGGCCGTGCGTCAGACTGATTTGAAGTTGATGTTGGCTTACACGACTGTGGCGTCTCTTGGTCTTCTCGTCATGTTGACGGGAACAAGTCACGAAAAAGCGCTTGAGGGTGCGGTCCTCTACCTTTTGGCGCACTCCCTTTTCAAGGGCGCGCTTTTCATGGTTGCCGGAACCATCGATCACGAAGCGGGCACCCGGGACATCCGATATCTTGGCGGTTTGCGCTCCGCGATGCCGATTACGTTTGCGGCTGCCTGTCTGGCAGGGCTGTCGATGTCAGGACTTCCGCCCTTCATTGGTTTTATCGCCAAGGAAGTGCTCTACTACGGTACATGGGGATGGCCGGACTTTGGCCTCTTGATCACTGTCGTGGCTGTTATTGGCAACTCGTTGATGCTGGTGATCGCCGCGGCCGTTGCGATCAAGCCGTTCTTCGGCCCAGCTGTCGACACTCCAAAACACGCCCATGAGGGGCCGGTGTTGCTGTTTGCCGGTCCGGTGGTGTTGTCAGTGTTAGGGTTCGTCCTTGCGGTTATTCCGCATACAACCGGCGTTCTGTTTATCGGACCAACTCTGTCATCCCTGCTTGGATCTTTCACCGAGATCGATCTGCATCTCTGGCCGACCAAGATCAACGCCCCGTTGATCCTGTCCCTGATCACGATTGGGACCGGGATTTTCCTGTTTACCCAGCTCGATAAGCTGAGAGCTTTCGTCGTCGGTACTTTGACCGCTATCGGTTGGGGACCGGACAAAGGCTTTGATCAGGCAATCGCCGGTATTGTGTCGTTGTCTTCGGCCATTACCACGGTGGTGCAGGGCGGTAAGATGCAGACCTATATGGCATTGACGTTTCTTGCCGCCGGTGCCGCTGTTTTGGTGCCGGGGTATGTCGGCGGCGGATGGCCGGCCGTGCCGAAAATGCCCACCTACACGTTCTATGAGTGGAGCATATTCCTGATCGCGGTGCTTGGTCTGATCTCGGTTCTGGTCGCAAAGACGCGTCTTACCGCCATCGTCTCTCTTGGCATTCAGGGCTTTGCGGTCGCCCTGATTTTCCTTCTCTTCGGCGCGCCGGACTTGGCCTTCACCCAGTTGATGGTTGAAACGCTGTCAGTGGTTATTCTGGCGCTTGTGATGACCCGCCTGAACCTGTCTCCGCGGGATCATCGCGATGGGATCTCCACACTGGTCACGGGAGCTATTTCCGTATCGGTCGGCCTTGGTCTCGGCTTGACCTTGATGGCGATTACTCAGCAGCCCTTTGACCGCAGACTGTCGGACTTCTTCACCGAATACAGCAATTCAATTGCCTACGGCCGGAACATCGTGAACGTCATCCTCGTTGATTTCCGCGGTATTGATACGCTCGGTGAAATCGCGGTGGTTGCCCTGGCCGGGCTTTGTGTCCTTGCGCTGATCCGCGTGCACACGAAAAAGACACTTCCTGAGGACGAGGTCATTGATCCGTCCGATACAGGCGCAAAGAAGGAGGCCGTGTAATGCGTACCGTCATTTTCCGAACCATTGCGCCGTATCTGTCCGCTCTGATGGTGCTGTATTCCATCTTCGTCCTTCTGCGCGGACACAATGAACCGGGCGGCGGTTTCATCGGTGGGCTGATTGCAGCCTCTGCACTCGCGATTTTCGGTATTGCCTGCGGGGTTGCAGCTGTGCGCCGCGCGATCAAGGTGCATCCCATGAGCATCGCCGGCTTTGGCTTGTTCATGGGAGCTGCAGCCGGCGTGATCTCGTTGTTCACCAATCAGCCTTTCATGACCAGCCAATGGTGGCCGATCGATCTATTCAATGTCCAGATCAAGCTGTCGACACCGTTGATCTTCGATATCGGGGTCTACTTGGTGGTGGTCGGCGCGATCAGTTCGATTGCGTTGGCGCTGGAAGAAAGGGAGAGCGACTGATGGAAACCGGTCTTTCTATCCTTGTCGGGCTGTTTTTCGCTGTCTCCGTCTACCTCATGCTTTCAAAGCAGCTGGTGAGAATGTTGCTAGGCATCGCGATCCTTGGAAACGCGGTCAATATGTCGATTTTCGTCAACGGCCGTCTAACCCGTGAGGTGCCGCCGGTCATTCCAGAAGGACTGATGGTGCCAACGGAAGTGATCGCCAATCCCTTGCCGCAGGCGCTGGTTCTGACGGCCATCGTGATCTCCTTCTCCTTTTTTGCGTTCCTTCTTGTTCTGGCCTTCCGGGCTTATCAGGAAGTCGGCACGGACGACGTCAACGAAATGCGCGTTGCCGAGCCTGAGAACGACCCGCTTCCGCCGCAAGGGTACTGATCTGACATGGCTAGCACTTATTCTTCTGAAAAAGTCGATTACTCCGCAGCCATGAACCTGGAGCCGGTGGCGGCCGCGGACTGGTTGATCGTGGCCCCGGTTCTGGTTTCGCTGATCGGCGGTGCCGTCTGCCTGATGATGCGCAAGAACACAGATGCCCAGCCGAAACTGGCGATGCTTTTCCTGGCGCTTCTCGTCTTGGTCAACTTCGGGCTTTTGATCCGTGTTTTGGATCAAGGTGTCATCACCATGGTGATGGGTGGCTGGCTGCCGCCGTTCGGGATTGCCTTCACGGTTGATGCGCTTGGTGCCACGCTGTCATTGATTGCTTCGATTGTTGCCTTCTGCGCAGGTCTTTATGGGATTGTGACTGTTGGGGCTACGGGGCGCAGATACGGGTTCTATCCGTTTCTTGTCTTGCTCATGGCCGGGGTGTGCGGCGCGTTTTTGACCGGGGACATCTTCAACCTCTATGTCTGGTTCGAGGTGCTGCTGATCTCGTCCTACGGCATGCTGGTTCTTGGCAATGAAAAGCCCCAGCTGGACGGCGCCGTGAAGTACGGCGTCTTGAACCTCATCGGCACGAACTTTTTCCTAATCGGAACCGGCATGATTTACGGCGTGTTCGGCACGCTCAACATGGCCGATATTGCGATCAAGATGTCTGAGCTCGACAGCCCGGCGTCCGGAACGCTTCTTACCATCGCGGTGCTCTATTTCCTGGCGTTCGCAATGAAAGCGGCGGCTTTCCCGGTCAACTTCTGGCTCCCCGCGTCCTATCACACGCCAAACATCGTGGTATCTGCAGTCTTTGCCGGGCTGCTGACCAAGGTTGGCGTTTATGCACTCTTGCGGATTTTCGTGCTCATCATGCCGGGATCCCGCGAGGCGCTGGCTGATCTTTTTGCCCTGGTGGCGATCCTCACGCTGATGACCGGGGCTTTCGGGGCGTTGGCGCAAAGTGAGCTCCGCCGCCTGCTCGGCTATCTTGTGATTGCCGGAATTGGCTCCATGCTGGCCGGCATTGCAGTCGGGACCACCCTCGCGCTGTCAGGAGCGATCTTTTATGCGGTTCACTCAATCATTGTGATGACAGCGTTGTATATGGCCAGCGGGATCGTGAACATGATGTCAGGCACCTACGATCTGCGTCAGCTGGGTGGGCTCTATCAGCGGAACGTTGCTTTTGCGGCCGTATTCCTGGTGCTTGCCTTCGCGGTTTCGGGACTACCGCCCTTTTCCGGCTTCTGGCCGAAGGTGTTGCTGGTCGATGCGGCGTTCGCCGACGGCAGGGCCTTGCTCGGTGCCGCCATTCTGCTCAGCGGCTTCTTAACGACCATCGCGATGGGCCGTGTGTGGATCTACGCGTTCTGGCGAGGCGGACCGGAAGGGACGCCTGACGGCGAAAGTGTGGGGCCGGCGGCGGCGGCCGCAGTCGCTGGCGGCAGGGCCGCAGGATTGGCGGGACCAGCCGTTTGGCTTCCGCTTGGCATTTTGACGGCAATGATTGTCTATTTCGGTTTGCAGCCGGAGTGGATGCTTGAACTCTCAACGCGCGGAGCTGTTGGTCTGGTCGAACCGCGCGGCTACCTGCGCTCTGTCTTCGGGGGGCTGTGATGACAAGCCTATTCTTGATCAATATCCTCATGGCGCTTGCTTGGGCGGCTGTGACGGGGAGCTTCAGCGAGATCAATCTGGCCTTTGGCTTCGTGCTTGGGACTATCGCTCTCTATCTGATCCGCGAACAGGTCGGGACGACCGCTTATTTCAGCCGTGTCGGCAAGGCCTTCAACCTGGCCGCAACCTTCGTTTACGAGCTGGTTTTGTCCGCCTGGCGGGTTGCAACCATCGTTGTGCGGCCGAAGATCGAGCTTCAACCGGGTTTTATTGCCTATCCTTTGACGGTAGACCGTGACTTCGAAATCACCATGCTGGCAAATTTGATCACCCTGACGCCAGGGACCTTGTCGGTGGATGTCTCTGCGGATCGCAAGACGCTTTATGTTCACTGTATCGATGTGCCGGATCCGCAAGCTACGATTGACGACATCAAGAACGGCTTTGAACGGAAGATCCTGGAGGTGTTCAGATGAGCTCTCTCGATGCTTTTGCAGATGCGTATCTTGCCTGGGCCGTCAAGGCATCGCTCGGGATCCTTAGCGTCTCATTTCTGATCATTGTCTACCGGATCGTGAGGGGGCCAAGCTTGCCGGATCGCGTGGTTGCCCTTGATATGCTGGTCGCGGTCGGCATCGGCTTTATTGCCGCGGTTGGCCTTCTGACCGGCTATTACCTCTATATCGATATCGCAATTACTCTCGGCCTGGTTGGATTTCTGGCAACTGTTGCCTTCGCCCGCTTCATCTTGAACCGGGGTGTGGCGGGAGATGCCACGATCATGGATGAGGTCAAAGACAGTATAAGACGGCGGGAGGCAGGCCAATGAGCGCTGTTGTCACGATCCTCGCCGGGACCATGCTTGTGATCGGCGCCTTGTTTGCTCTGGTTGCTTCCATCGGCATCGTTCGCTTGAAAGATGTTTACATGCGCACGCATGCGGCTTCAAAAGCGGGAACGCTTGGCTCAGGTCTGATGCTCATCGCTCTTGCGGTCTATGCGGCAGACTTGGCCGTTGCGACACGCGCTTTGGCCGGTGTCATATTCTTTCTTCTGACTGCCCCGATTTCGGCGCATCTGCTTGCTAAGGCTGCCTATGAAGCCGGATACCGTCCTTGCGCGGATACGAAAGAAGACGCCATGGCCGAGGTTTTTCCGCAAAAAGACTGATTTAAAACCGGTTGTGACTGCCGAAGCGCAGCAGTCATGACCTTGCGGTAATACTTTTGATTAGGTGTGGATCAATGATCCGTAGAATACTCATTATTTCCGAGAACTAGTTTTTTATTGCATCCATTAGACTTTTATTTGAGAGCGGGGCTTGTCTGTGCAAGCCTTGGTCTATATAAGGCCTACAAAGACGCCTGCAAAGTAGAGTCTTTGTCGATTCTCGCCATTGTAAGTATCCCTATTCTTATGTTTGCTTACGGATTTTGGACTTGCAGGTAATCATAGCCGCAGTTTTGAATTTCAGTAGAGAACAGGTGTGAGATGACTGATAATCTGGTTGAAGCCAATTTGATTGACCTTACTGCAGATATTGTTTCAGCATATGTCAGCAACAATACCGTTGCTTCCACAGAACTTCCGGGCCTTATCAATGAAGTGTATGGCGCGCTTCAGAAAACAGCAGCAGCTTCGAACGAGCCGGAGCCGGAGCCGCTTAAGCCTGCAGTGCCTGTGAAAAAGTCCGTCATGCCAGATTTCATCATCTGTCTTGAGGACGGTAAGAAGTTCAAGTCTCTCAAGCGTCATCTGCGCACCCACTACAACATGACACCGGAAGAGTATCGTGAGAAGTGGGACCTGGCGCCTGACTATCCGATGGTCGCTCCGAACTACGCTGCCGCGCGGTCTGAACTTGCGAAGAAGATGGGCCTCGGCCAACAGCGCAAGCGCGCGAAGTAATTTATCCGCCCACAAACCGGATAATCTAAGGCCGCTTTCGAGCGGCCTTTTTTGTGTCTGACCGACCGCCGAGGCCAAAGGTCTCGACTGCCAGCATGCCTGAACAGCGGGTTCACTCGTCTTCTTGGTCGCGGCTTCCTTTCTTGCATTAAGGTTGTAAATGAACTTATCTACGCCTTTGAATTGTGAGTCTAGACTGTAGGAATATAAGCCTATCTCGGTAATGCAGGCGAATATTTCCTAATGTTCACGACAGGAGGTGCAAATATGTTCAATGATAGGGGAGGGGTAATACACGACACCTACAGACCTTTGCGAGCAAAACCACTTTGCTTGCTAGAGGAGAACCGGCTAGAGGCCCATCTGCATCTTGCTGAGGGGTATGTATCCCGCGCATTCTGCATCAAACCTATGGATTTTTTTACCCACAACCGCGGCCCCAAGCATGTCTCCGATGCGCGGCAACTGATGATGTATCTTGCTCATGTTGAGTTCGGATTGTCACTCGCGGTGGTTGGGCGCCGCTATTTCAGAGACCGTTCAACAGCTTCCCATGCGTGCAAGAAAATTGAGATCATGCGGGAAGACCCCTTCTTTGATGAATTGGTCAGTGAGATCGAGGCACTGATCACCTTGCGCCGCGATCCGCTTTTCGGAGCCAGCATCTGGGGGGCGCAATGACATTCCTGTCAGCCAACAGCACCGACCGGCGCGCGCGGGTTCGTCTGCTGCGCAGTTTGTCGTCCAAAGGGTCTGAGGTTGTTCAAGAGTATTCCGGCGGGCAATTACAGTGGGTATTGGTTCGTGATTTCGGAACGAGATCAATATGTTGGAGTGATCAGCTGATAGAGGAGGGACTTTCGGCCGGCGTTCTGAATAGAGTGGGACAGAGCACCTGTCGGATCAGTCCGGAAGGGCGTTCTGCGCTTCGGCGCGCCTTGAGTGGATCTGAGGACATAGCCAATCAACATCGCGAGATACGATCTGTGCCTTGTAATGGTGAGAAAGCCAATGAAATTGGAAAGCGGCAAGCAACGGCCAAAGTCAATCTTGCGGAAAGTCCGCTCGCTCGTTTGGCGGCACGAAAGAAGAAGAATGGCCAGCCGCTTTTGAAGCCGGAAGAGGTCCGGGCCGGGGAGCGGTTGCGCGCCGACTTTACCTTCGCGTCGATGATGCCAACGGTCGGGCAGGGCTGGCGCACCGAGCGGCTCACTACTAGCGCTAGAGGGAGTGGGCTAAAAGACTTGAATGACGATGTGCTCTCCGCACGCCAACGTGTAGAAACTATTCTTGAGAGCCTGGAGCCGGTTCTGGCGGGTGTTCTAGTGGACGTGTGTTGTCATCTGAAGGGTCTTGAAAAAGTCGAGGCCGAGCGAGGATGGCCTGCAAGGTGCGCGAAAATCATCTTGCAGATTGCGTTGTCCGCTTTGGCAGACCGTTATGGAGAACGTACGCAAGCCCCGTCAAGATTGTCTGACGTTCGAAGCTGGTCATCCGCACCGTGAGAGCCCGGATGACGGCACGAGTTTAGGCCGCGGCCAAGGCAGCCTCTGCATCGGTCCGGATCCGGCCGACCATGGACCTCAGGCCATTTGAACGCTGTGGAGTGAGGTGCTCCTGCAGATCGAGTTGATTAAAAACGGCTTCAACGTCGGTCTTCAGAATCTCCTCAGCGGTCTTGCCAGAAAACACCGCTGTCACGATCGCAACAAGCCCTTGAACAATGAGGGCATCGCTGTCACCGCGGAACGTCAGCACAGGGGCGCCTTCAGCGTTCTTTTCGATCCCCGTGATCAGCCAGACCTGCGAAACACAGCCGCGGACCTTGTGCTCTTCGCTGCGCTCGGCGTCGGTCAGCTGCGGTAGCTCCTTGCCAAGATCTATGAGGTATTTGTAGCGGTCTTCCCAATCATCCAGGAACTCGAATGTTTCCAGAATATCATCGAGTGTCGTTGTCATGGCATCCGTCTTTTATGTTCGCTTTGGGCTCCATATAGCTCGCAGAACCCAATCTGCCTATCCTGGCGCTTGGGATTAATTGGGTTTGGATGTTTTTGGAGCGCGTAAAAACAAAGAAACGCCGCAGACGAAATGGGCAGCTTTTCGTCTGCGGCGTAGCGGAAAAACCGCTGAAGTGAAGCCGTCTGACGCAATGCAACGGATTTGCATTGCCTTCGCGGGGCGCAATCAACCGTTCATTTGGTCCTGAAGATCTCAGGATCTGGGAACGGTTTTAACTCAGGTCTTCTGACCTGAGCGGGGTTTGGGCCTAGGCGTTGGCCCAATGTTTGATTCTTGGATCTGAGTGGTTTCAGTCACACCATCGACAGGCTGTGGGTCAGCGGTGCTGGTTTGATCAGAAGTTGGCTGGACGTTTGTGGACCCGGTGATCACCGTTTCGGACGGATCAGTGTCAGCGATTTGTGTGTCCAGATACTCATAGACGATCCGGGCGCCGTCACGGGCGCGGCTGCCAATCGCTGTGAGTGCATTTCCGCCTGTTTCGCACGCTTGCGGGTTGCGGTCACAAAATCCGCCAATATCAGACATGGTTGCCTGCGCGGCGATAAATGCGGAGACCGGATTGATTGGTTCTACTGGAGTGCTTTCGGTCTCAGATCCGATCGGGATAAGGACCAAAACCAAAGTCAGCCAGAAGGCGGTTCTCAAAAGAAAGAACATTGCTGCTACCCATAGTTCTTTACATGTCAGGTGCGCCGTTTTTGTTGGTGGCACACTCGTTATGGGGCCGTTGTAGCACTGACTTCAGAACACCCGGTTGAGCTGACGGATGCAATTTTCATAAAATAAAACATGCATTTAAGTCGAATTTTCTGAGAATTTGATTCAAATTTGAATGAATTTCGAGCAACTGACTGAAAACAAATAGAAAAGTGCATTTTTGAGAGAAAAGAGATTTATCCTTTAACGTTCCTTAAGCGGTGCGGGCGAAAATAACACCAACAGGTTGGCGAGGCCCGATTCTCGCGCGCGTATCGGTAGTGTATTGTGAGTAACCATCTGAAATTTCTGCAAAACGCATGGACCACTTGGGCGAGCCGCATTGACGGGATGATTCACCCTGACGCTGTCTCGGATCCTTTGACCGGGCCTCTGCACAGATCATTCCTGGTTGGCTGCTTTTTTTCTGGTGCGGTAGCACTTTTCGTGTTGCCGCTGCATCTTGCCCTGGCGGGCGCACCGCACTCCGCAGCGGTATTGATGCTGGCCTGGATGTTGGGCCAATGGCCATTGGCGTTGTACTTGTCCCGGTCCGGTAATCTGGAACGCGCCATTACCATTTCCTCGGTTCTGTTTGCAGTCGTCACGGGCGTGATTTGCGCATTGACCGGCGGAGCTCAGTCCTTTGCTGTCATCTGGTTGCTCATTCCCTGCCTTGAAGCTGCTTTTGCTGGTCAAAGACGCACCGCGGTGATCACCACCGGGTTTTGCTCGGCAGTTTATGCTGGTCTTTTTTTCTTACCGGTCCAAGGCTCCATTGGGTTCAGTTTGCCGCCCGCACTTGATCCGGTCGCGTCGCTTGGCGCGATCCTTTACGCAGGACTTCTCGCCTGTCGTTTGATTTCAGACCGGAGCCGAACCAGAATGCTGATCAAAAGTGCGACCGAAGACTTCCAAACGATGGGGCAGGCCGTATCGGGCGTCGTTTGCGAAGTGCAGTCGAATGGAGACATGCGTCTCCTTGGTGGTCCGGCGCGCGGGCTTTTTGGGCCTGCATTTGCATCCAGCGGCCCCGATTGGATTTTTGCGCGGCTTCATGTCACTGACCGGCCCGTTTACCTGACCCGGCTTTCTGAAGCCCGGCATGATGGCCTTGCCTCCGAGCTGGTTCTTCGGGTGCGCACGTTTCACGAACACATGGTAGGAAACGGCGCGCCGAATTTTACAGCGATGACTGTCAGACTGATCCCGGCGCAGGCGTTTCGTGCAGGTGCACGTGACCAAACTGAAACGCAGCCGGTCCTTGTGGCGATTGATCCAGTGACATCAGAAACTGGCGGCGGTGCACCGATAGAGATCGCCGATAACGTTGAACAATTGCCGGATTTCACACCGGACGTTTCCCCTGAGAGCATCCCACCGCAGGCTGCACGAGCGAAGTCGGCATAGGCAGGGTATGGCAAAACGAAAAAGACAAAACAAAAAGCCGGAGCCACCGGAAACCATGATGAGCCGGGCCGGCAATGTCGCACGGGACAATCCTGTTGCCGCGGGCGGTACGGTTGTCATGGGCTTGACCGCCTGTTTGATTGTGGCAAATGCCCTCGGGCTGCAGCCCGGCCGGCATCCGGCCCCTTATTACACAACGCGTGACTGGCCGGATACCGCGCCTGAGCCTCTGGCAGAGGCAGATGGCGGTGTCACCGTTCAGGAAATCTCGACGCTCGTCCTCGATCTGCAGATTTCTCTGCGAAAGGCGGGTCTATATGAAGGCCCATTGGACGGGATCAATGGACCTGCCACGGAACGTGCAATCCGCGCATTTGAACGCAAAGCTGGGCGAGTTGAGACCGGTGAAGCAAGCGAGAGCCTTCTCGCTTTGATTTGGCTTCATGGAACCGATCCGACGGCACTCACCGCGCCACCAGTCCCCAGGGCTAAACCGGTAACGTCCGGCACGCCGCAGCAGAACACCCCGGAAGAGGCGGCAACTGGGGTCGATTCTGATCCACGTTTGAAGAAGATACAGCATGCGTTGTCGGAACTTGGCTACGGTCCGTTGACGGTCGATGGACTGATGGGCACCAATACAGCGGCGGCTTTGAAGCGGTTTGAACTGGATCGTGGATTGCCGATCACGGGGGAGGCCAATCCCCAAACGCTCGAACGTCTCGAAATGGTCAGCGGTCAACGCTTTGATGGATAGGCGTTTTGCCTTTTCAGTAGCGAATGTGGTCAGCAAGGAAGGGTTGGATGCGCGTCACGTCTGAGCTGTTCGTCAGGGCGCTGGTGCGCCGGATTTTTTCTGAAAATGGTTTTGCAGCTGTCACCCGAAAGGGCAATGCGGAAGCCGGTGCGATCTTGATTGTAGTCGACCGGCTCGACGGCACCTTCGACCTTTATTCGCCAGCACCACAGTCGTTCTTCGATGATGGTGCCGGACAGGGCGACGGCGGCCGGTTGTTTGAAAAGACGTTAGAGGCGGCCGAGCGAGTGGCTGTCGATAAACGGCTGGAAAGCGAAGCTCGGATGGATCCGGACTTCTGGGTCGTTGATATCGAGGCGGAGGCGGGAAACGTGGAATTGCCTACCGCGGAACCTGAGCGATCACGGAACCCTGCCGATGACTTCTTCCGGCTCTAGATCCGCTTAGCCCAACTTAGCCGATCCCCCGGCGCACGCGCTGCGCGCTTGTCGTTCCGCTGCTGATACGGTGAGATCGGGCATCTCTGGACGGCCGATTTGCGTCTTCGAATTGTCCAACGTGCCGCGGAGTTTTTTCTCCGGTGCCGTCGAATTCCGCCGTATTCGCAGAGATGCCAAAAAGAGTCCAAGAACTGGTCAGCACATTTGCAGCACCTGTGCTGAGGTTACGATGCAAGAACAAGAGCTTCCGCATTTCTTCAACGGCCATGTGCTCACCCAGCAACCGGACAAGGATCGTTGTTGTCTTTGGCCGGTCGAGGCCCAGGGATTTGAGAGCAATGACAAGTGCCTCGCCCTGGCCCTCCTGCAAAAGCAAGTCACTGACCGAGCTTGGCAAACCCAAACCTTGGCCAAGGCTGTCGGTAAAGCGGTTTCTCTTTTGCAGCAGCGCTGCCTTCAAAAGTGCGCCATGAAGGCGGAGGCGAGCCGTATCCATTGCCGGAATGCTTGGATGCGCAGGGGCCTGTGCGGATCTGATCACGCTCATCGTTTCAGCTGCGGCGATCGCCTTTGCACGCAAGGAGGCCGGCAAGACAAGAAACTGACTGATCAGATTTTCCGTGTTCAACGCCTGACGCTTGGATAGCTCTTCACCAAGTTCGGCAATCAGGTCGGTTCGCTTGCTCAAGCGCTCATTCAGGTGTTGGTCCAGCGTCAGGTCTTTCCGGTCGATCAGTAGCCGAATGGTTTGAGCATCGGCCGTCTCACACAGTACGGCCAGAATCGGGCGCGGTAGATGGGATCGTCCGGCGAGCGCCTTGCGGGCAGCTTCGGACCCTCCTTTGGCGATCTCCACAAGCACGTCCACAGAAACCTTGGTGCTGTGCCGCAATATGGGGAAGGCGGTAAGATCGTCTTTGTCTTTGGCGAGAAGGTCGATGAGCGCATCCGGTGCTTCCGGATAAGTCACCAGCATGTTGGCGATCTGGCGCCGGTCACGAACGGATGTCGCCGGTACCAGGTTTTTCGTTAGCTCCAGAAAAACACGTGTTTCTTCAGCGTTATGTCCGGTTCTGCCTGTGAAAAGTTCGACCGCGGAGAGCAAGATCCCGCTGTCCAATGGCTGAGAGGAGGGCTTTCTGATCGTTGAATTGAAGGTCTGCACAGCTTGTTCGAACCGTTTTCTGGTGGGCAGCCCACCTGACTAAAAACACAAATTAACGGCGGATAAGTCCACGACCGTTCCTTCAAGTTGGACCAAAACCGTTAGCATCTTGTTAACCTGAACGCCGTCTTAATTGAGTTGCAGGTAGTATTGCGTCGCCCGTTGATCGTTTCCGCTGCCCATCGCTCCAGCGGGAACCAGAATCGAAGGAGGAGACGATGGGCACTTTGTTAGATTTCGCTTCCGCATCTCGCCCGACAGCGCGCGTTGACCCCCGTTCAACACCGCAACGTTCCACGAACCCGGAAGAGTTTGGGCAAGTTATCCTCTTCCCAGGTGTCCGTTACGAGCACCACGACCTTGATCTTGCCGCACGAATCGCGACCATCGGAAAAGCTGCTGGACCTGCTGGGTCCGACAAGGACTGACGGTTCGAGCCACTCCAGCTGCAGGCAACAAGCATTACGCATGCGGTTTGGAGAAACGCCCCATGGGCACGAGCAACGCGGTTGGAAAAAGGCATGTGCATGCACAAGGGAGCTGTCGCGCCTATGTTTCCGTTCTGGCTCGGTCAGGCGTAACTGTTTCCATACTGGCGTTGGTTCTGGTCGGCTGTGTTCGGCCAACAGGTGATTTCGACCGCGCAAGGCCGTCGGTCATTCACGACAGTGTCATGCCGGCGATCGGCGAAGGCGCGGCGCGCATGCGCGAAGACCCTGTTTCCAAATTCAATTACACAAACGATGAGAAGCTGCTGCGGGACCGTGGCTGGACACTGATCCGTCCGCCATGGACGAAAGACTGGATCGGCGGCACCATGGCCGAACTCGCCCGAACTCGTGTCATTCCCGAGACGGACGGACGCATCCCACCTGATCTCTATTATCATTATCTCCGGTCAGACAAATTCCGGTCCTCAGACGCAAGATTTGACAAGATTGCATCTGATGCCAGTGGAGATGCGGATCTGGTGATGCCGTTTTGTGAGGTTGCACTGAGGGTGCGCAAGGCCGACGATGAGCGCTTGCGTGTTCTTCAGAACAAACCGCTTACGACGGAAGAGATGTATGAAGGTGCAAAAGCCCGGGTGTGGGAAAACCGGGTGATGATCAAATGGGTGGGACAGGCTCTGCGCTATCGCATCAAGGCCTACAAGAATGCTTTGGATGCCCTTGAGATCGAAACGCCGAGCCGGGACCGGCAGTGGAAGGTCAACACCGCGATCCGGGAGCTTGAAGGACAGGTGCTTCTGGCTGAGTCCGAGTGCCAAACTGAAAACCGGTATGGCACTGAAGAACCTGTTCGCCGTTCACGGATTTACAAGGGTTGGGGCAATGAGCGCCCGCCACCGCAAAAATAACGCGGCTTGGCCTGTATTCCCGGTACTGTTCGCCGTCGACTATGACGTTAGCTTTTGACCGCTCCATCAGATCAACCGAGAACGTCGCAGCTTGCGATGCTCATGGCGTTCTCAATGGTCTCGGCTTGTGTGGGATGGGAAACGTAGGCGCGCAACAATGCAATCCCGCTGATCGGTTCTGTTTCAATGACAATCAGGTCTTCCAGGTTGGCTGGCGGGTTCTGGCGCAGGATAGACAGCTGTTCCGACGTGATCAGCAGCATGGAGAGCCTGTCAGCGCCAGCGGTACGGTTGTTGAGACTGTAGACCGTTTCGCCGGCCTGATTGAACACCCCAATAGACCAGAAGGATGCTGTAATTCCCGCATCGAAAAAGACCGGGCCGGCCGATAGCTGAAACCGGCAAATCGCATGTTTCATGGCCGGATCAAGACCAGGCAGGGCTTCTTCCCCGGGTTTGACATCCGGCAACAGGTTGAACTGCCTGTCAGGGCCGTAGGTCCGGGCGTCATCATAGGCGCTGTGCTGCACATTCTGCGGGATCGTGAGCACAACAAGGATGTGAATGATCGCTGCGAGGCAAAGCACAGCCAGCGCGCCAGCCGTCAGGGTAAAGCGGGGCGACAGGGTCATGGGCAGCTGATCCTGTCGATATCTGGAACACTGACGCCGTCGAGCGCTGCTCCTGTTGTGACTGGGGCATCATAGAGCCGCAGGACGAAACGAAGTCCGCTGCCCGGCGCTGGGTTGGTGGGCAGGGGCAGCCAGTTGCCCGATTTGATCTGTGCACTTGCGGTGATGTCAAACGAGCCATCGCCGCGCCGCAAAAGGTGCTGGCTGTCCAGATGAGTGCGCCCCGGCATTGTTTGTTGAAGCCGGCCATGCCCGTCGACAGCCGTCAGGGTCCAAAGCCGTGCAGTCGGGGTGCGTCCGGCAATGCGGTAGCTGCAGGCCGGGTCGAGCGCTTGCCCGCTGCTGTCTGTGCGGGCTGTCAGTGACAAGCCTTCACCGGAAGCGAGCGGGATGTAGCCGCCACGGGTGTAGATAGCGACGGAATAGGGGTCGGCCTCCGGGGTGCCCGCTGTGGGATACGCTTTCCACGCACCGACCGAAATTGAATCAAGCGGTTCTTCGCGTTCGATCAGAACGTAAGCCGAACTGACCCCGATCAGTGCGCTGAGAATGATGATTGAGGTGAGAAAGATCAGGGTTCTCAGCGGGTGCGGCCGCTCTGGCCGAATGGCGCGCGGTAGGACTTCCTTGTGCCAGCCGCTTTCAACATGGCCCGGAGCGTGTCGCAAGGTCTGCTGCTTCATCGTGCAGCCGCATATTCGGTGTCGCCATGGTCGGGCACTGCCGCCTGGTCGCGAGACTGGGTGAGTTCACGCAGATCCGATCCAATATCAAGCAGAAGCCGCTGTGTCCTCCGGCTGAGGACCCTTGGCTGGACGGCAACTGCGTCGGCTGCGGCGACCAGCGGACGGGCTGGCTGGGCAAGGCGCGGCAGCGTGTCGGCTTCAACGCCGGGCATGGCGACAAGCTCAATCCCGTTGTGGGCATATGCCATGAAACGTTGCCACGCCATGGCAGGGAGACTGCCGCCGGTGACGCGGCGGGTGGATGTGAAATCGTCGTTACCAAACCAGACAGCACCGGTAAAATTGCCCGTGTAGCCGACGAACCAGGCGTCGCGATAAGCGTTTGTGGTACCGGTTTTTCCGGCCGCGACGACGCCGTCAATTCGAGCCCGGCGGCCAGTTCCTGCCTCGACCACGTTGACGAGGATGTCGTTCATCTCGTGGACTTTTTCTTCCGGGAAGATTCTCTGGGGTTCTGGCTCATCAACCTCCCGCTGATAGAGAACTTCGCCGTCGCTGTTGGTCACTTCAAGGATCGCGTAGCCCTTAGCCTTGTATCCGCCGTTGGCAAAGACCGAATAGGAGGAGGCCATGTCGATGACCGTGACTTCTGAGGAGCCAATCGGCAGGGAAACAGAATTTTCCAATTCGTGCGTCAGGCCCATTGCATAGGCGGTTTCGATGATCTTTTCGCGGCTAAAATTCTGGGCGAGCCGGATCGGAATGGTGTTGATGGATTTCGTCAGTGCCAGCTTCAAGGTGACAGCACCTCGGTAGCTGCGCGTATAGTTGCGCGGGCACCAGTTGCCCAAACAGAATGGCCGGTCAGGAACAATGGAACTTGACGAAAAGCCGTTCATGAATGCGGTCATGTAAACGAACGGCTTGAACGAGGAGCCTGGCTGGCGCAGGGCGTTGACAGCTCTGTTGAATTGACTCTCGCCATAAGACCGGCCGCCAACCATCGCAACGACGGCGCCATCCGGGATCATTGCCACCATTGCTGCGGAATTGGCGTCGCGCAGCTTGGCGTTTTCCCTGAGAACTGATTCGACCGCCTGGTCGGCCTGGCGTTGCAGAGCCGGGTCCAATGTGGTTCGGACCGTAACAATCCGGTCGCGTGCCATGGCCGGTTTCCGCCGGGCCAGTTTCTTGACCTCATCCAGGGCCCAGTCGAGGAAGTATTCCGGCAACTGTTCCTGAGAGCGGTCGACTGCGAGCGCCGGATTGCGCCTCGCGCCGATTACCTGGCCTTCGGTCAGAAGGTCAGCCTGCACCATGTTGGTCAGGACCTCATTTGCCCGGGCACGCGCGGCCGGCAGATTGATGTGCGGGGCGTATTTGGTCGGGGCCTTGTAGAGCCCGGCAAGCATGGCACTTTCCGCGAGGGTCAGCTCGCGAACGTTCTTGTTGAAATAAAACTCAGCCGCTGCGGTCACCCCAAAAACGCCGCCGCCCATGTAGGCGCGGTCGAGATAGAGCTTCAGTATCTCCTGTTTTGACAGGTTCGCCTCTAGCCAAAGCGCGAGATAGGCTTCCTTGATCTTGCGGCTGAGACTGCGCTCGTTGGACAGGAACAGGTTTTTGGCAAGCTGCTGGGTCAAGGTCGAGCCGCCCTGGACAACTCCGCCAGCGCGCGCGTTTTCAACCATTGCCCGGAAAGTTCCGACAAAATCGATGCCGAAATGCATGAAGAAACGGCGATCCTCTGTGGCTAGGGTCGCCTTCACGAGGGAATCCGGGATTTCTTCCAGCGGCACGCTGTCGTTCAAAACGATACCACGTCGGCCGATTTCCTGTCCGAAGCGGTCGAGGAAGGTGACGGCAAAGTCGTCGGTCGTCTTCCAGTCCGCATAGCGGGTCGCTTCGATGGCTGGCTGTGCGAAGGCCAGAACGACAACAAAACCAATCGTTCCGTAAGTAAGGCCGTCGGATGTGACCTCGGAGAGCCCGCGCCAGATCCCTTTTGCGCGAAATCTGCGCAAGAACCCGTCATAGGCTTCCCAGCTTCGGCGGATTATCGACCAGGACCGCCATAGACCTGTATCGACCATGGAGTCGATCGAAAGCAAAAAGCGCCGGATCCGTTGTCCGATACCGGGCCGTGGCTGGGTATTGCCTTGTTTTGTGTCTGGATCGGATGCCAAGCTTGCAGAATCTCCGCGCATCAACAGCTTCTTTAACGTAACCCGTTTTTACTACAGTGAAAACTGAAGACAACGGCGGAAATGCTTCGGGAATGGGGTAAATCTTATTTGATTTGGCTTCGCCGCCCGGTGCTTCGGCCTATCTCTGTTGCTGAGGGCCGCTAGGCGTGATACGCGCACGGTTCTAATCGAAGGCGCGAAGGAGAAAGCAACCCAATGGGGTTTGGCAACTCAGTGGATAAGGACGACGGGCTTCCGTTTTGGAAAACCAAGTCGCTTGAGGAGATGACCGATGTCGAATGGGAATCTCTCTGCGATGGTTGCGCCCGGTGTTGCCTCAACAAACTGGAAGACTGGGATACAGGCGATATTGTCTGGACCGATGTTGCCTGCACGCTTCTGGATGGTACGTCTTGCCGCTGCAAGGACTACGAAAACCGCGCTGCGACCGTTCCGGATTGCATTCAACTCACACCGTCTGAAGTGAACACTCTGACATGGCTTCCGCCGACTTGCGGATACCGTCTCGTGCGCGAAGGCGCGGATCTCTACTGGTGGCATCCGCTCATGTCCGGCGATCCGGAAACCGTGCACCAAGCAGGGGTCTCCGTTCAAAACCGCACCGTGTCCGAAGACGGAATGGAGCTGGAGGACTACGAAAATCACGTCGTGACATGGCCCGGCGAATTGCCGGAGGCTTAGTAAGACCCTTCAAGGCCTGACAAGAAAAGCCTCAACGTGCCGCTCGAGGCGGGATTGCAATTCTTTTAGATCCGTCAGCTGATGCGATCGGAAAATGATTGCTCCATGGATGACAAAGGCGACCAATCCGTCGAGCATTTCTTGAGGTGAACGATCTGATCGGAGCTTTGGACTGATTTCGGCGGACGATTGCCAAAACCTCAGAAATTGCAGCAACTTCTCATCAAGTGCATCAAGCTGTTCGATAAATTCAGGAGCGCAGTGGCCCTTGGTTGCGCCGATGTTTTCCAGAAACACGCGCAGCATGGTCTGGCTCTCGGTTATGACGGCAATGAGCGCCATCATTCGGCTCACAAGTGCCGCGACCGGATTTTCCAGGTCCTGAACCGTAAGCTTGTCGTTTTTGTCAGCGGCTTGTCTTAGTTTCTGTAACTCTCCCAATAACAGGTAAGAGAGAAGGCCATCCATATCGCCGAAATGCGCGAATATGGTGCCTTTGGCGACGCCTGCCTCTCGAGCGATCGCCTCTGCGGTCATTTCTTCCAAGGATTTCTTTCTGGACAGGTGCGCTGCCGCCTCCAGGATCCGGGCGCGGGTGAGGGCGGTGCGTGCTTGGGGCTTCCGTGGTTTGGTTTCTATCGCCATGACACCTTCTAAAAATGACCGTGGTCAATTTATTGCTTGACCTCGTACCATACTTGCGGCAATTAATGACCGTGGTCAATTTTTAAGAGCCGGCGCGTTTTGCGGGCCGGTTTTGGGGTTCCAATTATGGCGAAGAAAATACTTGTGCTGGATGGCCATCCGGCAAAGGGCAGCTTTTGCGGTGCGCTTGCCCAAACCTATGCAGATGCGGCCAAGAAGACCGGGCATGACGTGCGCATGGTGAATCTAACAGACTTGTCTTTTGATCCGGATCTGGAATCAGCGTCCTTCAAGACAGTCAAACCACTGGAGGCCGATCTTGAAGATTTTTGGGCTAGCCTGGAATGGTGTGACCATTTCGTTCTAGCACATCCGCTTTGGTGGGGAGGAATGCCAGCCAAACTCAAAGGGCTGATCGACCGGGTTTTCTTGCCAGGCAAAGCGTTTCGATACGTTTCGGGCAAGGCTCTGCCGGAAAAACTGATGGCTGGTCGAACCTCTGAGGTATTGGTCACCTCTGATACACCGGGCTGGTTTTTCAGGCTTGTTTACGGCCAGGGCATCAAGAAGCAAACCAAGATGCAAATCCTGGATTTCTGCGGGCTTAAAATGAAAAACTATTCCTGGTTCGCCCAAATTCAGGGGTCAACGGATGAAGCGCGGGCCAAGATGATCCGGAAAGCCGCGCAGCTCGGCGCCGCAATCTGAAGCGGGGTCTGCAGCCATTGCGGTGGCTGCTCAAAAGTCTGCGAAACGACAAGACCGGCGGCGCGCGTGCCACCGGAGTTTCTCTTACTGCTGAACAGTCAAGTCTAGTCGCCGTTTTTCTGGGCCTCAGGAGAGTTTTGATACCGCTTATGCTCCTGGGCAAAAACCACATAATACTTGTAGATGTTGCCGACATACCGCACCGGTTCTTGGCTGATGCGTCTGCCGACGATCCACTCGACATTTCCGAACCACAAATTCGGATCATAGCCCTGTTTTTCTGCTTCCGCCCGCAGTTTTTTGAAGCGGCTCGGACCTGCATTGTAGGCAGCGAGGGCGAAAAATGTCTGGTTTGCCGGATCATGTTCCAGGTCTGCGAAGTACTGGTCGGCCAGATACCGCAGGTATTTCACTCCAGCGTGCACGTTTGTATCGGCATCTTTTTCAACCCCCTTGATATTTATGGGGGATCCGGCTGCGGTCGTCGGCTTGATCTGCATGACCCCGACAGCGCCGGCGTTGCTTCGAGCGGTCTGTTTGAACTGGCTTTCCTGATAGGCCTGTGCAGCGATCAGAAGCCAATCGATGTCGAACTGCTGGCCATATTTTTCAAAGACTGCGGCCAGTTTGTCGAATTGCTCCCGGCGTTTTTCATCATTCAGATCTTTGAGATAATCCGTTTCCTTGAGGTATCGTTTCAGGATAATGTTTCCAAGGAGCGTCCCCTTTTCAACGGTCTTGGCAAAGGCGTTCATCTCCTTTAGCAAATCAGGAGCATTCGGGCGGACCGCAAACGCGACTTGCGCATCTGTGCGCACGGCTGCATCCGGATGGATTTTCAATCCCTCGACGATCTGCATCCAGAATTCTGCCTTGTGTTCGTCGATGATGATCATCGGAACGCCACCCGCCTTCACCAGATCAATCAAGTCTTCGTCCTCCAGCTTTTCATCTGCTGGAACAATCTTGACCGGGGCTTTTCCATCGGCGTTCAGCTTCTTGTTCAAGGCAAGAAGGCTGTCGTGATAACTTGATGATGATCGGACGTAGATTTCTTTTCCGGAAAGGGCCTCAGGTGAGGTTAGGTCGTCGATACCAGCTGCCGTCAGAGGTACTTCCCGTACGCCCGTAAACAACGGGGAGGAAAAGTCGACGAGTTTCTGCCGCTCTGGAGTGATTGTGAGATTGCCAAGAGCAATATCACCGCGGCCGGCAGCCAGATCGGTGAAGAGTGTTTCCCGCGGGGTAGGCATCATCACGATTTGACCTTCCCGAACCTTCTTGCCGTGTTTCTTCTCCAGAAACTTGCCGAGTTCGGTTGTCATATCGACGGCGGTGCCGCGTTGAACGCCGTTGTCAATGAAATAGAAGGTTTTGGAAAAGGGCACGAGAACACGGAGATAACCGCGTTCTGCGATCGCATCAAAGTCACCGGTAAAAGGCTCGCGCAGGATTTGCTCGAGTTCATCTGAAAGCCGGGTCTCCATCGCGTTTGGCGATGCTGGTACGAGAAAAAGTGCCAGGATCGCTAAGGCAATCTGCGCCCCCAAATGTCGTAAGTTGAAACAGTTTATCATGGCGCTCCCCCAGATGTACCGTAAGGGAACTCAATCAAACTTGCGCGGAGCTTTCAAGACAGATGTGGGCGATAATCTGGCCTCACCGTTTGAACGTCAGATCGACTGTTCCGATCTTGAAACCACCTTTCGTGACATCTGCAGTGTTGCGAACAGTGCGCCGATCGGTCTGGGTAAGGGTGTCGGTAAAGCGCAGCAGGATTGAACCGTTTTCCAGCGGAACATCGGCAATGTAGGAAAACCGCAAGGCTCCATCTGCACCCGTCTCAACAAGGGTTGGCGCGATCACATCAGATCTTTGGCCGACATACCGGCCGTCGCCAACCTTTTCGAAAAACCAGGTCTTGGTGTCCCGCTCGCCGTCGTCATAGACAAAATCTTCGCGCAGGCGGAACATTTTGGTCTTCGGGTTCCAGGTGCCGGTCAGATACACCGTGAACGGCCGGTAGACGCCCGCAAACTTGCTCTCAAAAACGCCTTTGCCAACGGTCTTGCCGCGGAAAAACTCCTCAAGCACCAGCGGTTTTGCTGCCTGCGCTGGTGGCGCTGCAAAACCGGCAAACACAAGAACCGTGAGCGCAATCAGGAAAGTCGTCTTGGTTGTCAGTTTGGAAAAAGACAGGGACATACTGCAAAGCCTATGAAGTGTTTCACATGCTTTGCCTACGTGTGAACGGCCATCTCAGATTTTCAAAACCGGGCGGTGGTCTTAACCTCCGAAGCGCTCCTGCCACGTCGGCAGCGTGTCGCCATCTGCAGGTGTTGCATGATAGATCCCACGTGCAATTGCCCTTGCGAGGCACGATGCGGCGGCAGCGCCCATTTGCACCATGTCCTCCAGGCCATTTTCCAGCTTGCGCTGCCCCGTTGACAAAGCGAACACGAGGTCGCCGTCGAGCGGTGTGTGAGCCGGCCAGAGGGCACGGGCCAAGCCGTCGTGTGCCATCACGGCAAGGCGTTTGGCCTCGCCCTTCGTCAAAATCGCATCGGTGGCAACGGCTGCGATTGTGGTGTTGGCTCCCGCTTCAAGCGCGTCCAGCTTCGTGCGAACCGTGGTGCAGTCGGTAGGCAGTGTTGGCGTTATGCCGCGGCCGCCAAATTCGTCTCCGACCTCGAAGGGCGCCGCCCAGAAATGCGGGGTTTCGCCCATGGTCGCGCGGCCAAGCGCATTGACGGCAACAATCGCACCAATAGTGACACCATTTTCCAGGACCACAGAGGCTGATCCCAGGCCGCCTTTGAGGTTTGCGGTTGTGGCGCCCATACCGGCGCCGTTGGACCCAAGGACAAAATCATGGCCGATGGAATCGAGCGCCGCGCGGCCGAGATCCCGGTAAGGCGCCATTTGACCCCAGCTCTTGTTGCCGCCGTTCAGGAGGTCAAAGAGGATCGCTGTCGGCACGATCGGCACACGGACGGGGCCAACTTGATAGCCATAGCCCAGTTCTGCAAGTCGTCCCTGCACACCCGCACCGGCATCAAGACCAAAAGCCGATCCCCCGGCGAGGACAATCGCATCGATTTTTTCGACGGTTTGCTCGGGCTCCAGAAGCGCAATTTCGCGGGTTCCCGGTGCGCCGCCCTGGATCGCCACGGAAGCGACCGCTGGCTCATCCGGCACGAGTACCGTTGCGCCGGATTTCAGATCCGGGTCGGACGCATTGCCGACTTTTAGGCCGGGCACATCGGTGATCAGGTTTCTGGGACCGGTCATCAAATATCTTTCAGCGAAAACTCAATAAAGGCAGGACTTTGAGTTTGCGCTGACCCGGCTCAGGTGTCGAGGCTTTTGTAACCCCTGCGCACATAGATCAAAGACTTTCCAGGATCCGTCATACGCAAATCCGTGACGGTGCCAACAATAATTGAGTGTGTGCCGACTTCGGACACAGAAAAAATTTCGCAATCAATGCTCAGCCGTGCTGTGTCGAGGGCAGGGCAACCGGTCGCCAGGTTTGTCCAGGAGCCATGCGCAAATCGTCCGCTCATATTCGCACTTTCGCGGCCGGCAAACACATCAGACATTTCCTGATGATCATCTGAGAGGGTGTTGAGGCAGAAGCAGCGGTTTTTCAGGACGGCAGCGTGAAGGCGGGATTGACGGTTGAGGCAAATCAGAATGCTGGCGGGATCATCGCTGACCGAACAGGCAGCTGACACTGTTCCGCCCGCCCGGCCGGCGTCACCATCGGTGGTGACGATATGAACAGCGGCGGCAATGCGGCTCATCGCTTCGCGAAACGTCTGGCTGTCGAGTGTCAGGCTTTGGGCGGCGGGATCTATGCCGGTTGAAGTCGCCATGCGGTCAATGCTCCATGGTCCGGATATGGTATCCGGTCGTGATCTTGTTATATGTCGTTGCGTGTGCCTATCAAACCCAATCGAGCCTTGCAATTTTCTGAACTTTCGATTGATTTCATAAGACCATGGTTCCTACGGCGCCACTCAAGGGATGGATCTGGAGAATAGAATGAAGATTATCCGTGGCTTGGCAGGCATAATGGCAGCCACCCTCTGCAGCTGGCCGTTAAGTGCTGCTGCTGAGATTCATATTGCGGTGGCCGGCCCCATGAAAGGGCAGTTTGAGGACTTGGGTCAGCAGATCAGGGCTGGGGCTGAACAGGCGGTCGTCGACATCAATATGGCGGGCGGTGTCCTGGGCGAACCCCTGGTGCTGGACATTGTCGATGATGGCTGTGACGAAACCCAGGCCAAAGCGGTCGCCAACCAGTTGATCGGCCGAGAAGTGTCGATGGTGGTGGGGCACGTGTGTTTCAGCGCGTCGATACCGGCAAGTGAGATCTATGCTGGCGCTGGCATTGTGCAGATTTCTCCGACTACAACGCTGCCGAAATATACCGACGAACGGCCTGGGCCGGGCATCTACCGATTGGCGCCAAGAGATGATGAACAGGCAGGTGTTCTAGGCCAATACCTGGCAGACACTTTTGCTGGGCAGGACATTGCTCTGCTTCACGACAAAACCGCATATGGCAAGGGGCTCACCGATGCGGTGCGGATTGTTCTTAATCAAAACGGCGTCACCGAAACGCTCTATGAGGGGTTCGACGCGGGTCTGAATGATTACCGCATTATCGTCTCCCGTTTGGCTTTAGAAGGCGCTGACGTTGTTTTCATCGGCGGCTATCATCCGGAAGCAGGCTTGATCAAACTGGAAATGCAGCGGCTTGGAGTCGAGGCTGTTCTGATCGGGGGCGATACCCTGATGACGCAGGCCTTCTGGGACGTCACTGGCGAGGCAGGGGAGGGCACAACTTTCGCTTATCCACTAGATCCTCGGAGCCTTGAAACAGTGACCGGTGTGATTGAGGCATTGGAAAGCCGCGAAGAAATTGCCGAGCGCTATGCGCTTGCCGCTTATGCCGCGGTCGAAGCTTGGGTCAAAGCTGTAGAAGCCGCTGGCGCAGTGGACTTTGCTGCGGTCACAGGAGTAATGAATGAACAGGCTTTGCCGACAATCCTGGGCGACATCAGCTTTGATGAAAAAGGCGATAGCAGCATTCCTCAGTTTGTCATTTACGAATGGAAGTCCGGCAAACCGGTTCAGCGCTAACTTCTCTTCCCAGTGCCCTTGATCTGCAAGCGCACTTTGTCGGCATAGATCGGCAGCCCCGCGTCCATGCCGTAAAGGCTCCGGAAAAAACCGCCATTGGCTTCAATGGCGATGGTCCGACTGTTTGCAGCCGGTTGGAGCTCGACTTCCAAAGAGGTACGTTGCCGGGTTCCTCGCATGGTAAGAAACCCTTCGACTTTTGCAGTTGTCTCGCCAGTCAAACGCACTGAATAGCTCTCGAACTCGGCTGTTGGAAACTCCAACACATTGAACATTGCCGAGCTCTTTAGGAAACCAGTGACCCGGTCATTGTTGGTCTCAACGCTGCGGAGGTCGACGGTGACGCGAACACGGCTGGCTTCCGGCCGTTGCGCGTTTAAAACCATTTCGCCGTTGACCGTACCAAACCGGCCTTTGACCGGTTGGCCACCCAATACCCTTACGGTGAATTGAGTATCCACGGCTTGGGGCGGCAGGATGTACCGGCCCGACAGGATATCTGCCCGGCTATCAGCCGCACTCATCACAACAAGGGAAAGCCCAAACAGAAAACTGAGGTGGACCAATGCAAGAAAGCGTTTTCCGCAGGACTGTAAGCACCACATGTGGCGCGCAGTGTTTCCTCTCATCAAACCCTCCTCCCCTGACCAAGACCATTACGTCGGATATGGGACAGCAGATTGGCTTGTTTCCTTTACGAACAGCGCCGTTCACCATGGTTTGAAGTATTCTGAAGTGCCACTTGCCGCATCCGCGCTCATGCATAAACTCTTAACAAACGTTAAGGATTGGGTGTGTGATGCGTATCATTTCTTTGCTGTTCGCCTTCGCTGTGTTCGTTGCAGCTGCTTTGGGTTTAGAAAAAGCGCAAGCTGCGGAAGTGGTTGGTTTTTCCGGCCATGATTTTCGGCCAGGCACAATCGTGATCAAGAACTCTGAGCGACGGCTTTATTTGGTGCTGAATCGACGCCAGGCGATCCGCTACAAGGTCGCCGTCGGCAAACGCCAGAAGTCCTGGACTGGACGGGCGCAGATCACGGCGAAATACATCAAGCCGGACTGGTCACCGTCGCCGGAAGTGCGCCGGGACTTCCCGCATCTTCCTGCCGTAATCCGCGGGGGTGCTCCGAACAATCCGATGGGTGTCGCTGCCATGACGTTGTCGAACGGCAACTACGCAATTCACGGCACCAACCGTCTTGGCTCGATCGGGCGGGCGGTTTCCTATGGCTGCATCCGGATGGCCAATCACGATATCCAGGATCTGTTCCGCCGTGTGCAGGTCCGCACGCCGGTAATCGCCTTGCCATAATCGGCACTTCGTTCTCGGGGGGCAAGTTGTCCTTCTTGGAAGGTGCCCTTGTCAGGTCGCCAGCGCCACGCCACTGTAGTGCCTTAGTGCAAGGCATTGGGGGCGCATATGCTTTTTTATCTGACTGTCATTTTGGCGTGTCAGCTCGCCGGTGAGCTGATCACGGTCGCGAGCGGACTGCCGATTCCAGGTCCGGTGATCGGTATGGTTCTGTTACTGGCAGGCTTGCTGATCAAGGGGGGTATCCCGGAAGATCTTGCAACGGTTGGCGATGCGTTTTTGACCAACCTCTCCCTGTTGTTCGTTCCCGCTGGCGTTGGCGTCATGCTGCACATTGCACTGATCGGTGAAGAAGGGCTTGCCATAACTGTTGCACTGATCGGCAGCACACTTGCAACAATTGCTGTCACAGCAGTGGTGATGCGCCTCTTGTCCCGGTCTGCCGATGCTGCTGACAGCGAGGCCGACTAATGGACGGAGAGCTTCGGGAAATCTGGGTTTATCTCTCTGCCAGTCCGCTCCTGGCGCTGACATTGACGCTTGTTGCCTATCAGGTCGGGTTTTGGATCTATCGACGTGCGGGATTCAATCCGCTTCTCAATCCGGTGCTGATCGCCGTTGTGTTGTTGGTCAGCCTGCTGCTTGTCACCGAAACCCAATATTCGGTCTATTTCGAAGGCGCTCAGTTCGTTCATTTCATGTTGGGGCCGGCAACGGTGGCGTTGGCCTTGCCGCTCTATCGGCAGCTTGAACGGGTTCGCCGCTCCTCGATTGCGATCCTCGCCAGTTTGTTGGCCGGGTCTCTGACCGCTGCAATCAGCGCGGTCGGCATTGCCGCTCTGTTTGGGGCAAGCAAGGAAACATTGGTGTCCCTTGCGCCAAAGTCAGTGACTGCACCTGTTGCCATGGGGATTAGTGAACAGCTTGGTGGATTGCCGTCGTTGACGGCGGTTCTGGTGATCCTGACCGGGATCACAGGAGCTGCTCTTGGCCCGCTTTTATTGAACCTGATGGGCATAAAGGACATGGCCGCTCGCGGATTGGCCATCGGTACTGCGTCTCACGGCATTGGGACAGCCCGTGCCTTGCAAGTCAGCGAATTGGCGGGTGCATTTTCCGGTCTCGCCATGGGGCTCAACGCCTTGGCAACAGCGATCCTTCTTCCCTTGGTTTGGAAGTTGTTTTTCTGATCGGTCTAGAGCGGATCAATATGAACGTGAAACGCTCTAGCCTTGGGATAGCGTGTCGCATATACTTTCGGAACTATGAAATTATAGTGTTTGACGGATCGGCATGATCCTTCTCGAAATGCCGCTGGTTTCGTGTGCCCCAACCGGAACCGGCGGTTTTAGGTCTTGATCCAGGATCTGGGATTTGAGGATTTGCTGTCCGACTGTTTGCCTGTCAGCGCACTGACAAGATCTGCAACCGCCTCAAGGCTGTGCACCGCCCGGAATTCGTCAACATGCGGGAGCATGGCCCGGATGCCCTTGGCCTTGGCTTCAAAGCCTTCGAACCGCAGGAGCGGATTAAGCCAGATCAGGCGGCGGCAGGACCGGTGAAGGCGGTCCATCTCACGCGCAAGATCCTCATCGGAATCGCGCTCAAGACCATCTGTGATCAACAACACCGTCGGTTTGCCGGACAGGACCCGGCGCGACCAATGCCGATTGAAGTCATGCAGGGCCGAAGCAATGCGCGTGCCGCCGGACCAGTCCTGAACCCCTTCAGAACACGCTTCCAGCGCTTCGTCGGGGTCCTTCATCCGCAATTGACGCGTCACATTGCTCAGCCGTGTTCCGAAAAGGAATGTGTGCACGTCCCGGCGTTCGGCTGTGACCGCATGAAGGAAATGCAGCAGAAGGCGCGAATACTGGCTCATGGAACCGGAAATATCGCAGATCGCGACCAGAGGCGGGCGTTTTTCATCCGGTTGGCGGAACTTCAGGTCAATGATATCCCCGCCGGCCCGCATGGACGCCCGTAAGGTGCGGCGCGGGTCCACCTTTCCCGAGTGTGCGGGGACCAGCCTGCGGAGCCGGATCTTGTCCATGCTGAGCGCCATGGAGGCCAGCGCCTTTTTGGCGTCATTGATCTCCTCAGCAGTCATCTGGGCAAAGTCTTTGCTCTGGAGGAGTTCCTTGCCCGACACCGTGAATTTGGCATCGACTTCGATTTCCGGCCGGGTTTCTTCCGCGACCCGTTCCTTGTTGGCCTGAAACGCCTGGGCAACCCGTGTCTGCCCCGCCTTGGGCTTTTCGGGTGCACCTCTCGGCGGAGCAACAGGTGACAGGATCGCCAGCATCTTTTCGATCAAGCCCCGGCTTTGCCAGTAAACCCGGAAGGCTTCGTCAAACAAGATGCGATGTTCCCGCTTGCGCACAAAGACCGCATGCAGGGTCCAGTAGAGATCATCGCGGTTGCTGATCCCGGACACTTCGACGGCCTGAACCGCATCGACCACAGAGGCCGGCCCAACCGGCACCCCGGCCTTGCGCAGCGTGCGGGCGAAATAAACGATATTGTCTGTGATGCGGGAACGGACAGCGGTCATGGGCGCGGGGCCTTGGCTCAAAGGGCCGGCATGGACTGGGGACGCGGTTCGTCCTTGCGAATGTCGTCGATCATCTGCCGGACCTTCGAGCCGCGGACCCGCTCAATGTCGTCCTGATATTTCAGAAGGACGCCGAGCGTGTCGGAGGCCATGTCCGGATCAAGGGCGATTTCATTCAGCTCCGAAAGGGCGGTGGCCCAATCCAGTGTTTCCGCGACGCCTGGCTGCTTGAAGAGGTCTTCTTCCGTGCGCAGTTTTTGGACAAACGCGACGACTTCGCCCGCCAGCCGTTCGGAGGCACCGGGCACCTTGCGGCGGACAATTTCCAATTCGCGCTCGGCGTCGGGGTAGTCGACCCAATGATAAAGGCAACGGCGCTTTAGTGCGTCGTGGATTTCCCGGGTCCGGTTGGTCGTGATGATGACGAGCGGCGGTTCCTCGGCCTTGACGGTGCCGAGCTCCGGAATTGAGACCTGATTGTCAGCGAGTACTTCCAAGAGGAAGGCTTCAAAGGCTTCGTCCGCCCTGTCCAGTTCGTCAATTAGGAACACCGGTGCGCCGTTCAGAGACGGTTCAAGCGCCTGAAGGACCGGTCGTTTGATCAGGAATTTCTCGTCAAAGATCGACTTTGAAAGCTCTGAGTGTTCGGTATCGCCGGAGGCTTCCGCAACCCGGATTTCAACCATCTGTGCCGGGTAGTTCCATTCATATACGGCTGACGCTATGTCGAGGCCTTCGTAACACTGCAGGCGAATGAGGTCGCGGCCGAGCGTTGACGACAACACTTTTGCGATCTCGGTTTTGCCGACACCGGCTTCCCCTTCCAGAAACAAAGGACGTTTCATTTTCAGTGCAAGGTGCAGAACCGTGGCGAGCGACCGGTCGGCAACATAGCCGGCCTCGTCCATCACCTGGAGCGTTTCGTCGATCGTCGCTGGAATGGCAGATTGCGGCATGAACGGCTCCCAGGAATGATTGATTTTGGTCTATATATAAACGAACAGAGGGCGGAGCCTAGGTCTGTTTGCTGGTACTTTGGAACAGGCGCCTGTGGCGGGTCGGGGAAGTTCCGAGCAATTCCCGGAAGTGATGGCGCATTGTAGCAGCCGTCCCAAACCCGGTCTGATCTGCGACCTGGTCGATAGAGAGAGCACTTTCTTCCAGCAAGTCTTTTGCCTTTTGAAGCCGCAAACCCGTAACCCAGCGGGCAGGGGTTGTTCCGGTTGCGCTCTCAAACCGGCGCAGGAAAGTCCGCTCGCTCATCCCGGACCGTGCGGCGAGGCTCTTGATCGTATGATTTCCGGAAAGATTGGCGCGCAGGTAGTCGAACAGCGGTCCGAAGCGGTTTGCTTCTGTGCGCAACTGAACGCTGGTATCGACGAATTGGGCCTGTCCACCTTCCCGGTGGGGCGGAACGACGAGCCGCCGCGCCACGCTATTCGCAGCTGACGGGCCAAAGTCACGGCGGATGAGATGAAGGCAAAGGTCAATTCCGGCAGCACTTCCGGCCGAGGTTAGAATTTGGCCGTTGTCTGTGTAAAGGACATTGGGGACGATCTCGAGATCCGGATACCGCGCTGACAAGGCCTCGGCATACCGCCAATGTGTCGTCACTTGCTTGCCTATAAGAAGGCCGGCGGCTGCTAGCACAAAGACGCCAGAACAAATCGACAGCAAACGCGTGCCGTTGGCATGCGCCATGCGGAGGACGTCTCTTAGAACCTCAGGGACGGGATCATTGATACTGGACCAGCCAGGAATGAGAATCGTTCCTGCTGTTTCTAAGACGTCCAGACCGCCGTCCACTGCCACCCTGACACCGTTAGACGCCCTTAAAGACTGTCCGGGATCAAGGGTGGCCACTTCAAAACTGTACCAATCCTCTCCCATCTCCGGCCGCTTGAGGCCGAAGATCTCGCAGCAAATGCCGAATTCGAACAGGCATAAGCCGTCATAAGCGAGGGTGGCAACACGTTTGTTGGGCGCACTGGCCGGAGACTGAGAGGCAACGTTCGTATTTGGCATGATTTTTACGATAATTGTCTTTCTTGTCAAGCGCCAGCCCAAAAACCGTCGCCTATGGTCCGGTCAAACAACCCGGACAGGAGACCCGTCATGAGTTTTGTCACCGATATCCCGCCAGCTTCTTCCGAAGATACTTTCCGGTATTTTTCCGCACGCCTCAGCTTTGAAACGGACTGCGCAGATGTTGCAGACGCATTTGCCACTGGATGCGTGGATTTTGTGCTTCTTCACGTTGTCGGATCGGTTGAGACCTTTGCCAAAAAGCACATTCCAGGAGCGCTGCATTTGCGGCATCGGGACATCTCGGCAGAACGAATGGCGGACTGGCCGGAGGACACGATTTTTGTGACGTATTGCGCTGGGCCACACTGCAACGGAGCAGACCGGGCGGCGGTGAAGCTCGCTGAACTTCGCCGGCCTGTGAAAATCATGATTGGCGGTCTAACCGGTTGGGAGGATGAGGGTTTTGCTTTTTCTGGTTCTGAAGTGACCGCCGCAGCAGAGTAAAGCTGCGTATGGCCCAAGCCCGACCTGCCGCGTATAAGATTCGCAAGTGAGGGAAGGGAGACTCGTTTTGCGAAACAAAACGCTTTTTTGGACAGGCTTGTTTGCCTGTATCTTGAGCGGACCGGCTTTTGCAGCCAGTGGCACATATCCGACGGATCCGGCCAGTCTTGCGAGCGGCCGTGAAATAGCGGTGATTCATTGTGCTGCCTGCCATGCTGTGGCAGCTGACGATGAAGGCGCCCAGGAAGGTGCGCCGGCATTCAGGAGCCTCTCCAGCCTTTATCCACTCGAAAGTCTTGAAGAAAGCCTCGCTGAAGGCATCGTCACCGCACATGAAAACATGCCGGAAATTGCCTTCGAACCGGGTGACATTGATGCCTTTTTGGGCTATCTGACCTCCGTTCAAGAAAAATGACAGTTTTTAGTTGCAAAATAATATGACTTGTTAGCACTTGAGTGAGTTTGCTGCCAAAGATCAAGAATTCGTTTAATTGTCACCCTTTCATAGAATTGATTAACCTATTTGCTGCGACACTTTTCTTTAGGAGAAAGGAATACGTGGCATGACAGTTGGTTCAGACTTTGAAAAACGGTTGCTCGGATACGGTTTGCTGACCGCGGAAATACTCTATCGGATGCCGGATCACCCAAGGTTGTTGCAGTCCTTTTTATGGCAGACAGAGGATTTAGCACCGAAATTCCCTGAGCTGACCCGTTTTTTAACGTTCTGGGAACGGGAGATCGAGGGCCGGATTCATGCGGTCCGCGTTGCGCATCAGAACCTGATCGAGCCAGCGGAATTTCGCTACGCTGATGGTGAATTCGTGATGCACTAGATCCGCGAGCGTCAATCCGGGATCGATTTCACGCCTAAAGAACTTCGCTCGTAAGTGGTCGAGCAACTTTGGGCGTTTCAATCGAAACGTCCGGTGCTCTAGTCCACCTGATCTGCCTTTGAGGCCCGCTCTGGAATGCAGATTGGAAGCCGGTTTTGGTCACTCCCGAGTGCGGCAAGCTGGGTTTCGAGGTCACTTGCGATCTCCGACAGACGGATGCTGGCAAAGCTTTGCAGAAGAACGCCTTCCGCTTCACTCATGGCTTGTGTGAGCTTTTCCCGAACCGCCCGCTCGACCAGACACTGGGGATTGTCGTCTGCAAGGCCGATGTTGAATACAACTGTGGCGCCAAGAGCCTCGTGGACATCAAGAAGCGTGATCTCTGCCAGTGGCTTGGCGAGAACCCAACCTCCGCCATGTCCCTTTCCGGAGCTGACAAGACCGGTCTTCTTCAACCCCTGCATCATACGACGGATCACCACTGGATTGGTCGCGACCATCTTTGCGAGATGATCTGATGTGACCGGATCCGGAAACCGATCCATGTGGATCAGTAGGTGCAGACTTCGGGAAAGGCGGCTGTCGCGGCGCATGATTTATCCTGTTGATGTCCGCTCATTCTAATGGAGACGAATTAGAGTAACAAGAAAAGTTGCATGATATTCAAAAATGCCGTATCACGAAACAGTAAAAGTATCATGACTTGGACTGGTGGCTGCGCCGATTTTTGAAATTGGATAGAAGTAATGGATCAGGGTTCACCTTTTGACGTCGTCGTGATCGGCGGCAGTTTCGCTGGACTGTCGGCGGCGATGCAGATTGCAAGGGCGCGGCGTAGTGTGCTGGTGATCGATAGCGGAAAACCTCGCAACCGCTTTGCCAGTCATTCTCACGGGTTTTTGGCGCAGGACGGCAAAACGCCAGAAGAAATACTGACTGTTGCTCGGGATCAGTTGTTTGCTTATCCGACTGCTTCTTTAATGAATGAAACGGTGATGTCCGCGCGGGGCGAAAAAGATGCATTCGAACTAAGCACGTCGTCCGGCAATGTCGTCTATGGAAAACGGATCATCATCGCCGTTGGTGTATCTGATCAGCTTCCGAACCTGCCGGGATTGAAGGAAAAGTGGGGACAGGGAGTGCTGCATTGCCCCTATTGCCATGGCTATGAGATTGCCGGCGATCGCCTTGGGGTATTTGCAACGAGCAACATTGCTGCGCATCAGGCGCATGTGGTCCGGGACTGGGGAAAGGTCACGGTGTTCCTGCAGGATGGATTTGTGTTTGACGCAGACGCTCAGGGTGAACTGGAAAAAATGGGCTTGCCGGTCGAACCTGTCCCGCTTGCCGGTATCGAGGGGGAAGGGCGCGATATCAGCCATGTGGTTCTAAAAGACGGCCGCAAGGTTGCTCTGGATGCCCTGTTCGTCGCCCCGCAAACGGAAATGTCCACTCCAATCGCGACGCAGCTTTGCTGCGAAACCACGCCAAGACCATTGGGCGACTTCATTACAGTGGATGATTGGCAGGCGACCAGTGTTCCCGGGGTATTTGCAGCAGGGGATGCTGCGAGCGGATGGACCAATGCGACGATTGCCTCTGCTGCCGGTGTTCAGGCAGGCGTTGCGGCGCATCAGTCTCTACTTCGGTAATTCAACGGGTTATTTCTTGCGTTGGGTATCGCAGTTTGATCATGAATGCAGCGGTGTCATCGGCGGAGCGGAATGCCGAGCCCGCGACCATCCCGTAAGATGGATTTTGCCTCCGGTGTGAATTCGTTTTCCGGTCCGTCGTGAAGAACGAAGCCCGGCAGCAGTGAGAGCGGAGCTTTGCTTGCCCGAACTGCCCGAACCAGAACACGTGTTGCGGCTGAATCAGGACGTGGTCGCAAGGGGATTACGTCAACCGCACCGAACCGGCCAGAGAGGACGTTCAGAATTTCACTTAAGCCGTCTGCGCGAAAGATGATGGTCAGTGTGCCGCCAACTTTCACAATGTCCGTTGCTGTTTTCACCCAGGGCTCCAGGCCCCGTTCATCGAGCATGTGTGCTCCCGCGCGAGCTGTCTTGGGCGAGGCGCGGAACCGGGTGGCCTCATAATAAGGCGGGTTCATGATGATATGATCAGCCATGCCGGACTTAAGTCCCGCTGCATGGCGCTCACTTCCCTTGGCCGTGATATCAGCTTCCAAGAGATTGACGCGATCGGCAAATGCTGCATTTGCAGGATCCTTTAGCCCCTCCCGCGCAAGATCAAGAACCGTCTGATCAAGCTCTACTGCTGTGACCGTAATCTCCGGCAAGCGGGCTGCAGCACAAAACCCTGCGGTTCCGACACCTGCGCCTAGGTCCACAATGTGACCGCTCAGTCCATCGGGCAAAGCCGCAGCGAGGTAAACCGCATCAAGTCCCGCGCGGTGACGGCCGTGTTTTGGCTGGTGCACATAGACCTTGCCACCAAGGAAGGCATCTCGAGTGATTTCAAGATCGCCGTCGGTTCCCGATGGTTGGGGCTGGTCCGTCATATCCGCCGTCATTCGTTCTCAAGACGCAACTCGTGCTCCAAACCTGCCTCGCGCACGAGCATTCGCGCTTTGTCGATCTGATCGCTGTCGACAAGAATGCGGCGCGGGATCATGGCGAGCGAGCCTTCCAGGATGCTCATGTTGCCGTCTGCGACAAAATGCTTGATCTCGGCCTCGCCGAGCAACGATTCCAAAAAAGAGATGAGCACAGGATCGTTTGTTCTAACCAGTTCTTCCATTAATATTCTGACCCTTGCCGGTATTGACCCGCGTCCCTGCCGGACGCCCTTCTTGGAATTGCTTTACAGCAAAATATGCTGATTGTGGCATTTCAACAGTTTGTCAACGGATTGGCGGCTTGCCCCGGAGACATTCGCGCCATATTGTCCGCACAAATCGTAACAGGAGTGCCGTCAGTGGCCGTGGTCGCAACCTTGTCTGACAATGAAACGCCTCGCGCAAGCATCCAGCCTCTCGTGGATCTTGTGGCACCCGGCATGGCAGACGTGAATGAACTGATCCTTTCCAAGGCCGGGTCCAACGTGGACCTGATCCCGGAAATCGCGAAGCATTTGATCTCATCTGGCGGCAAGCGGTTGCGCCCGATGCTAACACTCGCCTGCGCAGACATGTTCGGCTATCAGGGCAACGGACATGTGATCCTGGCAGCAAGTGTGGAGTTCATGCACACAGCAACGCTGCTCCATGACGATGTTGTAGACGAGAGCGACATGCGCCGGGGCAAACTTGCGGCCCGCAAGCTTTGGGGCAATCAGGCGAGCGTGCTGGTGGGGGATTATCTCTTGGGCCAGGCGTTCAAGATGATGGTCGATACTGGCTCTCTGGAAGCACTGCGTATTCTCTCCGAAGCATCAGCCATCATTGCTGAAGGTGAAGTGCTTCAGCTCGGTGCGTCGAAAAACATCGAGACGACAGAAGCCGAGTATCTGCGGGTCATCGAGGCGAAGACTGCAGCACTGTTTGCTGCTGCAGCCGAAGTCGGTCCGGAAATCGCCGGCCAAAACGACGTAATGCGAAAGGCAGCACGGACCTACGGCTTGGAGCTTGGCTATGCATTCCAGATGGTGGACGATGCTCTCGATTATGGTGGATCTTCCGCGGACCTCGGCAAAGATGTTGGAGACGATTTCCGGGAGGGCAAGATCACTCTGCCGGTGGTGCTTGCTGTTGCGCGCGGCACCGATCAGGATCGTGCGTTCTGGAAGCGCTGTATGGAAGGCGACAATGTCACGGATGCTGATCTTGCCGAGGCCATCGAGCTCTTGAAGAAATACGATGCGATTTCAGAAACCGTTCAGCGGGCCCGGACCTATGGCGACAATGCTCTCAAAGCGTTGGATCAACTGCCAGCGGGTGCTCACACGGATGCGCTTGCAGATGCGGTGGCGTTCTGTATCGCACGTGTTAGTTGATTGCTCTAGAGGCTTGTTGCTGACTCAATCCGGCGTCCTTTTGGGGCGCCGTTTTGATTTTTGGAGACGCTTTCTCAGCTCAACGGTCCAGAGGCGATCCACCAATCGGGATGTGCGGTGCGCAGATCGGTTTCAATCGCGCGCATTTCTGTGGGAGCACAGAGGCCGAAACAAGTCGCGCCGGATCCGGACATTCGTGAAAAAAGAATCCGGCTGTCCCCTTGCAGGAAATTCATGACCTCACCGATGGCGCCACATACCGACATGGCAGGCGTTTGCAAATCATTGCGGCTGTTCGTCAAATAGGCAATCAACGCGGCAATATCATCAAACGCATCCGGCATTTTTACCAGCTGCGGATTGTTCTTCTTGTCCAGGGCTCTGAAAACGTCCGGCGTTTCCAGGGAGACTTTTGGATTGACAAGAACGATACCGCAATCAGGCAGCTGTGGGGCAGCCGCCAGGTCGTCGCCGATCCCCCGCATCACTTGCGGTTCGGTGCTGAGGCAAACCGGAACATCTGCGCCGAGTGATGCGGCGAGTTCATGAAGATCTTCATCGCTCAAAAAAACACCGGTCACGTCCTCCAGAAGGCGGAGTGTGGTGGCAGCATCGCTGGACCCGCCGCCGATGCCGGAGGCAACCGGTAGCCGCTTGGTCAATGTGATTTTGACGGACGGGACGTCGATCTTTGCTCTTTCGGCAAATCCCCGGACTGCGCGCAGGACCAGGTTGTTGTCTCCAACTGGACCCAGTTCCCGAGCAAACGGGCCGTCGATGTCCAGCTCCAGTTTCTCGGACGGCTCAAGAGCAATCCGGTCACCGATCTGTGGAAATGCAACGAGCGACTCCAGCAAATGATAGCCGTTATTGCGTTGACCGGTGATGTGAAGGGCCAGGTTCACTTTGGCCCGGGCGAGTTCTGCCCGGACAGCCGTTTGCTGGAGGTCTGGCATGATCCGTCCGGTCAGCCGCCGTTGTTGTCACTGGCAGCGTTCGCAGCGTCCGTGTTCGCTGGGTCCGGCAAACCGTTCTCGATCTTGTCGAGGATTTTGGGAAGTTCATCCTCTTCGGGGTCAAGATCTCGGGCATGGTTCCACTGGAAGCGCGCCTCGTTGCGCCGTCCAACTTTCCAGTAGGCGTCGCCCAAATGGTCGTTGATCACCGGATCAGCCGGCCGCAGCTCAATGGCCCGTTCCAGCTCCGTAACAGCTTCCTCATAGCGGCCCAGCCGGTAATAGACCCAACCCAGACTGTCGACGATGTAACCATCGGTTGGCCGCAGCTCTACGGCCGTCTTGATCATCTCCAATGCTTCATCAAGCTTCAGACCCTGATCCACAAGAGAATATCCAAGATAGTTTAGGACCAGAGGCTGGTCTTCTTCCAACTCAAGCGCCTTGCGGAAATCGGCTTCGGCCTCGTCCCACTTACCCAAGCGCTCCCGGCTGATGCCGCGGAAATAAAGGATCAGCCAGTGCGGCTGCTCAAGCGTTTCGATTGTGTCGATGGAGGCTGAGTAAACCTTCTCGGCTTCCTCATAGAGTTCGTGGGACCGCAGGACATTGCCGAGTGCAATCCCGGCTTCCAAATCACCCGGGTCGTTTTCGATGAGCGCCGCCAAATGAGCGCGGGCCTCGTCCACCTGATCAAGAGCATTGAAATTCAGCCCAACTTGAATTTCGGCTTCCCGCTTCAAGGCACTGTCGTCAGGCACCATCATGAGGGCTTCGATGGCACGGTCAGGCTGATCCATCCGCTCAAAGACGTTGCCGAGTGCGACTGCTGCATATTCTGCAGCCGGATCAAGGTAAAGGGCCAGCTGAAGGTAGGAGGTGGACAATTCTTCCCCGCCGTCACGGCCGATCACAGCGCCCAGTCCGTACAGGATCTCTGCCATGCCGACAGCCGGGTCGCTAACAGTCGGCGGGATGACAGCGCCTGACACAATCATCTCACGGGTTCGGTCCAATTGCGGATGGCCCCGGTATTGCTGGTCGAATTGATCAAGTGCCTCCAGCGCATCCTGCTGGCGGCCATTGGCTGCAAGGAGACGAGCATGGGCGTCAACGACGCGGATGGCCCCTTGATCCATTTCATAGGCTTTTTCGATGGCCTCGAGCGCGGCTTCGTTCCGGCCGGCTGTAAACAGCAGATGCGCCTTGTGGGTTTCCTTGAAGACATCGAACCACTCTGGGCCACGGAGGTTGTCGATGGTCTCGGCCGCTTGGTCGATCTGGCCAGCGCCGTAATAGGCCCAAGCGCGTGCGATGCCGACCGATAGTTGAGCCAGCGGTCCATTCCGGCCCTCCTTCAGCAGCTCGATCGCGGCGCCATAATTACCGTCGCGTACGTCCTTTGCGCCCAAGACAAGCTGCGCCAGGAAATTCCGCTGAACGCCTCGGTCGAGATCGGCTGCATAGCGGATCGCATCATCCACATCGCCATTTGCGAGCTTCAGTAGAAAAGTCCGCTCCAGCAACATCGGATTGGATGGGTCTGCGGCAAGGGTTTCTTCATAAAAAGCAGCAGCTTGCGCAAAGTCCTTTTGAAAGCCCGCGAGGCGACCGGATAGATAGCTGCCAGACAGCGTAAAGGGAAGTTCGGCAGGAGTTCCAAGCGTTCTTGGAATGCCGTCTTGTGCATTTGTGTCCGCAAGAACAGTCGCCGGAAGCAGAGCTGCAGCGCTCGCAAGAGCCAGAAGTTTCAATTTGAGCGGCTTTCGGATCGACTTCGAAATGGCGCCGGTCAACTGTGTCATTGGTCCTCGCAGAATTGATTGCTCCCGTTTAGCGGGACGCATCTGTATGAAAACCGACAATGGCGCTATTAAGGCTGAGCGGCAAGGTGAGGGGGATAACTTTCTGAGGGTTTAAATCCTTTCGCATTTGCCCTGCGTTGGAAAAACATAGACTAACGACTTAAAAGGGCGCGTTTCCGGTAAAAAGGGCTTGATGCTCTGTCAACACCGTAGCAGGTATGTGCGGTGCAATATCAGGCGGGGGCGAAAGTACTCCCGGCACCATGCGGAGGGATTGGAATATGGCCAAGTGGGTCTATGGGTTCGGCAATGGTTCTGCAGAAGGCGCAGCAGACATGCGCAACCTGCTCGGTGGCAAGGGGGCAAACCTTGCCGAGATGAGCAGCCTCGGTCTGCCGGTGCCGCCCGGATTCACAATCACCACCGAAGTCTGCACTTATTATTACGACAACGAGAAGTCCTATCCACCAGCGCTCGCAGCGGAAGTGGCCGCGGCAATGGACAAGGTCGGCGAGGCAACTGGCCGGAAGTTCGGCGATCCTGACCGACCGCTTCTGGTTTCTGTTCGCTCCGGTGCCCGTGCTTCCATGCCTGGAATGATGGACACGGTCCTCAACCTGGGGCTCAGCGACGGCACTGTGGAAGCGATTGCCCGCGAATCCGGAGACGCTCGGTTCGCTTATGACAGCTACCGTCGCTTCATTCAGATGTACTCAGATGTGGTTCTCGGGGTCGACAATCACGAGTTCGAAGACATCCTCGAGGAATACAAGGAACGCAACGACCTTACTCTTGATACAGAAATCACTGCAGAGGCCTGGCAAGGCATCATTGAAAAGTTCAAGGCGCTGGTTGAAGTAGAGCTGGGCAAACCGTTTCCGCAGGACCCGCAAGAGCAGCTCTGGGGCGCAATTGGTGCCGTTTTCAGCTCCTGGATGACACCACGTGCGGTGACCTACCGGCGTTTGCACGATTTGCCGGCCTCCTGGGGTACAGCTGTAAACGTCCAGGCCATGGTGTTCGGGAACATGGGCGAAAATTCCGCCACTGGTGTTGCCTTCACCCGTAACCCGTCCACCGGCGAGAACAGTCTTTATGGCGAATTCCTTGTCAATGCGCAGGGCGAAGACGTGGTTGCCGGTATCCGGACACCGCAGGACATTACCGAAAAGGCCCGCATTGAAGCCGGATCTTCCAATCCGTCTTTGGAAGCCCTGATGCCTGAAGCATTTGCTGAGTTCCAGACGTACTGTGACAAGCTGGAACGCCACTACAAGGACATGCAGGATCTGGAATTCACAATTGAGCAAGGCAAGCTCTGGATGCTGCAGACCCGCGCGGGCAAACGGACCGCCAAGGCGGCGCTGAAAATTGCGGTCGATATGGTCGCAGAATGCATGCTGGAAGAAGAAGAAGCTGTGTTCCGTGTCGAGCCCGGTGCTCTTGATCAGCTGTTGCACCCGACCATCGATCCAAAGGCTGAACGTGACATCCTGTCGACCGGGCTGCCGGCCTCTCCCGGTGCAGCGTCGGGTGCAATTGTGTTCACCTCGGATGCGGCAGAACAAGCCAAGGGCGATGGCCGGAAGGTTATCCTTGTTCGTGTTGAGACCAGCCCGGAGGATATCCACGGCATGCATGCCGCTGAAGGCATTCTGACGAGCCGCGGGGGCATGACCAGCCACGCAGCTGTTGTTGCACGCGGTATGGGCAAACCCTGTGTGGCCGGAGCCGGTGGGCTGCGGATTGACTATCGCAATCAAACAATCAACGTCGGCGGACGCCAGCTCAAAGAAGGCGATATCATCACGATTGACGGGGCCACTGGTCAGATACTGGGCGGTGAAGTGGCTATGCTACAGCCAACGCTCTCCGGCGATTTCGGGACGCTGATGGGCTGGGCAGATCGCGGCCGCCGGATGACTGTCCGGACAAATGCGGAAACACCGCAGGACGCCAAGGTCGCGCGTGAATTCGGTGCCGAAGGCATCGGTCTGTGCCGGACTGAGCATATGTTCTTTGAGGGTGATCGCATCCTCGCAGTACGCGAGATGATCCTTGCAGAAACTCAGGAAGGCCGACGTGCGGCACTTGCAAAGCTGCTTCCTATGCAACGTCAGGATTTCACGGATCTCTTTGAGATCATGCACGGCCTGCCGGTTACGATCCGTCTTCTCGATCCGCCGCTTCACGAGTTCTTGCCGAAGACGGATGAGGAACTGAAGGACGTTGCGACCGCGATGGGCGCGGATCCGGAACTTTTGCGCGATCGCGCACTGTCGCTCGAAGAATTCAACCCAATGCTCGGCCATCGTGGCTGCCGGTTGCTGGTATCCTATCCGGAAATCGCGGAAATGCAGGCAAGGGCGATCTTTGAAGCTGCGGTCGCTGCGGCCAAGGTCACGGGTGCTCCGGTAGTTCCTGAAATTATGGTGCCGCTTGTTGGTCTGAAGGGTGAGCTGGATCTCGTCCGGTCCAGCATTGAGGCAATGGCCAAGGCCGTCATGGAGGAAACCGGGGCAGAGCTGACCTATCAGGTGGGCACAATGGTCGAGTTGCCGCGGGCTGCGCTCAAGGCGGCCGAGATTGCTGAAAGCGCTGAGTTCTTCTCCTTCGGCACAAACGATCTGACACAGACCACATTCGGGATCTCCCGTGATGATGCTGCATCGTTCCTTGGTACGTATCAGACGAAAGGCATCCTTGAGCAGGATCCGTTCGTGTCTCTGGATCCGGAAGGGGTTGGGGAACTGATCAAGATTGGTGTTGAGCGGGGCCGGTCGACCCGCCCGGATATAAAGCTCGGTATTTGTGGTGAACACGGCGGCGATCCCTCTTCAATCACCTTCTGTGAGAGCGTCGATCTGGACTATGTGTCCTGTTCCCCTTACCGGGTGCCGATTGCGCGTCTGGCCGCGGCACAAGCCGCCCTACGCAAGGCGTCCGCGAACTGATGCGCAGGCGTTTGCAGCGCATCGGTGCAAGGGGCCGGCATCATGCCTGAACCTTTTCCGGACGTTGATGCGTTAAGATCCGGTGGGAAACGGGTTTTATCCCGCGTTCTCACCCGGATCGAAACGGATGCAGACAAACCGGAGACGGCTGCATTTTTGGATCGGATTGCAGCTCAAGGCAAAGGTCATGTCCTTGGGCTGACAGGCCCGCCGGGTGTGGGAAAGTCTACGCTGACCGATGCACTCATCCGTGCCTTTCGCGATGCTGGCGGCAGCGTTGCGGTTCTTGCGGTCGACCCATCGTCCGCAATTACCGGCGGTGCGCTCCTTGGAGACCGGACCCGTCTTAAAACAGATCCCAATGACGATCAGATTTTTGTGCGTTCCATGGCAGCGCGAGACCGGCTGGGCGGGCTGTCGGATCATTCGGTTGCTGCCATCGCGGTTCTGAGGGCCGCGTTCGATCATGTGATCGTGGAGACTGTCGGTATCGGCCAGTCTGAAGGGGACCTCAAGCAGGCCGCCGACACAGTGCTCCTGTGCATCCAGCCAGGATCAGGTGACAGCCTTCAATTCATGAAGGCCGGCATCATGGAACTACCGGATGTGGTCGCCGTGACCAAGGCTGATATGGGGGCTGCAGCACGGCGTGCAGCTGCAGACGTCAAAGGTGCGCTGACTCTGTCGCCTACTGGGTCCAAGAACTGGACTGTGCCAGTGGGTCTTGTCTCTTCGCAAACAGGAGAGGGGATGGAGGCTCTGATCGATCAGGTGAAAGCCCATCTCGATTTCCTGCAAAGCGATGGCAGGCTGGATAGCCGCCGGGCCGCTCAACACGGCGCCTGGTTCCGTGACCGCGTTCTATCTGAATATGGGCTATCGGGTCTGAGGATCTGCCAAAATCTTGCCGAGGGGCGGGCGCGCCAGGCGCCGTTTTCCTGTTTCTCCGAGTTTTCAGAAAAAATGGACGCCTGCCTGCCTACGGCAACCTGAAGCAACAGGCGGTCAGACTTCTGCTGCACGCATTTTGAACGCAAACTCGCGTCCGAAATCGCCGCCATGTTCCTTTTTGAAGTCCTCAAGGAACTGTGCGAGGTCGGTCTCATTCAGCGGCTGAGAGATGAAATAACCCTGCATGCGATGACAGCCGTGGGCCTGGAGGAACCGGATCTGCTCGATGGTTTCAATCCCTTCAGCAACGATCGTCATTCCGAGGGCCTTGCCGAGCTGAATGATAGATACGATGATGGCTTCAGCTTCCGGATTTCCGTCCATATCAGACAGGAAATCCCGATCCACCTTTAATGTGTCAAACGGGAATCGGCGCAAGTAGCTCAGGCTCGAGTAGCCGGAGCCGAAGTCATCCAGCGCGACCTTGATACCCAGATTTTTCAGGCGCCGCAGGGACTTCAACACCGTGTCGTTGCGGCCGGCAAAAACGCTTTCCGTGACTTCGATTTCAAGCCGCTGCGGTGCCAGGTTGTTCGTGGCCAGGATCGCCATGACCTTTTCGACAAAACGTGGGTGTTTGAACTGGTTCGGCGACACGTTGACCGACATGACCACATCCGGCCAGTCGTGAGCCTTGGCGCAGGCCTTGTTTAGAACCCAAAGACCAAGTTCGTTGATCAAGCCTGTCTCTTCAGCAACGGGAATGAACTGCGCCGGAGAAATGACCGTCCCGTCTTCCTTGGTCCAGCGGGCCAGTGCCTCGACCGACACAATGCGCTGGGCCGCGGTGTCGGATTGGGGTTGGTAGGCGAGACTGAGTTCGTCATTCTTCAGCGCCATCCGCAATTCACGCGAAAGCTTGTCCTTGGACTGGACATGATCTTCCATGTTGGCTTCGAAGAAGGACCGCCTGTTCCGGCCGTTTTCCTTCGCATCGTAAAGGGCGATATCCGCCTTGCGCAGCAACTCGTCAGGATCAATGCCATCGCGGGGTGCAACAGCTGCGCCAATAGAAAGGCTTGCATGCAATTCGCGGGCGCCGATCTTGATCGGTTGGGAGATTTCATCCTGGATTTGATCGAGGATGTATTCCAGCCACTCGTCACTTTTGGAGTTGGGGATCATCATTGCGAATTCATCGCCGCTGATCCGGGCAACAATGCCGTTATCACCCAAGACATGCGTCAGACGCTTGGCAACGGCGACGATGACCATGTCTCCAGCCGAGTGACCGAGCGTATCGTTGATATCCTTGAAGTGATCGAGATCGATGTAGATGACAGCGGTTTCCCGCCCCCGGCTGTTGGTGTCCTGAAGCATATCCGTCAACAACCGGTGAAAATGGGCACGGTTGGGCAAACCAGACAAGGCGTCGTGGCGCGACGTATGAACGGCTTGGGCTTCGCTCACGGCAAGACGCTTGGTCATATGGCGGGTGAACGCCGTCACTGCGATTACCACCGCTGTAATCATGAAGGCGGCCATCCCGAGGAACGGATTGATCCGTGTCAGCATCTGTGTGCCCGGCCGGTCCACTTGCCAGGCAATGACCCCGATAGGCGCGCCCGTCGGACCGCGCAGTCTCAGCTGGCCAATGCCCTCACGATCAGTCTGATTCTGTGCCAGGATGAAACCGTCAAGCCTGGTCATATGCATGATCTCAGACATCTTTTCACCGCGCAGTGGCGCGAGGCTAATCATGACCGTTGGCGGAACTCTCTTGGGAATTACCGACTGAATTTGAAGGGCGATTGCTGCAACCGAAAAGAGGTGCGGTTCCCCTTTCACTGAAACAACGCCGGTTTCGAAGATCGAATAACGTTGATCCCGTTGGCTCGGTTCATAGCTGTAAAGTCCGGAGGGAAGCCTCCGGAACGAGATGATGTACCGGGCCCGGACCTTCGCAATGGCAGGTTTCAAACGCGCAAGAAGATCTGGTGTCAGCCAACTGTTGTTATGGTCATGCGCAAACAGGGCCTTGACGGCATAGTCCTTTCCAACCACAGCTGATTTTGTAAATCCGTGGTTGGCGTAGAGCCAATTGGTTATGTTGTCGAACACCCACTCCTGATCCAGATTGGGTGCATTCGTGATGTGAAAAGCCGCATCCCAGGTTGCGACTCCGGATTGCTGGCGTGCCAGATCGTCGGAAACCAGTTGAAGTGCCCCGGATATCAATTGCAGCTGTGATTGCTGGGCACTGTCATCTGAAATGTGCGCGGACCAGTGCATGAGGAAGAAAATCCCGACGACGGACAGAAAGATCAGTGTCACCAACGGTATGATGATGACATTGGCGATCCGCCCACCTGAGTTCTTCAGCTTGGTCTGCATAAACTGGCCCTGTTTGACAGGTGCATTATTGGCGAAGACAGTTAAGGATTGACCGACATTGATGGTAAAAAATGTATTTAATTAAAATACACGCACATCAAAAAAGCAATTTATGGACAAGCACTTGATCTGGTTTTCAACCTGATGGATCAAGCCCTAAATGAGTTGTAATCCCTTGAAACTCACCTGAGATCTGAGGCCAACGATGATGTGGTCGTGGATCTCTATCCCAAGGGGTTTGGCGATGTCGACCAATTGCCGCGTCATTTGGATGTCTGCCCGCGAGGGCGTGGGGTCTCCTGACGGATGGTTGTGGACCAGAATGAGTGCCGTTGCCCCGTGTTCCAGAGCTCTGCGCACGACCTCGCGCGGATAGACGGGGGTATGGTCAACGGTTCCAGTTTGCTGCAATTCATCGGCAATCAGCCCGTTCTTCTTGTCGAGAAAGAGCACGCGAAATTGTTCAACCTCGGACATGGCCATGCGAGCTTGCAGATAGTCCATCACTTTGGACCATGAATCGAGCAGCTCCCGGTCCCTCAGTTCTGCGGTATGAAATCTGGCGATGGCCGCATGAATGGCGTGCAGTGTGTCGATGCTGTTGTCCGACAAGCCCTTGATTTCTTTCAATCTTGGACGCGGCGCAGACAGAACAGCTGAAAACGATCCAAAGCGTTTCAACAAGGCTTTGGCGATTGGTTTTGTGTCCTGACGGGGCAGGGCGGAAAATAAAAGAAACTCTAGAAGCTCATAGTCGGCGAGACTGTTCTCACCGCTTTTACGAAACCGTTCCCGCAGTCTTTGGCGGTGTCCTTTCGTGCCGGTATCTGCCGATGGTTTTTCGGAGAAACCGGCGTCTGGTTCGCTCATGAGGCTCCTTAGGCGTTGGGCAGCCCTGGTTTGTGGATACCTTTTGGTGACGTTGTGAAACTTTGACACCCATCCGCAGTGATCCCGATGGAATGTTCAAACTGGGCAGATAATGAGCGGTCGCGTGTCACAGCTGTCCAGCCATCGCTCAAGACTTTCACGTTCGGCCGTCCGAGATTGACCATCGGTTCGATTGTGAAAATCATGCCTGGTTTCAGTTCTACGCCTTCGCCGGGCCGGCCATAGTGCAAGATGTTTGGCGTATCGTGGAACAAACGCCCAAGGCCATGACCGCAAAAATCGCGGACAACAGAACAGCGTTGCGCCTCGACATAAGTCTGGATGGCCGCGCCGATATCACCAGTTGTATTTCCCGGTTTGGCCGCTTCAATGCCGCGCATCAAGGATTCATAGGTCACGTCGATCAAGCGTTCCGCTGCCCGCTTCAGCGGCCCCACCGGATACATTCTGCTGGAATCACCGTGCCAACCATCCAAGATGTAGGTGACGTCGATGTTGACTATGTCTCCTTCGCGCAAAGCCTTGTTGTTCGGTATACCATGACACACGACATGGTTGATCGACGTACAAGAGGACTTTGTGTAGCCGCGATAGTTCAGCGTAGCCGGTATGGCATTGTGGTCCATGCCGTACTGGTAGACGAAGTCGTCGATTTCTTGCGTGGTCACACCCGGTTTGACCATATCGGCCAGCTCATCAAGACAGGATGCCGTCAGCTGCCCGGCTTTCATCATGCCATCAAAGTCTTCAGGTCCGTAAAGGCGCACCTGGCCCGTGTTTTTCATTGGGGCATCGGCGGCATCGATGTAGGTGACCATAAAGTTGTGTTCTCGCTTCTGGGCTCCCAGCGCAGCTTTTCGGCTGCAGCACGTTGGAGCCTACCATGTTCTTTAAGTCCACATACAGTCCGCAGGTGGCAATTTCCAGTCCCCGATGTGCCGGGCAGAGAAGAAACAGTATTTGAAAACTGTGCTGCTGGCTTGCAGAAACGATGCAAAGTCTCTAGGGGATTTGGTGTTGGTACTGCGGGCGTGGTGGAACTGGTAGACACAAGGGACTTAAAATCCCTCGGCCCTAGGCTGTACGGGTTCGAGTCCCGTCGCCCGCACCATTTTTATTGGCGCTACAGCCCTTCGGGCCACTTGAGCGCTGGTTTGGTTCGAGGTTGATCCTCTCATCTGCACCGCCTTTGCTTGCGCTGCTTGCCATCGGCCTGCTTTCGCGCAGGACTAAACAGCCTCTCTCACCTGCACCACAAGACTTTCTCACCTTCAATTTCCAGCAAGACCGCGGCCGATGTCGCGCCTTACAGTTCCTTAATCAACCAAGAGATGCAGGTTCTGTTAGTCGTGGCTGAGTTGCCGTGCGGTCTTTTTCAGGGAGATCGTCTTTCCGGAGTGTTCTCAAACGGCCAATTTCTGGAAAAGTCTGCTTCGGTTTTTAACCGCCTGTCAGTTTTGCGTTAACAAAATTTCCGTCACGGTAATTTCTGGTGGTGTTCAGCCCTCGGTTGCGGAGCGGATTTTTTGGCTTTTCGGGTCTCAACATGTCTTGCCGGAATGTGGCTGTCTTTGGTGTTTGGCGGTTTAAGCCTTGCCGAGGAGAACAGATTGTTGATCGTTGGCTTTTCTACCCCGCCATATCTTTCAATTGGCCCGGATGACGAGGCGCGCGGATTGCTTGTAGATCTGGTCAAGACGGCAGCAGCGGAATCTGATGTTGAGGTCCAATTTGAAGTGACCAGCTGGCCCCGCGCTCAGCTCGAGGTTCGCAAGGGTGCAGCTGATCTCATTTTTCCGGTGGTCTACACGCCGGAACGGGAGGATTGGCTCAACTATCCAACTAATCCAATCACGCAATTTGAAATGATGATTTTTGCGAGGAAAAACCCCTCCTACAATTTCACTGGCGACGTAACCCAATTGCACGGTCTGTCCATCGGAAAAATCGCAATTGGGCGTATGCATCCGAATTTCCGGACGCTTGAAGAGAGTGGCAAAGCCCGGATTGCGTCACGGGACAGCCTGGAGGAATTGCTGACTGCAGTGCATCTTGAACGTCTCGATGGTTTTGTTGCGCCGCATCTCATGACAATTGAAGAAGCACACCGGCTCGATCTGGACACAGTCGCCCCCTTCGCCGAGCCGGTTGGCGTGTCAGACATCTATCTCGCATTTTCCAAAAACAGCACAAAGACTGATGCATGGAACCGGCTCCAGCAGAATCTGCCGCGCCTTGATCAGGCAAGGGCCGATTTCCTTCTGTCCATGAAAAAGACCGGCAACTGATGTCGTCACGAATTGAAACCGGAAGCGAGGTCGCGCGCCTGCTCTTGCATCGCGGGTTTCAAGCGCGTTTGCGAATTGATTGCAGCCGGTCGGAATTCAGTGCCGCACCAATGGAGAGGCAACAGTCCGGAATGTCTTTCGCCGGAAGCGGGCGGGCGCAGAAATAGCCCTGAAGGCTGTCGCATTCCAAACCCACCGTCAGCAAGTATTCGCCTTCAGTCTCTGCACCTTCAGCAACGACCCGTAGGCCAAGGCTTTTACCCAAACCGACGATGGCCTGATAGAGCTGTTTCTTCTGCGGGTAGAGGTCCGCGTCTTGAAGAAATGCACGGTCAATCTTGAGTTCTTGAAAGGGCAGCTTGTGCAGGTAGCTTAAGGACGAGTAACCAGACCCAAAATCATCCAGCGACAGCAAAACTCCCGTTGCTTGGAGTTCAAAAAGGAGATCAAGAACAAGCCGCTCGCTGGTATCGACAAAGACGTTTTCGGTGACTTCAAGACACAAAGTATGCGGCGGTAGTTGGTAGCGTTCGAGAATCTTCCGGACATTACTTGCAAAGTTCGGTTGCTGGAATTCTATCGGAGACACATTGACCGAGACGTGTCCGAATTCGAATCCGGCGGTGAGCCAATGTGCCGCCTGCCGGCAAGCTTCGTCGAGCACGTAGTGACCAAGATCGATGATCAAGCCGGTCTTTTCTGCCAGTGAGATAAAGTCGCAAGGCGGTATCCAATTGCCTTGTCCGTCCTGCCAGCGAATGAGGGCCTCCAAACCGATCAGGTCGCCATTGGCCGGGTTTACTTGGGGCTGATAGTGAAGTTCCAACTGTCCCGTTGCGAGCGCGGTTCTGAGCCGGGTTTCCAGGAGCATTTCGCTTTGAACCCGGTCATTGAGCGGCGCGGAGAAGAACATATGCTGCTGGTGAGCAGCATCTTTGGCTGCCCTCAGAGCAATCCCGGCCACCCGGTGTGCAGTTTCCACATCGTGGGCATCTTGGGGCAAAAGCGCGATGCCAATGAGCGGATCGACCCTGATTTCACCTTCGTCCAATTGGAAGGGCACAGACAAGACGTCAATGATACTGGCTGCAAAGTCAGCAGGAAGCTCACCACTTTCATCGAGCGGGAGAAGAATACAAAAGTCATCGGCTGAAATGCGCGAGATTTTGCGCTTTCCCCCAAAAGGCGGCGGAGGTGGGTGTAGGTTTGCATCAGGACACGGTTGCCAGCCTTTTGTCCGAACGTATCGTTGATTTTGGCGAAGCCGATAAAGTCCAGTTGAATGAGGGCTGTCTTTTTATCACCAACGGCTGCGCGTTCCAGAGCGTCTGCGATATCTGCAAAGTATTTCGTGCGGTTGCCGCCTGTTGTGACTGGATCGACATAAGCCAGCTTATGGAGCCGCTCTTGCAGTTCGGTCACCCTGGCCAAACCGTGCGCAAGGTCACCGATCTCGTCCGGACGGTCCGCGCAAGGGAATATTGCCTGAGGTTCACCGGAGGCAAGTCTGTGGGCGGCCGCGGCGAGACGGCGCAAAGGCATCATTTGATGGCGCAGCAAGATCCCGCCCACCACAATGACGGCAAAAAGGACCAATGCGGCTGCTGTGAAGAGCCGCACGCTGAGCCGGTTTTGCGCCACCGTCAGATCGTCGGCCCAGCCAACATCAACTGCCGCCGCCCCCTTCAGGGCGCTATTGCCATCAACGATTGGCATCAAATAGGCAAGGCGCAACCGGCCTTGAACCGGGACATTTCCGATGAATGGGACTTTGCTTACCAAGTTTGCATACGCGGAGTGTCCAGGTTTGATAGAAAACGGTGGTGGCATGCCGCCGTCCGGCTTGCGGAACGTGGTGGCGATCCGATCGAACAAACCAGTCTTTTCTGAGTAACTGAAGATATTCGCTGCGCCCTGGTTGCTCTTGCCTATCGCCAGAACGAGTTCATCGAACAAAGCGTTGGAGCTGAGATCTGGAGGACCGTCATACAGCGGGGTTAAGGTCAAGACTTGAGGTTTGCCCGCTTCGTCGCTAACCGGATCAATCGCGAGGTCTGTACCATACCTTATTACAGCCGCGGCGGTCTTGGCCGCGCGGTCAATGCGAATGTTCGAGTTTTCTTCGGTCGTCCTTACTATCTCATAATAGCTGATACCAGAAATAAGGCCGATGCTCAGTAGCACAGCAACCCCAAGTATCAAGCTGATCCGGACCACCAACGAGTGAATTCCAAAACGTGTAATGGCGGTTATCCTTGTCAAATTCGCGCAGCGCGAGCTCACGACACAGACAGCACGCGAGGGTAAACTTCAAAGGCTATAGAAATCTGAATCAATTGGTCCAATTTTAAACCAAGCGGCGTAGGTATCAGAGAACCCAAGCGAATTACGTGATGTGATCCCGGCGTTTGAGAGAACATCCGGGGGAAGTGGGCTGCAAAGCATTGGAAATCGTCCGGAAAAACGGTAGGACGTTGAGTTGTGTGTCTCTGCGGAGCGCGCGCAATATGGGCTTTGGGGTGCGTTCCGCTTGATTTCAATCAGACCAGTTTTGAACGTTCTTGGGTTTCTGTATGTCGGTCTGGCGACCGCTATGCTCGTCCCGGCGATCATCGACGTCGCGCAGAAGAATGCCGATTGGCAGGCATTCGTCTTTTCTGCCTTGCTAACCGGCATGTTCGGCATGCTGTTGTCTCTGTCCATGGGGGGCTCGCTCAAGGAAGGTCTCGACACACGGCAGACCTTCATTTTGACGACGCTTGCTTGGGCAACACTACCGGCATTTGGAGCCTTGCCCTTCCTGTGGCTTGGAATCGGCTACGCAGACGCCGTGTTTGAAGCGGTCTCAGGATTTACCACGACCGGTTCCACTGTATTGACCGGCCTAGATGGTTTGCCGCCCGGATTGCTCGTCTGGCGGTCCATCATGCAATGGATGGGCGGTGTCGGCATCATCGTTATGGCCATCGTCTTGCTGCCGTTCCTGCGCATTGGCGGGATGCAACTCTTTCAAAGCGAGAGCTCCGACCGGTCAGAAAAGATCGTCAGCCGGTCTGTGGAGCTTATCCGGCTGCTGGGGCTGGCCTACCTATTCCTGACCGTATTGTGTATCGCCGCCTATTTGGCAACGGGCATGGGGCTCTTCGATGCGTTCAACCATGCTTTGACAACGATCGCGACGGGCGGGTACTCGACCCATGACTTGTCGTTCGGGTATTTCCAGAACCATTCGTCTGCTTGGGTTGCCATTGTCTTCATGATCATCGGTGCGATGCCATTTGTGCTGATCATCCAGGCGCTCCGTGGGCAACCGCTTCTTTTGTGGCGGGACCCGCAGGTCCGCGTGCTGCTCGGCTTTCTCGCGATCGTTTCCCTGGCCCTCACGGTTCACCTCGGCGTCAAGATGGATTTTGATTTCGACGAGGCGCTGGTCAAGGCAACCTTCACTGTGGTCTCCATTGTGACAGGAACCGGCTACGCACTGGGCGATTTCGAACAATGGGGTGCCCCTGTGGTCGGGACCTGCTTCCTGTTGATGTTTGTCGGCGGTTGCACGGGGTCGACGACCGGCGGCATCAAGATTTTTCGGTTTCTGGTGTTTTTCGGTACGGTTCGCGCCCACTTGCGCCGGATGGTTCGGCCACACCGGATCATGTCGGAAGAATATGCAGGCACGCGGCTGACCCCGGAACTGTCCTTTTCAGTTCTGGCTTTTCTGGTGGTCTACTTGGGGTCGGTTGGCGTGATCACGGTGGCTTTGTCCTTCTTCGACCTGGACCTTGTAACGGCGATTTCCGCGGCTGCGACGTCTGTTGGGAACGTGGGGCCAGGGCTCGGACCCATGATCGGACCTGCAGGGCATTTCGCGCCATTGCCGGATGGGGCCAAGTGGCTCCTATCCTTTGCCATGCTTGTTGGCCGTTTGGAGCTGTTCACGGTTTTGGTTCTGCTCGACCCGGATTTCTGGTCGAAATAACCCTCTCTGATCGTTTGCGTATCACTTCAGGAAGTCATTCATGCAGTTTTCTGTCCCCCTTGTCAGTGGCCGCCTCGTCAAGCGCTATAAGCGGTTTCTGGCGGATGTCGTTCTGGATGAAACCGGCGAAGAGATCACAGCCCACTGTGCCAATCCGGGGTCGATGTTGGGCCTGAAGGAACCTGGATCCCGCGTTTGGTTGTCACCGTCTGACAACCCGAAGCGGAAACTCAAATACTCCTGGGAAGTGATTGAAGCTGACGGTGCGTTGGTCGGCATCAATACGGCTCATCCGAACAAGCTTGTGGAAGAAGCTCTGTTGGCCGGACGCATCAAGGATCTGGTGGGTTTTGAAACCCTGCGCCGGGAAGTGAAATACGGCAAGAACTCCCGGATCGACATTCTTCTGGAGCAGGCGGATGGGGCCAAGATTTACGTTGAAGTGAAGAACGTGCACCTGATGCGGGAGCCCAGCTTAGCCGAATTTCCGGATAGCGTGACAGCGCGCGGGGCAAAGCATCTGGTTGAACTGGGCGATATGGTTGCGGAAGGTCACAGGGCGGCGATGGTGTTTCTTGTTCAGCGGCCTGACTGCGACAGGCTTTCACTCGCCTCTGACATTGATCCAAACTATGCCGCAGCTTTCAAAACGGCCAAAACCGCGGGTGTTGAAGCCTATGCCATCGGCTGCGATGTCCGGCTTGACGGCATAGATGCTGTGAAGGATGTCGCGATCAACGATTGATCGAGACTCACTGCCTTAACCTCTAAACCTGATAGACTGTAATTGGAGTTCCCTCAGGCACGCGGTTGTAAAGGTCAATCACGTCCTGCTGAAGCATACGGACGCAGCCGGATGAGGCGGCTTTGCCGATTGACCAGGTTTCCGATGTGCCGTGGATCCGGTAAAGCGTATCCTTGTTGCCTTCAAAGATGTAAAGCGCCCGCGCGCCAAGGGGATTGTCCAGACCTGGGTCCATACCGTTCTTGTATTTGGCAAGTTTCGGCTGGCGTTTGATCATGTCGGCGGGAGGTGTCCAGGTCGGCCAGGCTTTTTTCCGGGCGATCCGCGCCCGCCCGCCCCAGGCAAAGCCGTCACGCCCGATGCCCACGCCATAACGCATTGCCTTGCCATCCCCCATCGCCAGGTACAAGAAGCGCTCATGGGTTTCCACAACGATTGAACCGGGTTGGGCAGAGGAGTTGTAGTCAACGACCTGGCGGTAGAACTTCGGATCGATCTTGGAAATGTCGACGGCTGGAATAGGAAAACGCTCCTGTGTTCTGGCCGCATACATTTGCACATAATCTGTAGAAACGGGCTTGGTCAGGCTCGGCTTGGGCGGCAGTTTGGCGGTCGTGTTGCCCGAACAACCGGTTAAGATGGCAGCTGTTGCCGAAACCAAAAATGTGCGTCTGTCCAGCATGCCGGATCCCGTATCGCCTTTGCGAGAATCATCGTGAGGCTTCCCAAAACATAAACGGCCGGTTGAACCTTCGGGTCAACCAGCCGTCGAATGGATCTCAGGATAATCCGCGAATTGTGATGCGGACGCCTTTAAATCAGCCTGCCGTGTCTTTGGAAAGCGGCGGTTGGAACTGCCAGCCCATGTCCCACGGGAAATAAATCCAGGTGTCCTGGGAGACTTCTGTGATGAAGGTGTCGACCATCGGAACACCAACCGGCTTGGCGTAGACAGTTGCAAAATGTGCTTTCGGCAGCATCTCCCGGACCACTTTCATGGTCTTGCCCGTGTCGACAAGGTCATCGATCACAAGGACGCCGCTGCCTTCGCCGTCTTCCAGATCGATCACTTTCGGATCCACCGGTTTGATGACTTCCAGACGGCCCTGGCTGTCATAGTCGTGATAGGAGGCGATGCAGACGGTTTCGATTGTGCGGATGCCAAGTTCGCGGGCCACGATCCCGGCCGGAACCAGACCGCCGCGGGTGATGCAGACGATGGCTTTCCATTCACCTTCGCTTGAGAGCCGCCAGGCGAGCGCGCGGGAGTCGCGGTGGAACATGTCCCAAGAGACCGGGAATGCTTTGTCTTGTGCAGGGTTTTCCATTTCTTTTCCTTCAGGTCATCCAGAGAGATCGTCAACGGCCCGTGCCACATCCTGTGCGGCGGCTGCGAGAATAGTTTCGTCTCTGGATCGAATTACGATCTGGGTGGTGAATTTTCCGTCCGTTGCTTTCGGATAGGATCCAATCAGAGTTTCAGGATGGGCGTCCTGAATGGCGGCCAGGCGTTCGGCAATCCGGCTCTCGGGCATGTTTGCCGCAACCGTTTCAGACAACATCTTCTTGCCCGTATGCAGCGTCGGTGCGACCGCATCCATCATGGCTTGCATGATCGCGGGAACACCGGCCATGACATGGACGTTGCCAATCCGAAATCCGGGAGCCTTGGACACCTTGTTTTCAATGAGATCCGCCCCTTCCGGGATCCGCGCCATGCGTTGGCGGGCAGGGGTGAACTGACCTGGCGGATAGTGCTTTTCCATGATCGCAACGGCTCGGGGATCAAGATTCAGTGGCACGTCGAATGCAGCAGCGACGGCCTCGGCGGTGATGTCATCATGGGTCGGCCCGATGCCACCTGAGGTGAAGACATAGGTGTATTTCGCCCGGAGGGCATTCACAGCGCCAACGATTTCGGCCTGAACATCCGGCACGATCCGAACTTCGCTAAGGTCAATGCCAAGAGCGGTCAGATAGTCAGCGAGAAAGCCGATATTCTTGTCTTTGGTGCGTCCGGACAGGATTTCATCGCCGATGACAAGAAATGCAGCGGTTACAACGTCATCGGCCTTATCAGCTGTCATGTCAGCGCTCCCTCGATCCGGATGCTTGGCTTTATCCCAGCTTTCTGTCCGGCTCAACCTTTTGCGTCAGAAACTTGGAGCCGCCCCACGAATAAGACGGCGGAAGGCGGTCAGGAGGGCAATGCTTGGTTGGGTTTCCAGCCGTAAACATAGTCAAAGCGGGCCGCAAGGCTCTCCGGTTTTGAATACTTCATCACCATGTCGCGGGCTGTGGCCGGAAGACCGGACATGTGAAACGTTCTCGCGTTTTTGAAGCCGGTTTCCTGGATGCGTTCCGCGCGCGGTTTGCGGGTCCGCTCATAGGCTCTCAGAGCCGCTGCAGTGTTTTCCGTTTCATCTGGAAAATGGTTCGCAAGCTCGGCGGCATCTTCGATCGCCATCGCCGCGCCCTGGGCCATATAGGGAAGCATTGCATGGGCCGCGTCGCCGAGAAGGGCAATCTGGCCATGCGTCCAGGGACCATTGGCGTCGACCGTGCACAAGGCCCACTTCAACCAGCGCTCCGGCCCATTCAGCAGATTGCGGATGTCCGTTGGCCAGTCCTTGAATCGGTGCAGGAGTTCGTCCTTGCCGGCTGGTGCCGACCATGTTTCGTCCTGCCAGTCTTCTGATGCCAGCGCGACGATGTTCAGCTGCTCACCACTGCGGATCGGATAATGGACCAGATGGCTGTCCTTGTGCAGCCACAGCCCAGAATCCATGCGCCACTTGGCAGGGATCTTGTCGATTGGCAGTGTGGACCTGTAAGCGACCTGACCACTGAAGCGCGCGTTTTGATGGTTCGGGATCAGTCGGCGAACCGTTGACCAGACGCCATCCGCACCGATGAGGGCCTTGCAGTTGAGTGTCCCGGTTGTTTCGCCGGCCTGATATGTGCACACTAGGTTGCCGGCATCGCCCGTCTTGGCATCGGTAAGGGCGGTGCCGAGCATCAATTTGATGCCGTCGGTCGCCTCAACCTTTTTCAAAAGCGTGCCCTGAAGATCCGCCCGGTGGATCACAATGAAGGGCTGGCCATGCCGTTCGAGCAAATAAGACCCAAGCCTGACCTTGGAAATCTGATCTCCGGTCTTGCCGGACCAGACCCGAAGATTATCCGGCTGGTGGCCAAGGGCTTTGAGGTCTTGAAGCAGTCCAAAACCGTCGAGGACCGAACAGGCGTTGGGAGAGAGCTGCAGGCCCGCACCCACTTCTGACAGAGCCTTGGCCTTGTCTATGAGCACGATCTCATGACCAGCCCGGCGCAAGGTCAAAGCGGCGGTCAAGCCACCGATGCCTGCTCCGGCGATGACGATCGGGGAGGGGGGCGTGCCGGTCTCGCTCATGACAGCTCTGGTCTATCAGCCAGTTTCACGCAGCTTCCGGCACCCAGGTGCAGTCGGAAGGAGACGATTCGTTCGGAGCCAGCGTGGCGTCGTACTTGTAAAGCGTTGAGCAATAGGGGCAGACGACCTCTTTCTCACTGCCCATATCGAGGAAGACATGCGGGTGATCGAACGGCGGATGGGCGCCGATGCACATGAATTCCTTTACGCCGATTGCGATGGAATCGTGGCCGCTGGTGTTTTGAAAATGCGGGACGACCTGATCTGCCATGATCACTTCCTCAAATCTTGTGGCGGTTGCGCCAAGCTCTTTTCGCCGGACCATACCGATTTGATGCCCGGTTGAACAGGGGCAACCTTGCCGCGGTCACCAACCAACTTGTGGCTGCCACCACAGTGGAATTCCGGCTTTGCCAAGTGAGATCATTCTCAGTACAGTGGTTGAAATTTGGATTTTACGTTTACGTAAGAGGAAGTTTTATGCCAATCTTTGAGCAGGATGGTGTTCAGATTGCCTATCTGGATGAAGGTGAGGGGGATCCGATCCTGTTGATCCATGGCTTTGCCTCCAACAAGGCGGTCAACTGGCAGAACACGGGCTGGGTCGATCTCTTTGTCAAGGAAGGCCGCCGCGTGATCGCGCTCGACAACCGGGGCCATGGAGACAGTCAGAAATTCCACGACCCGGAGGCCTACGGTGCGCCGATCATGGCGGAAGATGCCCGGAAACTGCTCGACCATCTTGGGATCGAGCAGACCGATGTCATGGGCTATTCGATGGGCGCGCGGATCAGTGCGTTTTTGACGCTCAATCATCCGCAGCGGGTTAAACGGGCCATCTTCAGTGGGCTTGGCTACGGCATGATTGAAGGGGTGGGAGACCCGGAACCGATTGCCGCTGCGCTTGAAGCCGACCGCCTGCAGGACGTCACGGACCGGACAGGCCGTGCGTTCCGTGCGTTCGCCGAACAGACCAAATCCGACCGGTTGGCTCTTGCTGCGTGCATGCGCTCCTCGCGCCAGAAGATCAGCGAAGACGATATTGCGCGGATCCAGCGGCCAGTTCTGGTGGCCGTTGGCACCCGCGATGACATTGCCGGTTCGCCGCACAAATTGGCTGCCTTGATGCAGCACGCAGACGTGTTGGAGATCCCTGGGCGGGATCACATGGTGGCCGTCGGAGACAAGGTTCACAAGCAAGGGGTCCTGGCGTTTTTGAACAACGTCGACGCTTGACCGGCGGTTTTACGCCAGCTTGTGCGCACAGATTGGGAGGAGACATGAGCGCAAAACGGATCGAATTCAAAGGGGCGGAGGAAAACGCCCTGATTGCCGATCAATATGGGACGGGCGGTCAGCCTGTGATCTTGCTGCATGGCGGCGGGCAGACGCGCCATTCGTGGGCTGCGGCTGCGGAACGGATCGCAGCGCTGGGACATGTGGTTTATTCTGTTGACCAGCGGGGCCACGGCGAAAGCGCCTGGGTTCCCTCCGGCAATTACATGTTTGTCCATTTCGCCCAGGATCTTGTCGCGCTCTGCCGGCAGGTGATTGCAAAACATGGAGCCAAACCCGTTGTGGTCGGTGCGTCGCTGGGCGGTTTTGCCGGGATGCTGGCGGAAGGTGCGGAAGCGCCGGGAAATCAGGCCGCACTTGTGCTGGTCGACATCACGCCGCGTGTCGATATGGATGGGGTCTACAAGATCCTCGGCTTCATGGGCGACAGGGTGGAAGAAGGCTTCGGAACGGTGGAAGAAGCTGCAGATGCCATCGCTCGATATCTACCGAACCGCTCAAGGCCGAAGGATCTGTCAGGGCTTTCGAAAAATCTGCGCCTTCATGCCGACGGCCGGTATCGCTGGCATTGGGACCCGGCGTTCCTGAAGGTGCGGGAACATTCAGACGCAGAAATCACAAAACGGGTGCAGGCCGGAATGATCGAAGCGGCGGAAAACCTCAAAGTGCCCGTGCTTCTTTTGCGCGGCCGGAACTCCGAGCTGGTGTCCATGGCGCATGTGGAAGAATTTCTGGACTGCGTACCCCATGCCAAGTTCACCGACATTCAGGACGCCGGTCACATGGTAGCCGGTGACAAGAATGACGTTTTCGCTCAGGCGGTCGAGGAGTTTCTGATCGACCTGAAATCCGAAGCGCTGATTGCTTGAGTGGAAATTTATCAGCTTTTTGAATCTGATGGCGGGAATGCTTCATCGATTGATTCACAATCCCGTCTATCTTTGTTTTAGATTCAAGATTCTGGGATAACAGTTTATTCTCATTGGGAAATTCCCTGTTCAGTGCCCTTTGAAAGCCGGTTTGCGCTTCTCAAGGAAGGCGCGGCAGCCTTCGGAGTAGTCGGCGCTGTCGACACAGATGCGCGCCATTGATTGAGCGGCGCTCAAGTCGGCCGCCGCACTTACCGATGCCAGGAGGTTGATGGTTGTCTTGGCAGCTTTCAGGGACAGCGGAGCGTTTTGTTCAAAGTGGCGGCACAGCTCGGCAATCCTGTCATCCAGCGCGCCTGCTTCGTGAACCTCGTCGATGAGACCAATTTGCAAGGCGTTGTTGGCGGAGAGGCGTTCAGCTGTGAACAACAGCTTTTTCGCATTGGACGGGGACACAGCTTCGATCAGGTCCGCCACCGCATCCGGCGGATAGGCGAGGCCGAGGCGGGCGGCCGGGATGGAGAAAAAGGCGGTGTCCGATGCAATGCGAAGATCGCAGGCCAGCGCCAATCCGAGACCGCCGCCGAGGCACGGGCCATCAATCGCCGCGACGACCGGAACAGGCAAGGTTTTCAAGGCCCGGAAGGCCGCGACATTGACCGCATCATAATGGGCTGCCTTGTCCGCAGTTGATCGGACGGCCTCGAATTCGGCAATGTCCGCCCCCGCACAAAAGGCCTTGCCGCCGGCGCCGCGCACGATCAGGGCGCGCAGGCCGGCGTTGTCGCGGAGCGGTTCGAGCAATTCGGGAATGCGGGCCCAGCCTGCCAGGGGCAGGGCATTCTTGCGGTCTGGAGCATTCAGGATCAATTCGGCAATCTGTCCGGAAACACGTAAAAATGGGTTGCTATCTTCGGATCGAGACGGAGATTGTTCGGACGTCATGAGAACCTCAAGAGCTGGGTATAAGGGCGAGTGCCGGATTATTGATCGTAAAAAAACGATTCATTAGAGTGATTGATATCTGATATGAGCAAGTTTTGTTTGGAATATCACGCACAGGGCCTATTTTAGAAGGCCAAGTGCAGTGGGCTTGAAAAGGAGACAGTCCATGTCGACCCCGGTACGCCAACCCGGCGAAGATCGCGTGATGAAGCACGATCCCGTCTGGCAACAGTTGCGCGACGAAGCCCAGGCAATGGTAGCGGCAGAGCCAGCCTTGTCGTCCTTTGTCTATGAGACGGTCCTCAATCATGACAGCCTGGAAGAGGCTGTGGTTCACCGTCTTGGTGACCGCCTCGGACGGGACATTGTTTCTGCGTCGCTTATTCGCCAGACCTATCTGGAAGCGCTGGCGGATGAGCCGGAGCTTGCCGAGATTTTTCGGGTGGACATCGTCGCGGTGTTCGATCGCGATCCGGCATGCTTCCGCTATCTGGAGCCGGTTCTTTATTTCAAGGGCTTTCATGGCCTTCAAACGCACCGGCTGGCCAATTGGCTTTGGCGCAAGGGCCGCAAGGACTTCGCTCTTTATTTGCAAAGCCGCTGCTCAGAAGTCTTTCAGATCGACATTCATCCAGCCGTTCCGGTCGGACGCGGGATCTTTATCGACCATGGCACCGGCATTGTTGTCGGTGGCACGGCTGTGATTGAGGACGATGTCTCCATCCTGCAAGGTGTTACGCTGGGCGGCACAGGAAAGGAAGACGGCGACCGGCATCCGAAGATCCGGCACGGCGTTCTGCTTGGCGCTGGCGCCAACGTGCTCGGCAACCTGGAGATCGGGCATTGCAGCCGAATTGCGTCGGGCTCTGTTGTTCTTACCGATGTTCCGGCGAACACCACAGTTGCTGGTGTTCCGGCTAAGATCGTCGGGAAGGCCGGGTGTCCGGAGCCAGCCCGCAGCATGAACCAACTCCTGGGTGAGTAGGGTGTGGCCGGTATGAAGGAAGACGGGGAAAGCTGATCGAAAAGGTTTGGCATTTCCCGGCTCTCTTGTAGGGTCCGCACCACGACTGATGGATTTGGCGAACGACAAGGAGAGAGCCACGTGAACCCCGAAGAAATCCGCAAGCTTGAAGCCTATCTGCGCAAAAAGTTCGATTTACCGAGCATGCAGGTCCGGGCGCGTCCGAAGAAGGACGACTCCGCGGAGGTCTATATCGGTGAGGAATTCATCGGTGTTATCTTCCGTGATGACGAAGATGAAGACCTGAGCTGGAACTTCCAGATGGCCATTCTCGAGATCGATCTCGACGAAGTGTAAGGCTCATCAGATAGGTTTCTAAAAGGCGGCCCAAGTGGGCCGCTTTTTTCTTGGTGTTTAGGTGCGAAAGCCGCGAACCTTTGCCTTGATCGCCTCATCAAGCTCGCGCCAACTAGGGAGCAAGGTTTGATCGAACTGGTAGCGGATCAGCTGGCCGCCGCCGGGCGTGACCGTTCGATGGCAAACCGCCTTTGCCCCGCTGCGTTTCTTGACACACCGGGCAATAAAACCGTCCTTGGCCTCGGGGTCATAGACGATGATATCCCGGTTCTGCGCTGCTCGGGCAGACAACATCAACATGTTCAACCCTGCTGTCGTTGGCCGCGCACCGCCGCGGGCAAGGCGCTTGTAGACAGGATCCAGCTGAGTTCTGAGTGTTTCCCGGTAAGGATCATGCTCCAGATCCACTTGGATAAGCGGCAGAGGTGTCCCGAGCTGTGCCGTGGCGTCGTCTTCGCCGGGCATCCTGAGGTCCGGCCATGTCATCAGCAAGCTGACTTGCTGGTAGTGATCTGACTCGTCTTGTGCCGACAAGCGGTGCGTTGCGGATTTGAAGTAGCCCGCCGGGATCTGAAAGTGGTCCGGTCCCATCGTGACACTCACCAAAGCGTGCCGGGGTGTCGATTGGAATAGCGGGGCTGCACGCATAAACCAATGATATCCGCGTTCGGTAACATGCGCGAAGGTCAGAACACACAAGGCTGTTGCCAGCATCGCGAAGTGAAGTGGCTTTGCATTGGTCGGTGCTGGCAGGGTCGGCCTGTTCACGTGCCGTGCCTTTCTAATGACCTAAGCTGGCACACAGTGTTCAAAAATGAGACACGTGTTTCAGCGCAGGACTGGTGCCATCCGGCGTAACTTACTAAAAACTGGAAGTTTTTATCCCGTGGCCAGACCGGCACGATGTTTGCTCTTGACCGTTTACAATTTCTTCATCACTTTCTCAGTGAAGAGGTTAACGGAAGGTTAACGGGGGCTATGCTGGATTTACTTATCGTTGGATACATTGCGTGCGCGGGGTTTGTTGCAGCCGGTTTGCTCGGAAGCCTCTACCAGCTGGTGACCAATCAACCGCCGAAGTTCAACTTTTCCGGCACTACCATCTTCGGATTCGTCGCCGGCGTCCTCGTTTGTGTTTTTGCTGGTCCCTTCATCATCATGCGCAATGCAATCCGCGGCCGGCGGATTGAGAACCGCCCGTTGGGGTGGCTGGTTGCTTCGTCCACCATTGCCGGCATGTGGAGCATGTGCTCCGGGCTGATGGTCATGAACGTTGCCTTGATTGTGGCCGGATACGCGTAAGCAATGCCGATCTATTCACTGGATGGTGTGCGCCCGCAGTTTCCGGACGCTGGGCGTTATTGGGTTGCACCGACCGCAACGCTGATCGGCGATGTGCATCTGGAAGAAGAAAGCAGCGTTTGGTTCGGAGCCGTTTTGCGCGGGGACAGAGAGCCAATCAGGATCGGCAAGCGGTCCAATGTTCAAGACGGCTGTGTGTTTCATGCGGATCCAGGTTATCCGCTCACAGTTGGGGCCAACTGCACCATAGGCCACAAGGTCATTTTGCATGGGTGCACAATCAACGACAATTCCCTCATCGGGATGGGCGCTACGATCCTGAATGGGGCCGTGATCGGTTCCAACTGTATAATCGGCGCAAATGCTCTCATTGCCGAAGGTAAGGTTGTTCCTGACAACTCATTGGTTGTCGGTGTTCCTGGGAAGGTCGTTCGCGAATTGCCAGAAAGTGCGGCAGCAGACATTCGTAAGTCAGCCGATGGTTACGTTGCCAACTGGCAACGGTATGCAACTGGTCTTGCTGAAGTCTGACCGTTTTTTCGTACCACCAGCCTCGATACACGCTCTCATTTCTATCTATTCTACACCGGTGCAGCCTGCAGGTTCAAAAAAGCAGGAACCGGCCTGCGGGGGCGGGCCGGTTCCCTGGATCCGATCGTGGTAGGGATGGGGAGGGTGGGGACGCGACCGGATCGTCTTATCGGCCTGAGATCAGGCCAATTCCCGAATTAGTTCGAAATGCTGCTGACTGTCGTCACGCGCGTATCCGAGATCCCGGTCCATTTGACCGGTGAACTTGCTGATTGCCGTTTGATGTATCGATAGGGCGTCGAATACCAAGGCAACACGGCTTCGATCTGATTATCGAGGATCATGTCGCCGTGATCCGTTCGTACGGTCAGGACGGCGTGACCGCCGTTTTGGATGTCCTTAGCCACCGTGATTAAAAGGGCGCTTTTGGGCCACCCGGCTTCAATTAACACACGTTGTTTTTCAAGAACGTATTCCTCGCAATCGCCGTAACCGTCCACCGGATAGGTCCAATGCTCCTCTTTCCCAAAGAGGTCGGCATCGGTCATCGGGCGAACCCGGCGATTGACTTCCGCGTTGATTGCGATCAGCTCGTTCCAACGGGTTTCCGTCAGCTTGACGACCACCGGCTCGTAGCGTTCATTCTGGCAAGCCCAACTGTTGTCACGACAGAATTGCCGGTGGCCGATTGGCGCTTTGACCGCGGCTTTCATGTCCATAAAGCGGCCAGGATCGGCATGCGCGGTTGGCGCTAGTGCGAAGAAGCCAAGCAAGGTTGCAGTAGTGCGCAGATATTTTCCAAGATTTTTCATCGTAACGCCCTCCCCAAGGCTGGGGTTACGATGCATTTTTGATTTTTACTTCACGGAAATTGAGGTGATAAACTTATAGTATTATTTGAATTTGTTTTGATTTTTATTTTAGTAATACTTGAATTGAATTTGAATCAAATTCGATGAAGATTTGAGTCAAATTTTATCGATCCTCCGTAAGTCGCTCATTTCGTGGTAGTTCCTCTTTGAAATTGAAGTTCATCGATTCGAGTTCAGTGCGTTGGAGGTAAGCTTTATGATCCCGATACACTGCGCATTTCAGCCGTGTTGCAGCTTGAAAAAAGTTGGAAAAAAAACGCGGTAAGGCTGCCTGGAACCACTCGGTCAGCGTTTTGAAGACCTGATTATGGCCAAGTTGATCGCAGCTGGCAGCTTTGGGGGGAGGCAAATACCGAAACCTGAGTGCGGCGGATAATCTGAACAAGTCTTACCACTAGCTTGCGCGTTTTCACAGAAGCCAAGTGTCGGCAGTCCTTAGCAACTGCTGATAGCAGCTGAAGAGCGAAATTCAAAAAAGGGGCGATTTATTTGGTTTCTGGCGTCGTGATGTGGTGTTCGAGCAGCTCGCGGCTTTGAACCGCAGCAAACTCGACCGCAATTCCGCCTTCTATCTGGCGAACAACGCGGGCACGCATCTTGCCGAGTGTAATTTGATCGCCCATCTCCGGCAGGACATCCGTTGCGATCGCGGCACCAGAGAGGGACACATCGAAAATCCGGCAGACATGTTCCGTTCCGTCTGGAAGGATCATCTTCGTCATCTGGTTCTTCGGAACAAAGCGGTCATGACGGCGGTCTTCAGGAAGATTAAGTTCATCCCGGTTGGCGAGCCAAGTCAGAACGTTTGCAATCTTGTCCCGCTTACGCACAGTATTGCGCAGCTCGACCGCAAAGCCGCCGTCAATGAGCCGGGAGATCCGGCCCTCTACGCGGCTGAGGTGATCAAGGTATGCAACGACGCGTTCGCCGACTTTTCCCGAGACTGGAGTGATCATTGCCATGCCACCTGGTGACATGTCGATGACCTGGCACGGATATTCTCTGCGGTCTTCAAGCATGAAGCGCCCAAGTATATTTACCTGAACCCGTTGATGGCGCCGGCGGTCCGTGACTTGAAGCGATTTGCTTCCCTCTGGTGCTGCTGTTGCCAATCCGGCGCTCATGCCTGCAATGTCCAAACCTGTGCGTCTTGCAACGTACTTTTCCCGATCGAGCAGAGAATCATGACAATCCTCACAACCACTCTAGGGGCAATGGGGTTAACGATGTGTAAGGGTGTACCCTACACATCGCCCAAAATTAAGGGTTTTGACCAGGCTGTCAGGATTTGCCGCCGGAATAGACCGTCAGGTGGCCAACTTGGCGTTCTGCACCATGCGGCAATACCGCCGCGCCCTGCGGGAGAACCGGGGTACGCATTGGCATGTCTTCTGCGGTGAAGCGGGGCATGATCGGATTGATGTTCGAGTGGCTTTCGCCTGTGAAATACGGACGCTCATCTGGCCAGACCAGCCGCAAGCTGCTGATGGACTGTCTCAAGATTGGATGCAGACCGATCCAATAGGGTTTGTCCATTGGTACAGCGCTTCCAAGTATCCGGATCCGGCCTTCACCTGGGACGTTCAGCGGAACAAGCAGCATTTCCATCTGCAGTTCCTGTTCACGTTCTGTGTGCCCATTAATCCCAACCACTGCGGCAGCGCCGTCTTCGGTAATGGCTGCGATCAGGCTTTCCAGTGCTTCACGGTCCTTGGTGTCCCAGCCCCGGAGAAAATTGCGGCCTTTCAGTTCCCGGCAATGGGCAGAGCACAGGCGCGTCCCGGCAAGACGGTAACGCACATCACTCGGTCCATTGGTCTCCAGGATGAACGTATCGCCAAGCAAACCACGGATTTCGCCCGGATCAATTTCGCTCCGGTTTGGAGCGGGCCGAGCTCCGCGCAGAGAATCCCAATAGGAGTATAGTGTCTGGGTCACGCCATGTTTCATTTGACTTGCCTTTCGTCCCACTCCGGAGCGCTGTTTCGTCTCAAGACAGTAACTGTTTCAAAACGGGACGCTCCGTGATCCGTCCCTTTGTTTGCCTCCTACTAAGCAGGGGGTGTGCCAAGTCGCTGAAAGTATGAAAAAATCGTCGAGCAACACTTCGTTAAGGTTAATTCTTCGTAAAGCTTGCCAGCGCAGAGTGAGGCTGGCAAATTCACCCTGTCTTCAGGGCATGCGGTAGGTGATATCTATGCCCGTGTGAGCGCAAAAAACTTCGAAAAGGGGCGTACAAGAACCCGCAAACGAAAAGGCGATCGCAGCGAGACACCTCAATTTGGCGCGTGGGGACGCGACCTTTTGTGGGGGGCTCAACAAACGCCGGTTATCGTTTCGATAGCCGGCGTTTTGTTATGTACTGACAAGGGCAGGGTAGAAACGAACCAACGCATTGGCGTTCACCATGTTTCTGCAAGCGTTTGCGATTGTTGACCGGCGCCCTTGTTTTGTCCCGTTGCCGGGCTACAACTTCGGGACATTGAGATGCGAGGTTCCATGAACGTTTATCAGTTTGATGAGGAGCGCAAGCGCCGCGACGAAGAGACCAAGCAGCGTGAGCGCGAGCAACGCCCATCCGAGCCGCCGGCGCTCAATCTGCCGGCCGCGATTATCTGGCTGAGCGTTGCCCTGATCGCTATTCATGTTGTGCGGACATTTGTCATCCCGACTGGCTGGAACAACATGATGCTGTACTTCCTGGCATTCTGGCCGGTGAAATACACAGCGCTGAGCAGTCTGCAGGCGATAGACTTTGCGTCCAGTATCTGGGCTTTTGTCAGTTATAGTTTCCTGCATGGCGGCGCCATGCACCTGACGTTCAATCTGCTTTGGATGGCGATTTTCGGAAGCGCTGTTGTTCGCAGGTTTGGACTTGGGCGGTTCCTGGCATTTTCTGCTTTGTGCTCTGTTGGCGGCGCTTTTGCACATCTTGCGACCCACTGGGGCGAATCTGCGCCCATGATTGGCGCGTCGGCTGCCATATCAGGCCATATGGCGGCAGCTATCCGGTTTGTTTTTGAGATGGGCGGACCGCTCGGCGTTTTCCGCCGGTCCGATCGAGGTGCTTATTTTGTACCCGCGCAGCCGCTTAACGAGTGTTTCCGGAACCAGCAGGTTCTGGTCTTTGTTGGCGTTTGGTTCGGATTGAACATGTTCTTCGGACTGACAAGCGGCGGGCAGGCGGGGTCCATTGCCTGGCAAGCTCATATTGGCGGTTTTGTCGCGGGTTTGGCTTTGTTCCCGCTCTTTGATCCAGTGCCCCAGCGACGGGGTTGGTAACGGGCTACGTCAAGGCTTTGCGTTGCCACATTTTTTTGCCATGATGCGGTGATCAGGGAGCCGGACGCGACCGGTCCTTGGATGCAGAGGGAGGTTTGCTTACATGACCGTTGCCGCAATCATGAAGACAAAAGGCCACGACACCATCACGGCGGACAAGTCCGCCCCGGTGAGCGAGATCGCCGAGATTTTGGCGAAGAACAAGATCGGCGCCGTGGTGCTTTGTGATGGAGACCGGCATATCGAGGGCATTGTCTCGGAGCGGGACGTGGTGCGCCTGGTCGGTCTGCAGGGGGCGGCCGCATTATCTCAGCCCGTTTCATCAATCATGACCAAGGACGTGATGACCTGCACTGTGATGGATGCAGCAAACGAGGTCATGGGGCGGATGAACCGGGGCCGGTTCCGTCACATGCCGGTGGTTGAAGACGGCAAGCTGATTGGGGTTATCTCCATCGGCGACGTCGTGAAACACAAGATTGCCCAAGTCGAACACGAAGCTGAGCAAATGCGCAGCTACATTACGACGACCTGACGCAGACTTGGATCATTCTCGCCGCACGTTGCGAGGGTTGCCAACATCGGTCAGCCCTTCGCTTTGGCAGATACCTCCGGCTGCACGATCCGCTAGCTTGATTTCATGGCTAGACTGTCGCGCCCTTATGCCTGACAGCGCACCCGACACTACTTGCAAGAACGCCGATCAGAACTGCGATAAACAAATCAATCAAGTTGATCTCAGAAACCTGAAATCCGGCGAACAAAACGGTTTCCATCACTCCGATTGCGGCTCCAAGAAAAGCCGCCAATACCCAATTTCGGGTCATCATCCCCGCAGCAAGCCCAAGGATACCTGGCAGGCTCAGCACATTCCCGCCGATCGTCCCGAGCAAGTCCAGAATTCCAAGCATATCTTACCTTTCTCATTCTGCTTTGAAGCCAACATCCGGTGGAGATCCAGGTCATATTCAAGTCAACCGGCTGTCAGTTTGACACCTTCTCCAGGTAACTCCTTACCTCGGCGATCTCATTTGGCTGGTCTGGTGTCTTTTTCTTGGTTGCCTCGAGTTGTTCGATCACCTGGCGGTAGCGCTCCTGATAACCGGGCGGCAGATCATGCGCGATGCCTTGGTGGCAATCGATACAGGTCATGTTGTTGTCAATGGCCCGCTGATGCTCTGAAGCTGCACGGGTTTCTTGAACAGTAAAGTCCATGTACTTGAAATTGTGGCAATTGCGGCACTCGCGACTGTCGGAGACCTTCATTTTTCGCCAGACGACCGTTGCCATTGCAATTCGGTGTTCCTCATATTTTTCCGGTGTGCTGATGGTGCCGGCTATCTCGTGATAGACGTCCTTCACAGCCATGATTTTTGCTTTGATCTTGTGTTGCCATTCATGCGGCACATGGCAATCAGAGCAGATTGCCCGAACCCCGGAGTGATTGTTGTAGTGAATGGTGTTTCGGTATTCGGCAAGGTTGGTCTCCATAGTATGGCACCCCGTGCAGAACTTCTCGGTGTTGGTCAATTCCAGGGTCCAGTGAAAGCCGCCCCAAAACAGGATGCCACCCAAAAAACCGGCAAGCAGAACAAAGCCAGCGCTCAGGACCTTTGTGGGGGTCCAAAACCAATCCCACATGCGCAACAAAAAATTCCGGGACTGTTTCGTCTTTTTGGAGTCGTTCATCTATGAGCTCCTGACTGAAAAGTAGTTGCTTATCGAACGGAGACTGGAGCGGATGGCTGGAAGGTGTTTTCGACCAGTGGCGGAACGTCCGCTTGAGGTACGTGATACTGATTGCAAAAGTATCGCGTGCCGGCCAGCTGATCGAGTTCGTTTCCGTCCCTGTCGAGGTAGTGCGTCATGGACAAGGTGGGCGCACCGCGTTCACCGGCTTTCGTCCAGTCATGACAGGACAGGCATTGATTGGTGCGTATGTCGATCTGGTACTGCGCGATAGAATGCGGGATCAACGGCGGTTGCTGCCGATAATTCCGTTGCATCCGGCCTTCCTTGCCGTCCCATTTGAAGTCTGGTCCAAGCCGGTTCGGCGCGTCGATCGGCGTGGCGCGCATGGCTTGAACTTGTTGTTGCTGAGCGACGGCGAAGCCCACGACGCCTGTCGCAAAAAGCAGCGCTGCAAGACTTGCGAGAAATTGTGTCTTCATTGAAATCTCTCCTTACGGTCATTCGTACCGCGCGAATTCGAATACGCTTCACTGGTTCAGGCGCGTTCGACCTTGCAGGCGCATTTCTTGAAGTCTGTTTCCTTTGACAGGGGGCAGGTGGCGTCCAGCGTGAGCTTGTTGGTCAATTGGCCTTCGTCAAACCACGGCATGAAGACGAGGCCTTCAGGCACCTTGTTCCGGCCACGGGTTGCAAGTTTGCTGCGAACCTCGCCGCGGCGTGTGGAGATAACGATTTCCTGACCGTTGCGAAGCCCTCGTTTTTCCGCGTCATTCGGGTGCATAAAGACTACAGCCAGCGGGAAAGCGCGGTGCAGCTCCGGCACCTGCTGGGTCATGGAACCCGAATGCCAGTGTTCCAGGACGCGGCCGGTGCAAAGCCACAGATTGTACTCATCGTCCGGGACTTCAGGCGGGGCCTCATAGGGAGCAAAGATGATCTTGGCCTTGCCGTCCTTATGTCCATAAAACCGGACACCTTCGCCCTCTGGAACATAAGAATCATGGCCTTCACGGAACCTGTAAAGCGTTTCCTTCCCGTCGACCACGGGCCATCGAAGACCCCTTACCTCATGATATGTTTCGAACGGCGCAAGGTCATGGCCGTGATCGCGGCCGAAACCGGCATACTCTTCAAATAGACCCTTTTGGACATAGAAACCGAAATGAGCGGCGTCGTCGTTCGGGTGGCCTTCTTGAGTTTCGCTTAAAGGGAATTTGTCGACTGTTCCGTTTGCATAAAGCACGTCATACATCGTCTTCCCGCGGTGTTCGGGCATTTTCGCAAGCAGTTCTTCGCCCCAGACCTCCTCGACCGTGAAGCGCTTGGAAAACTCCATCAATTGCCAGAGATCGGACTTGGCTTCGCCCGGTGCATGAACCTGTTGGCGCCAGAACTGTGTTCGCCGTTCTGCGTTGCCATAGGCCCCTTCCTTTTCAACCCACATGGCCGTCGGCAATATCAGGTCTGCCGCAATGGCGGTTACGGTCGGGTAGGGGTCCGAAACGGTTACAAAGTTTTCCGGGTTTCTGTACCCGGGAAAGCTTTCTTCATTCAGGTTTGGTGCCGCCTGCATGTTGTTGTTGCATTGGACCCAATAGGCGTTGAGTTTCCCGTCCTTGAGCATTCTGTTCTGCAGAACTGCGTGGAAACCCGGTTTTGGCGGTATTGTGCCTTCAGGAATGTTCCAAGCGGTCTCGCAGATTTCCCGGTGCTTGTCGTTGTTGACCACCATGTCGGCTGGTAGGCGGTGCGAAAATGTTCCCACTTCCCGTGCCGTGCCACAGGCCGAAGGTTGACCGGTTAGTGAAAACGGCGAATTTCCTGGCTCGGAGATTTTGCCCGTTAGGAGGTGGACGTTGTAACACAAGGAATTAACCCAAGATCCACGGGTGTGCTGGTTGAACCCCATGGTCCAGAGTGACATGACCTTGCGGTTCGGGTCGGCGTATTGATGCGCGAGCTTTTCGAGCTTCTCGGCAGGCACGCCGGACAACTCTGAAACCATGTCGACCGTGTACTCGGCGACGGCTGACGCGTATTCGTCCAAATCAATGGCGGTCAGTTTACCGGAGTCTGGATGAGCTGCTTCCTGTTGCAGCGGGTTTTCGGGACGGAGACCATAGCCAATATCCGTTTCGGTCCTGGTAATGTTCACGTGCTTGGCCATGAAGTCTTCGTTCACAGAACCAGACTGAATGATGTGATTGGCGATGTAATTCAGGATCGCCAAATCCGTTTGCGGCTTGAAAACCATGCCATTGTCTGCGAGCTCAAACGACCGGTGTTCGTAGGTTGACAAGACATGGACCTGAGCACCGGGTTTCGTCAGCCGTGTGTCTGTCAGTCTTGACCAGAGGATCGGATGCATCTCGGCCATGTTCGAGCCCCAGAGCACAAACGTATCTGCCGCTTCGAAATCATCGTAGCAGCCCATAGGCTCATCGATCCCAAACGTGCGCATGAAACCGACGACCGCTGACGCCATGCAGTGGCGGGCGTTCGGATCAATGTTGTTGGACCGGAAGCCGGCTTTCATCAGCTTGGCAGCAGCATATCCTTCCCAGATCGTCCATTGTCTGGAACCGAACATGCCAACACTGGTCGGCCCTTTGGCCTTCAGGGCTTCCTTCCACTTTTGTGCCATGACATCGAAGGCTTCATCCCAGCTGACTGGTTCAAACTCGCCATTTTTGTCGTACACACCATTCGTTTTGCAAAGCAGAGGATGTTTCAACCGGTCTGCGCCGTACATGATTTTGGATAGGAAATACCCTTTTACGCAGTTTAAGCCGCGATTGACCGAAGCTTCGGGGTCGCCCTGTGTTGCAACAACCCGGCCTTCCTTGGTTCCAACCAGGACAGAACACCCGGTGCCGCAAAACCGGCAGGCGGCCTTGTCCCATTTGATGTCTGGCGCCTGGATTTGTGCTTGGGCGATATCTGTTCCAAGTGAAATTCCGGCAGCAGACGCGGTTGCAGCGGCTGCGGTGGCCTTCAAAAACGTCCGGCGGGATTCAGAAATTGTCATTTGTCTGGTCTCCGGCTTGGCTTGATGAGGTGGGCAGAGAAGCGGCGCCCAAAGCTTCGGATTCATCGAAATGGTGGTAGGTCAGAGACAGGGAGATAACGCCCGGGATCTGATGCATATCCATGATCAGTTCCGATGCCATGCGGCTTGCCGTGTCTTCGACGACCACAACAAGGCGGCCTCCGTCGCCAACTACATGAACCTCGGCGCCGTCCATTGCATCTATGACAGCACCAATTCTTTCGGTTGCATCCGGTGTAGTATGTACGAGGCAGCCGCATATGTTCATGTGATGGCCTCACTGATCTCTGGTTGTGATTGCTTGAACGTTACGGCATTTGCCGGGCACACATGGGCGCATGCGCCGCACCCGCTGCAACTGTCGAAATCGATTTGGGGTTCGGACCTGCCGCCCAACCCCAACTTGAAACGGATGGCGCATTGATCGCACGCGTCTTCGCAACTTCTGCAGGTGATCCCGATTTGCGAAAAACAGGTCTGCGAAATGGCAGGCTTCCAGTTCCAATCAAGATCAAGAAGGGGATCCAAAGCCCCGGTGGGGCATGCGTTGGCGCACTCGCTACAAAACGTGCAAAGTCCATGGGTGAAATCGATGACCGGCTGACGGTCTTTCCCCATCACAATGATGTTTTCAGGACAAGCAGTTTCGCATTTGGTGCAGCCATCACAGAGGGTTGGAAAAGCATCAACAGCTTGAGGAGGACGCATGAGCGTATGGTCGGGTGACCGAAGGGCGCCTTTGAGAAAGCTTCTGCGCGTTGGTTGGGCAGGGGTGATCATGCCCTCCAGCCCATGTAACAGGTTCGGGGCATGACAAAGCGCACAGGTTTCACCCGCAGCTGAATACTCAGATGCGCGTCACACTGGACCACCATGCGAGCCCTCCCAGGCGTCTCTCCGGTCGCATTTGGTCAACCGCGGTGCTTATTTGCAGCCGTCGGTTTGGACAAAGCTTACGGTAAGTCCGCGTGGTGGGGTATATGTGCGTTTACTTATGCGTCGTAACGGAGGGAGACCACTCCGGCGATTGATATCACCGGGGCTGCGCATAATCTGGTGATGCTAGAAACCAGCTGCACCTAAGACTTTCCGTAAACTTCCTTGGGGTCGTAGACTTTCTCTTTTTCTACGTTTTCCAAGCGAACGGTACCGTCTTGTGGGTTGGAAACCTTACGGAAAAAGCAGGACCGGTAACCGACGTGGCAGGTTGCGCCGTTGCCTTCCACGGTCACTTTCACAACCAGGGCGTCCTGGTCACAATCGGTGAGGATTTCTTGCACTTTCTGGATCTGGCCGGATGTTTCGCCTTTTTTCCAGAACCCTTTACGGGACCGGCTCCAATACCAGGCTTCCCCCGTATCGATGGTGCGTTTCAAGGCTTCTTCATTCATATAGCCGACCATCAGGACTTCAGATGTTTTGAAATCGGTCACGACAGCTGCGATCAGGCCGTCCTGGTCAAATTTCGGCATCAGCCGATCGCCTTCTTCGACCGTCGCTTTGTCGGCGCGTTCGGAAATAACTAAATCAGACATGTAAACTCGATTTTGGCCACCCAGGAAGCTGGATGGCCACTATGGCTAGATTTAACCGCGCACCAAGGTCATGAACTTGGCTTGCTCGGCCGGATCATCTTCGAATATCCCCGTGAACTGCGTGGTGATCGTTGAGACACCGGGTTTTTGTACACCGCGCATGGTCATGCATTGATGTTCAGCTTCCATCATAACAGCAAGGCCACGCGGCGCCAAAGCGTCATCGATGGTTGAGGCGATTTGTGACGTCAGGTTTTCCTGGGTCTGCAAGCGTTTTGCGAAAATGTCGACGACGCGCGCAAGCTTGGAAAGACCGACGACGCCGTCTGCCGGGTAATACGCGATGTGTGCTTCACCGACGAACGGCAGCATGTGGTGCTCGCAATGCGAATGGAACGGAATACCGCGAACCAGCACGATGTCCTGATAGCCGCCGACGTCTTCAAACGTGCGCTCAAGATGCTCGGCAGGATCTTCAAAATACCCGCCATACAGCTGTGTGATTGCTTTCACGACACGCTTCGGCGTGTCCAGCAATCCTTCGCGGTCCGGGTCATCACCGGTCCAGGCGAGGATGGTCCGCACAGCAGCCTCCGCCTCTTCGCGGCTCGGGCGTTGAAGTTGATCCGGTGTTTTACGTTCGAATGTTTTTCCGACCGGCTTTAGGACTGCGTCCATAGGGATCCTCGCGATTTTACCCTTATCACTCGTCATACGGCATCCGCTCTGGCTCAGATCAAGGCCTCTCGATCAAAAGGGCGCGGAGATGTAGCATACTCCGCACGAAAAGCGAACGCACAGTTTCTGAGCGGGTTAAGCCAGCGTCAAGCGCCGATCCGGCACCATTTCATCTGGCTGCGACCACTCTGCCCCTTGCGAAATTGCTGTGGCGTCTGATCTATATATATGAAAGAAGCGTGCCGACAATGCGGCACCTGCTCACTAGCTGTCACGAAGAGGCGAGAATGCTCGACGACATCTATAATGCAAAGATCCTGGAGTTCGCCGGCAACATTCCGCGCGTTGGCCGGCTCGAGCGTCCGGACGGGACGTCCAAGGCGCATTCCAAGTTGTGCGGGTCAACCGTGGTTGTTGATTTGTGCGTCGAAGATGGCGTGGTGACGGATTTCTCGCATGATGTGAAGGCCTGCGCGCTTGGTCAGGCCTCGTCCTCCATTCTGGCGCAGCATGTGGTCGGCGCGACTGAAGATGAACTGCGGGCCTTAAAGACAACCATGCATGCCATGTTAAAAGAAGGGGGGGAGCCGCCGGTTGGCCGGTTTGAAGATCTGAAATTCCTTCTGCCCGTTCGTGAATACAAAGCGCGGCATGCATCGACGCTTCTACCGTTTGATGCGGTTGTGGGCGCGCTTGATCAAGCTGCAGCTGATGCAAAGGCAGACGGCGCTGCCGCGTAAACTATGTGATCGCAGTGATCCGGCCCGATGTCAGGTTAGCCCCTTAGATGTGTTCATCCTGTGATCATAAGGCGGACTACCCCCGAAAGCTTTCAATAGCCGGATGGGCCGCAATCGGACTGATCTGGATTTACCGCCACACCCTGTCGCTTTTCATGGGGCGGACCTGCCGGTATGCGCCAACCTGTTCCGACTACACGGATCAGGCCATCCGCAGATTTGGGTTTTGGGCCGGCGGCTGGTTGGGGCTGTCCCGCATCCTGCGCTGCAATCCCTGGGGCGCATCCGGATTTGATCCGCTTCCCGACACACTTCCCGACACTGCGCGTTGGTATTTGCCCTGGCGGTATGGCCGCTGGACGGGCGACCATATCCCTGACGACCATCGAATGGATTGATTTCAAAACAGGAATGACGCAGCGTTAAGAAAAGGTTGAACATACCTAGCGTGAGTGCAACTCTTTTGGCCCGGCTTCTGGTGCAGGAGAGGGCAGATGAACGCGCAAGACTTCCATTTTGTGATGATCAAGCCGACGCACTACGACGACGACGGCTATCCAATTCAATGGCTTCGATCCGCTATTCCATCGAACACGCTGGCCAGCTTGAACGGGCTTGCTGAGGCGGCGCGCGAGCGCAACGCGCTTGGTGACAGTGTTCAGATTCATCTTCACACCTATGATGAAACAAACAAACGCGTCCGACCGAACAAGATTGCGCGGGATATCCGGCGCAAGGACGGCAAAGCTCTGATTGCCCTGGTTGGGGTGCAATCCAACCAGTTTCCGAGGGCAACGGACCTTGCACGGGAGTTCATGCGCGAGGGGCTGCCGACGGCGATTGGAGGGTTTCATGTTTCAGGCTGCGTTTCGATGCTGGATCAGATGCCAGAAGAGATGGTGGCGCTGCAGAAAGAGGGCGTTTGCTATTTTGCAGGCGAGGCAGAGGAGCGGCGGCTTGATCAGGTTTTCCGGGACGCCTTTAATGATGATCTGAAGCTACTTTACAATTTCATGGCGGATCTGCCGCCGCTTGAAGGTGAGCCGACGCCGATCCTGCCGACCAAGCACATCCAGTTCACCGCCGGCTCGCATTCCAGCTTTGATCTCGGTCGGGGGGGGGCCGTTCCAGTGCTCCTTTTGCACGATCATCAACGTGCAGGGACGCAAGAGCCGGTTCAGATCCGCCGACGATCTGGAGCAGATTATTCGCGACAACTATGCGCAGGGCATCGACCGGTTCTTCATCACCGACGACAATTTCGCCCGCAATCGGGAGTGGGAGCCACTGTTCGACCGGCTCATTCAATTGCGGGAGAAGGAGAAGTTCGACATCAAGTTCATCATCCAGGTGGATACGCTCTGCCACCGGATTGAAAACTTTATCGAAAAGGCAACCCGGGCCGGGGTCAACCGGGTGTTCATTGGTCTTGAAAACATCAACCCGGATAATCTGCTCGCTGCCAAAAAACGGCAAAACAAGATCACCGAATATCGGCAGATGCTGCAGAAACGGCGTGACCACGGTGCCACCACCTATGCCGGATACATCATCGGGTTTCCGGGAGACACCAAGGAAGCGGTCTTGCGGGATGTCGAGATCATCAAGAAGGAGTTGCCGCTCGACCTTCTTGAGTTCTTTTTTCTTAACGCCTCTGCCGGGCTCTGAAGATCACAAGGTTCTGCTTGAAAAAGGTATCTGGATGGATCCGGATCTCAACAAGTACGACCTCAACCACCGGGTTTCCCATCATCCGAAGATGAGCGATGGTGAATGGGAGGAGGCCTATCGCGAGGCCTGGTCGAGCTATTGTTCCGACAGCCATATTGAGACGGTGCTCCGCCGTGCGGCTGCCCACAAAAAGGGGCGGCCGGGCAACAAGCTGTTCTTGATGATGTGGTTCAAACTGATGATCGAGTGTGAGGGCGTTCATCCGCTGGAGGGCGGTTATTTCCGGCTCAAATTCCGCAAAGATCGGCGCAGTGGACTGCCAATTGAAAATCCGCTTGTCTTCTACCCGCGCTATGTCTGGGAGGTGATCTCCAAACACCGGGCTTATCTGTCTGCGGTTTGGCGTGTTCACCGGATCTACCGGAGGGTGAAAGCGGCGCCCGGCCGGCGCGAATACTCCGATGTAGCGATCGCACCGTTGAGCGCGGATATGGAAGAGGAACTGGCGATGATCACGGAAACGCGGGGCGGGAAAGACGCTGTTACCAAATCCGCCCGGGACGCGTCCATTGTGAAGGCCGCGAAGAAACGTGCGCTGTCTATTTAGGCAAATGAGTTAAGCCTGGTGGTAGCTTTTCTCTTTCCGAAAGAACGGCAAACGCCATCCGAGAGTCATGCCTGCGGCCGCCAACATGATCACCGCAATGCCGAGGATCTGCACGGCTCCAAGTTTCTGTCCCAAGACAAAATAGTCAGTGACGTAGGCGACAGATGGATAGAGGAACGTCAGCGCGCCCTGAAGGTCTGTCGGCAGTTTCTGCACTGCTGAGTACAAGATCGTGTACATCATTGCAGTGTGCACAAAGCCGAGGGTGAGCAGGGAGGCCCAAGCAGAGCTTTGCGATGGGAGGTCCGCCACACTTGCGAATGGGGCAAGTAGTATGGCTCCTGCTGAGACCTGTATCAGCGCGATCATATGGGAGGGGATACCGCTCAGCTTTTTGGTGACAACAACTGCGACGGCCCAAAGAAACGCAGCGCCAATGGACAGGGCGACACCGACCGTAAAGTTGCCGTCTGCATAAGCCAGTTCGGGTTTTGATTGGGCGATCACCACAACACCACAAAAGGCGAGGGCCAGCCAGCACAGCTTTCTGAGCGTCAGGTGCTCTCCGAAAAAGAGCACACCAAAACACACCAGCATGAAAGGCTGCGTGTTGTAGATGGCCGTCGTAAGTGAAATGGACGCATGGCCGATCGCATGAAACAGCATGACCCAATTGGTGGTCAGCGCGATGCCGCCCAAAACCGCCAGCAGAAACTGCTTCAGTGAGATTTTATATGCAAAAGCGCCTTTGAGTGAACATATGAGTGCCAGGCCAACTGCGCCGAACAGGCAGCGCCAGAAGGCGACAGTGACCGGGTTTTCTCCGCTGAAAACGACAAAAATGCCCAAGGTGCCAATCAAGGTCATCGCGAAGGTCATTTCCAAAATGCCGGTGGTTCTTTCTGACATTTGAGCAACTCCTATCAATACGCTTTCAAGGATCTGCTGTTTGGATGAGTCACTCCATATGATATTGAAGGCAGATGGCGTAATCGACCTCATAATATTAGGAAAAAGACCCGCTAGAGTTTAATGTGAAAGATATGGACGCCCAAGATCGTGAAATATTGAAAATTCTGATCGAGGATGGCCGATGTTCGATCAAGGACATTGCCGTCAAGGTCGGTTTGTCGTCGCCAAGTGTTTCGGACCGGCTCAGGCGCTTACAAGATTCTGGGGTCATCCGCAGCTTTACGGTCGACATCGACCCCCGGGCTCTCGGATATTCGCTTCAGGCGATTACCCGAGTTAGGCCGTTGCCGGGAAAACTCCATATCGTCCGCGAGTTGCTCCAAGAAATTCCAGAGGTCGTTGAGTGCGACAAAGTCACCGGTGACGATTGTTTTGTTGTGCGGCTGGTGATCCGGGAAATCGAGGAACTGGACAGCATCCTTGAACGGATCACAGACAAGGCTGAGACGAGCACTTCGATCGTCAAATCCCAACCGGTGCCCCGGCGGGTGCCCTTGGAGTTTTAGCGGTCAACGGTGCCTTATTCTGCGTGACGTTTTCCAAACCGGAGCCGTTAACGCTTTAGAGCGCCAGCCGCCTTAATATGTTTATGAATTCGCGCAATTAGGGAACTCTCTGGCAAGTCCAGGCTGACTTGCCGCTCAAAGGCACAGTGTTTTGCTTGATAGGTTCAAATCGTTTTGCAAAATCTCGGGAGTGTTGAGCCTCACGTTCCTGCTGGCGCCGGTCTCTCTTGCTGCAGATAGCTGCAACAAGATGACCGTTGCAGCCGCTGAGATTCCGCATTTTGTTGAGATTGAGAACGAGGGGAGTTTGTCGTTTTGTTGCAGTCCGCGGCAAAACGGGCAGATCTGGTTTTGGACATCAGGTTTTATCCCAAAAAACGGGCTCTTGGATTGTTTCAAATGGGGTGGTCGACGCGTTGATGCCCCATTCCAGTGCGGGTGCGGATGTCGCGTCTTTCAAATCACTGCCAATTCTCACGAACCGCGACTTTGCGTTTGTTCGCGAGGGGAGCTCGGTGCCGTCGAATGTTTCTGATCTTGAAGGCCTCCGGATCGGCTTGACGGCCCAATACGCCTATCCGAAATCGCTGACGACCAACGATGAAATCGACTTCAGCCGTGAGCCAAACTCAGATCTGGACAATATCAGAATGTTGTCCGCTGGCCGTCTGGACGGATCGATCATCGAAGAGCAATCCGGCCTGAGGGCAATCGCGGAAGCAGGCGTTGACAACATCGTTTACGATGAAACCAGCCCAATCAATGAACTCAGCGTATGGATCCTGTTCGCCAAAACGGAGTGCTGGGCGCTTCACGCCGAGAAGATCAACTCCGCTTTCCGGGCCATGATTAACGACGGAGAGTGGGCTGCAATCAAAAAGGCTTATCCGCCGAACGGATAGGTGCCAGTCAGCACATTGCCACGGATTGTTCAAGAAGATCATCTCTCCGGTTTCGGAAAAGGTTGCCGTTTCAGGCTTAATCCCGTATCAGCACACATCTCAATACCAAAGATATCGCTTACCTGCAGTGTGTGCAGGAGTGAGCAGGAGACTGACATGATTGAACTGACCTTACCCGACAATTCCGTGCGCGCTTATGAAGCTGGGACTTCCGGTCTCGACGTGGCGACCGGCATTTCCAAATCGCTGGCCAAAAAGGCCGTCGCGATGACCCTTGACGGGGAACTGAAAGACCTTTCCGATCCGATTGATACCGACGCCAATATCGAGATCGTGACCCGGGATGACCCGCGCGCGCTCGAGCTTATCCGGCATGATGCTGCCCACGTGATGGCAGAAGCCGTGCAGGAGATATGGCCGGATACACAAGTGACCATTGGCCCGGTGATCGAAAACGGATTCTACTACGATTTCAAGCGCGTTCACCCTGATACGAAGGACAACTGGCCGTTCACGCAGGACGACTTGCCGGTCATCGAAAAGAAGATGCGCGAGATCATTGCGCGCGGCGCACAGTTCACCAAGGAAGTCTGGAGCCGGGACGACGCCAAGACGTATTTCGCGGCAAAAGGCGAGGACTACAAGGTCGAACTGATCGACGCGATCCCGGAAGATCAAGACGTCAAGATCTATAAGCAGGGCCAGTGGCTGGACCTGTGCCGTGGTCCGCACATGGTTTCGACCAAGCAGATTGGCGACGCCTTCAAGCTGATGAAGGTGGCTGGAGCCTATTGGCGCGGCGACAGCAACAATGAAATGCTGACCCGCATCTATGCGACCGCATGGCATAGTGAGAAGGAGCTCAAGGAGCACCTTCGAATGCTGGAAGAGGCCGAAAAACGCGATCACCGCAAACTTGGTCGTGAAATGAACCTGTTCCATTTTCAGGAGGAAGGTCCTGGCGTTGTATTCTGGCATCCGAAGGGTTGGGAAATGTTCCAAACCCTCATTTCTTACAAGCGTCGGCGTATAAAAGACGACTACAAGGAGGTTAATGCGCCTCAGGTGTTGCAAACATCGCTTTGGGAGACGTCGGGTCACTGGGCTTGGTACAAAGAGAACATGTTCTCTGTTCAGTGTGCTGACCCAGAAAGCGAAGACGATCGTATCTACGCATTAAAGCCGATGAATTGTCCCGGACACGTTGAGATCTTCAAGCATGGCTTGAAATCCTACCGTGACTTGCCTTACCGGATGGCAGAATTCGGAGTGGTACACCGATATGAACCGTCTGGTGCGATGCATGGCTTGATGCGCGTGCGCGGCTTTACTCAGGATGATGCACACGTCTTCTGTACTGAAGAGCAGATGGCGGAAGAGTGCCTGAAGATCAATGACCTGATTTTGTCGGTCTACGAAGACTTTGGGTTCAAAGAGATAGTTGTGAAGCTTTCGACGCGTCCTGAAAAACGTGTGGGCTCAGATGAGGTTTGGGATCATGCCGAAGCGGTGATGACCGATGTCTTGAAAACGATCGAGGAGCAATCCGAGGGTCGGATCAAGACCGACATCTTGCCGGGCGAGGGCGCTTTTTATGGTCCGAAGTTTGAATATACTTTGAAGGATGCCATTGGCCGGGATTGGCAATGCGGCACGACCCAGGTCGACTTCAACCTGCCGGAACGCTTTGGCGCTTTCTATGTCGACAACAACGGCGAGAAGAAAGCACCGGTGATGATCCACCGGGCCATCTGTGGCTCCATGGAGCGTTTCCTGGGGATCTTGATCGAGAACTACGCCGGGCACTTCCCGCTTTGGTTCGCACCCTTGCAGATCGTTGTTGCGACCATTACGTCTGAAGCAGATTCATATGGTCAGGAAGTTGCCGATCTTCTGAAGTCCAAAGGGCTGAAGGTTGAAACCGACTTCCGCAACGAAAAGATCAATTATAAGGTCCGCGAACATTCGCTTGCCAAGGTTCCGGTCATCTTGGTCTGCGGCATGCGGGAAGCTGAAGAGCGTACGGTCAACATCCGCCGTCTTGGTTCCAAAAACCAGACGCCGATGGGATTGGACGAAGCGGTGGCCGCATTTGTCGAAGAAGCGACGCCGCCGGATCTTAAATGATCGAACTTCCGTTTTGTTAACGGAAAAAATGCCAGCTTGCACACTGCCATTACTTAAGGGCAGTGTGCTGTCATAAGGCTGCAACAGAGGGTCTGTTAGAGCGTTTCAATTCCGCCAGTCCGGACGCGGGCAGCGGGTACAAACAATGTAACAAACGAAGTCGGCTTATCGTGGATTACGCAGAATTCAGCTACGCCAACCCAGATCACCATCCGCTGAAACGCATGGTGATCCGGTCGATTGAACGCCTGTCCGGGCGCCGGAAGCTTCTTGATCTTTACGAGATCTGGAAACAGTCCATCGTGACCACAGATTACATGTGGAGCGAACTCCTGCGTCTTATCAACATTCGCGTCTCGGTGGATAGTGGAGAGTGGCCACCCAAGGACGTGCCGGATGGGCCTTTGGTTCTGATTGCCAACCACCCTTATGGCATTGGCGATGGTCTCGCAATTCTTTCCCTTGCCGAACAACTCGGCCGCCCGTTCAAGATCATGATCAACAACGAGCTGCTCAAGCTTCCCGAGATCCGGCCATTCTCCTTGCCAGTCGATTTTGAGGAAACCAAAGAAGCGCTCAAGACAAATATGGCGACCCGCAAGGAGGCGCTGAAACTTCTGGAAGAAGGCACAACGATTATCGTGTTTCCAGGTGGGGGCGTAGCAACGGCACAAAAGCCATTCGGACGAGCCGAAGAACTTCCATGGAAAACCTTTACGGCGAAAATGATCCGCTCATCCAAAGCGACTGTGTTGCCGATCCACTTTGAAGGCCAGAATTCCTGGCTGTTCCATCTGGTCAGCCGGTTCTCGCTGACCCTTCGTCTTTCGCTTTATGTCCGCGAGTTCCGGCGGACACTTGGACAGGCAATCCGGGCAAGGGCAGGCGCGCCGATCCCTTATGAAACCATTTTCGGTTTCAAGGACCAAAAGGAAGTCATGGACTTCCTGCAGTCTAAAGTAATGGAAATGGCACCGGCCGAGCAAAAAGAACGGCTGCTCAGCCGGCATTGATCATCGGTCATTTTGTTTCTGGAGTGTTCTGAAACAGTCTTGCCAAGGGCGATCAGTTCGCCCTTGAAGATCTACTGACCAATTCGCTGATCGAAGAGACTACTTCCACTTCCCGGTCTGCGCCTGGCTCCACCGTGAATGTATGAAGATAGGTCCTGCCGTTGTTGCGGGCCACTGCCTCATATTCACCCGCTGCAAGAACAAAGTCCGGAAACGCACCGGTCGCTTCGACGACCACGTCACCGCCTGGAGAGAGAACCGACCAGGTGGTGTTGGCGATGGCTTCACCGCCGCGCTCATTGACAAGCTTCAGTGTGATGTCGGCCGCTTTATGGAAAATCGTGGCTTCGGTGAGCTTGCCCGGAAGGACCTGGATGTCGGCTCGGATCTCGGCGTTCGCATCCCCGTATCGGCTTACAATGTGATAGGTGTCTGCGTTCAGCCGGATGATGGAACCAGGCTTTACGCTGCTGGCGATCAGATCCCGTTCGCCGCGCTGATCGAATTCCCGGCTGTAAATGTCGAATGTAACCGGGCCGCTCTCCAACGGCGCGCCGTCCGGCAGTGTGGCGTCGAATTTGATACCGCCTGCATTTAACGTCACCATTTTCGACAGGACTTCCTTGCCGATCACGATCCGGTTGGTAGCCTGAGCGTAGCCGTAGGATGTGTGGATCATATAGGCACCTGGATCCAAACGGAACTCGGCGTCCCCGCCTTTCGATGTGGCAATCAACTGAAGCCGGCCATCCGCGTTGGTCGTTTCGGAGTAGATGCGCCAAATCAGATTGTCGTTCAGCGGTTGGCTGTCCCGCGTCAGCTTCGCCATCAGATAAAGTGCCCCGCCATCCAGCCCATCGGCCGTCCCTTGGATGCCGCCGGATGCGGGCGCGTAAGGAACAAGCGTGTTGTCCGAGAACAAGGGTTCTGGTTCGCGGTCGAGAAGATTCTGAATGGGTTCTTGAGACGTCGCGGACGGTGCGTTCGGATCCGGCTTCATGGCAGGCGGCATTGGCGCGCTGGTCTGGGCCTGTGCTGTGTCAGGAAGCGCTGAAATCAGCACCGCGCAGAGCGCAGTCATGACAAACCGCTGTACCTTGACGCGTGTGTCTTTGATCCGGTTCAACAAAGTCGTTGGATTCTGCATGCCCACTTATTATCGTTTTGGCCAAGCGATGTCATCTGGTCAGCGGTGCCTTCCAGCCTGTTTCTTGTAATGGACCTTAAAATTTGGCGAATTCAAGACCTGAAGAGCGCAGTTGACAAATCCCAACAATCAATTAGGTAGATAGTTGCAAATGAAACTATCTGCGGAAAGGCAGACCGAATGTCGGATTTTGGCAGGGGATCACCTCAAACCTTGGAGTTTTTGCGGACCCGCAGGTCACATCCATCTGTCACCATGTCGGTGCCCGGCCCGGATGATGCTCAGCTCACAGATCTGTTGACCATTGCCGCACGCGTACCTGACCACGGAAAACTGGCACCTTGGCGCTTCATCACTTACCGGGCACCGCAGGGCGAGAAAATCGGAGCCTTCCTTTCAGAGCTTTATGCCAGAAAGAACGGACCGCTTGATGAAGCCCAAACCGACAAGGAACGTACGCGGTTTACGCGCGCACCGGTGGTTGTCGGTGTCGTCAGCCAGGCCGCAGAGCACCCCAAAATACCTATCTGGGAACAGCAGCTCTCTGCCGGCGCCGTTTGCATGACCCTTGTTTCTGCAGCAGCGGCTGCTGGCTTTGCCTCCCAATGGCTGACGGAATGGTATGCTTTTGACGAAGAAGCGGGACGTTATCTCGGTCTTCAAGACGGTGAGCGCTTTGCAGGTTTTATTCATATCGGAACAGCCACGCAGCCGCCCGTTGAACGTCCGCGGCCGGATCTTTCCGAAATAACTTCCAAATGGACGGAAACGGACTGAACATGTTCTACGAAACAGAAAAAAACGATCACGGATTACCGCATAATCCATTTAAGGCGATCATCGCACCGCGGCCGATCGGTTGGATTTCCAGCGTCGACAAGGATGGGAAGACCAATCTGGCTCCCTACAGTTTCTTCAACTGTGTCTGTGACACACCGCCGATCGTGATGTTTTCGTCCTCCAACTATAAAGACAGCGCTGCCAACATTGATGCGACCGGTGAATTCGTCTGCAACATGGCAAGCTACGACCTGAAAGACGAGATGAACCTGTCCTCGGCTGCCGTGCCGCACGAGAAATCCGAATTTGAATTGACGGGATTGGAAATGGCTCAATCCAATCTCGTTGGCGTGCCGCGGGTTGCAAAAGCAGCAACTGCCCTGGAGTGCAAGCATCTTCAGACCATCCGTATGAAAGGTCTCGACGGAACCGACACGAACAGCTGGGTTATCTTCGGTCAGGTGATCGGGGTGCACATTTCCGATGATGTGATCGTCAACGGCATGGTGGACGTGACCCGGTACAAGCCGCTCTCCCGCCTCGGCTACATGGATTACGCCGTGGTGACGGAAGTATTTCAGATGGGCCGCCCCAAAGTCTGAGTATCTGACTGAGAATCGATAAGGCGCTGCAGCGGTCAGCGTCTTGTCTCATTATGAAACAATGAATTTTCCGTCTGGCAACAGATTTGTCCCAAATAAATCCGGATCAGCCCGGCAATTTTTTCCCAAGAAAAATCGCAGGAAACAGCCAAAGTCCACAAATGCCTGAGATTGCATTGGCATAGTTACGTAGGAGCCGTTAGGTTTTCGTTTCTCTAATAAATGAATCGGTCCTGCCTGTGGCTTGTTAAGATTTTGTTAACCTTTTTGGCGCGAAAGTTAACGAAGTAATAATTAGTTTCGTCGAGGAGGCCAGTCATGCGGGTTGCTGACACTACCTCGGTCGCGTCTAGGATCGAGCTTGCGTTTCAGTCTGCGAGTACATCCACAGGAACGTCGTTTGACTATCTTGTGAAAACAGCCGCACGGGAATCTTCGTTTAATCCGTCGGCCAAGGCAAAAACATCGAGTGCTACAGGCTTATTCCAATTCATAGAGTCCACCTGGCTCGAAACAATGAAACAGGCCGGTCCCAAGCACGGGTTGGACAAGTACGCGGACCATATTCAGCGGTCTAAAAGCGGCAAGTATTATGTCAGCGATCCCCAGATGCGCCGGGAGATCCTTGATCTTCGCAAGGATCCTGAAATCTCGTCTGTCATGGCGGGGGCTTTGACCCAGAAGAATGCGCAGTATCTTGAGCGCCGGATTGGCCGTGAACCGACCGACGGCGAGCTCTACATGGCGCATTTTCTTGGTGCTAATGGTGCGAGCCGCTTGATCGAAAAAACGGCTGCCAACCCCGATATGCGCGCTGATCAGGTTTTTTCCGCACAAGCGCGGGCCAACAAGCCGATCTTCTACCACCGCAATGGCCAGGCCCGGTCCATGGAAGAAGTCTATCAGGTGATCGTGTCCAAGCATGATGCAGTCAACATGATTGCTGAAGCCAGCGGACGTAAAAACCTTAGGACTTCTGGTGAGCTTTTGAACGTTGCGGCCCTCCCCAATGCAAAGCCGGGGTCTGGAACGCCAGTAACGGCACCGGTCCCGTTTGATGATCTTGCAGGTGATCCGGCTGCAGCTTTTGCGATGCGGTCCAAACCACAGCCGCCGAGCATGATGGCAGAGGCAAAGCCCAAAAACTTCGATCATTTGGCAGGTGACCCGGCCGCGCAATTCGCGATGCGGTCCAAGCCGGATGCACCAGTGCAAATGGCGGCGGCGACAGTGCCCGTCCAGCCGGAACTGCCGCTGGACCTACCTGAAGTGGTTGCAAATGCGCCTGTTCCGGAGGGACGTCCGCAGACGGTCGCGGCAGCCGATCCGGGTGCGAGCGATCCGGCGCAAACTCAAGTACAGGCACAGGCACAGCAAGTGGCAAGCGCTCCGCAGCCTGATCCGGATGATCCACGCGATGCCGGCATCAACCAGGCCCCGGATCAAACCGCTAGCCGTGTGTTGTCCGCATTCCAGGCAGCCCAAACCGCGAACCCGTTTGAAGCTCTGTTCCGCAATGATCCCGGTTCCGATCAGGCAGGCGTCAATCCAAGGTTTGCATCCGCCTTCGCGGCCGTTGAAGAGGCTGCGCTCTACAGCGCTGTGTCCGGAGCATCTACTCAGGTGGCTGCCCAGGAATTGGCCCTTGTCAATCAAGGTGGTCCGTTAGACCTCACACGGTTTCTTCGTTTGAAGGCTCAGGAAGAACAGAAAGACTTACTGCCTCCGGCTTAGATTTCGGAGGTTGAAGACAGGCGGGGGCATGTCAAAATTATGGTGAACGGATCGTTAAGTCTTTGATGTCAGGATAGTGTAAAGACTATTCAGGACTGACGTTAAGAGCATGACCGTTCACGACATTCTGCACCTCACCAACACTGAACAAAGCGGCCTCGATATTGAGGCAGCGCGAACCTATGCAGAGCGTTATTTGGCTGCCGAAGAGGGCAGCCTGGAACGGAAAACCATGGCGGCAGCACTTACAGTTCTTCTGGATGATCCGAGCCGGCCGGTTCGAAAAACCGTCGCGAAGGTATTGGCTGCGAGCGGGTATGCACCCGGACACGTGATCCGTTTTCTCGCACAAGACGTCGATGAGATCGCGGTCCTTGTTCTGAAATCTTCCCCGCTCTTGAACGAAACCGAGCTGGTGGATCTTCTGGCCGAGGGCAGCCCAGCAGTTCAGTGCGCCATCGCAGAGCGCGAATCTATCCCTGCTGGTGTTAGCGCGGCTATGTGCGAAGTTGCCGATGAAGCGGCCTGCATGGCCTTGCTCAAGAATCCAGGGGCAACAGTTTTGAAGTCGTCCTTGGTGCGGCTTGCTGAACGCTTTGAGCAACACCCCGATCTCTGCGATCAATTGCTGAAACTTGACGATCTGCCAATACCTGTGCGCTACGAACTTTTGATGGGGCTTGCACAGAACCTTGAGAACCATCCCGTTGTTTTGGAGCGTGTTCCAGAGCATCAGCGCGATGTGTTCCTGTCGGATGCAATCGACAAAGTCGTCCTTCGCCTCGCGCTTGAGGCAAAAGATGACGATCTTCCCGAATTCGTGGAACACTTGCGGGCCAGTGGTCGATTGAACACGCGTCTCCTATTGCGGGCTGTTTGTTGTGGCCGTCTACGGTTTTTTGCGGCTGCTCTGGCAAACCTTGGCAACATGCCTCTGTCACGCCTGTGCAAGGTTTTGCTCACTGTCCGCCGCGCGGCACTTCAAGCGGTTTTGAGAAAAGCCGGGTTGCCAATCCGGTCACACCAGGCGTTCCTGCTTGCGATCGACATTGCCCGCAAGGCTGAGGCGGACTTCAGCTATGACCTTGCCCTTGAAGAAGCGCGGGCTTTGACTGAAGCGTTGCTGTCTGAAATGCAAGACGGTGCTTTTGGTGCGGATGAGGATATCAATGCATTCCTCCGTCGGTTTGCGATTGATGTCGCCCGCCTTGAGGCACGCTCGGTTCTGAAAAAGAGCGCCGGAGATCTTCGCTCGGTCAATGCTGCGTGATTGTCAACGCCGGGCAGCATTGGTGCGCGGAGCGCGAGTCCAATCCAAAATAGATGGGTAATCGGTCAGGTTTGCGGCTGATCGCGTCCGCTTAGCTCTCGTCTGTTTCTTTGGCTGGGAACTGGGCAAGATAGGTGTCGGTCGCCGTGCGCAGCGTTTCCAAAAGCTCGACACCGGTCTTGTTGGCGGTGTCCTTCGCGCCTTCTATCACCATCGCCCGGATTGCTTCCACAAATCCTTCCGCGAGCACTAGTGGCAGATCGTTGGGTGTTGGAATGTTTTCCAAGAGGTGACAGAAACTTGAGGCAACGTCGCCAACGAGCGGAAAGCCCAGTGTAAGTGCCTGGCCTTTGATGTTGTGAGCCGACTGATAAAGGACTTCAATTGTTTCGGAGGATATGCCGTCTGTTTTGACGGAGTCCCAAGCACCCACGAGTGTTTTGGCTTCGTTTTCCATCCAGTTGCCGAAATGCGGAGCGATCCTTTGCAGCGCAGCTTCTGCAGCTTTCACCGGGTCGAACTTGCGCGCCTCGCGGGGTGTCAGTTCACGGACCTTCTTCCGCAAATCTGTCGGCGGCTGCAGAACTTCGTAGTCTTGATCCGGAGCGGTTTCAGCCATTGCGGCAGGGTCCTCATCGTTGCAGTGAGCGGTCACTCACGTTGCCAGTATGCGCAAACAACTTTAACAGGGCCTTTCCCGCCGCCAAGTCTTTCGCCGGTGGCCGGTCAGTACCGCTAGTATCTGAACATTTCCGTCAGGATCCGCTCATCCCAGCCGTGATCGTCATCAAACATGATCCGGCCTTCCTTTTCCGTGGACTCCCGAACCGACACTTTTGTAACCCTGCGGATCTCGCGGTGATCCGCGGACGCGCTGACCGGCCGTTTTTCCGGGTCCAGAATTTCGATATCGACCGCCGCCCAATCGGGAAGCAATGCACCGCGCCAACGGCGTGGTCGGAAGGCGCTGATTGGGGTCAAGGCAAGCAACTGCGCGGTGATCGGAAGAATTGGACCGTGCGCCGAGAGGTTATAGGCGGTGCTGCCGGCGGGCGTTGCCACAATGATCCCATCGCAAATCAGTTCTTCCAGCCGGACACGGCCATCGACCGAAATCTTCAGGCGCGCAGCCTGGGAAGTTTGGCGGAGCAGGGAAACTTCGTTGATGGCGAGCGCTGAATGCTCAACGCCGTTGTCATCGGTGGCGGTCATTTCCAGCGGGTAAATTGCCGTGGTGTCCGCTTTGGCAAGACGTTCCCGCAGGCCATCTTCCCGGTACTCGTTCATGAGGAAGCCGACTGAGCCACGGTTCATACCGTAAATCGGCTTGTTTGTTCCCATCTGTGCATAGAGGGTTTCCAGCATCAGGCCATCACCGCCAAGTGCCACGATGATATCGGCCTCAGCGATCGGAACTTCACCATACTGCGCCGCCAGCGTTTCCCGCGCATGCTTTGCCTCATCCGTGTCACTGGAGACAAAGCCGAGCTTCTTATCAGTGATTTGGCTGGCATCGTCCGGCTGCGGGGAAGAAACAATACGGTTCATTGATCAACAAGGGCCTGGACGAGAGTGGTCTTACGGATTTTGTGCCGTCACGGCGCTGTGGCGCCAGCTGTCTAAGGACTAGGCCATGCCCTAGAAAAATTAGCAAGTGCCGGTGGTGGGAAACAGGTTCGCAGTCGAAGGTGAGACGAAGCTATCAGTCAATTGAGGGACGCAGTGCCGTTTGGGCTGCATCGTCGATTGCCGGACAAACCGGTGAGGCCAGAAGTTCCTGCCATTCGAAAAAGGGCACAATTGCGGATCGGATATCGTCAATTTTTGCGGACATTACACCGGCCACTCTGAGCCCATCCGGCGTTTTTACAAGCAAGGGACCACCCGATGCGCCGCTTTCAGAAGAGCAGTTTGTAACCCAGCTGTCTTCTACAGTGCCGATCACCTGGCAGGCTGAGACGACGGTTGGCAGAAAACGGCGGCTGCGGCGATAGCCGGCTGAATCGAACCGGGTATCCCGCGTCAACACGCCAGCATCCTCAGGTGACAGGGCGGGGACCGTGGGCAGGCTGGTGTTTTCTTTCAAAATCAAGATCCCGACATCGGTATGCACATCAGCCAGTTTCGGTTGCTTCTTCGGAGCATAGCCCTTTGCGGACAAGGCGCAGGCCACTTCCAGGCGCGCAGAAAATTCGTCTCGGCGGACACCGGCAATGAAGAACATGTCGTCTTCAGGGAACTTCTTCAGCGTCGTCTTGTTGTAAAGGCAGTGCGCTGCGGTCAACACAATATTTGGCGCAATCAGAGTGCCGGTACACATGGATGTGGTGCGGTAGCCAGCCACATTCACCCGGCCAATGGAAGGCCAGGGCGCGTCCGTGCTGTCGATGACCTTAAGTGCTGGTTCTGATGCTACAGCAGCGTCTGACAGGGCCAGGCAAGATAGCGCGAACACGGCGGTATAAGAGGCCGCTAACGTCCGCCACATCGTTCCGTTGCTTGATGTAATCCCGTTGGGGACAGCCACCTTTTGAAACCTCCGAAGACCCTGAGCTGACTGTTTTCCTACGTGCAGTGTCGCTGAACGAGTTTAACGCGGCCTAAAGTCAATCGCTGAAAGCTCTGCTAGTTGGAATAATACTCCCACACCATGGTCCGGGCGAGTGTCTCGTCATTGTGGCGCATGCGACTGGAAAGCAGGGCATTCATGTTTTGGATTAGAGCGGCCGGATCGCTTTCGGCCTTGTTCTCGATCTTGCCGACTTCATCGCTCGTAGCGAGTAGCAGATTGGGCAATCCGCTGAAGTGAACATATTGCCAATCGGTTCCAAGGCGTATCAGAGTCGAGGCTCCGCCCGCCTGGCAGCTCTTGCGGACGTCTTCCGGGAAAAACTGTAACAAACGCCGGAAATCAAACTCATATAGCGCAGCATCCCGCCAACTGGTCGGTGTTTGGCCTCTAAGAAACTGGTTAAGGCTGTTTCCGTCAGGTTTGTGTTTGGGCTCAAGACCTAGAACGTCCAACAGGGTGGGGAAGATATCTGTAGCCGAAGTATAGGCCGAAACCCTGTTGTCCTTGGCCATGCCAGGGCCCCGGATGATCAGGGGGATGTGATAACTCTCTTTGTAAAACCCGCCCTTACCGAGCATCCAATGATCGCCCATCATTTCCGCATGATCGGAGGTGAAAATGATCAGTGTATCGTCCGCCACCTGATCGAGGGCGGTGAAAATGCGACCAAGCTGGGCATCAACCTCGGTGATCATACCATAGTAGAGCGCACGAAGGCGCTTTAGATCGTGTCGGGTCAGGTCGCGCACGTGGCCATTGGCGCCTGGAGTGTGACTGGAAAGATGCTGGTACTCTTGCAAGGCGGAAACAAGGGGATGGAACGCTGCTTCTTGCCATGCGCTGTCGGCGCCCTTGAACTCAGGTCCGTCATCCGGATCGTACATCGTATTATACGGCTCGGGCACAGTGATCGGTGGATGCGGACGCAGAAATGAAATATGCGCCATCCAGGGCTTTCCTCGGTCCTGTTCACCGAGCCAATTGAAAAAACTGTCGGTTAGGAAGGCTGTTTGCGTTTCGTCCTTGGAGTAACGCGGGGCCTTGCGGGAGATAAATTCGCCATCCTCAGGCTCAACGTGGTGCAGGGTGTCAAACGATGCCGCATCATGGCCGCGAGCGGCCAGCCAGGAGCGCCAGGGTTTGTCGTCTTCGGGCAGCGGTTGACGAACAGAAAATCCAGGCAGAATCCCCTCATAAGTGGAGAGGGCCGGATCGTTCGGATCATGCACCCGTGGGTCCGGTGAAGTGTCCGTATAACCGAACAAGGTCGGGACATAGCCGGCCCTTCGTGCCGCGCGGGCAATATTGTCGAACCGGTTGTCCAGCGGAGCCCCGTTCCAGATCACCCTATGATTCATCTGATAGAGGCCGGTGTAGAGCGAGGCCCTGGCCGGAGAGCAGGGCGCAGTCGTCGCATAATGCTGCTCAAAAAGGGTAGCCGTTTCTGCAAAGGCATCAAGGTTGGGGGTCTTGACCACCGGATGACCGATAGCGCCGAGGCAATCACCCCGCCACTGATCGGCCGTTATCAGCAGGATGTTCGGACGCGATGTCATGCAGCTTCCATCAGGTCCATCAGCTTGGGCAGATCGGCAACGGTATCGATCACGTAGTCGGCACCAGCGTCCGTAAGTTTGGCGGTTGCTTCCTGCCGGATCGCTTCGACTTCAGCCTCAGGCAGGGCCGCCAGTTCTTCCGGGGTTTTCCCGGCAAAGTTACCGGAAAGAGCAAGGCCAACGGTGATGCAGCCGGCTGCCACGCCCTCTGCGATGCCGGGCTCCGTATCATCTACCTTGATGACGGCGCTGGGCGGGTAGGCGACAAGATCAACAAAGCACTGATACATGCCGAGCGGACCCGGACGACCCTCAGGCAGGTCATCAGAACACACCAGATTCTCCGGCTCATAGCCCTGTTCGGCGGCTCTTGGAAGAACGCGCTCCATTATGGACCGGGTGTATCCGGTGGTGGAACCGATTTTTACGTTGTTCGATCGCAGGTAAGCGATCGTATCAAGAGCGCCTGGAACGAGGTCGGCATAATCCGTGACCACTTCCTCATTCATCGGTACAAAGATCTCATAAACCTTGTCGACATCGGCGTCAGTTGGGGCGCTGCCGTATTTTGCCTGCCACTGTGCGGCAATGTCCGGATCGTTCATCATGGACCGGATATGGTCCCATTTCGGCATGCCCATTGGGCCACGGGCCTGATCAATGCTCGCAGTAATGCCGAATTTTTCGAATGCTTTCACAAACACACCCATGGGTGCGAAGGATCCGAAATCGATCATGGTGCCTGCCCAGTCGAAAACGACAGCTTTGAATTTGCTCATTTGTTCTCTTTCTCGTGTTTGCTCAAGCGGCGAGTTTTGCGCGCTCTGCGAGCGCTTCTGAAGGTGGGGCGGCGCTTTCAACGCCCATTTCTTTCAAAACGTCTGAAGCGGCGGCGGTTACGCCGCGCATGACATGTTCGTCCATTTGACCGATACAGCCGACCCGGAAGCTGTCAACGACAGTCAGTTTGCCTGGATAGAGAATAAAACCACGTGCTTTCATGAGCTCGTAGAACCGGGGGAAGCTGAAGGCGGGGTCTGCTGGACAGAAGAAAGTAACGATAATCGGCGACAACCATTCGGCGTCCAGAAGGGTTTCGAAGCCGAGCTCCCGCATTCCTGAAATCATGACGTCTCTATTTGTCCGGTAGCGCGCACCTCGCGCAGCAACGCCGCCCTCGGCTTTATGCGCCCGCAAGGCCTCCAGGAACGCCGCGACGACATGAGTTGGCGGTGTAAATCGCCACTGACCGGTTTTCTCCATATGTGCCCATTGGGCATGCACATCGAGGCTGATGGAATGGCTGTTGCCTTCTGCGGCTTCGAGCTCGGCCCTTTGTGCGATGACAAAACCGAACCCTGGCACGCCTTCAATGCATTTGTTTGCAGATGATACCAACGCTGCAAACCGGAGCTTTGACGGCTCGACAGGGATGGCGCCGAAAGCTGACATGGAATCGATCAAAAGCGTTCTGCCCGCGGCGGCGACGGCATCTGAAATTTCCTGCAAAGGGTTAAGGATGCCAGAGCTTGTCTCACAATGGACGATCAGGACGTGGCTGATCTCCGGATCCGCGTTCAGAAGGGCGGCGACTTCCGGTCCACGCGGCGGAAGATAGTCGCCCTTGTCCAGCACTTCAGCTGGGCGGCCAAGATAAGCCATCGTTTCAACTGCGCGTTTGCCGTAGGCGCCATTGGACAGGATAAGGGTCTTTTTGGTCTTCGGCGTGAAACTGCCCAACATGGCTTCGACCGCAAAGGTGCCGCTGCCCTGGATCGGTACGCAGTCATAGGCATCACTGCCGTCGCCCAACAAAAAAAGGAGGCTTTTCCGGAGTTCGGCGGTCATCGCTTTGAAATCGTCGTCCCAACTGCCCCAATCCCGCAACATGGCTTCTTTTACATCTATCGATGTGGTGAGCGGCCCCGGGGTCAAAAGATAGGGCTCGCCGTATTTCGGTTTTGGCAAGGCCGTTGGGTGTTGGGTCATGAGCTGTCCCTTTGGGGCATGATATAAACTGCGAAATAAGCCCAAGATGCCTGTCGTCTTCGTCCGATAACCGAGACTGCGTCAAAGGCCATTGCGCCTTTAACACTCTCTTCGCGTAACAGTTTAATGAAATAGTCTTGTCTATAATTATTAGTTATAGACTTGATGCTGGCGCTGTCGACAAGCGGGTCAGGCTGTAGTGTTCAAGCTGGCCCGGAACGCCTCTATTGCAGCAACGCCTGCCATGTCTTTTTGCCAGACAACATAATGGTTCGCGATGAGGGAAGGGCTGTCGATCGGGATTGCGACACAGCCGTCCCGGTCTGTGATTTCTGCTTCCATGGCAATGCCGACACCGATGCCGGACCGGATCAGGGTGGCGATCGACCCCCAGGACCCGAGTGCAAGAATCGTTTTGGGTTTGATCCCGGCAACAGTGGCTGCTGCCTCGAACATCTTGCGGGTTCCGGATGAACTTTCCCGCTGCAGCAACGGAAGGCTCTCCAAATCTTTCCAGCTGACAGTGCCTTTGGATGCCAGCGGATGGTCGGCGCGTGCGGCAATGACGATGCGCGACTTGACCAGAAGTTCGCCCTCAAGACCTGCCGGGATTTCCCGGCCGGTCACAAAGCCGATGTCAATGTCCCCGTTGTCAAACAGGTCGAGAATATCGCTGGTGGCCAAGGCGCGGGCTTCGATGGATATTTCCGGATGACGCGCCATGAAGGCCGAGATTCTCGGGATCGCCAGCTGATAAGTCGAATAACCGATCCTGAGCTCACCAGCTCCCAGCTGCTTTTGATGAAGCAGTTCCGATTCCAGATCGCTGGTGAGAGCGAGGATCGCCCGTATCTTCGGCAAGAGCGCCTCAAGCGCAGGTGTTGCGGACACTGAGTAACCGGATTTGGCGATCAGCCGGGTCTTGAAGCGGTTTTCCAATCCATGCACATGGTTGGAAATCGAGGGCTGAGAAACCCCGATCTCCTTTGCGGCCGCAGAAAAACTGCCCCGGCGTACAACAGCTTCCAGAGCGCGCAACTGACTGAGGCTGAGCGGATTCTTAATGCGGTTTGGGACGTCCATCTCTGCTTGTTCACCCGGCTGGAATTGGTCCCATGTCTTTCGGCACTTGATATCCGCGCTGGACGGCCGGACGTGCAGCTATGCGCTGATACCAGGCCTGGACATTTGGAAAATCGGAGAGAGTGACGCCCTGCCATTCATAGCGCGATGCCCAAGGCCAGCAGGCCATATCGGCAATCGAATAATCGCCTGCGATAAAATCGCGCGCCTGAAGCTGCTTGTCGAGCACGCCGTAGAGCCGGCGCGCTTCTGTGGAATAGCGCTCCTTGGCATAGTCAGACTTGTCCGGATTGAAATGCACAAAATGATGCGCCTGGCCAAGCATCGGCCCAAACCCACCCATTTGCCACATCAGCCATTCCAGCGTCCGGGTCCGTTCTTCTCCCGACGGGGCGAGAAACTTGCCGTATTTCTCGGCGAGGTAAATCATGATTGCCCCGGATTCCATAAGCTTCAGACCAGTCTCGCGATCCACAATTGCCGGGATTTTGTTGTTTGGGCTGATCTCCAGAAACTCCGGTGCCATCTGATCACCCTTGGTGATGTCGATTGCATGGGACGTGTAATCAATGCCGAGCTCTTCCAAAAGGATCGACACCTTGCGGCCGTTCGGGGTGGTCCAAGTGTAAAGGTCAATCATGGGTCGGCTCCGGATGTGTGCATCGCATGTGTTGGGAACAGCAAGAAAGCAGGATCGCGGTGATTTCAACCCTGATGATCAAAATGGCGTGTGTGTCACCGGTTTGTTTGTCAGATTGCGTTGCTGTTAAGGGGCTGTTTACCATAATGATGTTGGCATTTATTCCTGCAACAGGTTCGGTATTTTAACGTTGGATCCACCGACCAGTCTTTCAAAAGCATCCAGATCTAACGTGATTTTGGGTGATTTCAGAAAACTGGAAATGTGCCGGTTAAAGGATGTGAGAGCATGGCGCTGAAGTTTACCCGCCGGAGTTTTGTCATCGGCCTTCCGCTGGCTCTGGCAGCTTGCCAGAGCAAGAAAAGCGCAACCGTTGAGGCAGGTTTGACGCCTTTGTCTGATGGGACGCCAAATTACGCGCTGGCTTACGCTCCTGTTCGCGATGGTGGTTTCAATCTGCCGCCGATCGATTATCAGACCTTTGATCCGAAATATTTGCGCCAAACGGTTTATTATCCGACCTCACATCCGGTTGGAACAATCGTGGTCGATCCGAACAACAAGTTCCTCTATCTCGTCCAGCCCGGCGGGCGGGCGATCCGGTATGGCATCGGGGTTGGCAGGGCTGGCTTTGCCTGGAACGGCGAGGCAGTGATCCGTTTCAAGCGGGAGTGGCCGAAGTGGTTTCCGCCCGATGAAATGATCGAACGCGATCCGGATCTGGAACGGTACCGGGACGGCCAGGAGGGCGGGCCGAGCAATCCGATCGGCGCGCGCGGCCTTTACCTGTGGCAAGGCAACAAGGACACCCTCTACCGCATCCACAGCACCAATCAGCCGCGCAGCATCGGCACCAATGCCTCCAGCGGCTGCATCCGCATGTGGCATCAGGACATCATTGATCTCTATGATCGTGTCGAGCTGGGCACCAAGGTTATTGTCCTGGGGTAGGGCTTTGAAAAAAGCCTCCATTGTCCTTTGACCGTAACCCTGACCCTGACCTTGGGGCTGTGCCCTCATTCCTCAGCTTTGGGTGGTAGATGATATGCTGTCACCAACATCAAGAGGTTCGTAGGTTTTTGCAGGTGATCCGTTTGCGGCCTTTGGGGGCTCTGCGAGGACTTGGTCAATCATGTCCAGAACATCGTCCCTGTGATTGGCGACGAGATAGAGATCATTATCGAGGCGGGCAGGGCCGCCTGCTTGCCAGTGTATCGAGTTTGCGTAAAGTTTTGTGAACCCGCAGGCTCGAAAGAAGCCGTCCTTGAACGCCTTTCTTTCCATCCAGCCGTAATAGAAATCAGCGTCCCAATCTGCGAGTGCCTCAAGCTGTGCCACGCGGTTCAGCAAACCGCCAAGGTCGTAACCGCGCCAATCCGAGCGCACTTCGGTTCCTCCGAGATAAACAGTTTCACCTGTAATTTTTTGCGCAAATCTTGGTTGCTTGGCGGCGAGCTCTACTTGGGCACCCGTCTCCGTCGGATAGCAGCGGTGAAAGTGCTTGCGCCAGAAATCAACGAGGCTTTCGGGTGATCGCAGTGAATCAAGGCGTGCACAGACCCTGCCGGCTAGAAGGCCTTCAGTATCAAACACTCCAAGCCAGAATGATCGGCCGGAGGTGTGGCTATGCATCTTTGTCGAGAACTGGGCTTCAAGTGGTTTGATGCCGCTTTTTAGGGCTAGTGTATCAATAAGGTCAAAGTCATAACCCCGTTGAAGGGTCAAACCATAGTCAGTGAAAGTATTGTCTAGAGTACCCCAGGCACGTTTGAAGATAATTGGATCCAATTCAGATCTGAGGTTGGTCATGATCGATCACCGTGTTGTCAAAAATCCCGTTTTGTTTGCAAAGTAGCTTAATGCAATCAACTTGATTGACCAGTGATTGGTGAAGGATTGCGACCAGCTTGAGCAATAAAACTGTTTCCCCGAGAGGTTCGTCTGCCTAATCTGGCTTTGGCTGGGAATGGGTGGGTTCATGTTGGCCCAAACGGCCAATCGGCAAGCCACAAAGGCGGCGGCGTTCGAATTTGATCCGGTCTCTGTCGCCATTCTGAAATTCATTCAGGAAGAGCACCGAACCAATGCGTTGGAGGGACCGTTACGGAATTGCTCGGGCATCTCAATCGGATTGTCTTCGAAGACCTTCGCCGCTCCCGCTATTGGCCGGCAAAACCGAATGCGCTTGGGAACGTAGTGGACCGGGCTGCAGCATTGCTGAGGCATCGGGGATACAGGTAAAGAAGCGGTCAACTGGTACTGAGCGGCTGATTTTTGTTTGGTATGAAACCCTACAACCAACCGTTTTCGTGAGTTGTAGAGCTGTGCTCAGCAATTTTATTTCCGGATGAATACAGCTCGTTTGTGGTCACTCTTTTCGTTGAAGATAAACGTTGCGTCTTCGAAAGCTAAACAAATCCTTCAATTTGTTTAGCTTTCCTTTTTCTGCGAGCAGCTCCTGAAGATAATTATCAAGGGATTCAATCGCCCGTATGTCCGTCTTCTTCGCAATCAGTCTTCTTTATAGAAGATCAGTTTGGTTGCTGTCCGGTTCTCAAAACTGAGCTCAAAGTCACTACTTGCGAATGCGCATCAAAAATCCCAGTCCTCGTCTTCGGTCGCGACCGCCTTGCCGATGACGTAGGATGAGCCGGAGCCGGAGAAGAAGTCGTGATTCTCGTCGGCGTTCGGAGAAAGCGCCGCCATGATGGCCGGATTGACCTGACAGACACTGTCCGGGAACAGGGCCTCATAACCAAGGTTCATCAGCGCCTTGTTGGCGTTGTAATGCAAGAAGTGCTTTACATCCTCGGTGAGGCCAACACCATCATAGAGGCTTTCGGTGTATTTTCCCTCGATCTCATAAAGATCAAACATCAGCGCAAATGCAAAGTCCTTGATCTCCTGGCGCTCGGCTTCCGTCAGCACCTCCAGCATGCGCTGGAACTTGTAGCCGATGTAGTAGCCGTGCACTGCCTCGTCGCGAATGATCAAGCGGATCAGATCGGCCGTGTTGGTCAGCTTTGCCCGGCTGGACCAGTGCATGGGCAGATAAAAGCCCGAATAGAACAGGAAGCTCTCCAGGAAGACGCTGGCGACTTTCTTTTTTAGCGGCGATGAGGCCGCGTCATATTCATTCAGGATCAGCTGCGACTTGGTCTGCAAGAACTCGTTTTCTTCCGACCAACGGAAAGCATCATCCACTTCAGCCGTTTGACACAGGGTCGAAAAGACCGATGAGTAACTGCGCGCATGGACCGCTTCCATGAACGCGATGTTGGTCAGAACCGCCTCTTCATGCGGCGTTAGAGCGTCGGGCATCAGGGCAGGGGCGCCGACCGTGTTCTGGATCGTGTCCAGCAGCGTCAGACCGGTGAAGACCCTTATGGTCAGTTGCCGTTCATCCGCATGCAAGGTTGCCCAGCTTTGAATGTCGTTCGACAGCGGAACCTTTTCCGGAAGCCAGAAGTTCACCGTCAGGCGGTTCCAGATTTCCAGATCCTTGTCGTCCTGAAGGCGGTTCCAGTTGACCGCCTTTGGAACGGCGCGTGTCAGGCCGGAGACGGGTGTGTGAATGGTCATGAGTGTCTCCTTTAGAGCGAGCAGGACACGCAGCCTTGCACTTCGGTCCCTTCAAGGGCCATTTGGCGCAAGCGGATGTAATAGATGGTCTTGATGCCCTTCTTCCAAGCGTAGATCTGGGCGCGGTTGACATCTCTTGTGGTCGCGTCATCGCGGAAGAACAGCGTCAGCGACAGTCCCTGATCGACATGTTCTGTCGCCGCCGCATAAGTGTCGATTATCTTTTCCGCTCCGATTTCATAGGCATCCTGGTAATAGTCCAGATTGTCGTTCGTCATGAACGGGGCCGGATAGTAGACGCGGCCGATCTTGCCCTCCTTGCGGATCTCGATTTTTGAAACGATCGGGTGGATCGAAGAGGTCGCATGGTTGATGTAGCTGATTGAACCGGTCGGCGGCACGGCCTGAAGATTGCGGTTGTAGAGCCCATCGGCCATAACGGCGTCCTTCAGTTCCTGCCAATCCGCCTGCGTTGGCAAAGTGATGCCAAAGGTCTCGAACAGATCCCGGATCCGGTCCGATTTTGGCTCCCAGATCTTGTCCAGATATTTGTCGAAGAAGGTGCCGTCCGCATAGAGGCTTTTTTCAAAACCCTTGAAGCTCTGCCCGCGTTCCCGAGCGATTTTGTTGGAGGCGCGCAGGCAGTAATAGGCGACCGCGTAGAAGTAAAGGCTGGTGAACTCGACGCCTTCCGTTGAGCCATAATAAATCCGTTCGCGGGCCAGAAACCCATGAAGGTTCATCTGCCCGAGCCCAATAGCATGGCTTTCGTCATTGCCCCGGCGGACGGACGGCACACTGTCGATGGCACTCATCACAGAGACGGCGGTCAGGGCCCGAACGGCGGTTTCGACCGTTGCACCCAAGTCCCCACCATCCATGGCCCGTGCAATGTTCAACGAGCCGAGATTACAGGAAATGTCGGTGCCGAGGTGCTCATAGGACAAGTCATCATTGAACTTGGACGCCTCGTTGACCTGCAGGATCTCCGAACACAGGTTCGACATATTGATCCGCCCGTCCACCGGGTTCGCCCGGTTCGCAGTATCCTCGAACAGGATATACGGGTATCCACTCTCAAACTGGATTTCTGCTATGGTCTGGAAGAAGGCTCGTGCCCGGATCTTCTTCTTGCGGATGCGCGGATCGTCGACCATCTCACGGTATTTTTCCGTGATCGAGATTTGGGACATCGGCACGCCGTAGACCCGCTCCACATCATGGGGTGAGAAGAGGTACATCTCCTCATCCTGTTTGGCGAGTTCGAAGGTAATGTCCGGGATCACCACGCCGAGCGAAAGGGTTTTGATCCGTATCTTCTCGTCCGCGTTTTCCCGCTTTGTATCGAGGAAGCTTAAGATGTCCGGGTGATGCGCGTTGAGATAAACCGCGCCGGCACCTTGCCGGGCCCCCAGCTGGTTGGCATAGGAAAAGCTGTCTTCCAAAAGCTTCATCACCGGGATGACACCGGAGGACTGGTTTTCAATACCCTTGATCGGCGCACCCGCCTCGCGAATGTTGGTCAAAAGCAGCGCGACACCGCCGCCGCGTTTGGAGAGCTGTAGGGCGGAGTTGATGCCTCGGCCAATGGATTCCATGTTGTCTTCAAGCCGCAGCAGGAAGCAGGAGATCAGCTCACCGCGTTGTTTCTTTCCAGCGTTCAGAAAGGTCGGCGTTGCGGGCTGGAAACGGCCGGAAATGACCTCGTCCATCAGCCGCATCGCCAGGTCTTCATCGCCAGCGGAAAGGGTCAGTGCCACCATCACGACACGGTCCTCAAACCGCTCCAGGTAGCGTTTCCCATCGAAGGTTTTCAGCGTGTAGCTGGTGTAGTATTTGAAGGCGCCAAGGAATGTTGGGAAACGAAACTTTCGGGCATAGGCCGCCTCGAAAATCGATTTCACGAAGGCGGGGTCATATTGCTCCAGAACCTCCGGCTCATAGTAGCCCTCGCGCACGAGATACCCGAGTTTTTCCTCAAGCGAATGGAAGAAAACGGTGTTCTGGTTGACGTGCTGAAGGAAGTACTGGCGAGCAGCCCGGCGATCGGCATCCAGCTGGATCTTTCCGTCCGCATCATAAAGGTTCAACATCGCGTTGAGGGCGTGATAATCGAGTGTTTCCGCCTGTGCTGCCGGGCGGTCTAGGACTGACGTTTCCAAAATTCTGTTATCCCGTGTTGGACCCTTTGAAGGTCACTGTCAGTTCCGGAGAGCTCAAATTTGTAGAGCAGCGGAACGCCGCACTTTTTCGCGACAATGTCTCCGGCGAGGGCGAAATGTTCTCCAAAGTTGCGGTTGCCCGAGGCAATCACGCCCTTCAGGAGCGCACGCGTGGGCGCATCATTCAAAAACCGGATCACCTGTTTTGGGACCGCTCCTCGGCCACTGCCGTCCGCAAAGGTCGGCAGGACCAGAATAAAGGGCGATTGCACAGACGGGAGCCGTTCCGACTTGTTGCGCGGAATACGGAGCGCCGGATGTCCAAGTCTCTCAATGAACCGGTGTGTGTTTTCTGATGCGCTCGAAAAGTAGACGAGCCCGCCCAACGGTCAGCTGAGCGCTGCGATCTTGTCCGGGCGGAAGCCCGCCCAATGATCTCCACTCACTTCAACCACCGGAACCTGCTGATAGCCAAGCGCTTGAACGTGGTCAAAAGCTTCGTCGTCTTTGCTGAGATCAACAACGATGAAGTCGACGCCCTTTTGCTCAAGTGCGCGGTAGGTCGCATTGCACTGAACGCAGGAGGGTTTGCTGTAAACGGTAACGGTCATGTCTTCTCTTGCACCCCGAAGAACGGTTTTGTTGATGAACGGAAGATAAGCGCAAGAGGCTGTGCGAATGACGCAGTTTAGCCCCGCCCCACAGACCCTCCGTCCGTTGACGTTTTGTCGCTCAAGGCAGGTCTCCTGGCTCACGGTTCAGCGCTGTTGTGATCCACCTTCCCGGGGGCTCCCAGTGGCTTTTCGGATCGCAGCTCGCCGTTCACAGTTGCGGGGGCAGCACCGGATTTGTTTGACGCCAAACGCACCGGTTTCCCTCTTAGCCGGCGATCCGAAAGAATCGCCAGACCCTGAACACTAGATAGGGTATGCGAAAGGGGCGTGCCGTCAACATGAAGTATGCGGCAGCCGTCGAATTCAGTGGGGACAACTGCGGTCTCACAAGGATTTCTGCGGTGTTACGATCAGATAAAAACTTAAAAACGCCGACCAATGGAGAGCGGCATTTTTTGGGAGTGGAATAGAACTCTTGAACACAGCAAACAAGTATCAACACGGAGCATTAGTTTGATCGGGGTGCTTAAGCCGCACGTGCCTTTTGAGCGGCCTCAGCAACATCGAGTTTTGTCACTTCTGCCATTGTGGAATGGACCCGGATGGTGACAATGGGTTTGCTTGGCTCAAGAATGCCAATCACTGTTTCAATATCAGGGCAGCCTTCATCACGGCAGGCCAGTTCAGCGACCGTCAAGGACGTGTCCTCGTGCAATTCCAGCAGCTCACGGACCCATCCCTTTATTTCGGCGGATTTTGCCTTGAACCGGCCAAACTTAGGCGCCAGCGGGTTGTGGAACGCGCTCATTCAGCAGCAATCCCTTCTTGAACAAAACACTCCCGAAAACCTTGTTCAATCTCCTCCTTCGGGAGGCCGCGCCCTATGAAAACAAGCCGTGTTGTGCGCTGTTCATCGGGTTTCCAGGGGCGCTGATGAGTGCCTTCCAACAACATATGCACGCCTTGGACCACAAAGCGGTCGTCGTCGTTTTCAAATGCAATGATCCCTTTCATCCGCAACATGTCCGGACCGTGATTTTGGGAGACGGTCTGTAACCACGGTAAAAACCGCTGTGGTTCCAGTGGAGCGTCGCTCAACAAGGAAAAACTCGTGACGTGGTCATCATGATGGTGATGGTGGAAGTGTTTCAGAAACTCAGGTTCGATCTCAAGCACCCGATCAAGATCGAAAGCATTGCGCCCTAGAATTTCTTCCAAGGCAATTTTGCACCGTTCACTGGCATGGATTTGGGCGGTCGGATTAATCCTGCGGATTCGCTGCTCCACTTCAGCCAGTTCATCTTCACTTACCAGGTCGGTCTTGTTGAGCAAGATGATATCGGCGAGGGCCAACTGCTCTTGCGCTTCATGAGCCTGATCAATCTCGTTCAGCACATGCTTGGCATCTGCAACCGTGACAATGGCATCCAGCTTGGTCTTGGATTGTACATCTTCGTCAACGAAGAACGTCTGGGCTACAGGCCCCGGATCTGCCAATCCGGTTGTTTCGATAAGTATCGCATCGAACTGGTCTCGCCGTTTCATCAAATCATCGATGATCCGGATGAGGTCACTGCGTACAGTGCAGCAGATGCATCCATTGTTCATTTGAAAGACTTCTTCGTCAGCGTCGACGACAAGATCGTTATCGATGCCCACTTCGCCAAATTCGTTGACGATCACCGCATATTTCTTGCCATGATTTTCAGAGAGGATCCGATTGAGCAACGTTGTTTTTCCTGCACCGAGATACCCGGTGAGGACGGTGACAGGGATCCTATCAAGAGCAGTCATTGCGACCTCCGCGACATGCTTGTGAAACTTGAGAAATTTGGAAGAAACGGAGCCCTCAAGGCACGGCCTATGCTCTTAACGAACTCCTTTATCGAAAACGGAACGGCATGGATCACGGCCTCAAACAACTCGCGAACGGGTTCGGGGTCAACACCATCCGTTATGAAGACCAGCCGTGTCCGACGATCTTCATCCGGCCATGCCGGTAACCGGACGGGCTTGGAAACGGTGTGCTGCACTGCGTGAATGATAAGCGGCTCTACTGGCGCGTCTTCTGTTGCAAGTATGCCTTTGACACGAAGCAGCTGCTGTCCTGCGGATCTTTGCAATAGAGATAGAAATTGATCGAACCTCTGCGAAGACACTGGCTGGTCGCAAGTGATTGTAAACGTTCTGATCCCAGCGCTGTGCCTTTGGGTGTTGTCTTTTTCTCCTCCCTGTGAGGAATGGGTTGCCTCGTAGGCCAGGGCAGCTTCCAGCGCTAGCCATCCAGCGACATCTTCTCCGCGGTCGACCACAGCATAGGCTCTTGGAGAAAACAGGTTTGAAAGATCAACGTTCTGGCGGTCAAGAATAGCGGCAGTTGCATTGAGTTCCCGCAGTTCAGCCGATATCGCAGCCAAATCAGCGGCATTCGCTTTGGCTTCAGCCAGATCGGCCTTGGTGAGTACGATCTGATCCGCAAAGGCGATCTGTTTCATGGCTTCGAAGTGGTTTTCGACTGAAACAGCACTCGCGAGCGTATCGAACAGTGTCACCACGCCGGCGAGGTAAAACTCGATTTGTTTGCAGCTGTCGTCAATTTGCCGATTAGCAGTCTTTCCTTCGGTCAGCGCGTTGACCAAAGGGGCAGGATCGCCAAGACCACTCATCTCGACTATGACGCGCGAAAAACTTTCTGTTTGGCCGTCCAATGCTGCGTTGCGCAGGTCTTCAAGCGTTTGGGCGAGGTCGGTCGTGTCTGAACAGCACAAGCATCCGGTTGAGACCTTGCTAATTGTCGTTTCACCCTTGCGAACAAGCAGGTGATCAACAGGCACATCCCCAAACTCGTTGATGATGATAGCCGTGTCTTTCCCTTCACTCTCGGTCAAATAGGCATTGAGCAGAGTTGACTTTCCCGAGCCGAGGAAACCGCTCAGCAAAAAAACCGGAATGCGATCAGGAAGGTTCATTTTCGTTCACTCATGTGGTCTTTGAGCTTCTGCGGCTGAGTTAAATACATCGGGAAGAATGGTGGCCCGTGATGAGCCAATCAGAACCAGACTTTTCAAAAACAAACAGGAACCGGGCAGCGACTGTCTCTGCGACTGTTTCTCTTTGAAAGCAGAACGTGTAGATCCCGCCAATTGCGATGGTGCCGTTGTGCGCATTCACTCGCAGCTTCTCTTGGTCCACAACGCATGTGGGTGCTCTGTCAGCGAGAAAAAACTCAAAATAACGACGTCTGCCGTCTTCGGAAAAAACGATGTCGTCTGAGAGTGTCGGTACGAGGATCGCGTCATCAGCATAAAGCTTCAAGACATCTTCAATACGCCCAGTCGCGACTGCTTTCGTCCATTTTGTCAGCGTCGCGTAGGCTCCCAAGACGCTTGGATCATCCAAGTCCGCAGCCATCTCCGTTGGATTAGGTATCAAGATTTACCTCTTACGTGGCCAGAAGCACGGCCTACGTCCTGAGCCTAGAATGTTCTAAACACTGAACTGTGAGAGTAATTGAGCGTGCAAGCGCGGCGAAATTTGATGAAGCCCATTTCCTTCAAGACTTGTTATGTTATATCATATCATGTCGAAAATGTGGAAATTGGTTTCGGTTGTCCCGAACAATTTTTCTGCCCCCAGAAATCGGGATTGGACGATTGCGTCTGAGTTTTAGCCAAGACACACAAGCGTTCTGCGCATACCCAGTTTGAACGTCACGCAATGCCCTTCCCATCAGCTTCAAAATCAAGACTGAGGTTTCAACAAATATGACTTACGCAGCAACAGTTGCGGCAATGGCAGAATACAGGAAGGAACACGGGATCCGTCCATCACGCGCTGATGCCGAGGCGGCTGTCCGTGTCCTGTTGGAGTGGAGCGGTGACAATCCCGATCGCGAGGGACTTGTTGACACCCCGGCTCGAATGGTGCGCGCCTATGAAGAGTTCTTTGAGGGATATTCGATTGACCCAAAGGAGTTGCTCGTCCGCACCTTTGAAGAGACGAACGACTATGATGACATGATTGTTCTCAGGAACATGCGGATGGAATCGCATTGCGAACATCATGTCGTTCCCATCATCGGGAAGGTGCATGTGGCCTACCTTCCGGCAAATCGCGTTGTCGGCATCAGCAAGCTTGCGCGCGTGGTGGAGGTTTATGCTAAACGGCTTCAAATCCAGGAAACTTTGACTTCTCAAATCGCCGACACAATTCAAGAAGTACTACAACCTCGCGGCGTAGCTGTTGTCATTGAAGCTGCGCATATGTGCATGACGACGCGGGGCATCAAGAAACCTGGCGTCTCAATGTTGACCCGAAAACTGCTGGGTGAGTTTCAAACGGATTTGGAACTCCGCAGAGACTTTTTGTCTTCGATTTCTGTGTCAAACGGAGGACTCGGATGATGTCTGAACAAAAGCCGTTTGCGAGCCGTGTTTCTATCGAGCAGGTCGAAGAGGGGAGGCAACTTGCCCCGAAATTCGACGAGAAAGGCTTTCTCCAAGTCGTCACAACAGATGCCGCGACCGGGGAAGTCCTGATGATGGGCGTGATGAACGAAGATGCTCTGCTGCAAACGATCAAGACCGGTGAAGCACATTATTGGAGCCGCAGCCGCAAGTGTCTTTGGCACAAGGGAGCGACCAGCGGACTGATCCAGAAAGTGGTCGAGATGCGGATCGATGATGATCAGGATGCTGTTTGGTTGCGGGTTGCCGTAAACGGCGGAGCCAGTTGTCACGTTGGCTACCGCTCGTGTTTTTATCGGGCGGTTCCGACCGGTCCGGAAACAGCATCCCTGGAGCTGGATTTTACAGAGGCCGAGAAGACTTTTGATCCGGTTGAAGTCTACGGCGATGCGCCGAACCCAACGCAGCTGTAACTGCAACTACGGGAATACTCCTTAGCTGGCGCTTGACCATAACTGTTGGAGTATTCCCAAGCTCACGTAGACTCTCGAGCCTTGATCTCGTCGCGCATTAAATGCCTTGAGTTCGTAGGCCTACCTGAAGTCGGTTCTTCTTCTTGATCCAGGCACGGCGCCTTAGCCCCATGCTGGGAATGGATCTTCCAGTTTTCGGTGAGCCTTGGATACTCCGGTCAAAGCACTGCCGTGAAGGCAGGCATCGAGTGCGCGCCGAATTGTCTGCTCTTCCATCTCAGATCCGCCGATGAAGACAAGCTCCTGTCTGCGATCTCCCCAGGTGGAATTCCAGTATTTGCGTACAAACTCAACTGATTCCGGATCAAATGGCCAGCGTTCTTTTGGGACGGCCGCCCACCAGCGTCCCAGACCTTCTGTGCGTGTGACCTTGCCGGCAATGGACAATTCGCCGAGCCATTCCGGCCGGGTGGCGATCCAGAAATGGCCCTTTGCCCGAAACACGCCCTCAAAGCCTTCGCTCAACAGCGTATGCAGTTTGACCGGATGGAATGGGCGGCGCGCCCGGTAGACAAAAGAACGGACGCCATACTCTTCGGTCTCTGGCGTATGATGTTCGTAGTCGTAAAGCTCCTTCAGCCAGAGCGGATGAGCCTGAGCCCGCTCTTCACTGTAAAGGCCGGTGTCGAGGATAGTGTCGAGGGGGGCGGTTCCAAAATCTGTTTCAACAATCCGCGCATCTGCGTTCAATCCGCGAACAACACGGCGAACCTCACATCGTTGATCGTCGGAAATGTCACTGATTTTATTTAAGATAATGACGTCCGCAAACTCGATTTGCTCAACAAGTAGATCTACCAGCGTACGATCATCGGTCTCCCCAGCAGTTTCACCGCGATCGCGCAGAAAGTCGCGGGAGGAGTAATCCTCAAGGAGATTGATCGCATCAACAACGGTTACCATGGCGTCAAGCCGGGCAAAGTCGGACAATGAGTGATCGTCCTCGTCCCGGAAATCGAAAGTTGCAGCCACCGGCAGAGGTTCGGAGATCCCGGTACTCTCGATCAAAAGGTAGTCGAAGCGTTTTTCGTCTGCGAGCCGTTGCACCTCAATAAGCAGGTCGTCTCGCAATGTGCAGCAGATGCATCCGTTGGTCATCTCAACGAGTTTTTCGTCGGTGCGCGATAGTCCTGCACCACCGTCCCGGACAAGATCTGCGTCGATGTTAATCTCGGACATGTCATTCACGATCACAGCCACTTTTCGGCCTTCGCGATTGTTCAATACGTGATTGAGAAGGGTTGTCTTTCCGGCGCCGAGAAAACCGGATAGGACGGCAACAGGAAGCCTTTGATCGGCATTTAGCTGGCTAGACATAGCTGACTACTCATGTGTTATGTAATATCATTACGTTCACAAGTGCAGCCCCAGATCGAGTATTGCAAGGTGCACCCGAGAAAATTTTGGTTCGAGCATGTCGCTCTCTCCATCGATGGCAGGCACTGAATGAAGTCGGCAGAATCAATTAACTGAAGGACATGGAAATGAGAGCGTTACGCACTTATGACGACTGGAAGCACTGTATTACTGAATTGTGTAAGGTGCCTTTGACGCCGGATTATGTTGCCTTGCGGCTCAAGGAGCTTCGCGATGTCCAAAGCCACGACACGAAGAAGTTTGTCAGCAGTTGGGGGGAGGCGCATCGGCAACAAGTCGTCGCCTGGTTCGAACAGGCGGAGATTGAGTTGTCTCAGGAATAGCTGTGCTTTGGTTTGCTGCGCATCGATCTATCCGGTTTCCTCAGGCCTTCCATTTGCCCGCGCATGCAAAAACAATTTGTCTGATTTTGAAACGTTATATAATAACATATCGCAATTAGCGTTTCGGGAGGCCTTGAGTGACCACACGAGGAGAAATGTGGCAGGCGGAAGTTCTGGAGGTTCTGCATCGACACCCAGCTCCCGTTACGGCATATGACGTCTTGACGGTCTTGCGTGAGACGCACGAAAAACTCGCTCCAACAACGATTTACCGTGCCTTGTCAGCACTCACTGAATGCGGCCGTGTTGTTCGAGTGGAGTCCTTAAATGCGTTTTTGTTGCGACAGCGCGGTGGGCAACATCAGAGCTCGATTCTCTCGATCTGTGACAAATGCGGCACTGTGGAAGAAAACGCATCTCCCGAGGTGCTTGAACAACTCTCATCGGTAACGTCGCAGTCTGGGTTTTCTCCAAAGCGTCACGTTATAGAAGTACACGGTGTCTGTGAAAGTTGCAGCGCTGACAAGGAGCAACCCTAATCATGCGGACATTAATGAGTTTGTTGCTCGTTGGAGCTTGGGCGAGGCTTCTCGGCGCGCTCGTGTTTATAGCTGCGCTCTGGGCCAGTTTTTTCTGGGCAACTTCTACGCCGGGGGCTCTATGACGCTTGCTCTCGCATTCAATGATCTCACCCTTGGATATGATCGACTTCCAGCCGTGCAGCGGCTTCAAACCGAGATACACCAAGGCAGTCTGACAGCGGTCGTTGGTCCCAACGGTGCAGGCAAGTCCACGCTGCTCAAGGGAGTGACCGGGGTGCTTTCCCCTCTGCGGGGAAAGGTCGAATTCGGTTCTCTTGATCGGTCAGATATCGCCTATTTGCCCCAACAATCCGATATTGACCGTACATTTCCACTGAGCGTAGTCGACCTCGTCGCGATGGGATTATGGCGCGAAATAGGCCCATTTGGATGGCTGGGCAAAAAACAAAAGGCTCGCATAGATACAGCCATCGCAGCTGTCGGTTTGACAGGATTTGAATCACGTCCGATCGGCTCGTTATCTGGCGGCCAGATGCAACGCGTTCTATTTGCGCGGCTCCTGCTTCAGGACGCAGAACTCGTCCTCTTGGATGAACCTTTCACTGCCATCGATGCCCGAACGATGGCCGATCTGATCGAGGTGGTCCGGAACTGGCACAAGGAAGGTCGAACCATCCTTGCAGTTTTGCATGATGCGGAAACCGTGCGGGCCTATTTTCCAGAAACACTGATGTTGGCACGGGAACTCGTAGCGCATGGGCCGACTGAAACGGTTATGACCGCCGAAAACCAGTTTCGGGCGCGCCAAATGTGCGAGGCATGTGAAGGCTCACCGCATGTTTGCGGGCGGAGTGCCGCATGATCTGGGACATCTTTATTCAACCGTTTGCTGATTTTGGTTTCATGCGCCGAGCCTTGCTCGGATGCATTGCCGTGTCGCTTGGGGCAACGCCCGTGGGTGTTTTCCTGATGCTAAGACGCATGAGCTTGACCGGTGATGCCATGGCGCATGCGATCCTGCCAGGTGCTGCTGTTGGATTTTTGATCGCTGGCTTGTCGCTTGGTGCAATGACCATTGGCGGCGTGATTGCCGGGATGGCCGTTGCTCTGCTGTCAGGATTTGTAACCCGTGTCACAGCTCTCCGCGAAGATGCAAGTTTGGCAGCTTTTTACCTGATTTCGCTGGCACTTGGGGTCCTGATCGTATCCACACGCGGCAGCAATGTAGATCTCATGCACGTGTTGTTCGGCACGGTTTTGGCCCTGAATGATCCGGCGTTGATCCTTTTGTGTTCTATTGCAAGTCTGTCGCTTCTGATCCTCGCAGTCCTTTTCCGGCCGTTGGTTCTGGAGTGCGCAGATCCGCATTTTTTGCGTTCGGTCAGCAAGTTGAGCGCCATAACGCATTTCGTGTTTCTGTCGCTTGTTGTCTTAAACCTTGTCGGCGGATTTCACGCCCTCGGCACGCTTATGGCTGTTGGCATCATGATACTGCCAGCGGCGGCTGCACGTTTTTGGGCAGACAGCATAGGTGGGCTGGTTGTTATCGCGGTTGCCGTTGCTGCACTCTCAAGCTTCAGCGGCCTTCTGCTGTCTTATCATTACAGTCTTCCGTCGGGTCCAGCGATCATCCTGGTGGCCGGCATTCTCTACACCGTTTCCCTGTTGTTCGGGCCTGTTGGCAGTGTTGTCGTACAGGCCTTTCCTCGTCGTCCTTTTGGAACTTGAAAGGAACTCTCATGAAGTCTCGCAGACTGATTTTAAAATCCGCGACGGCCCTGGTGGCCTTATCTCTTGCCGGTCCGACTGTCGCCTGGGCAGATGACCACAAACGTGTCGTCGCAACCTTCTCGATTTTGGGCGACATGGTCGACCGCATTGGAGGAGATCATATCGAATTGACAACGTTGGTCGGCCCGGATGGTGACGCTCACGTGTATCAGCCAACGCCCCAAGATGCCCGTGCGGTTAGCGAGGCGGATGTGCTGATCATCAACGGGCTCGAATTTGAAGGTTGGCTGGAGCGCCTGACCGAAGCAGCCAATTTTGACGGCGAACTGGTTGTGGCCACCAGAGGCATTGATGCCATTCCTTTTGGCGAGGATGATCATGAAGATCATCACGGTCACGGCGAACATGCATTTGAATGGGCGGGTGTTTTTGAACTGGCAGCAGGCACCTACAAATGGTCGTTTGCCAAGGTCGACGGTGATTATGCCGACCCTGCGATGAAAATGGTCATTCTGGAATCAGGTGACATTGAAGCTTCAGAAGAGATGGCTGAAGAACTTTTGGAAGCCGAAGCTTCAGACGCTAAAAGTGATGGCGATGTTCTGGTCTCCAGCAATAAAGCCTACACCCTCAACTTTGATGATTCGAAAGACATGACTGTCTTCACAGTCGAAATAGCAAAAGACGGTAAGTACGCATTTTTCACAGAGCATATGCCGTTTGAGTTCGAGGCTGATGAGCACTTCTTCAAGGACGTTTCGGCAAACGACGTTGAACCGATAGCGCAGGAGCCTGATACAGGTCACGATCATGCTCACGGTGGTCATGATGAGCACGGTCACGATGATCATGGGCACGATGAGCATGCGGGCCATGATCATGAAAAGGATCATGCCGGGCATGACCATGATCATGAAAAAGAGCATGCTGAGCACGATCATGACAAGCATGATCATGACGATCATGCAAAGCATGACGATCATGAAGACCACGCTGGGCACGACCACCATGGACATGATCACGGTGAGTTTGACCCACATGCATGGCAAAGCGTTGATAATGCCCTTGTTTATGTCGGGAACATCACCTCAGCCCTGGCTAAAGTTGACCCGGATCACGCAAATATCTACCAGCAAAATCAAGCTAAGTACGTTGCTGAACTTGAGGCTCTGGACGCAGAAATCGATGGTCTGATGGAAGCCCTGCCAGAGAGTGGTCGGACCGTGGTCACACCGCATGACGCTTTTGGCTATTTTGCCGAGACGTACAACATGACGTTCTTGGCGCCGGTTGGTGTCAGCACGGAAAGCGAAGCCTCAGCGGCGGATGTCGCGAAATTGATCACGCAAATCCGCGACGAAAACATCAAGGCAGTGTTTATTGAGTCAATCACCGATGGCCGTCTTCTGGAACAGATCGCAAATGAAACCGGTGCGACTATCGGCGGAACGCTCTATTCGGATGCGCTTTCGGGTCCAGATGGTCCGGCTGGAACTTATGTCGACATGATGCGTCATAACGCGAAAACGCTTTCCCAAGCTCTCGGCTCATAAGTTGGGAAAAGATGCGCGGCGACGTTGCGTTGCCGCGCATTCCTTGAAGATCAGGATGCGTTGCCGCAACACTTGCAGCCTTGGTGATCGCATCCGGAGCCTGAAGCATGGCCATTTGCGCATGCTTCGCTGCAGTAATTTTGATCATCTTTTTTGATGGCCTCGTCGATGTTGACGATGCAGACGCAATCGACGCATGCACATTTTTGCTGTGTAACGGTTACCATGGTGTCCTTCCTTACTCGCTGGCGCCTCTTGGGCTGTGATCGTGAACGAACAGGTGATCAATCATGATTTTCAGCACATCTCGAACGCAGGCATCATCCATCGCGTAGAAGATCTGTTTGCCCCGTCTTTCCGACTTCAGCATTCGCGCGCCGCGCAGGAGCCGAAGGTGATGGCTCACCAACGATGCGGACACACCCAGTCTTTCGGCAATGTCGCCTGCAGATCTTTCTTGATCGATGCACGCGAGCACGATCGAAAGCCGGGTTGAGTCCGACAGCAGACCAAATGTGTCTGCCAGCTCTGACATTTGGGTCGGATGCAGTTCAGTGCTCATGACAATTGAACAATTAAACGAGTATTGAAATGTTGTCCATCCGCACGCGCATTTTTTCGCTGCCGTCAGAGATTAGCTGAAAGAGAGATCCCGAATTTCCATCTCGCACCTTAAGTCGACCTATCTCGCAAGACAGGAGGATAACTTTAAAAAAATCAGAGATTTAATAGATTAGCGTTTGTTTGCGGCTTTCCATGTTTGCATCAAGACACCTTTTTCGTCTGTGCGCTATTCAGACAGAGTTCCGATCGGAGGTCAGCCCATTGGGACGGCGCATCGTTTTGCACACACAGAAACGTGTAACAGCTTGAAGTGCTCGGCGCGGACCTTCGGTGCAGATTGCGCTGCGAGTTTATTTGCTTTCAACCTTGGGTCCGCTAACGCCGATGGAATTTGTTTTTGCGTATATGGCTGGTCTGCTCACGTTGATTAATCCGTGTGTGTTACCAGTGCTGCCGATTGTTCTGGTCAGTGCTCTGAATGCAAACAGGGCCGGACCAATTGTCCTGGCGGCCGGTTTGAGCCTGTCCTTTGTCGTCCTCGGAGTTCTGGTAACTGCGTTCGGTTCTGGTGTGGGGCTCACACAAGATCGCATTTCGCAGATCGGGGCAGGTCTGATGATTGTGTTTGGAACGATTCTGATTGTCCCATTGTTCGCCCGGCGTTTCGAATTGGCTATGGCCGGTGTCGCCAGCGGAGCTGGCGCTCAGATGCAGGGTTTGGAGACCGGATCGTTGCGCGGCCAGTTTCTGGGGGGCTTGTTGCTGGGCACAGTCTGGTCACCCTGTATAGGCCCGACACTTGGTGGTGCGATCGCCCTTGCGTCCCAGGGACAGGATTTGGGCTATGTCACCTTAATCATGATTACCTTCTCGCTCGGTGTCTCAACTTTCATAGTGGCGCTGGGACTTGGAGCGAGAGAGACACTGCGCACACGTGCCATGGCCTTCAGCAGGCTTGCTGAACGCTCCAAACCGATCATTGGAGCCACGTTTATTGCGGTTGGCCTTATGCTGCTGTTTCAGGTTCATCATGTTCTTGAAGGCTGGCTGCTGAACACAATGCCAGTCTGGCTTCAAGACCTTTCTGTCACCTTTTAAAAACAGGACACTTCCCGATGAAAAGACGTACTTTTCTTGCAAGCGCAGCATCATTCGCCTTCTTTCCATTGGCCGCAAATGCTGCGACATTTGTGGACTATAAACCCGGGGTCGTTGAAACCGCGTTGAGGGACGGAAAGACTGTATTTGTTGATTATTCCGCATCCTGGTGCTCCACGTGCCGCCGTCAGGAGCGTGTTATCAACGCGCTCAGAGCGGAAAACCCGAGTTATGATGCTGCAATGATTTTCGTAAAGGTCGATTGGGATGCCTACGGAAACCATGAAGTGACCCAGTCTCGCAACATTCCACGTCGCTCGACTTTGCTGGTTTTACGCGGGGATGAAGAGCTGGGCCGTATTGTTGCAGGCACAGCCCAGGGGCAGATCAAGACCCTATTGGACATGGGTCTATAACAAAACGCTGATACTCCGACTGCTCCTGCATACGGTTGGCTCTGGGAGGCGAGGTGTGTTTTTGGCCGAGTAGATAATTCGCGGAGTTCGAATTCGGCGAGTTCGTCTTGGCTCGAGAACAGGCATTTCGCGATATGGTGTAATGTTATACGATAACGAATCGAGCCCCTAAGGGATCTCAGGATGAGTTGGTGTCAATTTTGAAGACAACCCATCTTCTTTTTTAGTTTTTTGGAGGTTCAAATTGAAAACACGTGCAGCCATCGCCTGGGCGCCGAACCAGCCCCTCGAGATTGAGGAAATTGATCTGGAGGGCCCCAAAGAAGGTGAAGTGCTTGTTCGGATCGTGACGACAAGCCTTTGTCACACCGACGTCTTTACGTTATCTGGCGAAGATCCGGAGGGTCTCTTTCCCTGCATACTTGGTCACGAGGGCTGCGGCATCGTGGAAGAGGTCGGCAAGGGCGTTACGTCCGTTGTGCCCGGTGACCATGTCATACCGCTCTACATCCCGGAAGACCCCAACTGTCCGTATATCAAGTCCGGCAAGACCAACCTTTGCCAGACAATTCGAAAAACTCAGGGCGCTGGCTTAATGCCGGATGGGACGTCTCGTTTTTCCTACAAAGGAAAACAGATCCTGCATTACATGGGAACAAGCACGTTCAGCGAATATACGGTCTTGCCTGAGATATCGGTCGCGAAGATAACCAAGGATGCTCCACTTTCCAAAGCATCCGTGATGGGGTGTGCGGTGCCAACTGGTATCGGGGCAGTTAGAAACACTGCAAAGGTTGAAGCCGGGGCCACTGTTGGCGTCTTCGGCCTTGGGGCTGTTGGCATGGCGGTGATCCAGGGCGCTGTCTTAAACGGGGCCTCACGTATTATCGGGATCGACGTAAATCCGACAAAATTCCCGCTTGCGAAGGCACTGGGCGCTACGGAATGCATCAATCCGCGCGATTATGACGATCCCATTCAGGATGTATTGGTGGAGATGACCAACGGCGGGCTTGATTACACATTTGAAGCCGTTGGAAATGTTGAGCTTATGCGCTCTGCACTGGAGGCCTGCCATAAGGGGTGGGGCGAGTGCACCGTGATCGGCGTGGCGGGCGCCGGCCAGGAAATAGCCACACGTCCGTTCCAACTGGTGACAGGTCGCGTTTGGCGGGGAACCGCTTTTGGCGGTGTCCTTGGCCGCAGCCAGCTGCCGGGCATGGTTGATGAGTGGCTCCGCGGGGACTTCAGTGTGGATCCTTACATCACCCACCATATGAACCACGAGCAAATCAACACTGCTTTCGATCTTCTGAAAGCCGGTGAATCGATCCGGTCTGTCATCCACTTCAATCCGAATGAAACGATGACGGTCAATTCGCTGCCCGGAAAATTTGTCACTGGTTGATTTTGAAAAACCAGAGCTGATGACGAGCAAGGACTCATCACTCCGTGCTCTTTTAGGCTCTCAGTGGAAACAAAATTCATGGCGGCGTCTTTCACATAAGATGTTGCCATGTATCTGACTCGGTCAGACGTAGCCCAAGGTTGGAAGGTGATCGAAAATCCTCTGGTCTCTATGCCGTTTGGACAGCAGCTTTAGTAAGCAAATGAGCTGCGCGAAGAGCAATGATCGCTTAGGGTTCTTGGGTCAGGGCTCATTGGCTGATTCAGAAGATGGCGATTGATGCGATGCAGATCGCGGACAAAATATATGTGCGCAGTAGTCATGTCTGATTGGGTGCTCAGCCAGTTCTTAATCTTTGCGCGCATTTCTCGATATGGGGACACTGTTTTTATAGGGTCCTGGAATGACTGCTCGGCGTATCCCGTCGACTCAAACCCTTGCGGATGACGTGGACAATCCTGCTGACGACACGGCGATCATGGATATGCTGCCGTTCATGAGATCGTGGGGAGTATTTTCGGATACGCTCGGGCAGGATTCTTATCAGCCAGTCTTGGTCAGACATGAGCCTATGGCTGCCCCAAGACCCCGGCGTCGATATTCTTCCTCGCGAAGTCATAAAAAGCATTCACCCGCGCACTTCGCCTAACATCCGGATGCGCCAAAAGCCACAGGCGCCAATCTGCATTGTCATCGGGACCATGGACGCGCACAAGATGCTTGTGTTTCTCTCCGAGATAGCAGGGCATTGCAGAGATACCACAGCCAGCGTTCACCATTTCAAACACACTCATCATTGTATTGAGTACCGTGGATTTGGCGCGATCATGTTTGCAGCGCAGAGTGAGTTTGCTCATCGGAGATTGGTTCAGATCGTTGCCGAGCACGACCCAGTGATAGTCCTCTGGGTCTTTATCCTGAATGACGTCCCAATAGTTAACGTGGGCATAGGTGGCAAAGGACAACTTTGACAGCTCGTGCCCAATCCAATGGTCTGGAGGCGCGTTTGTCGGTCTGAGCGCGATATCCGCATTTCGTTGCATAAGGTCGAGTGCTTGCACATCACATAGCAATCTCAGTTCAACGTCTGGATACATTTGCCGAAACCGCGCAAACAATGGCGCAAGGCAGTGCAGGAGCGAGTCGGTTGTGGTAACGGTGAGCGGACCTTCCAAACGCAAATCCTGTCCGCTTAGTTCGCGCTCAATCTCGTTCATGCCTGCGCAAAGTAGCGTGGCGCGCTCATAGAAGCGTTCTCCGGCCGCAGTCATAACGTATCCGCGTGTGAGACGCTCAAATAAGCGAACACCCAGGCGGGCTTCGACTGCCTCGATACGCCGGAAAACTGTGGAGTGGTTTACGCCAAGCTTCCGCGCTGCGCCCGCAAGGCTACCAGCCTCACAGACCGACAAGAGGTAGGGGACATCGGCCCATTCAAGCTTTTGGTCCACGCGGGACTTCTGTGCTTTCATGCAAACTAGCCTTGCGTATCTTTAGAATTCATGTGCGAGAATGCGCATATACTATGATCCCATGCAACAGCATGGAGCCAACAATGCGCGCGCCCCTCAGACTTCCACAACGCTCTGGACCTGCCCCAAAGACCCTCGGACAACTGCCTCACTCGCAACTGACCCAACACGGGCCAGACGATATCATTGAAAAATTGCACGCCTGGTGCTTTGCGCTTCCAAACATCAACAACGAAGCCAGTGGCATTTCGGTTCCTGGATCCCGGGCATTGATCGTGCGCGATGGCGTGCCTGGCAACCAAGCGGCCTTCATGATTGGACGAGAGTTCGCCCACATTCACCCGAAACCCGACAACGGCAGTATGCACCTTGTGCTGCCTGTCGAAGATGTGACTGCGGTAAAAAGTTCCGGCTGGGGCGAAGACCACTATTTGGTGACCCAGGGGCAATGGCCTTCTGGGCTCGTGATGATTTTTTCACCTCGTGATGAGGACGAATTGACGGTTGTGAAACAAATCGTCGGCCGGTCTTACGAGTTTGCGACAGGTGAGCCTATCTAGGAGTGAATAGCCGACATCCGGTCATTGCGCTGCATCCGCCGTTTTGGGCTCAGAGCCGTCAATTGGCATGGTTGAGACTAATGGATCATAATCCCGATCGCTTACCTATTATTCGCGATCGGGACGGGTCATGACCGGCAAACTCTTATTCTGCAGCTATCGGCAGAGAGAGCTCTTGGCGTATGATTTCGGCGCCGGCACTGAGTGCGTTGAGTTTGCCTCTCGCAACAGAGCGCGAATGCGGGGCCATCCCGCAATTGGTGCAGGGATAGAGCTTGTCGGCATCCACAAACTGGAGCGCCTTTCGCAAAGTGTCACCCACGTCCTGCGGTGTCTCGATGGCGTTGGTGGCGACATCGATTGCCCCCACCATCACCGTTTTGCCGCGAATGAGCTCAATAAGTTCCATTGGTACATGCGAGTCGTGGCACTCCAAAGAAACAAGGTCGATGTTGGACTTTTGAAGCTTCGGGACCGTTTCTTCATATTGCCGCCACTCCGAACCGAGCGTCTTTTTCCAGTCGGTATTGGCCTTGATGCCGTAGCCATAACAAATGTGACCAGCCGTCTCGCATTTCAGACCTTCAATGGCCCTCTGCAGGGTTGCTATACCCCAGTCATTCACTTGGTCAAAGAACACATTGAACGCGGGTTCATCGAACTGGATGATATCGACACCGGCAGCTTCAAGTTCCTTAGCCTCCTGATTGAGGATGCCGGCAAACTCCCAGGCGAGTTTTTCGCGGCTTTTATAGTGTGCGTCATAGAGCGTATCGATCATGGTCATTGGACCGGGGAGGGCCCATTTGATCGGTGCGTTGGTCTGTTTGCGTAAAAACTTTGCATCTTCCACGAAGACGGGCTTTTCGCGCGAGACCGCACCCACCACGGTTGGGACGCTGGCATCGTAGCGGTCGCGTATCCTGACGGTCTCGCGCTTTTCAAAATCGACGCCAGTCAGATGCTCAATGAAGGTCGTAACGAAGTGCTGCCGTGTTTGTTCGCCGTCGCTGACGATATCGATACCCGCGGCCTGCTGTTCTATCAACGCGATGCGCAAGGCATCTTGCTTGCCTTCGTCAAGGACATCGTGGCCCAGTTTCCAGGGCGACCAGAGTTTTTCGGGCTCTGCAAGCCAAGAGGGTTTGGGCAGGCTTCCGGCTGTCGATGTGGGCAGAAGTTTGGTCATGTCGGGCATTCCTTTGGTGCCTGCAGTCGTTCAGGCAGCATTTTGCGCGGACAGGGCCCGCAAAACGGTTTGATATGGTTTTATGAAGTTCTCTTCGGCAAAACGGCCTTGTTCGGCTGCAAGCCGGGTCCGTTCCTCGCGGTCATAGACCACCAGCGTTTGTGAAAAGTCCTGGTGTTTCAAACTCGGCTTGTAAGACCGGCCAGCGACAGAGTTGGCGTTGTAAATCTCTGGCCGATAGATCCGCTGGAACGCTTCCATTGTGCTCAGCGTGCTGATGAGCTCGAGATTGGTGTAGTCGTTCAGCAGATCACCGAAGAAATAGAAAGCGTATGGCGCAACGCTCTTCGGCGGCATGAAGTACCGCACCGCCATTCCCATTTTCCGAAAATACTGTTCGGTCAAGGAAGCTTCATTCGGCTCATATTCGATCCCAAGTACAGGATGCTCGTTCGTGGTCCGATGATAGGTCTTCGCTTCCGAGACACTGAGACAGATGACCGGCGGTTTCTGGAAGTGCTCCGTATAGACATCAGAGCTCACAAAACTCTTGAAGATCTTCCCGTGCAGGTCGCCAAAATCGTCCGGAACGCTGAATCCGGATTTTCCTTTGTTGTGTTCGGGCAACACCACACTGAAATCATAGTCCCGGACATAGGAGGAAAAATTGTTGCCGGTGAGACCATCAATGCGTTCGGATGTTTTGCTGTCGACTATTGTCGTTTTCAGTATTTCGTTTGCCGGAAAAGCATCACCACTGCCATTGATATCCAGTTCCAGACGGTACCGATCACCCTCAGGGTTATCCCAGTGGGCGAGGGTGTTGAATCGATTATCAATCATTTTTAAGGCGGTGCGAAGGTTTTCCCGGCGGTGTGTGCCGCGCGCCAGATTGGCAAAATTGGTGGTCAACCGCGTGCCATCTGCAGGCTTGTAGTTTTCGTCGAAACGAAGGCTTTTGATTGTGAAAGCAAATTCTCTGGTCATGATCGTCTCGCGTCTGGCTACCGACGCTGATCCTGAGACCGAATCCAGATCCACTAGAGTGCGCTGATCATTGGTCAGCGCATTGTACAAAAGTGTTCTCCGAGCTGCGCTCACAGGACAGCGAGTGTTGTATGCCTGATCACGTACATGATGAAAAATGATAATATTTCAGCGCATTATGACCCGGTGTCATGTTTTTGTTTTGCGCATCTACGAACCGCTGATACCCTGAAAGTTCCTCTGGCATTGGCATTGGCCGGTGCCAGCAAAAAGGTCACTCCGTGAGTGCCGATTTAGATACGTATTGTTTCAGCGAGCTGCATGAACCCGTCCAGATAGCTTGTGGTGCCGCCCTTGCGGTGCCCAAGGTGAATCGACTTTGCAATACCCTCACCGATGCGCACACCCTTTACCCCCTTGGCTTCGCGTAAAAGCCTGTCGGGCGTCGCACTCACTGCGCGGCCCGAGGCTACCAACCGCAACATCAGGTCGGTCGTCTCCACCGTTCGGTGGCGGCGTGGAAGTGCATGTGCGGGGACAAGGAAACTGGTAAAGATATCCAACCTTTCGCGTGAAACGGGATAGGTAATAAGCGTTTCGCCCGCCAGATCTTCTGGAACAATCCGCTGTTTTTGGGCCAAAGGATGGGTCTCTGCCACGGCCAGAACCAGCTCGTAATCGAAGACTGGCTTGTATTCGAGACCCGGACGCTCGATTGGATCTGGCGTGACGAGAAGATCAATTTCATGATTCAAAAGGGCTGCCAAGCCTCCGAACTGGAAGGCCGTGGTTACATCCAGTTCAACATCGGGCCATTTCTCCAGGAATGGGTCCACGACGCGCATTAGCCAGTCCTGACAAGGGTGGCACTCCATTCCAACGCGGATGGCACCGCGTCGCCCCCGGGCGTAATCCTCAAGAACAATCGCGCCATGCTCCAGCTGTGGCAGCACCCGCATTGCAAGCCCAAGGAGATAGTCACCGGCCTCGGTCAAACGAAGCTTGTGTCCATCCCGCTCCCAAAGTTTGACCCTGTAACGATCCTCGAAACGGCGGATCGCATGGCTGACTGCCGATTGGGTGAGGTTCAGCTTATTGGCGGCTTGGGTGAGGCTGCCAGTACGGTCAATTTCCCGGAGGATCGCAAGCGGTTAGATATCAATCATAATAATGAAATCAGTTCATGTAAAAGGCGATTTGTTGTTATCCATGTCATGATAAAGCAACGACCATTCTTCCAGCATATTCCTTGGCTCATTGCGAAGTGCACCTTCGCGGTCCGTGTCAGGGCCTGTACTTCCTAACTCTTTAGAGACTAGAGCCCATGTACTGGCTTCTTGCCATATGTGCGGGATCAAAGGCACCGGGCAACAGATCGCCAATAGTCGTCGCTTCCTCTTTTCCGTCCGTGGTTCCCATCCAAACGATGACTTGATCCTTGCCGAATTCCTTAAGGCGCTGACGGCAGGCGCCACAAGGTGGAAGAGGCTCAGGACAATCAGCAATGACATAGGCTTCAGTTACTTCGGTTTCGCCAGCAGCTATCATTGCTGCAAGGGCAGCTTCTTCCGCGCATGTTCCAACTGGATAGGAGGCGTTTTCGACGTTGGCTCCAACGTAAATCTTCCCTGATTTGGCGCGCATGGCGGCTCCAACCTTGAAGTTGGAGTAAGGTGCATAAGCGTTTTTTCGAACCAAAACAGCGGCTTCACGCAAATCGGACGCGGAAGAAGTCATGATTGAGCCTCAAGTTTTTAGAGTGATGAAGCTGCGATCAAAAGCGGCTTCAGCTTCATTGGAAGGGTGTAGGAAAACAGGGAGCTGGAGGCCTGCTGGCCTCCAAATAACTCCCTTAAGACTGGAGTTACGCGCGAACACGCCAGCGGCTGTCATTGCCGACGTCCTCAACTTCAATGCCAAGGGCCAACAGTTCATCGCGCAAGGCGTCAGCGCGGTCCCAGTCTCGATTGGCGCGCGCTTCGACGCGTTCTGATACCAGGGCTTCAATGCGCTTGGTTTCACCGGCACCGGCCTGTGCCCAGGAGGTGGCATCCTGCTGTAAGATACCAAGGAAGGCACCGGCTTGACGCAGGCCTGCTGCGATTTCTGCCTGTCGCTTCGGGTTTGAGCTTGTATGAACTTTCCCGGCGAGCTCGTGCAGAGCGGCGAGCGCCGCCGGTGTATTTAAATCATCATTGAGCGCTGCCAAAACCGGTTGTATGTCTTCGGCGTTCGGCTCTGCTGCCGGTTGGTCTCTAAGGGCCCCATAGAGGCGGTCGAGGGCCGCCCGTGAGGCCCGCGGAGTGTCAGGTGTCCAGTCAAGCGGTTGGCGATAATGCGCGGTCAGAAGGGCGTAGCGAATTGCCTCTCCAGGTGTGTCTTTCAGAATATCGCGCACCAACAAGACATTCCCTAAAGACTTGGACATTTTCGCCCCGGAGACGGTCACGTGGCCATTGTGAACCCAAAAGTGCGCTTTGGTGCCTTGAGCGATTTCGTTTTCATGATGAGGGAACCTCAGGTCAATCCCTCCGCCGTGAATATCAATCTCCTTGCCCAGATGGGTACGGATCATCGCGGAGCATTCAATATGCCACCCCGGCCTGCCAAACCCCCATGGGCTGTCCCAGCCAGGCTGTCCTTGTTTTGATGGTTTCCAGAGGACAAAGTCGCGTGGATCCCGCTTGAATGGCGCTACTTCTACGCGCGCGCCGGACAGCATTTCGTCCGGGTCCGCGCCCGACAGCTTTCCATAGTCTGAAAAACTGGGAATGTGGTAGAGCACATGTCCTTCAGCTTCATAGGCATGCCCAGAGCCAATGAGCTCTTCGATCATCTCGATCATTGGCCCGATGTGGGCTGTCGCATGAGGCTCGATATCAGGTGCTTCAACACCCAATGCGGAGAGGTCAGTGTGATAAGCGTCTGTGAAGCGCGCCGCTATTTCGTCACAAGTCACGCCATCGGCTGCCGCCGCAGCGATGATTTTATCATCCACGTCTGTGATGTTGCGTGCGTAGGTTAGAGACGGCACTTGGGCTCGTAGAATACGAGCCAATACATCAAAAACCACCGCCGGCCGGGCGTTGCCAATGTGTGCAAATGAATAAACGGTAGGTCCGCACACATACATCCGCACTTGGTTCGGATCAGACGGCTGAAAGGGCATGACCTTACGGCCCATGGAGTTAAACAGGTGAAGCATTGATTAAGTGGGCCGTTGCTTGGTTTGCGTTGTTTCTCTTGCATCAGCCTCTTTACATTTCGGCCTGTCTGCGCAAATTCAGTTATGTTATAAAATAACGTCTGACGATAGTGAACCCATAACCAATGCCGAGATGTGGATTCGGTAAGCGCGGAACACATCAACGGTCTTTGACGCAACAGAAGTCTTCTTCCTTGTTACAAACCCCATACAACTCTGATCTTGTTTGGATGCGCCGCGCATTGGGGCTTGCAGCAGAGGCACGTGGCCACGTTTGGCCAAAACCTCCCGGTGGGTGTGTAATTGTCAAAGAGAGCGCTGTCGTCGCAGAAGCTGCGACACACAAAGGCGGCCCTTCCAATGCCTAACGAGAAACAATAATCCGGAATATACAGCCGGCAATTTGCAGATCCTACGACCACATCTGCTTAGCCCATAAATTCGTTAATCGGCCATATTTGAGGCCCTGCCGACACGAGTGGAAAATCATGACGAACGACCAACTCATTGCAACTTTTTCTGAAATCTGTGGTTCGAAGAACGTTCTGACCAACTCGCGTGCAAGGGCGCCGTTTCAGAAGGGCTTTCGCTCGGGCGAAGGGGACGTCCTTGCTGTGGTGAGGCCGGGGTCTCTTCTTGAGCAATGGCAGGTATTGAAGGCCTGCGTCGCAGCCGACAAGATTGTAATCTTACAAGCATCAAATACCGGACTTACTGAAGGCTCGACACCCAAAGGCAGCTACGACAGGGATGTTGTCCTCATTAACGTAAGCCGTTTGAAAGGCCTTACGCTCCTGAATGGGGGCGCTCAAATCATTGGCCTGCCAGGAGATACGCTGTTTGAGCTGGAGCAGAAACTGCGACCCTTAAATAGGTCGCCACACTCAGTTATTGGCTCTTCATCGATTGGAGCTTCAATCGTCGGCGGTGTTTGCAACAATTCCGGTGGTGCGCTTTGCGAACGCGGTCCAAGCTACACCGAGCTGGCCTGTTACGCGCGGGTTACCGATGATGGTGAGCTCGAACTCGTCAATGAACTCGGGATAGACCTGGGAGCCACTCCGGAAGAAATCCTCAAACGTCTTGAAAATGGCGACTACGACAAAGACAGCCCTGCACCGAGTGGTAAGAACGCCTCAGACCCTGACTATACGAAGATCCTGCGAGACGTGGAAAGTGACCTTCCGTCCCGATACAACAACGACCCACGGCTGTTGCATGGCGTCTCAGGATGTGCGGGCAAACTTGCCGCGTTTGCTGTCCGTTTAGACACTTTTGAAAATTATGCGCGCGAGAAGGTGTTCTACATTGGCACGAACGATCCCGGCGTTTTCACCGAACTTCGCCGACATATTCTCAAACACTTCGGAACGCTGCCTGTTTCAGCGGAGTACATGCATCGCGAGTGTTTCGATATCGCAGCCAAATACGGCAAAGACACACTGGTAATGATCGACAAACTTGGTACGGACCGATTGCCGATGGTCTTTGCCCTCAAAGGGATGGTTGATGCGCGCCTTAACAAATTGGCGCTGACGCGGGGCTTCACAGACAAGTTCATGCAGATCGTCTCAAAGTTCTGGCCTCAGCATTTGCCGAAATTTCTCCGAGAGTATCGTGATCGCTATGAGCACCACTTGATCCTCAAGATGCACGATGGTGGCATTGAGGAGGCGGAGGCCTTTTTGCCCGACTTTCTAGAGAGGCGAGGTGCTCAAATGCATGTTTGCACGCCTCGAGAGGCCAAAATCGCGGGGCTTCACAGGTTTGCGGCTGCAGGAGCTGCTGTGCGCTATGGCCATGTCCATGCAGGTGATGTTGAAGAGATCCTTGCCCTCGACATTGCCCTGCGTCGGAATGACCGGGAGTGGTTCGAGATCTTACCACCAGAGATCGCGGACAAACTTCTGGGAAAGGTGTATTACGGCCACTTGATGTGTCACGTGATGCACCAGGACTACATCGTTCGAAAAGGTGTCGACGCACGCGCGCTGAAAGTTCAGATGCTGGAGATCCTCGATCAGCGGGGCGCGGAGTATCCAGCCGAGCACAATGTTGGCCATCTTTATGCGGCCAAGTCCGACTTGGCATCTTTCTACAAAACGATCGATCCCACCAATTCCTTGAACCCTGGGCTGGGTAAGATGAGCAAAAAGCGGAACTACGCATAAGGGAGCGCGTGCAGCTTCTTGGTGAGCAGAACTGGCTGTTGGGCGTGGTTTCTTCGAAGGGAAAGCGGGTCTTTTCAGAGCCGTTATGTCCCACGGGCTCATTCGCAACCGCGGGCCTCAAAGACACGCGGTGTTTTTGAAACCGTGTCATCTTCATGTTCATCATTATGTTTTGCCGTGGCGTGGGGCACTAATGACGAGCCCTGACGAACGTTGACGGCATCAGATCTGGTCAGATGTTGTTGGAGTGTTGATCTAAAGACAGCTTCTGACAGCCCTGACGGGGCTTTCATTTTTCAATTCAAATTGGGGGAGGGAAAGGCGATGTAACGCATACAAAAACTGCTTACACAGTGCTTACAAGACCAAGCGCCTACGGCCCATGAAATATGCTAAGTTATTGTGCCCGACCTGAGACATAGGTAACAAAACGTTCCGGACACATGGGTCACACTTTCCGTTTTGCGGGAGGTGTCGATGCCGTGGAAAGAGGTGTCCAAAGTGGAGGAGCGTCTACGTTTCGT